>Ga0172373_10001399_pt1 | contig 39103 bp, 38 predicted proteins | sample Lak10m_2_FD_114546 | JGI IMG/M metagenome (GOLD analysis project Ga0172373, IMG submission 114546) | Freshwater microbial communities from Kabuno Bay, South-Kivu, Congo - kab_092012_10m | ecosystem: Environmental > Aquatic > Freshwater > Lake | place: Democratic Republic of the Congo... | reverse complement strand
CTACTTATTTGACTAGCGAGGTTAATTTCCCGAATGTTATTTGTATATCGACAAATGATCAGATAGTCCACAGTATACCTAGTGATTACCGTTTTCAAAAAGGCGATGTTGTTAGTTTTGATTTGGTTATAACTTATAAAGGTATGAAGACCGATAGTGCATTTACTATGGTGTTAGGCGAAGAGCCGTCGGGTATAAAAAAACATTTACTAAAATATACGGAAAGAAGTTTATACGCAGGGATTGATTCAATCAAAGGTCCCGTTAGAACTGGCGATGTTAGTGCTGCGATTGAAAAGGTTCTTCATGAAGGTAAACTGGGTATCATAAGAGAATTGGTTGGTCATGGCATAGGCCATAAGATGCAACAACCACCAGAGGTTCCTAACTATGGTAGAGCTGGTACCGGCGTATTATTACAACCCGGAGATACAATTGCAATCGAACCTATGGCTACGCTTGGTGGTGAAGCGATAAAGATCGAAGAAGATGGTTGGACGATCAGTACGAAAGATGGAAGTTTAGCCGCACACTTTGAACATACGGTTTTGATTACCGACAGTGGTGCAGAGATATTAACGCTTATTGAGTAGGTGTTTTACGCGCCTGCTAATTGCCTCAGATGGTTCTATGACTTTTATATTTTTACCGGCCAAATCTATAATCAGGTCTTTAATCCAATGGTAGTGAGTGCAGCCTAAGACTATGACATCGGCATTACTTTGGCGAATTTGTTCGATAGTTTTGGCAATTAAATGATGGTTAATGTCATTATCTTCAATCATTTTTGCCCATTGGCTACAATCCGGCTCAATTAACGTAGAATCTTTAGCATATTGTAATACGAGATTTTTATATCTATTACTTTTTAGTGTGGCGGGAGTAGCGCAGACGGCAATGTTCTTGGTTTTTGTTATACCTGAAGCAGTTTTAATCATAGGCTCAATGCCAATAAAGTTTTGTTCTGGATATTTAGATCTCAAAAAATCAATTGCTAATGCCGTAGCAGTATTACACGCAATAACTATTATGTCGCAGTGAGCATTAATGAGTGGTTGAATAGCCTTGTCGGTGAGGTTAATAATTTCAATCTGAGTTTTGTTGCCATATGGTAAGTTCTTTTTATCATCAACTGTGATTAGAGTGATGTCACTTAGGTCTTTTTTTAAACTAAGGGCGATTGCCTCTCCACCTATGCCACTATCAAATACACCAATTTTCATATACAAGTATTTTAAGATTAATTAGGGTTCTAGTCAAAAATACGCATAAGCGCTATACTGTTATTAATATGCAAGAAGCTACTTCAAAATACGCAGTCGGTATAGATATAGGCACTACAACAGTACGCTGTGTGGTTGGTCACATAGACGGTCACGGAGCGTCTCCAAATATAGTTGGAGTTGGTGTAGCGCCAAATAGTGGTATGAGAAAGGGTGTGGTAGTGAGTTTAGCCGGCCCCGCTCAAGCAATTGATGATGCCCTAGGTGAGGCTGAACGAATGAGTGGTTTTCAAGTCGATACAGCAGTTATTAGTATTAATGGTTCTCACATTGTTAGTACCAAAGCAGATGGAATGATTGCGGCTGGTGGCCCTAACCATGAAGTGTCAAACGATGATTTGATGAGGATTGAAGAGGTAGCAACCCTTGGAAAAGTTCCAGCAAATCGAGTAATCCTGGAAGTAATACCTCATTGTTATAAGATTGATGGGCAAGATAATATAAAGAATCCAGTTGGTATGACCGGTACGCGATTAGAAGTTGACGCTCATGTCGTGTCGGTTCTTGAACCTCATCTTGTTAATTTGCAGAAAGCGGCTGAATCGGCAAAGGTTATGCCAAGATCAATAATTGTAGCGGGCGTGGCTGCCGCCAAGTCGGTTTTAAGCGAACAGCAAATCGAAAATGGCGTCGTGCTAATAGATATAGGTGGCTCGACCACAAATATCGCTATATATGAAGAAGGTGATTTGCAGTTTGTGTCTGTTGTACCGCTTGGCGGTATAAATATAACTAACGATCTTGCTATTGGTCTAAAAACTGATCCGGCAGTGGCTGAGAAAATAAAAATAGAGCATGGATCGGCTGTTAATAGAGGTGAATCTTCTGGCGTTAGTATAAAGCATGAAGGCGATATACACAGTTTTAATGTTTTAGAAATCGATGAGATTATTGAAGCCAGATTAGAGGAGATATTTGAAGCGATTAATAAAGAATTAAAACGCGCCGGTAGAGCAGGTAAGCTACCTAGTGGTGCGGTAATAACCGGTGGAACCGCCAATCTAAAGAATTTACATGAATATGCTAAAGATGCCTTAGGATTGGCTGTTAAAATTGGTATATCTTCGGGCTTTGGTGGCGTAGCTGATGGAATTGATAAGCCAGAGTTTGCTACGGCTCTAGGTTTGATGTTGATTGATTCGGAGCAAAATACTAACGTATCGGGTGGGCGTAAGATTCATAGCGTGTCTAGTGGCGTGAATATTTTGTCAAAATTATTTGCCAAGTTTAAGACATAGAGTTTTTTGTAACTAGTGTTATACTAGATATTGAATAAGAGTAGTGGAGATTTAATATAATATGCCTGAAGTAAAACCAAGCGACATACAAACCTTTGCCAGTATAAAAGTTGTTGGCGTTGGCGGTGCCGGAGGATCGGCTGTTAATAGAATGAAAGAAGCTGGCCTAACCGGTGTGCAATTTATAGCTATGAACACTGATGCTCAAGCTTTACATAACAGCAAAGCTGATGTGAAGATACATCTTGGTAATTCAACTACTGGTGGACTTGGAGCTGGAGCTGATCCAACCGTTGGTGAAGCTGCTGCTAATGAATCGCGTGAACAAATACGTGAAGCGCTTGAGGGTGCGGATATGGTTTTTGTAACAATCGGTGCTGGTGGTGGTACAGGAAGTGGGGCTGGATATATTGTTGCTGAAATAGCCAGAGAACTTGGTATCTTGGTGGTTGGAGTTGCGACTAAGCCGTTTAGTTTTGAGGGCGAGAAACGACGCAGAAATGCCGAATGGGCGATTAGCCAATTAGGTCGTCAAGTTGACACGTTAATTACTATCCCAAACGATCGTTTATTGCAGACAATTGATCGACGAACCCCACTGCTTGAAACTTTCAAGATTGCTGACGATGTCCTCAGACAAGGCGTTCAGGGTATATCAGAGTTAATAACCGAGCACGGCTTGATTAATCTTGACTTTGCCGACGTTAGGGCGATTATGAGTAACGCTGGATCCGCTTTAATGGGTATTGGTAGAGCAAGTGGCGAGAATCGTGCTGCCCAAGCTGCTCAACAAGCTATCGAATCTCCACTTATTGAAGTGTCAATTGATGGCGCTAAGGGTGTTCTGTTTAATGTAACTGGCGGCTATGATATGAGTATGAGTGAAATCCAAGAAGCTGCCGAGATTATCACCAGCGCCGTCTCACCGGATGCCAATATCATATTTGGCGCAACCCTTAAAGAAGATATCGAAGACGAGTTGATAATTACCGTAATCGCTACCGGGTTTGATTCAGCCTACTTCCATAGTCAACCAAGTCTAAATAGCCCAAAAGTTGAAACACGCGAAGATGACCAAGTGTCAGAAGACACGGTCAATAAAATTGATCTAAATCTTGATCGAGACCACACCGAGTCGGCTGCAATTTTTTCAGAAGAAGATAACGAAAGTATTTGGAACCAATCTCAAGAGGATGATGAACGGTCGGATATTCCCGCTTTTCTAAGGCGCCGAAAGAAACACAAAAAATCTGAGGATAAGGAAGAGTAAAACCTTATGTCAAAATACAATATCGGTGACAGCCGAGTGATTGAATCACGTGAGGTTGGCGACGGTTTGACTATCCGTAGACGTCGCGAATCACCAGACGGAAAAAGATTTACAACATACGAAAGAGTTGAAAAACCTAATCTTGCTGTTATTAAGAAGAGTGGTGTTCGTGAATTATTTGAACGCGAGAAATTAGCTAACGCAATCAAAAGATCGGTTAGTAAATTCTTTGCATCCGAAGTGGAAGTCGAAGAGATGATATCTGACATAGAAGATGCTGTTTATGAGCTTGGCGAGACTGAAGTAACATCTAAGCAAATAGGTGATATTGTGTTGGACGAGCTAGCAACGCGCAATGAAGTCGCATATGTACGTTTTGCCAGTGTTTTTTATAAGTTTAAGACTTTAGATGATTTTGTGAGAATACTCGAAGAACGTAAAAAACAAAAAGATGTCAGTCATAAGGAATAGCGTGGCATGAGAATCACTGTGGTCTTCAAGGATAACAATGACTATACGCGTACAGTTTTAGATTATCTGCGTGACTTTGAAATGCAGACAGGTCATGCGCTTGAAACAATTGATCCAGACACCGAAGGCGGAACGTCATTTTGCGAGACCTACGGAATCATAGAGTATCCAACCGTTGTTGCGATAAGTGACAGTGGCGTTATGCAGAGTATGTGGCGTGGTTTACCAATGCCAACTATTAGCGAGCTAAGTTATTATGTCTAGTAGGTATATAGAATTGTTAAAAAATGCAACTAAAACGTTTCTCTCAAACTTTATAAGAACTGAGAAAGATGATAGGATGATATTTTTTGTTGTGGCGGTTGGGTCGATTATCAGTTTGTTAGCCGCGCTAGTTTTATCAGCAGAAGCTGTGGAGCTTGCGAAAAACCCTAACGTTAAATTTGGTTGTAGTATTAATTTGGTCGTAGATTGCGCTACGGTTGGAAAGTCATCATATGCCAACTTATTCGGCTTTCCCAATAGTTTTATCGGTTTGATGATTGAGCCAGTCTTTTTAATAGTGGCTATTATGGGCTTATTAGGTGTAAAGTTTCCAAAGCATTTTATGTGGGGTATTCAAATACTAGCTTGTCTGTCTTTGGTGTTCGCAGCCTATCTTTTTATAATTAGCACTTTTGTAATACAAGCTCTATGCCTTTGGTGTTTATCGGTTTTGCTTGCGACGGTTTTCGTCTTTTTTGCTATCTTTCGCTACAATGCTCTGTATGGCAATCTGTGCTTTAGATATGGTTATTCAGAAAAAATCAAACAATTTGTAAAGAAAGACTACGACAAGCTAGTTGCGGCAGTTCTGATTGTGCTTATTCTGGCAATTATCATTATTAAATATGGTGATGCTCTGTTTCAATCAACAGTCTTGCGTTAGTATCACAATCTGTCTATAATGTTTATCAAACGTTCCTTTATCAAATAAGGATAAGCGACAATCAATCGCGATGTTTTTTGGAAGAAATTGGTAGAGCACAATATCAAAATTAGACCCAAACGTATAACGACGCGTTAGATCGTAAAATAAGCGCTAAAAAGAATCTCTTTTTAGAAACTGGATGGTACCGTTCGCCATATGACGAATTCCAGTATCTAAAAGGAGATTTTTGTTTTAACAAAAAAGGAGACAGACATGAAATTCAAAGCAAACACTAGACGTCGAGCAATTGAATATGAAAAAGAGATAGTCTTAAATTGGAAAAAAAATAAGACATTTGAAAGGTCGATTGCTATGCGACCAATTGATAATTCATATGTATTTTATGACGGTCCACCATTTATTACAGGCGTACCTCATCATGGCACTCTTTTAAGCAGTATCGTAAAAGATGCAATACCGCGTTATCAAACAATGAAGGGTAAGCGGGTTGAGCGTGTTTGGGGTTGGGATTGTCATGGGTTGCCTGCTGAAAACTTTGTTGAAAAAAAGCTTGGCATTACCGATAGGCACGACATTGGTACAAAAATTAGTCTTGAAGATTATATTACTACTGCCCGAGATAGCATGGTGCAAACTAGTGGGTTATGGGAAGATACGATCGATCGGATTGGTCGTTGGGTTGACTTTAAGGGTGCTTATAAAACCATGGATAAAAAATACATGGAATCGGTATGGTGGGCCTTTAAGCAACTCTATGAAAAAGGCAAGATATATGAGGGCGAACGTGTTCTTATGTATGACACAAAATGGGCAACGCCACTGTCTAAGGCGGAGGTTACAATGGACGCCGGTGCTTACGTGGAAGTAACCGATCCTAGTGTTTTTGTGAAATTTAAGCTTAACGATGGCAAAACCATGTTAGCATGGACAACTACGCCATGGACTTTACCCGGAAATACGGCTCTTGCTATAAATCAAAATATCGACTATACCGAGGTCAGAGTCGGTGACGATCAATTCGTGTTAGCTAGTGATACGCTCAAACAGGTTTTAGTGGACGAAAAGCATCAATCGCTTGACTATCAAGTACTGGGTACGATGAGTGGAAAAAGCTTGATTGGCAAAACCTATGAGCCAATTTTTGGCGATCGTGGTAAAAATGCACACAAAATTTGGTCGGCAGATTTTGTTTCGACCGAATCAGGAACTGGAATTGTCCATATTGCTCCGGCCTATGGTGAAGACGACTTTAACTTAGCGATGGAGAAATCCATACCGGTGGTTCACGTTTTGGATGAGTATGGCAAATATACTGAAACTGAATGGCAGGGCAGTGACATATGGGATATAAATAAAACGATTGCTAAAACTCTTCATGAAAGAGGTCTGGTCTGGAAAATTAATTATATTCGTCACGAATACCCACACAATCCAAGAACTGGTAATCGTTTGATTTATCGTGCTCATCCTAGCTGGTTTATGGATATTGACAACCAAAGAATCGAAATGTTGGAAGAGAATACCGAACACATAAATTGGTTTCCTAATCATTTTAAGCATGGACGTTTTGAAAAAACGATAGAAACTGCACCCGACTGGAATCTATCGCGTGATCGTTTTTGGGCAACGGCAATGCCGGTTTGGAAGGGCGTCGATAGCGATGGAAAAGAACACATTAAAGTTGTCGGTAGTTACGCGGAATTAAAAGAACTAAGCGGCGTTGAATTAGAAGATTATCATCGCCCCTGGATTGATGAAGTTACTTTTAAAATTGACGGTATAGAATACAAGCGAATCGATAAAGTTATGGATTGCTGGTTTGAAAGCGGTAGTATGCCATTTGCGCAATTCCACTATCCGTTTGAAAATGTTGAAAAGTTTGAACGTAATTTTCCAGGAGATTTTATTGTTGAGTATGTTGGTCAAGTTAGGGCTTGGTTTTACTATGTTCATGCGGTGAATGTTGCCTTGTTTGGTCATAATGCCTTCAAAAACGTTATCGTGACAGGTAATGTCGCTGGAAATGACGGACGTAAAATGAGTAAAAGCTATGGTAACTTTACTGACCCTAATATGCTAATGGATAAGTTTAGTGCTGATAGTTTGCGCTTTCTTTTGCTTTCCAGTCCACTTTTGAGTGGCGAAGATTTTGCGCTTCAAGACAAAGAAGTGGGCGATGTAGCGCGTAAATTGTCAATGATTTGGAATATGTATGATTTCTTCACGATGTATGCTGAGGTTGATAAATGGGAGTACGACGGTAAATTAAATGATCCAACCGATAGGTTAACAAATCATTTGGATCAGTGGATTGTTAGCCGATTGCATCAATTAATTAATGATGTTGAGAAAAATATGGATGTATATGACATTCCAAATGCTATGAAGACAATCTTGCCGTTTATTGAAGATGCAAGTAACTGGTACGTTAGAAGGTCAAGGCGTCGTTTTTGGAAGAGTGGTGATGATACCGATAAGGATAACGCTTATAGTACGCTACATTATGTCCTGACAAAACTTAGTATGATTATGGCACCATTCACTCCGTTTTTGTCCGAAGAGCTTTATCAGAAGTTAACAGGTGATGAAAGTGTTCACCTAGTTGATTGGCCACAATCTGGACACGTTAACGAACTGGTCGTAGAAGATATGGAAACGGTGCGCGATTATGTTCAACTTGGTTTGAGTATTAGGGCAAAAGAAGGTGTGAAAGTTCGTCAGCCATTAGCCAGCGTGACTGTTCCAACACTTGGTAGGTTTGTAAACTTTGAAGCTATTTTAACGGAAGAGTTAAATGTCAAATCGGTTAAGACTGCCCAAGAGTTTGCGCTTGATTTAAAGATTACTCCCGAACTAAAGAGTGAAGGACTAGCTCGTGAAATAATTCGACACATTCAAACTGCTAGAAAAGACGCTGGATTGAATATCGATGATCGCATTTTGCTAAACTTGAAATCGGAAAATCTTGATCTAACTAAAGCCATTAAGGCACACCAAGATGTTATAAAAGATGAAACCTTGGCAACCGAATTATCAAGCGATACAGACAGGAATTATGTTGTTGAGGTCAACATAGACGGATTTGAGCTTGCTATTTCATTACAAAAGGTTGTTTAGCATTGACAATCCATTGTTTTTATGCTTAAATTAAAGAGTAGACTAATAAAAATAAAAAATGTCACTACTCAATTATCTCCAATTTCAAGAAATCGATTCAACTCTTGATGACATGTCAAAAGAGAATATGCTTCAGGACGAGATAAATCTGGATGAACAACTGGATGAAGGTTCGCTAGAGATATTTTGGGATAAAGTAGTCGACGACATACATAAAGATCCAGAATGGTTTTCGTTTGCTGAGGAATAATGACTGACGATAATTTTAATGATTTGATAACTAAGGCTATGAATGAATTGCCCCAAGATTATATTAAGGGTTTAGACAATGTGGCGATTGTTATGTCAGATTATCCAAGTGAAGAGCAAAGGTTAGTGGCCAAAGTAGACCATAACGCCAGCCTTTTGCTTGGTTTATACGAAGGAATACCGCTAACAAAGCGAACTGGAAATTATAACTTCGTACTACCTGATAAGATAACTCTATTCAAGAATTCTTTACTAGAAATTTCCAAAGATGAATCGGAGTTGTTTGAGAATATCAAACGTACGCTATGGCACGAGATAGCCCACTATTATGGACTTGGACATGATGGTATTGATCGGCTTCAATCTAAGCATAAGTAGATTTTTGCTACGAATTGTTTTATTATTGTAGTATCGTGAAAGCGAAAACAAAAATTAGTAGTAATACTCCGAAAAATGCAAATTTTTTCTTGTCGCTTCAACATTGGTTGAAGATGATATTTGTTCCTCATAAAAAAAATGGTTACCGACCTCATGTTATCCGTAGTTATGGATTAGTGGCGGTGATTTTTATTGTGCTAGGTATTCAGGCTGGTTATAACCTGGCGGTTACGGGTAGTGTTTTAGGACGACAGACGACTATCACCGTTTCTTCATTACTAAAATCAACTAATGATGCCAGGGAACTAGCTGGACAATTACCACTTAGTATTAATGAGCAGCTAAATCAAGCAGCCTACCTTAAGGCGCAAGATATGTTTGCAAAACAGTACTGGGCACATGATGCGCCGGATGGCACAAAGCCTTGGAGTTTTTTTGGTAGCGTTGGTTATAACTATGATACGGCGGGTGAAAATTTGGCAAAGAATTTTGCTTCAACCAGCGCCGTTATGACAGCTTGGCTAAATTCACCTGAGCATAAAGCCAATATCGTTAGTAGCGATTATGTTGATGTTGGTTTTGCGATTGTTAGTGGCGATATTGATAGTGAGTCAACTTCAATTGTCGTAGCGCTATACGGAAAACCAATCAGTGTCCTTGGTTATTCATCGAATTCATTCTCTGATGCAAAGTCGAGTGGCCAGTTTAGTATATTGTCTCAGTTTAGTGTGGCCGTTCAGTCGTTAACTCCGATTGCGTCTTTGGGCCTGGTAATTATCTTAGCGGCGTTTTTGTCAGCTGCGATGGCTCACAAGCATCGACACAAATTGCCAAAGAAGCTTCGTTTATCTTGGTATCGCCATCATGGGTTGTATAAAGCGACTGGACTAGCTATTTTTGCGCTAATCCTTTTGTTTGCATACGCCGGTGGACAAATATAATAGTCGTTTAGTGTTGCAATAATTATTTATATCTGTTAAAATCAACAATTGATTAATTAAAAAAGGAATTGTTCAATGACAAAAGCAGTCGTTAAAATCGGTGGCAAGCAATATATTGTTGCCGAAAAAGAGACCCTACTGGTGGACCTCCTCCAGGAAGGAACGCAAGAGCTCACTTTAGACGCACTGTTGGTTATCGATGACGATAAGATTCAAGTCGGCAAACCAACCGTAAAAGGTGTGAAGGTAACCGCAAAGGTTGTCGATGATCTTGTTAAGGGCGATAAAATTCGAGTCATTCGCTATAAAGCAAAGAAGCGAATTCACAAAGAAAATGGACATCGTCAAAAATACAGTAAGATTGAAATAGTTTCAATCAAATAACAAAAGAAAATCCTCGCTAACTAAAAAAGCGAGGATTTTTTCTTTCTGTTCATGCTATAATTAGTTATAAATTAAGAGGGAATATAAACACGTGGCAGTTGTCATATCTGTGACTAATCAAAAAGGTGGTGTTGGTAAAACCACGACAGCGGTTAATTTGGCCTACTATTTAGCTAAGTTTGGCAAGAGGACGCTTTTAATCGACTTTGATCCTCAGGGTAATGCTACGAGTGGCTTGGCCGTCGACAAGCAAAATTTACGGCTAACGATGTCGGATGTTGCATTAGAAATGGCAACATTAGATCAAGTGGTGATACCAACTAAATATAAAAACTTTTTTATTGCTCCGACTACTCCAGTACTTGCCAATACCGAGGTGCAGCTAGCACAAGCCGATAGACGATTTTCACGTCTTAAGGCAGCGATTGAATCTAGTCAAGTCAATTACGATGTCATTATTATTGATAGCCCGCCTAGCTTGAGCTTGTTAACAGTCAACGGTTTGGTTGCGACTAATTACGTTCTCCTACCTGTTCAAGCTGAGTTCTACGCGCTTGAAGGACTTGGTCAGCTACTTGAGACGATGAAGCTAGTACGTAAAGCGATGAATCCAACACTTGAACTGCTTGGCGTACTGCCTACGATGATGGATACTAGAACAACACTTTGCGGTCAGGTTCATGAAGAGATAAAAAAGCACTTTCCTGGCAAAGTCTTCAACAACGTTATACCCCGTAATATACGTTTAGCGGAAGCACCGAGTCATGGACTGCCGATTGGGGCATACGATCGTTTTTCAAAAGGTGCAAGATCTTACAAAGCGTTTACGAAGGAGGTTATGAATCGTGTCGGTATCTAATAAAAAGGGCTTAGGCCGTGGGTTTGAATCTTTAATACCAGTGGAACTGCTGGATGAATCTTTTGATCCTACTGCATCACAAGATCAACAAGTGAGTGAACTCAGGCAAATAAAAATTGAAGAGATTACTGCCGATCCTGAACAACCACGACGTAAATTCGATGACGATACGCTGGAGGAACTAGCTGCCTCTATAAGAGAACACGGTATCTTGCAGCCTATTATTGTTACGCCTTTTAGGGGTGGTTATAGAATTGTTGCTGGAGAACGTCGTTTTAGGGCTGCTAAGATTGCTGGCATTAAAAAGTTACCAGCGCTCGTTAGAACTCTTAGCGATCAACATAAGCTAGAAATATCTTTAATCGAGAATTTACAAAGACAAGATTTAAACGTTATGGAAACGGCAACCGCCTATTTGAAACTAAGAGATCAGTTTAATTTAACGCTAGAAGAAATTGGCAAAAGGGTTGGCAATAAATCTGTTAGTGCTGTTAGTAATAAATTGCGCCTTTTCAAACTTCCGACTTTTGTCCATAAAGCTCTAGTAGATGGCGAAATCACCGAAGGTCAGATTAGGCCGTTAATCGGTCTTGATGACGATACGTTAAAAAGCATTTTGCCTAAAATTATAAAAGAAAACTGGAATTCTAGAAAAATTGAGCAATTTGTTGTTGATTTTAAGAAAAATCGTGCCAACCGTGCTGTGCCAGTTGAGAAGAGAATCACTGAACAGCCTTATAAAGCTCAGCTATTAAGTATGAAGAATCGCTTAAAAACCGATGTTAGAATTCAATCCAATTCTAAGGGTGCGGGAAAAATTACTATTGTTTTCAAAAATGAAGAAGAGTTCAACCGGTTACAAGAGTTACTTAGCTAGAATGTTTTTAGCTCGTTGAATGGAAATACTCTCATCCAGACTGGGCCGACTATATCATATAGCGGAATTGTGCCGAGTCCATTACGTGAATCGTATGAGTAAGAGCCTTGCCGGTGGTCACCAGAAACAAATAGCTCATTTTCTGGTACTACGATGTCTATTGTGCCGCTAGTTGGTGAACCTGGTTCGCCATTACTATAGTCATCTGGATTAAAGCCGTTTGGCGAATCAGAATTATAGACCGTATATTGACCATTTCGTAACACAACTCGTTCGCCACCAAAAGCAATTACTCGCTTAACAATGTATTCGTCACCAATGCCACTAGAAAAACGCGGATTCTTAAAAACTATGATTTGACCGCGGTCTGGTTTGTAGCTTTTATTTTGTAATTGGGCCAAAGTTACTGATAGTCTATCAATAATAAGACGATCGCCAGTGTAGAGGGTTTTTTCCATACTTGGTCCAACAACGCTAAAACTTCTAAAAACAAAAGTATTAATCAGTAGTGTTCCAATCAGAACACATATAACAAAAATCGTGATACTGATAGCATCCTTGATGAAGGGGTGGCGTTTTAGAAAGTTAATTTCCATCCCATTAACTATACACTTTTTGCTACTTAATTGACAGTAATTTGCTAATGTTTGTGGTTTTTGCAGGGTTTTAATAATGCTCTAAGTTAGGTATAGTAGAATGAGTATTTATGAAGAACAAACATCAAATCATTGATGGTTTTATACCAAGACGTTCTGGCGAAAAGCTAGGCGATTTGCATCATGATAAATCAATTCAGAGTTTGGGCGAGTCAACAGCCAATATCATACTGGACGCGACTGGCGCCAGTAGTACTGACAATCGTTTAGGTGAACAACAGTTTGGTAGAGGACTGGGGCGATCCGATATTGATGAATCACTTAATGATATAGATGAGGAAACAAAAAATGAGGCTGATAAAAAGTTAAGTCGTAAGCAGAAAAAGTTATTAACAAATCGGCTAAAACGACCAAAGAGTTTATTTAGGCGGATATTAAAATGGTCTATTATTTTAGTGATAATAGCCAGTTTGTCTGCCGGTGGTTATACGCTATATAAATTCATTGGAGCTAGTGGCAGCGTTTTACAAGGTAATATCTTGGATATTTTCAAAAACCAGCCATTAAAAGAAGACTTAAACGGACGTAGTAATTTTTTGGTACTCGGAACATCAGAGGATGACCCTGGCCATCCGGCATCACTTTTAACTGATTCGATGTTAGTGGTCAGTATCGATCAAGACAATAAGAATGTCTATATGTTTAGTGTTCCAAGGGATTTATATGTAAAGTATGGCATGGCTTGTATATCGGGTTATTCTGGCAAAATAAACGAATACTTTATGTGCTCAAATGACGGCAAATCGGAAGCCGATGAACAAGACAGGTTATCAAAAGTCCAAGATTTTGTTGGTGACATATTTGGTATTGATATTCAGTATGGTGTTCATATTAACCACACGGTTATTAAAGAGGCGGTTGACGCAGTAGGTGGCGTTGATGTTGATATTCAGGGAAGTAATGGTGCTTCTGGTATCCTTGATCGTAATTTTGATTGGAGATGTAATTACACGTGTTACTTAGTGAAATATGATAATGGCGTGCATCATCTTGACGGTGAGCATGCTTTGTTCCTGTCTATGGCAAGAGGTGATGTTGCTCCAACCTATGGCCTTGGTAATTCAAATTTTGACCGCGAAAAGAACCAGCAAAAGATTGTCATAGCGCTTCGAGACAAAGCTTTAACCACTGGAACGTTGACAAATCTAAGCGCAATAACCCAAATGATTGATGCTTTGGGTAATAACTTACGCACCAACATTGATGCTGCCGAGATAAGTACTTTGATGCAAATTGCCGGGAACATAAAAGCTGATGGAATAAAATCACTGAGCTTGGTTGATGATGGTTTGTTATCAACTGGTAATTATGGCGGTGCGAGTGTTGTTATACCGAGTGCTGGAGTATATAACTATGGTGATATAAGAAATTATTTAGAAAACAATCTAAGTAGTAATCCAATAGTCAAAGAGTCGGCTAGTATAGTAGTCCTAAATGGCACGACGGTTGCTGGCTTGGGTCAAAAAGAAGCAGATAAACTCAGCCTAGAAAAATATAATATATTGACGGTTGGTAACGCGCCAACCAACAAATATAAGGCTACGGAGATATACCAGATTAATAAAGACAAGACTGAAACAGTGAACAAGCTATCTGAAATGTACGGAGTCAGTATTAAGACTACTAAACCGTCAATATCGATTGATAGTAGGGCCGATATTCTAATAATTATTGGTCAGCCGTAATAAAAAAATCGAAGACATGAATCAATGATATAATTAGTGTTGATATTATGGATTTTTTAAGGACATCGAAACGTCGTACGTTATTTAATGAAGCTATTTACATTGCTTTGAATATCGGCTTAGCAATCTCGTTAATGCTGCTTATTAAAATAACCGGCTCTTTGTGGCCGGCTTTTGTTCTTGTGTTGTTAAGTAAGTGGCGGATCTTTGCGGTTCGACCTAGGTTTTGGTTTGCTAATATCCAGGCTAACATGGTTAGTATTACTGTTAGTATCAGTTATGTTATATTTCTGTATGCTATTAATGGTCTGAATGCTGAAGATGGAAAAATCACAGCACTCCAGATTATTATGGTGATTTTATACACCATTTGGCTATTGTACTTAAAGCCAAAATCGAAAAGGTCATATATTGTGGTTCAGGCTGGAGTCGCGCTGCTTGTTGGCGTGACGGCAATATACATGGTTTCCTATGGCTGGATGGCGTCGCCGGTTGTTTTATTGATGTGGTTAGTTGGCTATGCCACCTCAAGACATGTTCTTAACAGCTATGACGACGAAAACCAGACGACACTGCTTAGTATGTCTTGGGGTTTTATTATGGCGGAAATTGGTTGGGTAGCCTATCACTGGACAGTAGCCTATAAATTACCACTGGTAGCTAACATATATTTGCCACAAGTTACCATTACAGTGTTGGGATTTAGCTTTTTAGCGTACGTTGTCTATAACTCTTTTTATCATCATGGCAGGATACGTTTTAATGACATTGTCTTGCCACTAGTCTTTGTCGTTAGTACGATTAGTCTTTTAGTATTTGTTTTTAATGGTGCCGGCTCGACGCTTTAAAAACTAGACAAAAGTCGATCGACTTTTCAAAAATAAGATTATGTTGCTTGGCGTAATTAATTATTGATTTGTGTTGGGTTGGATCGGCTTCTATGATGACATAACCGTTGTTAGATAAATTATTTGACGTTTGGTCTAGGAGTTTTTTGATATATTCCAAACCATTATCTTTGGCGTATAAGGCATTTTTTGGTTCATGTTTTAATTCTGGTGATACTTGCCAAGAACTATCAACATAGGGAAGATTAGCGATAATAATGTCAAAATTAGACCTGATATTTTTTAGAAGATTGCTTTGTATTAAGACGGGTTTTATTTTATATTTGGTGGCATTTTTTTCTGCAATTTTTAGGGCTTGCTTGCTAATATCTGAAAGTGTAATGCTAATTTTGGGATTTTCTAGTTTGCAGGTGATACCAATACAACCAGATCCGGTACCAATGTCGATGACTGATTTAAGATTTTTGTCGTGTTGCAAAATTGAAGATACGACTTCAATTAGTGTTTCGGTTTCGGGGCGTGGTATGAGAGTCGACTTATTGACATGAAATGATCGGCCAAAGAATTCTTTTCTTTTAAATAAGTAGGCAATAGGTAATTTTTTTTGCCTTCTTGATAAAAGCCAGTTTGCGACCATAAGATCAATAATTGGTAAAGTTTTATCTGGGTAAGCTCTGAGATACGATCTATCTTTTTTCAAGCTTTCAGATAGTATAATTTCGGCGTCAAGATTAGACGATTTAATTCCAACTTTTGCAAGTTTTTTTGATGCGGCTTTAATCCAATAATCAATTGTTGGCATTAGCGATATTTAGCTCTCGTTCGTAATTCTGTAAGTTATCAATTAAATCATCAATATCACCATCCATTGCGCCGTAGATATTGCTGCGCGAGTAGCCAATTCGATGATCCGTAATGCGATCTTGAGGAAAATTATAAGTCCGTATTTTTTCTGATCGATCACCGGAACCAATCAGACTTCGACGCGTAGCGGTTAGTTTTGCCTGTTCTTCTTCAACTTTCTGCTGTAATAATCGACTACGCAAAACACTAAGAGCTTTTAGTTTATTCTTGAGTTGTGATTTTTCGTCTTGATTAATGACCACCATACCAGTTGGGATGTGAGTTATTCGTACGGCGCTATCGGTCGTGTTGACACTTTGTCCACCATGGCCACCAGATCGATAGATATCAATTCTTAAGTCAGCTGGATCGATTTCAAGATCGGTTTCTTCTGCTTCGGGTAGCACCGCTACGGTAACAGTGCTTGTATGAATACGACCTTGTGATTCAGTTTCTGGTATTCTTTGAACTCTATGCACACCAGATTCAAACTTTAGTTTAGAATATGGAGCATCGCCCTTAACGCTAAATATAACTTCTTTGTAGCCGCCACTATCATTGGCACTTTCGCTTATGAGCTCGGTTTTGAGTGAATGCATTTCGCAGTATCTAAGATACATTCGATAAAGTTCGGCCGCAAAGAGGCTGGCTTCATCACCACCAGCTCCGGCTCGTATCTCAAAAATAATGTTTTTTTCGTCACTGGGGTCTTTTGGTGTGAGCATAACAAACAGCTCCTCTTCCAGCTTTGTTAAGTTGTGGTTAATAGTCTCAACTTCTTGTTTGGCTATCTCGGACAACTCATCATTGCCGTTTGATAATTCCTTCGCTTCGGATAACTGGTTTTCGAGTTTTTCTCTTAGAATAGCTTTTTCGAGAACCTTATCAATCTCGTTTAATCTTCTGTTTTTTGAAGAGAAGGTTGGGTCGGTGTAGGCCGATGGAGAAGATAGAAAGTCAAGAATTGAGGTTTTTTCGTTTTGCAGATCGGTTATATTAATAGATATTTTAGTCATAAATCACTCTTTGTTTATCAATTGTAACAAAAAAGAGACCAGACTGCTAAAAGGACTGGTCTCTTATCTTGAAAACCTAGTTGTTATTGTCAGCTTTTCGAGCTTTTTTAGCCTTAGCTTTTTTAGCTTTGTTGGCTAGTGCTGCTTTACGCGCTTCAGCGGCAGCAAATTTTGCCTTAAATCTATCAACACGACCTTCGGTGTCGATAATCTTCTCTTCGCCCGTAAAGAATGGGTGAGAAGCGGAAGAAATGTGAATCTTTACTAGAGGATATTCATTTCCATCTTCCCATTTAATGGTTTCGTCGGTTTGCGCGGTAGACTGTGTCAAAAACTTGAATCCAGCCACCTCGTCGCTAAATACGACAGGGCGATAATCGGTTGGGTGTATATTGTTTTTCATAATCCAAGTTATTTTATCTGTTTTTGCATAAAAAGTCAAAGGTGTTCTTTTGGTTGTTGCATAAACCCATCAGATAAGATATAATTGTTTGGTAATAATTTTTAATGAAGCAACCTATGTATAACTCCTGAATATCCAGGCGCATAGGTGAAGAAAAAGGAGTTAAGAGATGGCAGTACCTGTCGACGTTAAAGCTTTGCTTGAAGCTGGTGTTCATTTTGGACACAAAACAAGCGGTTGGCATCCAAAGATGTCAAAATATATTCATAGTAAAAGGCAAGATACGCATATTATCGATCTTGGAAAGACGGTAGAAGGTCTTGAGGCGGCTTTGCCATTTCTTACAAAAGTGGTGGCTGGTGGTAAAAAAGTTCTATTTGTCGGAACTAAGAAGCATACCAAGGAATTGGTTAAAGTTGCAGCAGAGGCAACTAACCAACCATACGTAACCGAAAGATGGATGGGCGGTACGTTAACCAACGTTGCAACTGTTAACCAGCAAATTAAAAAACTAAAAGATCTAGAGAAGCGTTTGGCTTCGGGAGACCTTGAAAAACGTTATTCAAAGCTTGAAGTCCAAAGATATAAAGAAGAAATTGATGATTTGAATAAACGTTATGGCGGAATTAAAGATTTAAGTGGTAAACCTGGTGCACTTTTCGTTGTTGACGTTATTGGCGATATGAATGCTATCAAAGAAGCGGGCGTGCTTGGTATTCCGGTTGTAGCGATTGTTGATACTAATGCTGATCCTTCGCTTGTGAAATATGTTATCCCAGGCAACGACGATGCAATTAAAGGTGTTCAGCTAATTTTGGACTATGTAAAACAAGCAATTGTTGATGGCGGCGCTTCTAGTAAAGCCGTTGAAAAACAAGAAAAAGTAGAACAGTAAAAAAGGGGGGATGACGAAATGGCTGTATCTATTGATGATATTAAAAAACTAAAAGAACTATCTGGCATTGGTCTTACTGACGCTAAGTTGGCATTAGTAGAGGCTAATGGTGATTTTGATAAAGCGCTCGAAGCACTACGAAAAAAAGGTGTCACCAAAGCCGAGAAAAAAGGTGATCGTGAAGCACGCCAAGGTTTGATTGATAGCTATGTTCATGGCGGTCGAATCGGTGTGGTAGTTGAAGTTAATTGTGAAACCGATTTTGTGGCGCGGACTGACAATTTTAAGCTTTTCGCACACGAAATAGCTTTGCAAATTGCCGCGATGGCGCCAGAATATGTCTCATTTTCTGATGTTCCTGAAAGCGAAATCGAAAGAGTACGCGCTGAAGCAAAAGAACGAACGCTTGCCGAAGGCAAACCGGCTGATATGATCGATAAAATTGTTGACGGGCAAATAAAGAAGCATTTTGCTGAAAAGGTTCTTATGAGCCAAGTTTATATAAAGAACGAAAAGCAAACGGTTGAAGATTTTGTAAAAGAAAACATTGCCAAAACCGGTGAAAACCTAATTATCCGACAGTTTAAGAGAATTGAACTGGGCGTTAGCGAATAGTAAATAGATAACTCGCGAATAATAGCCATGCAAAAACTAGAGATTGCGTGGCTATTTTGTTACAATAGACTGTATGTTTGATATAAAACCATACCAAGTAAAATTTGAAAACATAATTCAACATTTCACCGAAGAGCTGAAAAAGATTAGAACTGGTCGTGCTCATCCTGGACAGTTAGACGGCGTAAAAGTTGAAGTCTATGGTACGCTTTTGCCACTCAACCAAACGGCCAATATCACTGCACCCGAAGCGCAAATGTTGATGGTGACGCCTTTTGATCCAAGCAATATTCAGGCAATTTGTGCAGCTATCCGTATGGACCAAACTCTTGGTTTTAATCCAAGTGATGACGGAAGAGTTGTTAGGGTTCCGGTACCAGCTTTGACCGAAGAGCGCAGGCGACTTTTGGTTAAACAGGTCAGCGAAAAAGTTGAAGAGGCAAAAATTGCCGTTAGAAATATACGACAAGATGCTCTTAAAGAAGTGAAGCGCAAAAAGGAAGCCAAAGAACTATCAGAAGATGATATGAAGAGAGTTGAAAAGATAATCGACCAGGAAATTAGTAATTATAACTTCAAAATCGATGAGATATTTAATCTAAAAGAGAAAGATATATTAACAATATAATGTCAGAAACTTCATCCATACCAAACCATGTTGGTTACATAGTAGATGGTAATAGACGTTGGGCAAAAGAGCACGGTTTGCCGACCTATGAGGGTCATTTGGCTGGATATAATGCAATCCAGGATGTTGCTCGGGCGACTTTTGAGGCTGGCGTAAAATATATGTCGGCATATATATTTAGCACCGAAAACTGGAAACGAAGCGAAGAAGAAGTCAGCAAGATTATGAGTTTGGTTCTTAAGCTGTTAACTTCCGATCTTCATATTTTTAACGATAATAATATCAAATTAAAGATTTTGGGATCTCGTCAAAACGTCAGTGACAAGATTATAAAAGAAATCGATAAGGCAGAAGCGGCAACCGCTAATAACACTGGTGGAACCTTGGCTTTATGCTTTAATTATGGTGGTCACCTTGAAATCGTTGATGCGGTTAAAAAGATTGTTGATTCAAAGATTAGCTCATCTAAAATTAACGAAGAGTTGATTGCCGAGAACTTGTACTCTCCAGAAATACCACCAGTTGATTTGGTTGTTAGAACAAGTGGCGAACAACGTATATCAAACTTTATGCTATGGCGCATTGCTTATAGTGAAATGTTATTTCTTGATAAAAAGTGGCCAGATATGACCAAAGACGATGTAGTTGATTTAATCAAAGAATACAGCAAGCGATCAAGGCGCTTTGGGGGAAATTAATTTGCTGTTTGGTGTTTTAACTGGGCTGATATTATTAGTTGCATTAGTAGTCCTTCACGAGCTTGGGCATGCTATTGCTGCTAGAAGAAGCGGTGTGGTAGTGGAAGAGTTTGGCGTTGGTTTTCCACCAACAGCTTGGAAAAAGAAACTGAAAAACGGCATTCTTTTAACATTGAATTGGTTACCTCTTGGTGGTTATGTAAAACTTCAAGGCGAGTATGACTCAGCTACCAATAAGGGCGATTATGGTGCTGCTACATATTTACAAAAAACAAAAATTCTATTTGCAGGTGTAATGGTGAACTGGCTAGTGGCAATAGTGCTTTTAACAATCGTTGCCTGGTTTGGTATGCCTAAAGTCTTGCCTAACCAGTTTAGTGTGGCAGATGATACGACCATAATAAGTCAGCCTGTTGAAATACAAAGTGTTACAAAAGACCATCCAGCCGAAAAAATTGGTTTACAATCAGGTGATCAAATTACGAGATTTGATGGGCAAGACATTAAATCTGCTGAAGAATTAATTACCATAATCAAAAAAAATGAGGGGAAGACTGTTGATTTGACTTATGTTCGTGACGGCTTGCCCGCAAGCACCACTGTGCTACTAGATGGTGAAAATAGTGGTGGTATTTTTGGTGCGACCTTAGGTCAAAGAGAATCGCTAAGAGCAACTTGGTCGGCACCAATTGTTGGATTTGGCACGACAGTGCAGTTTACCATTGTGACGCTTCAAGGAATTGGCGATTTGGTTTATAACTTAGCAAGCGGTGTGATTATGCAGTTTAGTCCTGATGCTAGCACTAGTAACGATGCAAAAGAAAAAATTGCTAATGCTGGTGAGTCGGTCGCTGGTCCAATTGGTATACTTGGTGTGATTTTTCCGGCCGCTTCATCGGCAGGTATTATACAATTATTATTTTTGACTGGTATTATATCTTTATCATTAGCCGTTATGAATGTTTTACCTATACCGGCGCTTGATGGCGGTAGATGGACGACAATGACAATCTTCAGAATTATGGGCAAAAAATTAACTAAAGAACGAGAGGAAAAGATCCAAATGATCGGCTTCTCAATTTTAATGGGACTAACTTTATTGGTGACTTTTGTTGATGTTTCAAAATTATTCTAAAAAAACGATACTAAAAATGGCCATATTCTTACCGGTGTGGGTTTTTGTTGGTATTTATACGGCCCAGTATATGTTGTTTGGCCTATTGTTGTTGCTCGATTCTTTTGGAATTAATGTAGCAAATTTTGATCAGACTATTCTAAATACAATCTTAATGGCTTTAGTATACCTTTTGTCTCTAATTATAGTGATTGTTTTACCATATAAGATTATCAAAGATAAAATAAATAAAATTGAACTAGGTGTTAATCGTTTACCGAGCTGGACGGATATTTTAGTTACGCCAGCTGCATTGATTATTTATTTTATTCTTTCTTCAGTTCTAATTTTGTTAGCAACGCAGATTCTTCCGTGGTTTGATGTTAACCAAGCTCAGGACACGGGTTTTAATCAAGTAAATAGTAATTTTGAGATTATTTTGGCTTTTATTTCATTGGTCTTAATAGCGCCAATAGCTGAGGAGATATTATTTAGAGGATATCTTTTTGGAAAATTAAAAAAATATATGCCAATCTGGTTTGCAGCGGTTATCACCAGTGTCACATTTGGGTTTGTGCATGGTGCTTGGAATTTAGCAATCGATACTTTTGCCTTAAGTCTTATACTGTGTACACTACGCGAAATGACCGGTAGTATTTGGTCGTCAGTCTTGCTTCATATGGCAAAAAATGGCGTTGCTTTTTATATTCTCTTTATTAATTTTTAATTTTAGTCTAAAATTATCTTTAATATGCGTTTATCTGGATTATTCACCAAGACTAGCAAAACAGTACCAGCCGAAGAGGTGGCAAAGAATGCTCAATTATTAACTAGAGCGGGTTTTATTCATAAAGAACTGGCTGGAGTTTATGCCTATATGCCACTTGGTCTTCGAGTGCTAGAAAATATCAAGAAGATTGTTCGTGAAGAAATGAATGCTGTCGGTGGTCAGGAAGTGATGATGACTGCTTTGCAACCAAAAGACATTTGGGAAAAAACTGGACGTTGGGATGATAAAGCTGTTCCAAATTGGTTCAAGACAAAGTTAGTCAATGGTACCGAGCTTGGAGTTGGTTTGACGCACGAAGAGCCAATCGTTGATGCTGTTAGTGGCTATGTTAGCTCGTATAAAGATTTGCCATTTTCGATTTATCAAATCCAGAATAAGTTTAGAAACGAACTACGCGCTAAAAGTGGCTTGCTGCGTGGTCGTGAGTTTGTAATGAAAGACATGTATAGTTTTTGTCGTAACCAGGAGCAGCACGACCAGGTTTACGAGAAGAACATACAAGCTTATTACCGTGTATATGATCGATTAGGATTGGGTGCTATAACTTATCGTACCTATGCCGACGGTGGTATTTTTACGCCACGTTTTAGCGACGAGTTTCAGACGCTTACTGATGTTGGTGAAGACACTATTTACGTAGATGAAGACAAACGCGTAGCTATCAACCAAGAAATTTATACCGACGAAAATCTCGCCAAACTTGGTCTTGATAAAGCAAAGTTAGTTCAAAAAAAAGGTGTTGAAGTAGGTAATACTTTCCATCTGGAATCAAAATATACGGACGCTTTAGATTTGTATTACACAGATGAGGCTGGCAAAAAACAATCAATAATCATGGGTTGTTATGGTATAGGTATTAGTCGGTTAATGGGCGTTATTGCTGAAATCATGTCTGACGAAAAAGGCCTTGTCTGGCCAGAGAATATCGCACCGTTTGAGGTATATCTTGTCAATATCGGTGACAATTCTTTAGAAACTGCTAATAGTATTTATGACGAACTAACATCACGGGGTGTAGAAGTTTTGTTTGATGACCGAAAAGATGCTCGACCTGGTCAAAAATTTGCTGATCACGAACTGATTGGTATACCGTACCGTTTGACGATTAGCGATAGCCTAGTAGCTGAAGAGAAGTACGAACTTGTTACACGAAACAGTCTAGAAAAGTCCTTATTGACACGAGACCAGCTGCTTGCTAAACTAAGCTGACTATAAAACATGATTTATAGTAATACGCTAGATGTAGCGTGTCTGGTGCTTTTGAAAGCACCTTTTATGATGAAAGAGGAAAATTAATTTTTTATGAAAAAAACATATCAAATCACTACTGAAGGCCGTAAAGAGTTAGAAAATGAACTAACAGAGCTTAAAGGTCGTCGTCAAGAAGTGGCAGCAAAAATTGCTGAAGCACGTGATTTTGGTGATTTAAGCGAAAACGCAGAATATGATGTTGCTAGGGAAGAACAGGGTATTGTTGAGACTCGCATATCAGAGATTGAAAACATCTTGATTAATGCAGAAATTATTAAGGGTGCTAAGAAATCAAAGATCGACTTAGGTAGTCGAGTTGAATTAAAAACTGGCTCAAAAACAGTTGTTTATTCGGTAGTTGGTCCGGTAGAAGCTGATCCACTGTCTGGTAGGATTAGTAATCAGTCACCGATTGGCTTAGCTCTTATGGGCAAAAAAGTAGGCGATAAAGCCGTAATATCAACTCCAAAGGGTGATATTGAGTACGAAATTACGCATATTGCTTAATTTTTGTTGACATAATCAGCGAAATTACAATTCCTCTCGAAGAGAGGTATTGTGTTATAATGTGCTAGTTATGGCAACACTAAAAGATTATCGCGATGAACGTTTACGAAAACTAAAAGATTTACGAAATTTGGGTATTGATCCATATCCTTCTCTAGCAAAACGTACTCATAATGCAGCCGATATATTTTTGAAATTTGATGAGCTACAAGGTCAAGACGTTCAGGTTGTTGGTCGAATTATTAGTATTCGTAAATTCGGCAAGATAGCTTTTGTAATCGTTAAAGATTTTAGTGGTCAAATTCAGTTGTTTTTACGGTCGGGAATCGTTGCAGAACTTGATTCTTCAAAAAACCAACTAGGAATAAGAGAATTGCCACTTCTCGATACCGGTGACTTTATAGAAGCAAGTGGTAAGGTGATAAAAAGCCAAACCGGCGAAGTTTCAGTTGAAGTTCACAGTCTTAGATTATTAGCAAAGTCATTAAGGCCTATGCCAAGCGCGATTGACGGTTTTACAAATAAAGAAGAACGTATGCGTCGTCGCTATGTTGACATGAACGTTAATCCAGAGGTTAGAGACCGCTTTGTTAGGCGTAGTAAATTTTGGCAAGCAACGCGCGATTTTTTGAATGAACGAGGGTTTTTTGAAATTAACATACCGGTCTTAGAGCATACAACTGGTGGCGCGGATGCCACTCCCTTTGTAACGCATATGGATGCTCTTGATCAGGATTTTTATCTTAGAATAAGTCACGAGCTACCTCTAAAAAGGTTGCTCGGTGCTGGATTCGAAAAAGTTTATGATATTGGTCCGCGTTTTAGAAATGAAAATTATAGTGACGAACATCTACCAGAACACGTAGCTATGGAATGGTATTGGGCGTACGCTAACTGGCAAGATGGTATGTCAATGATGGAAGAAATGTACCGATATGTGCTAGATAAAACCTTTGGAACGCTAAAGTTCAATATCGGTGGTCGCGAAATCGATATGAGTAGCAAATGGGAAGTTTGGGACTATCAAACCGTCATCAAAGATCGATACGGCATAGACGTATATGATAGTACGCTTGATGATGTCAAAAAAGCTCTTATTGATAATAATCTTGAGGTAGAGCAAACCGAGAATCGGTCTAGGGGCATTGATAAGCTATGGAAGAACATACGCAAAGATGTAGTTGGGCCGGTATGGTTGATTAACACTCCAAAATTTATCAGTCCTCTAGCTAAAGGTAATCCTGACGGCCGATCAGTACAGCGTTTTCAAGCTGTGATACTTGGGTCTGAGCAATGCAACGGTTTTTCAGAATTGAATGATCCACTAGATCAGCTTGACCGATTTGTGGAACAGCAAAATATGCGCGAGGCTGGTGATGATGAAGCTATGATGCTAGATATTGATTTTGTTGAAATGCTTGAGTATGGTATGCCACCAGCTTGTGGTTTGGGGTATAGCGAAAGGGTGTTTTGGATTTTTGAGGGTGTTACAGCAAGGGAAGGTGTGCCATTTCCTCAGCTTCGAGCTGAAATTGATAACACAACACGCGAGATATATTCAAACGTGAAACTTTAGGTTGCAGTGCTATACTAATAATATGATGCAAAAATTTCTTGGGTGGTTGATTGCAGTACTTGTTGTTAGTTTTGCAATTCCCTTAGCAGTCAAAGCTGTATCGGTTAATGATTTTATTATCAAAGATTTTCAAGCAGATTACTATCTAGATATAGATTCTAATAACCGTTCGACTCTTCGGACGGTCGAAACGATTACTGCACTGTTTCCTGATTATGATCAAAACCATGGGATTGAAAGAGCACTTGTTACTACATACGATGGTCATAGTACTAATCTAATAGTTCAATCGGTCACAAATGAAAATGGCGAAAAGCTCTCATACTCTTCGAATTGGCAAGCTGATAATCTGGTTTTAAGAATCGGTGAATCAGACAAATATGTACATGGATTAGTGACTTATGTCATAAGCTATACCCAAAATGACGTCACAAAATCATTTATTAATACTGATGCTAACGAATTCTATTGGGATATAAACGGCACAAATTGGTATCAACCATTTGAAAGCGTTTCTGCCCGTATCCATTTAAGTGATAATATAGTAAAAAAGACAACTGGTAGTATGTCTTGTTATTACGGTGTTAGTGGTTCTTCAAATACCTGTCAGATTGATAGCAACGATAGTGTAATAAAAACAACAGTAAATAACTTGTCGCCTGGTGAAAACGTAACAATTGCGGTTGGCTTTTTAAACGGTACTTTTGCTGAATATAAAATGTCTCTTTTAGCATGGTTGGAAAAGTATATGGTCGTAATATCGATATTAATTAGTTTGCTGGGTTTGGTTGTGATGACAGTACTTAAATTGCTTTTTGGAAGAGACTACCCGAGTAAAAAAGCCATAGTTCCGCAATACTTACCACTAAAAGATGTCGACATTGTATTATCATCTGTCATTAAAAAAGCTCATCAAAACTGGGTAGCAGCAGCGCTTGTGGATTTGGCTGTTAGGCATAAGCTTCGAATCATTGAGAAAGAGGACAAAAAATATGTTTTGGAGTACCTAAAATCAGATGGCTTAAATGATAATGAACAAGCAGTAATGCGAGCTTTCTTTGGTGATACACCTGAAAGTGGTGCGACTTATGATATAGACAAACGCCACACAAACACTAAACTAGCCTATAAATTAAGCGCGCTTTACCGACAAGTTAAACGTTGGGCAAGAAAAAACGGCTACTATTTGAATAAAAAAGCACTTAAAGTTCAAATGCTTAGCATTGCCGTTTTTATCTTTTTACAGATGACAATTATTCTATTTATATCTAAACCTGGCATAACGATTGCAACCGACATTTGGCCGGTTGCTTTGTTTACAGTTATTGCTTTAGCATCGGTCTTAATTGTCAGCATTAAACCGCTTTCATCGACTGGTAAAGCTTTGCTTGATTATCTTAAAGGTTTACAAATGTATATTGATACTGCTGAAAAAGATAGGCTAAAATACTTACAAAGTCCCGAGACGGCGGCAAGAAAACTGATCGATACTGAAGATAATAAAATGATGCTTAAATTGTACGAGAGGCTACTGCCTTATGCGATTCTGTTTGGTAGCGAAAAAGACTGGGTTAAAGTTATTGGCAAGTACTACGAAGAGCAGGCGACTCAACCAGATTGGTATTCGGGAAACACAGTATTTAACGCAGCCATATTCAGCTCGGCCATCTCTGATTTCTCAAATAATATAAAGAATAATAGCTATATATCGTCATCTAGTTCGTCAACCGGTGGATCAATGGGTGGTGGTTCTTCTGGCGGCGGCGGAGGCGGCGGTGGTGGCGGTGGCTGGTAGAAAAGAGTATAATAGTTAATATGATTGAAGTAAAAAGTGTTACCAAAAAATACGGAAGTAAAGATAATAGCTTTACGGCTTTAAATGGCGTAAGCTTTGAAGTTCCAGACGGCTCAAGTGTGGCTATATTGGGAAAATCAGGTAGTGGAAAATCTACAATGATGCACATCATGGCTCTTTTGGATCAGCCGACAAGTGGTAGTGTTCTGGTTGACGGAAAAGATACATCAAAAATGAAGGCACACGAGTTAGACAAGTTAAGAAATGAAAAGTTTGGTTTCGTGTTTCAACAATTTTTTATGAATTCAAACGACACCGTACTTAACAATGTCATGTTGCCGTTAAAAGTTGCAGGAGTGCCGGCAAAAGAAAGAAGACTTAGAGCCCTTGAAGCATTGAGGTCTGTAGAGATGTCTGAAAAGGTAAAAAACAAAGCTTCCGATTTGTCAGGAGGACAAAAACAGCGTGTTTGTATTGCGAGAGCTTTGGTTAATAATCCATCAATTATTTTTGCTGATGAGCCTACCGGTAATCTAGATACAGCTACCGGTGAAGTGATTGAGAAAATTTTATTTGGTCTTAATAAGAAAGAGAAAATTACATTAGTGATAGTAACTCATGATTCAGATTTAGCAAATAAGTGTGAGCATAAGATATATATGCGTGATGGTAAGATTGTTTCGAAAAGTGAGTCAAAATTATGAAGTATTTAGATATTATAGCAACCGCTAATCACAATTTAAGACGCAATAAGCTGCGCACCATACTTACGATTGTAGCTGTTTGTATTGGATCATTTACAATTACTTTAACGTCTGGTCTTAATGCTGGAGTAAATGGATATATCGATAAGCAACTTGGCTCAATTGGTGGTGACAATATCTTGATAGTTATGTCTAAGGAAATGGCTTCGATAACAAGTACTGAGCCAAAGGAATATAACCCAAAACAATCAACCAGTTCTTCATTTGGTATGACGATGAATACGGTAAATGATGGTGACGTTGCAAAAGTCGAGAAAATTGATGGTGTCAAAAAAGTTACGCCTCAATTGATTCCAACAGTATCCTATATAAAAGGTAAGAGTAATGTAAAATATCAACTACCTTTGGTGAATCAAATGATTGATGGGATTAAAGTCGATCTTGTAACTGGACAGTCTCCTGACAATAACTCTAATGAAAACCAAATTAATATCTTACCTGGTTATGTAAAAATCCTTGGCTATGAAAGCGATGTTGATGCTGTTGGTCAGACTCTGACTATGGCTACAAAAAATCCTCTTGGAAACATTAAAGAAATAAGTGCCAAGATCGTGGGGGTGCAAAATGACTCTTTGCTAGCTTCGGGCGGATTTATGATAAATGACGCTTTGACTAATATCTTGTATGACACTATGACTGAGGGTATGTCTGATTCAGTTAGAAATAATTATTATGCAGTTACGGCAACTTTGCCTTCTGATATGTCACAACAACAAGTAACTGATGTTAAAGCTAGGATAAGTGATTTGGGATATTCGGTTACGTCGGTTAGGGAGAAAATTGGTACAATTTCGACAATAATTAACGCAATTACTTATGCGTTGATCGGTTTTGGTGCGATTGCATTAATAGCTGCATCGTTTGGAGTTATCAACACGCTATTTATGGCTGTTCAAGAACGCATCAAAGAAATTGGTTTAATGATGGCCGTTGGAATGAGTAGATGGAAGGTTTTCTTGTTATTCAGTGTTGAGGCATTGCTTCTAGGTTTTTGGGGATCGGTTATCGGAATATCACTTGCATACCTTGTAGGCACTGGTATAAGTAATTATGCGTCACAAACATTCTTGAAAGATTTGAAGGGCTTTACTCTGATAGAATTTCCAATAAACTACCTACTCGCTGTCATGGTGCTTGTTATGTTAATAGCATATTTGGCCGGAACTTTGCCGGCGCGAAGAGCTGCTAAGCAAAATCCAATACAAGCTCTTAGAACAGAATAGTTGACCAGAGTGTAGGTTTATCTGTTACAATGATTTTATGTTAGACATTAATTTTATTCGAAACAACGCCGAAAAAGTACAACAAAATGCTCAGAATAAAGGTTACGATGTTAACATTGACGACCTTCTTAAGCTTGACGCGAAAAAACGTGAACTTCAAACAGTGGTTGACGATTTACGTGCTAAGCGCAATGAAAACGTTAATAAAATCAAAGGGACTAAGCCCACCGAAGATTTAATAACGGAAGGTAAGGCTATCAAAACGCAACTTGCTAGTCTTGAAACTGAGTTAAAAAATGTCGAGGTAAGTTATATTGATTTGCTAAAGCTTGTGCCAAATATGGCACTCCAGGATGTTCCAGTTGGGCTGAGTGAAGATGAAAACGTTGTTGCAAAGACCGTTGGCGAGATACCAAAGTTTGATTTTGCGGTACTTAGTCACGCCGATATTGCTAGTAAAAATGGCTGGATAGATAAAGAAAGAGCCGCTAAAGTAACAGGTAGTAGATTTGCTTACATAGCTGGTGACTTGGTTAAATTGCAATTAGCAATCGTGAATTTTGTTATCAATACTTTGAGTGATGAAACAAAAATGGCTGAAATTGCACAAGTAGCTGGTCTTAATGTGTCGACAAAACCAATGAAGCCAATTTTGCCACCATTAATGATCCGCACCGATATGTATGATGCCATGGATAGGTTAGAGCCACGCGAAGAACGTTACAAACTAGAAGGTGATGATTTGTGGTTGCAGGGTAGTGCTGAGCATGTGCTTGGTAGTATGCATCAGGGTGAGGTCTTTGACGAATCAGAATTGCCTCTAAGATATATCGGTTACGCAACGAGTTTTCGTCGTGAAGCAGGGGCTTATGGTAAAGACATGGAAGGTATATTTAGAATGCATCAATTTGATAAGCTTGAAATGGAAAGTTTTACGACTGCTGAAGATGGTCATAACGAGCACTTATTATTTGTGGCTATTCAAGAGTACCTACTAAGTCAACTGGAGCTTCCTTATAGAGTCTTGAAAAAATGTACTTTTGATATTGGTAAACCAAATGCTTGTGGAGTAGATATGGAAGTTTGGCTACCAGGACAGCAAAAATACCGTGAGACACATACTGCTGACTATATGACTGACTATCAGGCTAGACGTCTTAATACGAAAGTCCGAAGAACATCATCGGGTAAATTGGAACTTATACATACTAATGATGCGACGGCTTTTGCTATAGGAAGAATTATGATTGCTATCATTGAAAATAATCAAACAAAAGATGGACATGTCAATGTTCCAAAAGTCTTGCAACCTTATCTAAATGGGCGTTCGGTGTTATAATATAAACACCGACCGAACTTAAACAAATAGGAGGATAGCAATGATTAAATCAATCCAAATAACTGGTATAGCCTATAAAGTTGATGATATTACTAGGAAATATGTAAATAAAAGAATTGGTAGACTTGATCGCTATTTGCCAAGACACGCGCGTGATAGCGTAACGGCCGAAGTTAAAATTGCTGAGGTTAACCACGATCATGGCAACAAATATGAAGTTGAAGTTATTATTAATGTTCCAAATAAAGTTGTTACGGCCAAGGATTCGACTAACAACAAATTAGCCGCTATTGACATTGTTGAAGCTAAATTACAAGCTCAACTACGATCGTATAAACAAACCAGCATTGGTCATATCGCAAGGCGTGGCATAATGAGTCGCTTTAAGCGCAGTTTTAATCGCGTACGCTAAGAAGTCTATCTTGTTAAAATATCTCTTTAGCCTTATAGTAAGGTATAGAATTTTACTTTTTTAATAGGGAGCAACGGTTATTTACTATGGCAGGCGCAGGCAAATATAAGATTTTGACGAAGATTTTCGGTGATCCACAAGCAAAGACTCTAAGATCGTTACAAAAACGAGTTAATGTTATTAATTCGTTAAGTGAAAAGTATCAAAAAATGTCCAAAGCTGAGCTTAAAAATCAAACTGGTATTTTAAAGCAAGCTTTAGAAAAAAATGGCAATAATTTGAATGTTATTTTGCCAGAGGCTTTTGCCTTGGTTCGTGAAGCCAGCGATCGTGTGCTTGGAATGAGGCATTTTGATGTTCAGTTGATTGGTGGTATGGTTTTGCACGACGGTAATGTGGCTGAAATGAAGACTGGTGAAGGTAAGACTTTAGTGGCGACATTGCCAGTCTATCTTAATGCGCTTACTGGCAACGGTGTTCATGTGGTTACGGTTAATGATTATCTTGCTCAGCGTGATGCTAGTTGGATGGGTGGAATCTATCACTTTTTGGGAATGTCGACTGGTGTGATTATAAATGAAGCGTCATTCATTTTTGATCCTGAGTATAATAATGAGAACCATCAAGATGAAAGAATGAAGCGTCTTAGGCCAGCAACTCGAAAAGAAGCTTATGAAGCCGATGTGACGTATGGTACAAATAACGAGTTTGGTTTTGATTATTTGCGCGACAATATGGTTAATGAGGTTGATTTACTAAGACAACGTCAACTTAACTTTGCAATCGTCGATGAAGTTGACAGTATTCTAATTGACGAAGCTCGAACCCCGCTTATTATTAGCGCTCCAGCAGCTGAGAATCCAGAAAGTTATTATCAGTTTGCCAAAATAGCTGCAAAATTAGTTTCCGAAGATTATATTATGGACGAAAAGCATCGAACAGTTGCTTTGAGTGATGAGGGAATTGAAAAAGTCCAAAAAATGCTTGGAATAAAGAATCTTTATAGTCCAGAGTATGTTAGATCTGTTTATCATATGGACCAGGCTTTGCGAGCGCAAACGTTATTTAAGCGCGATAAAGACTACGTTGTAACGAGTGGTGGTGAAGTCATTATTGTCGATGAGTTTACTGGCCGTCTTATGCAGGGTAGGCGTTATAATGAAGGCTTACATCAAGCCATAGAAGCAAAAGAAGGTGTTTCGGTGTTGCAAGAAAGTATGACACTGGCGACAATATCCTTTCAGAATTACTTTAGGCTTTACAAAAAATTATCTGGTATGACAGGTACGGCATTTACGGAGGCTGAAGAGTTTCAGCAGATTTATAGTCTTGACGTTATACAGATTCCGTCCAATCGACCAGTGATGCGTGTTGATCAACCAGACTTAATTTTTAAAACTGAACGAGCAAAGTTAAAGGCTGTAGCAAATGCTATTACCGAGTACCACAATGTTGGTCGACCGGTTCTTGTAGGATCAGCTTCGATAGCAAAGAATGAATTAATAGCTTCTTGGCTTGATAAGGCTGGTGTTAAATATGAGATATTAAACGCCAAAAACAACGAGCGTGAAGCGGCAATCATTGCTAAGGCTGGTGAAAAGGGCGCGATTACACTAGCTACTAACATCGCCGGACGTGGTACCGATATTAAACTAGCCAAGGGCGTGGTTGAACTCGGTGGTTTAATGGTTATCGGTTCAGAAAGGCATGAGTCAAGAAGAATCGACAATCAGCTAAGAGGTCGTTGTGGACGTCAGGGCGATCCTGGTGAAACACAGTTTTATGTTTCGACAGAAGACGATCTTATGCGTATTTTCCAGGGAGAGAGGATTGCGCGGTTGATGGAGAGATTGGGCGTCAGTGAAGACACACCAATTCAAAATAGGGCAGTTTCAAAGACGCTTGAGGCAGCTCAAAAACGAGTTGAGGGCTTTAACTTTGACACCCGTAAAAACGTTGTTCAATACGATAACGTTATAAATCGTCACCGTAAAGTTGTCTACACTATTAGGCGTAAGATTCTCGAGGGTGGAGATATTAAGCCGGAGATTGAACGTTTGATCGATCAAAAAATAGGTGAATTAACAACCCTACCTATTAAAAATAATCCAGAGTTTGTATCAAATTTCGAAGTATTTTTTCCAATTGATTATGATAAAATTCAATCAATTGGTGCAACCAAGAAGGATAAATCAAGATTAGAACTAGCCAAGTCGGAAGTAAATAGCTTTTACAAAAACAAAGAATCCGAAATTGGCGAAGAATTAGTTAGAAAAGTAGAACGCGAAGTCTATTTGCAGGTTCTCGACACGCTTTGGATGCAGCATCTTGAAAATATGCAACATTTGCGTGAAGGAATTCATTGGCGCAGTGTTGGTCAACGTGATCCGTTGGTCGAATATCGAAGCGAGTCGCAAAAGTTATTCAATAGCCTGCAAGACACTTTACGCGACGAAGTACTAAGGGCTGTAATGCATGTTAGAAAAAATGATATCGTTGTTAAGGCCGAAGAAGATCATGACACAGAGTTAACTCGTTTAGCCGAGAATGCGGTTGAGAAAGGCGTAAATGAAATTACTGGCGGTGAAGAAAACCGCGATAGGGATTTCAAGCCTAGAAAAGCCGAGACAACAAATAGTGTGAATCGCAAGAAAAATAGTGTTAGAAAAAAACGTAAGGCTCAGCGACAAAATCGCAAGAAAAATCGAAGATAAAATAACGGGTGGCAGAATAAAATAAATCATGAAGCATACTGTTGAAGAAGTAAGACTAAAAAATGGTGCCCGCGGATTACTAATCGATGTTCCAGACGCAACGACGATGAGTATGCAATTTCATTTTAGGGCGGGTAATCGATATGCACGGTTAAAAGACATTGAACAGGTAGCGCATATTATGGAGCACATGTCTTTTGGAGCCAATGCTCGATATAAAGACGAGCATCAGTTTCAATTTGAGTTCACAAAAAATGGTGCTTATAACAATGCTCACACCAGTGATTTTTCAATGGTTTATGAAGCGGATTGTGCTGATTTTGAGTGGGATAGGATTCTAGATTTACAGAAGCTAGCAATTTGCCAGCCAAGGTTTAATGAACAGGAGCTGGTTGCTGAAAAAGGAAATGTACGAAGTGAACTTACGAACTACTTAAACGATCATTACTTGGTAATGGTTCCCAAAGTTCAACAACTTCTGGGCGAAGATGTCTTAACTATGCGTCAATCATTAACGACAATTTCTAATGTTAAATTGAGTGATGTCAAAGAGCATCATAGGCGTACGCACACCACAAACAATATGCGTTTTGTGATTGCTGGTAAAATGAATGGTCGCAAGGCAGAAATTAAACGACAACTTGAAGATATATCGTTACCAGCCGGTGAACGTTTTGAGATTCCATCTGACATACTCAAAAAAGCAAATCCAACTTTGATACGAAGAAAAAGTGCCCCCAATTTAACATTTGGATTATTTATGGTTGTCAACAGGCAGTTGAATGACGAAGAATTAGATTCTATGCGGTATCTCAACCATATTCTTACTGGAACGATGTATTCTCGGATTTTTGGAGCAGCTAGAAAAAACGGCTTGGCGTATAACGTTAGTTCATACACCGGTACGGGCTTTCATAATAGTGCTTGGGATATTACTGGACAAGTTAATCACGAAGAGTCTGGTAAACTGTTTGACATCATCACTAGAGAATTAAAGAATGTTCTAGATGGAAAAATTAAGCAAGAAGAAGTTGAGGCAGCAAAATCTTTTGCTTTGGGCAGATATCAAATGGGTGCACAGACGGTTTCTCAGATTAGCAGTTTTTATACCAGAAGATATTTTGATGATGACTTCATAAAAGATTATTACCAAGTTCCTGATATGATTAAGAAAGTTAACCTTGAAAGAATGGTTGATGTGGCTAGGTCGTTTATCAAAGAAGATATATGGACCTTAGCGGCAGTAAGTGATGGCGATAAGCAAGAACTGCTAGATTTGAATGAAAAAATAAGTACACTATTTAGTAAAGTATAGATATGAAAATAGCGATTGCTGGTTATGGACAAGAGGGCGAAGCCAGTTATCGATATTGGTCGAGTGATTCACAAAATGAGATTACAATTGTAGACGAGAATCAGCCTAAGCTAGTTTTACCGATCGGTGTGAAAACGATAATTGGTGGCGGAGTGTTTAACAACCTAAAAGATTTTGACCTGGTTGTTAGAACGGCTGGCTTGCCACCGAGAAAGATTAAAACTAGTGGTAAGATTTGGTCGGCGACGAACGAATTTTTTGATAAATGCTCAGCGACAATTATTGGTGTAACTGGTAGTAAAGGTAAGGGCACAACCGCTAGTCTAATCGCCAGTATATTACGTGAGGCCGGTAGAACTGTTTGGTTGGTTGGCAATATCGGCAAGCCAGCTCTTGATGTTTTGGCAAGAATAAATCCAGATGACGTTGTAGTTTATGAATTATCTAGTTTTCAGCTTTGGGATTTAGAATTCTCACCGCACATCGCCGTAGTACTACATATCGAACAGGAGCATCTAGATGTTCACACCGACATGGATGAGTATGTTGATGCAAAAGCGCACATTACTAAATATCAAAAATCTGGTGATATAGTTATATATAACAGCAGTAATAAGTACAGCTATATTATTGCCAGTCAGTCCAAAGGTGTAAAAATTCAATATCCTGACAAACAAACTGCTCATGTCGAAAATAATAATTTTTACTATAAAGAACAAAAAATTTGTTCAACCAGCTCACTGAAATTAATAGGTAAACATAATCTGGATAACGCCTGTGCGGCAATCAATGCAATATGGAATTTTGATGTATCAAATAACGCAATAAAGAAAGGGTTAGAAAAGTTTGCTGGCCTTCCGCACCGTTTGCAATTTGTCAGAGAGGTTAATGGTGTTAAGTATTATGATGACAGCATCGCCACAACGCCAAGCTCAGCGATAGCGGCTTTAAAATCGTTCAATAATGTGCCAAAAGTTATAATTTTAGGCGGTTCATCTATGGGTTCTGATTTTACTGAACTGTCAAAAGAGATGCCTAAGCACGATGTTTACGCAATTTTAATTGGTGACGAGGCAAAGAGAATAGAAGAAGCTTTTGAGTCATCAGGATTTATGAATTATGAAATTTTGCAGAACCCAACCGCCAAGATAATCGTTAATCGAGCTTGTAGTTTGTCAAAACCTGGCGGTGTTGTTTTACTAAGCCCAGCTAGTGCTAGTTTTGGATTATTCAAAAACTATGTCGATAGGGGCGAACAGTTTATATCAGCCGTAATGGAGATTAAATCATAAATATGCAAACTTTTATAAAAAGGCTAAACGATTTGCTGACTGAAATAGAAGTATCATTTACTAAGTTAAAAATTACAGAAAAACAAAATGAAGCTAATAATTTAACAAAAGAGCTTGCACAGCCAGAAGTTTGGAATAATCCAACGAATGCACAGTTAAAAACAAAAAAATTATCAGCCATAAATAATAGCATTGAGCCATGGATATTTTTAAGGGTGCAAGCAAAAGATTTGATTGATTTGATAGGACTAGGTGATGAAAGTTTGAATGATGAATTTGAAACTCAAGTTACGGCTCTTGAAAAAGAATATAAAGAATTAAAAAAAGACCTGCTGTTTAATGGCGAGTTTGATAATCATGATGCAATAATACGTTTGAGTGCAGGAGTGGGCGGTAATGATGCTCAAGACTGGACTGAAATGTTAGAGAGAATGTATTTAAGATGGGCAAAAAAGTCTAATTTTATAACGAAGATAATTGATAGATCAGTTGGTGAAGAAGCTGGCATTAAATCATCAATCATTGAAGTTGGTGGTGGAGCTAACGTTTACGGTAAATTAAAAAGCGAAAACGGAGTTCATCGTTTGGTTCGATTGAGTCCGTTCAATAGTGATAACTTGCGCCAAACCAGCTTTGCTTTAGTTGAGATATTGCCAAAAATTGATCAGCCCGATGAAGTGAAAATTGATGACAAAGATTTAAGAATTGATGTTTATCGATCAGGTGGCAAGGGAGGGCAGTCTGTCAACACTACTGATAGTGCGGTCAGAATAACACATACACCAACTGGCCTTGTGGTCGCTATTCAAAATGAAAGGTCACAAACACAAAACCGTGAAACTGCAATGAGTATTTTGCGTTCAAAGTTACTGCAATTAAAACTTGAAACTAGAGCAAATAGTATAGCTGACTTGCAGGCTGGTGAATCAGCAAGCTGGGGATCACAAATCAGAAACTACGTTATGCATCCTTATACGCTTGTAAAGGATACGCGTACGAAATATGAGGAGACGGATGTCCAAGCGGTGCTTGACGGTAATATCGATGGGTTTATTGAAACCTATCTTGAACAATTTGTGTCAAATTAAAATCAGTAAAAACGATTAATATAAGGATATTCTAGCTAATATACTTATGCTATAATTAATCAAGTAATGATATTGCTCGATAGGGTAACAAAAACATACACCAAAGATACTAATCCTGCGGTCAACCAGGTTAGCCTATTTATTGAGCCACGTGAGTTCGTGATTTTAGTTGGTACAAGTGGCGCTGGTAAATCTACCTTACTCAAGCTATTAACTCGTGAAGAAAAGCCAACTAGTGGCAAGATTGTTGTTGGTGGTATTGATTACGATACGCTTAAAGACGGTCATATTCCAATGTTACGCCGAAAAATTGGTGTTGTGTTTCAGGACTTTAAGTTGTTGCCACAAAGAACCGTTTTTGAAAACATAGCTTTTGCGCTTGAGATAGCTGGAATGACAAGGCGAGAAATCAAAAACACTGTTCCAAAAGTCATTGAGCTAGTTGGTTTAACTGGTAAAGAAAAGCAATTTCCTCATCAACTATCGGGCGGTGAAAGGCAAAGAGTAGCAATCGCCAGGGCGGTAGTAAGACAACCAAAGATACTAATCGCCGATGAGCCAACCGGCAATCTTGATCCTCGTCATAGTTGGGATATTATACGGCTGCTCGAAAAGATTAATAAATATGGTACAACGGTTCTATTAACTACGCACAATGCCGATATAGTAAATAAGCTAAAACGCCGAGTTATAACGCTTGATCACGGAAAGATTACTGGTGATCAGGCCGAGGGAAGTTATCGACAATGAAATCAAAAAAGAAGATGCCATCAAAAGAGGTCGCAAAACAAAAACGCAAGAATAGGCGTCTATTAACATTTTATCGTGTTATTGGCTATGGTACGGATAGTTTTATTCGAAATTCATGGCTATCGGTGGCTGCTACGGCCGTTATGACTATTACGCTTTTGATTATTTTTACAACCTTTGTAGCACAAAATATACTAAATGATACGATTCGCGATTTACGCGATAAGGTTGATATGTCAATCTACCTCAAGACTGATACCACTGATAAAGTTGGCGATGACTTGATAAATGAACTAGAAAAGCTTGCATCGGTGCGATCGGTTACGTATATAAGCGCCGAAGATGCTCGTCAACAAATAATTGATAAGAATAAAGATAACAATGATGTCTTAGAGGCTATAAAAGAAGCAACCAATAAAAATCCCGCTACGCTTCGAGTGGTGGTTGAGAATATCAATGACACGTCGGAACTTCAGGGCTTTGTCGATAATAATCAGTTGCTGAAAGAGCACATTAACCCTGACTACAAACCATCGTTTGCTGGCGAAAGGCGAAACACGATTGAGTCGATTGGTCGGGCTGTGAGTTTTGCGCAAAAACTCGGAATTGCAGCTGGTATGGTGTTTGTGATTATCTCGTCGCTTATCATCTTTAATACGATTCGAATGGCAATTTTTAATCGCAAAGAAGAGATACAGATGATGAAATTAATCGGTGCTAATAAATCATTCATAAGAGGCCCATTCTTGGTAGAGTCGATTATCTATGGAGTGATTGCAGCAATTATTGCTGATGGTTTAGGAATATGGGCTGTTTACAGTATAGCTAATACGCTTTCTAGCTATCAAATTACAATTCAGCCAACGGTCGAACTGGTTTCGGTTTACG
>Ga0172373_10001398_pt1 | contig 39113 bp, 37 predicted proteins | sample Lak10m_2_FD_114546 | JGI IMG/M metagenome (GOLD analysis project Ga0172373, IMG submission 114546) | Freshwater microbial communities from Kabuno Bay, South-Kivu, Congo - kab_092012_10m | ecosystem: Environmental > Aquatic > Freshwater > Lake | place: Democratic Republic of the Congo... | reverse complement strand
TTTTTGGTTATCCTTGCGCCGCTTGGCGCTCCTGCTCAGTCGTGCGATTGAACGCTTGTGGGACTCGACTGAGGTCACTCAACTTCAACCTTGTTTTCCACTTTCGTGATCTACTGATAATGAGCCAATGAATCCACAAATACAAAGTGAATTTGAAAGGGCCGATCAAGCCCGCGCAAAAAACAATGAGGGGCAGGCACGTGTCTGCGCAAGGCGTGCGGCTGGAATTGCCATACGAGATTTTCTCACCCGCCGCGGGACTCACATCCCAGGCGCGAGCTCCTACGATCTGCTGAATCACATCAAGGAAGAACCGCTTCTTCCCCCCGACCTAAAACTGGCTGCTGACCATTTGACATTGCGCGTCACGGAAGAATTCAAACTCCCCGTCGAAGCGGACCTTGTTGCTGAAGCCCGCCTGCTGTGTGACTGGTTATTAAAAAACTAGACCCCAAAGGTTTCAGAAACCTTTGGGGTCTTTTAATTTCTTGAAATTCAATTAGCCTTTGCGGCCCACCAGATAATATAACGCGCGCGCAAGCGTAACGAGTACCAGCATACCAGACATGACACCGCCGAAGACGAGGAACATCCTGCGCCAATCTGACAGGCGTAATGTGATCTCGCTGCGTGTGGGCATTTGAATGCGCCCGCGCAGGCGTTGAACAACTTCCTTCGGAGCAGTCACCGGCTTCAAGGTCCCGGCCAGATGCGCTTCGAGGAGTTGAATATCTTCTTCAGGGGTTTGAGTCTGATTGCGTTTGGTCATACATACCTTTTTATTTATTCGGCGGGGTAGAGGATCAGTCCGACAGTGCCCGGTCCGAAATTAATAGCGAGGGAGATCGAGAGATCGGTCATCTCCACGCTTTTGACATTAAATCTTTTCTTGGCTTCTTCCATCAGAGCCTTCCCCGATTCGATATCGCGGGCATGTACGATGCCCAAGTGAACGGGCTTATCGCCAACTGCTTCCCTGCCAATTTCGATCACACGGTCCAAGGCTGTCTTGCGCGTGCGGACCTTTTCCACCATATTTACAAGCCCGTCCTGTAAAAGGGCAATCGGCTTTACGTTTAACAAAGACGCCATGGCCGCGGAAAGAGTACCCACGCGACCGCTGCGGCGCGCATACTCCAGGGTATCCAGGGTCAAAATGACATGAATCTGGCTGCGAATGGCCTCGAGGTGACGAATGATCTCGTCCACGCTCTTTCCTTCGCGATCCATCTGGCGAGCAGCACGGCACATAAACCCAGTGCCCATGGAACCGCCCAGAGAATCGAAGGTGATAATGTTATACGTACCTTTTAATTCCTGTGCTGCAGAAACTGCAGAGGCGTATGTACCGGAGAGTTTGCTGGTGATATGAATTGACAGAATGGTATCGCCGGGCTGAAAGTTGTTTTTGTAGAATTCAACAAATTGATGGGGAGAAGGCTGAGAGGTCTTTGGGAATGGGTTCGATTTATCGTCCACCAGTTTGTAAAACCCATCAAAGTTCAGGTCAACGTTTTGGATGTAGGTTTTTTCGCCAAAATGTACGTTGATGGGAATGACTTTAATGTCAAACTCGGATTCCCAGGCTGGCTTGATATCTGCTGCACCGTCGGTCACAATTCGTAACATGGCTATTCTCCTTCAAGGTTAAGGTTTTGGTCTTCCAATTGATCACGAAGGGCCAGAAGCGTACGATGATAAAGACTTTTCACGGCGCCTTCGCTTCTATTCATAATTGCACCGATCTCTGCATTCGACATGTTCTCAACGAACTTCAAAATCAACAAGTTTTGTCTCTCAGGAGGCAGCTTACGGATCATCCGTAAAAGCGAATCCTGCTCCTGCGAGCGGACCAGATTCTTTTCAGGGTGGTCACCCTTTGTAGGCAGGATGGGCAGATCATCCAGCGGGATCTCCTGCTTACGGCTGCGGTCACGGTGCCAGTTGGCAACCAGATTATGGGCAATGCGATACAGCCATGCCGAAAAAGGAACACCGCGATCTGTATAATTCTTGATGTGATTCATCGCCCGCTGAAAAACACGGGCGGTCAGGTCCTCCGCATCATGGAGATTCCCGGTACGGTAATATACGTAATTAAAAATGCGCTCCACATACCGCTCATAGAGCAGGCCAAATGAATCACGATCGCCCTGTGATGCAAGGGCTAGAACTTCTTCTTCGTTGAATTCAATATCCGGCAAGTTAAAAACCTTACCGGCGGATTTGAAATTAAAAACACCGCCGGATTTAATAAGTTACGCCCAGTATAACATGTGCAATTAGACAGACAGCGGAAGCATTTTTATTCCGACACAAAAAGAGGAATTGCATAAACTGGTTGGTATAATCCACAGTCGCAAAATTATCCACAACATCATTCCCCGCGCGGATAAAGTTCCTTAATCGTATTTCATTAACAGAACGCATGTGCTATAATCACTTCACCTTTTCACCCAATAAAGAAGGCTAATCCATGTCATCCAACAAAATTCGTGTCGTGGGCGCGCGCGTCCACAATTTGAAAAATATCACTGTTGAAATTCCGCGGGATAAGTTCGTGGTCATCACAGGCTTGTCAGGCTCAGGAAAATCGTCGCTCGCCTTTGACACCATTTTCGCCGAGGGTCAGCGCCGCTATGTTGAGTCTCTCTCCGCGTATGCGCGCCAGTTCATCGGCCAGATGGACAAGCCCGATGTGGATTACATTGACGGCCTCTCCCCCGCTGTTTCCATTGACCAGAAGTCCACCTCGCATAACCCCCGCTCGACAGTTGGTACAGTTACCGAAATTTACGATTACATGCGTCTGCTGTTTGCGCGCGCTGGAATTCCGCACTGCCCCATTTGTGGACGTGAAGTGGTCAAGCAATCGGCACAGGAGATCGTGGACAAGATCGAAAAACTGCCCGATGGCTCCCGCGTGCTTATCCTTTCTCCACTTGTACGCGCTCGCAAAGGGACATATCAAGCCGTCTTCGATGAGATCCGCAAGGCGGGCTTCACCCGCGTCCGCGTGGATGGAGATGCTCATTCGTTGGACGATGAGATCGAACTCGACCGCTACAAACAGCATACCATCGAAGCGGTGGTGGATCGCCTCGTCATTTCAAAGCACGAAGACAAAGAAGAAAAGAAATCCGCGCGTACCCGTCTCACGGATTCCGTTGAAACCGCGCTCAAATTTGGCGAAGGCTATGTCACCGTTAACCTCGTCGATAAAAAAGAGGACATGCAATTCTCCGAGCATCTCGCCTGTCCAGAGCATGGCGTCAGTATTCAGGAAGTAGAGCCGCGCACCTTTTCATTCAATACACCGCAAGGCGCCTGTCCTGACTGTCAGGGGCTTGGCTCCAAGCTGGAAATTGACCCACAGCGCATCATCCCTGACGATAGCCTGTCTCTGAACGATGGAGCGATCATCAGCATGGAGTGGAGCGGACCGAAGGTCGAAGGCGGTTACTATTGGCAAAGCCTCATCAACGCGGCAAAAGCCTTCAAGTTCGATCTCGATAAACCCGTTCGGGAATTATCCAAAGAAGCAATGAAGATCGTCTTGTACGGAACCGGCGACAAACAAATTCAGATGACTTATCAAGGCGCGAATGGAAATGAATTCAAATTCACACGCGCTTTTGAAGGTGTCATTACAAATATGGAACGCCGCTACCGTGAGACAAACTCAGAATACATCCGCGAGAAGATCAGCGAGTTCATGTCCGACCGTCCCTGCCCGAGTTGCGGCGGCAAACGCCTCAACCCTGCCGCCTTGGCAGTCACCGTGGATGACGTCAACATCGTGGAAGCGAACTCATGGCCTGTCCTGCAAACGCTCGAATGGGCGAAGAAGATCGCGGGTAAGAATTCCCCGCTCACCTCAAAACAGAAGGCAATTGCAGAGCGAGTCATCAAAGAGATCAGCGAGAGACTTTCATTTCTCGTCAATGTAGGTTTGGATTATTTGACCTTGAACCGCTCGGCTGTGACATTATCCGGCGGCGAAGCCCAGCGCATCCGACTCGCGACCCAGGTTGGTTCCCGACTAGTGGGAGTTCTCTACGTTTTGGATGAACCGTCCATTGGACTTCATCCGCGTGACAATGCGAGATTGCTCGAAACGCTCAAAGGTCTGCGTGACCTCGGCAACACTGTGCTGGTCGTTGAACATGACGATGAAACCATCCGCGAAGCAGATTGGGTGATCGACCTTGGTCCCGCTGCAGGTGAACATGGCGGCGAGATCATGGCCGAAGGAACGCCGAAGCAGATTCTGGCGCACCCAAAGTCATTAACTGGTGCCTACCTCTCGGGGCGGAAACAGGTTGCAGTCCCGAAAAAGAGGCGGGAAGGAAATGGCAAGGTGTTGACCATTGTCAATGCAACCGCGAACAACTTGAAGGGCGTTACTGTCCCGATCCCTCTTGGGAAACTGGTTTGCATCACCGGCGTTTCGGGCTCGGGCAAATCTACCTTGATGAGCGACATCATGTACAACGCACTCGCTGCGAAATTGATGGGCGCACGCACGCAGGCCGGCGAACACGAACGCATTGATGGGATCGAGCATCTCGATAAGATCATCAACATTGACCAATCCCCCATCGGACGCACCCCGCGCTCGAATCCCGGGACTTACACTGGCTTGTTCGATGAAATCCGCAAACTGTATGCCGAACTTCCTGAGAGCAAAGTGCGCGGCTACAAGCCCGGGCGCTTCTCTTTCAATGTCCACGGCGGGCGCTGTGAAGCCTGTCAGGGACAGGGCGAACTGCGGATCGAAATGCAATTCCTGCCCGATGTGTATGTGCCTTGCGACGTGTGCCACGGCAAACGCTTCAACCGCGAAACCTTGCAGGTGATGTTCCGCGACCAATATTCCATCGCTGATATTTTGGACATGACCGTTGACCACGCGTTGACCGAATTCCAGAACTATCCGCAGATGCAAAATAAGCTCAAGCTGCTGCAAGAAGTTGGCCTTGGCTATGTACGTGTGGGACAGGCAGCCACGACTCTCTCCGGTGGTGAGGCGCAGCGCGTGAAGCTCTCAAAGGAACTCTCCCGCCGTGCCACGGGACGCACACTCTACGTACTGGATGAACCGTCCGTTGGACTGCACGCCGCAGACGTCCACAAGCTCATTGAAGTGTTGCAACGTCTCGTGGATACTGGCAACTCCGTCCTCATCATTGAGCACAACCTCGATATTATCAAAGTCGCAGACTGGCTGATCGATCTCGGCCCTGAAGGCGGTGACCGTGGCGGCGAGCTGCTTGCCGAGGGCACGCCAGAACAAATTATGAAAGTGAAAGAGTCTTACACGGGGAAATATTTGAAGGCACACATGAAGTAAAAAGTCAAAGGTCGAAAGTCAAAGGGTACAGACTTTCGACCTTTGACTTTCGAGGCACATCCTTAAACACAACATCCGTTTTTCAGGTAGAATTATTTTACATTGCGTGGGACATCAAACTGCATTTACACGCTTTGTAAAAAGGACAGGATTAAATGAACAACAAACCACCAATAACTCCTTCAACTTCCTCGGATGTCATTAATACATACCGCAAACGCAGGCAGCGCAAGAGTCCGAACATCATTTATATCGCCGCGGGCGTACTCGTTTTGGGCGGACTTGGCCTGCTTATCTATTGGCTTGTCAATACCCCGAATAACCCCATTTCAAACATGCTGGCCACAGAAACTCCTACTCCAACAATAACTCCATCGCCAACCAGCACATTTACCCCTACATCCACATCGACGGAGACCCCAACTCCTACAATAACACCTACGGCAACATTCTCTGCGCCTTTTACTTACACAGTACAGGAAGGCGATTATCTGGCACTCATTGTGGAAAAATTCAGCCTTGGTAGTGACGGGGTAGAACTTATCCTTTTGTTGAATCCGTATAATGCAGATACTGGAATTGGTATTGATCCAGCAACTCAGATAATCGCCCCTGGGCAGGTTATCCTGCTTCCCTACCCCGGCATGCCTCTGCCCACTGCCACATCCATTCCTGCCAATTTGGTAAAAGGCACGAAAGTGGAATACTTCGTAAAAGCTGGTGATTCCCTCGGCGGAATTGCAGCCTTGTTTAACAGCACAATCGAAGACATCATCAAGGAAAACGGCATCACGGATCCAAACGCCATTGCCGTCGGTGACCTGCTCATGATCCCAGTCAACATGGTCACCCCAACCGCCACACGGCCGCCTACCAGCACCCCCGTCACCCCAGGACCAGGCACCGTCCTGCCCACCTTCACGCTGACGCCCATCAATGCGGCGCCCGCTGCCACCAACACCCCATAATTTCCAGAAATCCCGCAGGCAAATTGCCTGCGGGATTTCTCTCAAAGTACTGGACAAATACACCCCGCTCATGTAAAATACAGCGCTGTCAATAAGAAAAGTAAGGAAAGAATTTTTGGAGGAACGACCTTGGCTAACATTCAATCTCAGATCAAACGCAATCGTCAGAACGAAAAGCGCCGCGTTCGCAACCGTACATTCCGTGGTGCCGCCCGCACTGCTGTATCTGTCGCGCGTGCAGCCTTTGCAGAAGGCAATCCCGAAACCAAGGATGCTGTCTTGAAAGCCATCAGCATGCTGGACAAAGCCGCAGAACAAGGCGTGATCCACAAGAACAACGCCTCCCGCCGCAAGGGACGTCTGATGAAGAAGCTCGCTACTTTTGTTCCCGATGCACATTTCGGCGAAGAAAAGAAAAAGGGCTCAAAGAAATCTGCAAAGTAGTCCGAGTAAGTTTTTTTTACTTGCACAAGCGCGGGAGTCGAAAGACTCCCGCTTTTGTTTACGCCATGCTCGCGAGGATTTTCCAAACCTCCTATTTGGGATGACATCTCAAAAAATGCCTCAATCGGGACCGAACGCATGACTCTATTTTCGGGCATGCGCTGCGCTGTCGCCGCTTCGCGCAATGCAACCAAACTCTTTCAGACCTGCTAACTCAACCTGATATAATCCTAAAAATCATCCACAGGATCGCTTCGCTTATGTTTCAAAAAGAACAACAACTCATCGAAGAAAAAATAAAAGCATTCTGTTCCGCCAATGACATTGCGCTGGCCGAGCTCAAATGGCAGCCCATTCCCTTCTCGGGCGAATGGGGTTTTGCCACATCCTTTTTCCAGACCGCCGCCAATGAAGCGAAACTCGGTAAGGGGAACAAACTTCCAGTGCCGCAAAAGGCTCAGGAAATTGCCGAGCAGGTCAAGGCGCAGTTGGGAAGCGTGGATGGGATCGGTCATATTGAAGCGGTCAAAGGCTATCTCAATGTTTACTTCAAAACATCCGATTATGCCCGCCGCGTTGTGGATGAAGTGCTCACCCACGGCGTGGACTTTGGGCGCGGCGCGAAAAAATCCGAAACGGTGATGGTTGAGTACGCCCAGCCGAATACGCATCACTCCTTTCACATTGGACACGCCCGCAATACGATTCTGGGCGAAGTGCTTGCGCGGCTGGTGGAGTTCGCAGGCTTTGAAACGATCCGCGCTTCATATCCTGGTGACTTGGGACTCGGCGTCATCACCGTGATGTGGATCTATGACAAGTTGTACAAAGGGCAGGAACCTGAGGGCGTGCATGAGCGCGGTCAATGGCTGGCGAAACTTTATGTGGAAGCCACCGCCCTGCTTGAGAAGAAAGACAACGAGACTCCTGAAGAAACTGCGAAGCGCGAAGCCTACGATGCCGAACGGCGCGAGATGTATCGCAAGTGGGATGCGGGCGATGAATACGTGCGCAATTTGTGGCGCATAACCCGTGAGTGGAGTTTGGAAGAACTGCGCGAAGTGTTGAAGATGCTTGATGTGAAAATGGATGTGTGGTTCTACGAAAGTGAAGTGGATGAACCATCCAAAGCCATTGTGGATGAATTGATCGCAAAAGACATCGCCACCGATGAACGCCCGAAGGGCGGCGCGGTGATCGTGAAGATCGATGAGAAGCTCGGGCTGACAAAAGAAAAATACCGCACGAATGTCATTCTGCGAAAAGATGGCACGACGCTGTATTTGACAAAAGACCTTGCGCTGGCGAAGGTCAAGTTTGAAAAATATCACGTGGACCGTTCCATTTATGTGGTGGATTCACGCCAATCGCTGCACTTACAGCAAGCGTTTGCTATTTTGAAATTGTGGGGTTTCCCGCAGGCTGAAAAATGCTATCACCTCGGTTATGGCTTTGTGAGCCTGCCCGAAGGCGCCATGTCTGCAAGGCGTGGACGGGTGGTGCTTTTCAAGGATGTGGTCGACGAAGCTGTAAAACGCGTGCTATTGGTTGAAACTGAAAAGAGCGCAGAGATTCCGCCCGAAGAACGAGGGAAAATCGCTTATCAAATCGGCATGGGCGCGTTGACCTACTCCATGCTATCTGTGGATAACAACAAGGATATTGTCTTCGACATCAATGAAGCGTTATCTTTCGATGGTCGCACAGGCCCATATATTCAGAATGCGTATGTAAGGGCGAACTCAATTCTAAAGAAGTTGAACGCTGAACGCTCAACGTTCAACGTTCAACCTGCAACCTTCAACTATGAATTAACAAAGCATGAGATCGAGTTGATCGAGCAAATTTCGCGCTTCCCACAGGCTGTGGAGCAGGCGGCAAACGAGTATCGTCCGCTGGTGATGGCGGCGTACGCCTACGATCTGGCGAATACATTCCACTCGTTTTATCATGCGGTCAATGTGATGTTGACCGAAGACGAAGCGACCAAAAATTCGCGGTTGAGTCTGGTTGCCGCCGCGAAGCAGACGATCGAGAATGCGTTGCGCCTTTTGGATATCCAATCACCCGATGTGATGTAACCATTAAATCAAGAGGCTGGAGAGTTGAACTCTCCAGCCTCTTTTTTATTTCACTGTGATCGTTGCAGGCACATCGGCGTTTTCAGTGCAGTAGACGTGATAAACCCCGGCCTCAGGGAAGCTTGTAGAGAAAACAGTTTCAGGGTCAATCACAGACAGCCCCGTATCGGTAACCTTGCCATTTTTATCCAGGAATTCGATCTTTATCGGCAGAGATACCGTATCGACATTCTCCCAAGCGATTGTCATTCCTACCTCTGCCTCTATGGAAGGACAGTTGTCCCGTGAAGCTTTCACAACAATGGCGGGCGGAGCGAGGAGAACATCCTGCTGCTGCGTGGCGCTTGGTTGTCCACAGGCGGAAAGTCCAAAAATCATTACCAGAAGCAAAGCCTTTATATATTTTTTCATCTTTTTTTCCTTTGACTAGAATCGTTACATCAAGAGCATGCTCTTGATGTAACGATATTTACCGAAATATTGTTCCCTGTTGGAGGGTTACTGACCGGGCATCGCCCAATCCACTTCCCAAATTTCATTCAGCCAAATTGATATCTCAGAAATTTGCGCTTGTAATTTTCCACTGGAAAGCCCTCTGCAGCTCATGATATACGTGGTTACAGAACCTGCTTCTCCATCCATACCGCCTATACAATCAGCAAACTCAGAATCACCTTGAGGTTTGGAAACGAACAAATTCACATTCCACTGTATGGACGGATCCACTGCTTCGATAGTGAACTCATACCCTCTGTTGATGCTGGCATCGGATTGAAGTTCAGGGAAAGGCAGCATCTGCGAGTCAACCGTCACAGCGCGGACAGATGTCACGATCCCTTTATAGCCGCCAGTTTCAAACTCTTGATTCAATGCCCATTCCTGACCTACTTGCGGATCTGTGCCAACATCGAAAATAAAGGAGTTTTCCTTGACGAGATTCTGATATACATCATCTGGCGGAGGGGTTTCAAAGTTGAAATCGGAATAATAAACCTTCGCCTTATCCACAACGAGTTTGAGTGGACCGGCTGCAACTTGCTCTGTCGTGCTGAACTGCCACAGGTTATCGGCTCGCGCGCTATACACCTGCGGACCATCAAGGTTGAGCTTTATAACTTTACCGGTTGAATCAGTTACCGATACATCCACCGGCTCAACGACTCTGAAATCTGGGTTTTGCCCGGGCATTGTCATGTGGACGTAGAACAGATACTCATCATTGGTTTTGACCACGCGGCTCAATTCGGCTGTCACACCAGATGAACCAGTCGCAGAGGAGATAGGTTCCGAAGCGCTGAGCAACTCCTCACCCGTCTGATCCGGCGACGCCCATTGAAATTCCCAATGACCCTTGGTGGTTATCGTCTGCCCATTGACGGCGATGGATAACTTCCCAGCAGGAATTCCCTTTTCATAGAAAAGCCCGGTCACGTATTGACCCGAAGTATTAATCGAACCCTCACTGAATGGGAAGATCGAGCCGCTCATAATATGGTCAATGTCACGATCCATGATATCCAATGAGAATGGCGTCTTCCCATCTACAGCCTCGAAGGTGAACACAAGTCCTTTCGTATTCGACGCACCGCCCCACATGGACAGGTCTCTCTCCGCCATCGTCGCCGAAAGGATGCGTACATCCGTGCCTGCAAGGTTCAAGGTTTGGTTGATCTCCCAAGTTTGACCCACTTGCGGATTCGACCCCAAATCAACTTCGAAGAAATGACTTCCATCTTCATTGTAGTAAATCGTAACAGAATCAAGCACCAGAGTGTATGGACCGTAAGCAGGCTTGGCTACAGATTGAAGTTCCCACGGCTCCGACACATCTTGCGAGCCGGGGAAAGGATGCATATAGACCAAAGAGATATTTTGTCCGGTCGCATCCACCATTGAAGCGGTAGCGGGGAAATATGCCAGCACAGATTCATCCGCCTGTTCGGGTGCAATGGTGAAGTAAAAACTGTAAAGATCATCCTGAGGCACAACCTTGTCCAATGTGACATTCAATCCCTGATCCGAAGCTAAACTCGAAGCAGAAGGCGTCACATCCAACACAGGCTCGCCGATCGTTGTACCAGCGGGAACGTATTTCAACTTCAACTGCACTTCCCAATTTTCAGGCACAGCGCCAAGCCGCGCCCACGGGATGCACTTGAGCACCACCGTCATTTCCATCACATCCGTTGGGATGACCGTTTCATACGCGGGTTTCAGTGCAAAAATATTTTCAGGGTATTTATCTGTGCCAAAAACCCGTTCGATCACCGTGCCATCCGGCAGGCGCAATTTCGCATCCCCATCCGGGCTGCCGCAAAATGCGGTAAAGTTTTCCGCCGCATCTGAAGCGTAATTTCCATCATTTTCCGCCGCGATGCCGCTGACTTCAAATATCAACTGCACATGGTCAGCATAGACCAACGCCTGTGTAACGGTCAGTGTCACGCCATCCTTCGTCACGGAAGCGGGCTCTGCCAAAGTCCGCATTCCGCCGCTGTTATCCACCAGCCCAACACCGGGCACGTAACCAAATAATTTTTTCAAAGCATTTACTGCTGCGGGCGCGCTGGCGATCAACGCGATCGCCACGATCACAAAGGCAAACGCCCATGCAGGTTTCAACGTAAAACGTGATTTCATTTTTACTGGTCTCCGTGCCAGTTCGTTTCGCAACTTATTTACAAATTCATTGTCCGCATTCGGCACTTCCATTGCCTGGCGGATCTTTTCTTCAAATTCAGGGGAGGGTTTCATGTCACTCATCGTTACTCCATTTGCCCCTTCAACCGTTCCAACAAACGGTACACCGATTTCTTCACCGCATCCTCCCGTTTTCCAAGCAGCTCCGCCATCTCGCTAAAAGACAACTCCGCCACATACCGCAGCCGCAGCAAGTCCTGTTCTTCAGGATTTAATTTCTTGATGAGGAATCGAACCTGGCTCAACTCTTCAGCGCGGATCAACGTCCCAAGCGCGTCTTCACGCTCGAACAATTCCCCCGCTGCCTCCAACCCCACCTCACGCCTGTTCCTGCGAAAATGATCATTCATCTTGCTTTGAGCGATCCGGAACAACCACGCCGAGAACTGTCCGCGCTCCTTATACTTCGGCAGGGACTCATACGCTGTGATAAACGTCTGCGATGTGACATCTTCCGCCGCGTGAGATTCTCCTAGGCGGCTATACAGATACCGATAGATCGGCTGGACGTAGCGGTCATACAGCCTGCCGAACGCAGCAGGATCATCCTGTGCGGCGGCAATCAACGCGGGCAGGTCGTCTTTTATTGAATTCTGCATTTTTTCTTCTGCATATAATCCTAACATGCATATCCTTTCTCTCATGAGGCTTTTTCATTTGTGAATGCATTCCAAGGGTTAAACGGAGAAAGGAGAAAAAAGGGACAGCCAAATTTCCACTTGTCACATAAAAAACAGGCTGAAAGTTATCTTGGCTTTCAGTCTGTTTTCTTGTTTAATCCAATTAATAAGACCGCATTGGGTAAAAACGAGCTGGCTCAAATCCCAAGAAGGGTTGGTTCGGACGTTGCCCCGCAAAAAGCCGGGCTAGTTCCCCAATACGGTGAGCACAGGAGTTTCCTATGCCGGTCAAGACCATCATTATGGGCGCCGCAGGGCGCGATTTTCACAACTTCAATACGTTCTTCAGAGGGAATAAAGATTACGAAGTTGTAGCTTTTACTGCGACTCAAATTCCAGACATTGAAGGACGCCTCTATCCGACCGAGTTGGCCGGGGCACAATACCCGAAAGGGATTCCCATCCATGCCGAAGAAGAACTGCTTGACCTGATCAAAAAATATGGCGTGGAACAGGTCGTCTTTTCGTACAGCGATGTACCGCATGAATATGTGATGCACAAAGGCGCAATGGTCAATGCCGCAGGCGCAGACTTCCGCATGATGGGCACGAAGCACACTCAGATCAAGAGCACAAAGCCTGTCGTGTCGATCAGTGCTGTTCGGACGGGATCAGGCAAAAGTCAGACAACGAGGCGCGTGGCGGCCATCCTGAAAGAACTGGGATACAAAGTCGCAGCTATTCGCCACCCAATGCCCTATGGAAATCTCGTCGCACAGGAAGTGCAGCGCTACGCAAGTTATGACGACCTAGATGAGTACGAATGCACGATTGAAGAGCGCGAGGAATACGAACCTCACATTGACAGCGGCGTGATCATTTACGCGGGTGTCGATTACGAAAAGATCATCCGCAAAGCGGAAGCCGAAGCGGACATCATTTTGTGGGACGGCGGCAACAACGATTTCCCGTTCTACGTGCCTGACTTGCAGATCGTCGTCGCTGACCCGCACCGCACCGGGCATGAGTCAAAGTATTACCCCGGCGAGACGAACGTGCGCATGGCGGATGTGTTCGTCATCAATAAAGTGGATACCGCAGACGCGGAGAACGTGATCAGGCTGCGCGAGTCTCTCCGCAAACTGAACCCGAATGCGGCCCAGATCGAAGCGGCATCGCCCCTCTTTGTGGACGATCCTGATGAGATCCAGGGGAAGCGCGTTTTGGTGATCGAAGACGGCCCGACTCTCACTCACGGTGAAATGGCATACGGCGCTGGTTACATCGCTGCCCGCAGATTCGGCGCGAAAGAGATCGTTGACCCGCGTCCGTTTGCTGTCAAGTCAATTGCGGCGACATACGCCAAGTACCCGAAGACCGGCCCGATCCTTCCCGCCATGGGATACGGCGATGCGCAGACCAAAGACCTCGAAGCCACCATCAACGCCTCGGATGTGGACCTCGTCATCATCGGCACACCGATCGACCTTTCCCGCGTGATGAAAATCACCAAGCCGCATCAGCGTGTGCGCTATGAATTGCAGGAGATCGGCCAACCAACATTGACGGATGTGCTGTCTAAAAAGTTTGGGAAGAAGAAATAGTTGGGAAGTAGAAAGTAGTGATTGGGAAGTCGGGTGATAGAATTCACCCGACTTCTTTTTTTTATACAGACAAGAGAAAGGATAAATCAATGAAAACTCATTGGATTCAACCAGTCACCTTGATAGGCGAACATGTGATTTTAGAACCGCTTGCCCTCGAACACCTTGAAGGCATCAAAGAAGCTGTAAAGGACGGTGAACTCTGGAATTTATGGTTCACATCTGTGCCTTCGCCTGAAACAGCAGAAGCGGCCATCAAAACTGCAATAGACCTGCGAGAGAACGCAGGCTGGATGCCGTTCATCGTCCGCGAAAAAGCGACTGGCAAGATCATAGGCAGCACCCGCTATTGCAATGTGGATGAAGTCAACCAGCGGCTGGAGATCGGCTACACATGGTATTCGGAAAGTTACCAGCGCACAGCGGTCAACACCGAGTGCAAGTATCTGCTCCTCACCCACGCTTTCGAAAAGTTGGAATCCATCGCCGTGGAATTCCGCACGAATTGGCACAATCACAGATCCCGCGCTGCGATTGCACGGCTGGGTGCCAAGCAGGATGGCGTGCTTCGAAACCACCAAAAATCCGTGAATGGCGGCTATCGTGACACAGTTGTCTTTTCGATCATCAATTTGGAATGGCCTGTAGTAAAAAAAGCTCTGGAATTTAAGTTAGGAAAAAGCCAATAGTCAAAGACAGCAACATGAATGTTGCCACACAAAAGAATCAAGATCGCTTGGCTGGCTTTAACAACCCACTCTCCACCCCATACTGCAAAATGCAGTAATTAGCGAATAGAGTAATTCCCGCAACCATGTAACTGGCTGGGTATGCCACAAGAGACGTGAGATTAAGTGCATTTTGGAACCAAACGGGAATGAAGTCATATCCACCGCTCCGGTAGAGAGCATCAATACCGTCCGTGATCGCAAACAGGATCAACCCCCACCACGGGCGGCTCCACTGTCCACGGCCAAAAAGGACAGAAAGCCAGATCGCTGTGGCACCCTCCATTACATCCAATACCGGGTACAAGATGGTGACAAATAACAAGGCCCAGGAATTTCCCTCTCCACGGCCAGCCCGGATGGTCAGGGTGGTCAAAACAAGGGCAATCAACAAGGCCAGAGCCACCATTCCAAGGTACATTGGGATGCCCAGCTTTTTTTGAATCCCATAAACAAGCAATATCTGATAGTACAGAGAAAGGCCAAGGAAAAAATAGCCCAGCAGCCAGAATACGTCCACCAGATTAATATCTGAGGAAAAGGCTGCTGCGGGGAAAAAATCAAGGTTCAAACCGCTGATCTCGCCTGCCACCCAAAACCACAAACCGAGGGTAAAGGTCAACCAAATTCGATAGGGAGATTCACCCTTTTCAAATTGTCTTGTAAGCATTGTCCCAGTAATGGCTGCAGCAATGGCAGGGATCAGGATAATATATGTTACAAGCTTGTTGCTCCAATACGATGTGGTCTGGGTCCGAAGTTCAACAAAATATTCCCATGCCAGAAAACCCAGCAGGAATAATGCCACGATATAACTGATCCATAAGATTTTTCGGGGAGATAATTGAAGTTTTGACATGTCTAAATTATTCATTCCACTCATTCAGAAAATGCTGCAGGGACCAAACGCAAGGATTGCAATATCGCGCGCTCGTCCGGATAAGTCTGTTCGAAAGTCTCATTAAGTATTCTTTGGGTCAGGATATTCCCGATCACGATATTCATCTGGGAACCCATCGACATCAGCAAAGCACGGTAAGCCTGCTCGGCATCCTGCAAATGGACAAAAAAGTGCGAATCCACCACTTTGACTTCTTCGAACACGATCTTCCACAGCCAGGGTTTAACCTGCAGATTCAATTCACGGTCCATGGTTTGCAGAAGCTTACGCCCCACCAATTCCTGATAACGATTAAGGATCCTGTTCATCCAGTTCATAGCGCCGTGCCGAAGCGCCGCATATTGATAGGTCTGTTCTGAAGATGGCAGGTTGTACGCCAGCACATCCCATGGAAAATCATTTAAGTTTTCAAAAACAGGAAAAACGGTGATGGGACCCAGCGGAGTTGAAAAGAATGAATCGGATTCCTTAAGTTCACCCTTCCAAAACAGGGCTAATCCATATATCGCTTCAGATTTGATCTCAACAAGGCCGCTCCATTGCTCACGCCCCCATTTTCCAACCTGCTCCTTCCAAGCGGCAACATCTGTTACTTTAGTATTATTCTGTAATTTGGATTCCAATGCCAGAGTAGCAAGCCGTCCTGCAACATCAGGAAGTTTTATGGCGCGCACGCTTCGAATGGAATCCTCTGGAACCGATGAAAATTCTGTCTGTAAAATGGAACGGCTCAGGCCGTTTTCCAGCATGTAGGCCATACTCGGCACACCGCCTGCAAAAAGCCAAACTGCAGACTGACCACTCTGAAGCTGCTTCTCGATCAGGCCTGTTATTTTGGCGTCACGTAAATAAGCCTCTGCGTTTTTAGCAAGGTTATCCACGGGAAGGTTTCCGACCTGAGGAAATAGATATTTCATAAATTTATCAATGGTTCTACTTGAATTTTACTTGACTTTTCATTTTTTTAACACGTGATATTGTTAGACAACTCTTTGAGATGCAAGAATATGAGTGACAAACATCACCTTCCTCATTAGCGAGGTTCTGCTACAATTCCAATCAAGATGAAAACTACAAACCCTAACGATCGCAAATTCCTAACACGCTTTGCTTGGATATCCATCGGTGCAGCAGTGTTGACGATGGCTTTGAAAACCATCGCCTACCTACTGACTGGATCCGTTGGCTTGCTTTCTGATGCGCTTGAGTCGCTGGTCAATCTGGCAGGCGCATTGATGGCGCTAACCATGTTGACGATCGCCGCCCGCCCCGCTGACGAAGATCATACCTACGGCCACAGCAAAGCGGAATATTTCTCCAGCGGCGTGGAGGGGACATTGATCCTGATTGCAGCGGCAAGCATCATTTACACTGCCATCCCAAGATTGATTACTCCCAAGCCTCTTGAACAGGTTGGCCTAGGGTTGGCAGTTTCCGTTGGAGCTTCGGCAATAAACCTGATCGCAGCCACGATCCTGCGGCGCGCCGGTAAACACTACAATTCGATAACGTTGGAAGCAAATTCGCATCACTTAATGACCGATGTATGGACATCCGTGGGTGTGCTGGGCGGTGTAGGTGTTGTTGCGATTACTGGCTGGGAAAGATTGGATCCCATCGTGGCATTTATCGTCGCGGGGAATATTATCTGGTCGGGAATTCTGATCGTTCGCGAATCTGCATTAGGGCTGATGGACACTGCCCTGCCGGCGGAAGAACAGGAAACCCTAAAAAGGACCTTGGAACCATATACCCAAAAAGGGGTGCAATATCATGCGCTTCGCACCCGTCAATCGGGTGCGCGCAGGTTTGCGTCCATGCATGTGCTTGTCCCTGATTCATGGACTGTGCTCGAAGGGCATCAGCTGCTGGAAAAGATCGAATCGGACATCCGCCATGCCCTGCCAAGCATTACTGTTTTTACACACTTGGAGCCGATCAACGACCCCACTTCATTTGAGGATACAAACTTGGATCGCGTAGATCAAACGGAAGAGATGTCACTGCCGGGTAAGTAAAAAAAAAATTCAAAGAATCAACTTACAGTTAAGAAAGAGGCGGTCCCCAATATGGAGATCGCCTCTTTCTTAAACCTAATTTCTTTCTGAGTAGTCATCTACAGTCCAAAAAGTACCGCCGCAACTGTGAAGATGGAAGCAACCACGATAACAACTGAGCTGACGATGGCAAAGTTCTTTTGGAATGGATGATTGACAAAGCTGCCCATCAGTTCCCTATCGCTGGTGAGGTTGATCAGGAAGTAAAAGACGAGCGGCAATGCAATGGCGTTGATGATCTGCGTCACGAGCGCAACCTGGAACAGACTGACGTTGGTAATAAGCACGAACAAAGTCGCGATCATCAGCTGGGAAATATACAAAACGTAAAAGGTCTTACTCTCTTTGAAAGAATCATCCAGACTGCCTGAGAGGCCGAAGAATTCAGCAAAGGCATACGCGGTGGACAGGGAGACAATCACCAAACCCATAAAGCCAGCGTTGAGAATGCCCAGCGCAAACAATTGCGATGCGATCTTTCCAGCAAATGGCGCAATGGCCAGCGCAGCGCGCTCTCCTGAATCCAATACGATGTGATTGACAAACAAAGTTGCCGCAGTAGCCACGATCATAAAGAACGAAAAGAAATCGGTCAGAAATGCGCCCCAATAGGTCTCCAACTGAGACAGGATTACTTTGCCCTTTTCAATTTTCTTATCATAGGCAAAGCTGCTGATAAAGAACTGGCCCCACGGTGTGATGGTGGTTCCCAACACGCCCATGCCAATGATGAGGTAATCCTTAATATAGGAAGGCGTAAAATCCACGCCATGTGGGTAGATTAAATTAGTGAGAGCAAGGTTCCAATCAGGACCAGCTTTCACCGCCGAGAAAATATAGACGAGAAAGAACACACAAGCCACCAGCATAATGGACTGGGTCATCTTGTAATTTCCACGGGTGATCAGCACGAACGCGATGATGACCACCACGATCACCGAAGGGATGGGAGGCAGCCCGAACATACCGCTGGTCGTTTTAACCGCAGAAAGTTCAGTGACGAGTGTACCGAGGTTGGCGAAGAACAAAGTGCCGAACATGAACACAGAGGCACGCACCCCGTAGCGCTCACGGATCAAATCCGCAAGACCGCGGCGTGTAATGATGGTCAGGCGCATCCCCATCTCTTGCGTGATCGCCAGGAGGATGGTAATGATGGGAAGCAGGAACAAAATTGGGTAGCCAAGTTTTGCGCCTGCGATGGAATAGGTAGCCACGCCGCCCGCATCATTATCTGCCATGGCGGTAATGGTGGCCGGCCCAAAGACCGAGAGAAGTAACAGAACTCTCTTCCACAAAGAAGAAAGAAAACTTTTATTGCGATTTGCCAAGAACTGTTTTTCCATAGCTGCCTCTGTTAGCGGTAGAACCGTGGCAGGCGCTTCTTCCATGCCGTGGGTATGATCTTGTCCAAGGCATCGTCCGCGGTGACGATGCCTTGCATCACGTTATTCTCATCCACCACGGGAATGGCGATCAGGTCATACTTGGTGATGACTTGCGCTACTTCCTCCTGGTCATCTTCCAGGCTGACACTCTTCACGCGATCCTCCATGAACTCTTCCACGCGCGCGTCCGGGTTGGCAAAGATCAAATTGGACAGAGAGAACACACCCATCAGGTGATCGCTCGCATCGGTCACATATACATAGAATAGCGTCTCCGCGTCAGTGGCGGTTTCGCGCAAGATCCGAATCGCATCTTCCGCAGTGACGTTCGGCGGCACACAGGCGTATTCCGTAGTCATAATACCGCCCGCAGAATCTTCATCATAGGAAAGGAGTTTCTGCATCTCATCAGAATCCTCCTTGTTCATCAAAGCCAGCAGGTCGCGGCTTCGTTCCTCAGGCAATTCAGCGAGCAAGTCAGCCGCTTCATCTGGTTCCATCTCTTCGAGAAGGTCTGCCACTTTTTCATCAGACATGTTCTCCACAAGGTCTGCCTGAAATTCGGTTTCCACTTCTTCAAGAGTATCCGCCAGCTGCTCCATGTTAAGTGCTTCCAGCAGTTGACCGCTTTCCAGTTTGTTCATATCGCTGATGATCTCAGCCACATCCGCGGGATGCAGCTCGGAAATACTTTCCACAGGCACACGCAGGCGCATGAACGGATCATGGCGCAGCAATTCCACATCGTCCCATGAAATGAAAGTCTGCGGCACCGACCGTTTGAATATCGCAGCGAGGCGCTGGGTAGTATCCGCAATTCCGACACGGCGGAAGATTCCCATCAGGCCGATATCCACATTGCCTACATACAACATGCCGTTGACGCGCACCAGTTCAAGGTCATTCACACGCACCACCCGCGCACCATCGGTGTCGATGATCTGCTTGTCAAGCACATCGCGGGAAAGGTAAATATCGTTTTCAGTGGGTTCGTAATGCGGAATGTCATCCGCGCGGCACTTCAGTGGGATCGAAGGCGCGAACAAAGCCATCACCAATGCGTACGGCACGATCATGGTTCTGTTTCCGTCTTTGATCACAACAGCATCCACAATGGGATGGGTCGCATCCGCCAGTTCGCGTGCAACCAAGTCTTCAAGTTTTCCAATATAGTGACCATCAAAATCGGTGATGGTATGTCCGAGAATTTCGCTCAAAAAAGCCATGGGTACCTCCATATTTTTTCTTGACGAGGCAATAAAAAATCGCCTCCGCTTGACGAAAGGCGATTCATACTTAACCGATACCTGCCACTGTTTCCCCCGGCACTTCCCCACCCGATTTATTTCACGGGCATGGCAAAGCCTCACGGAGGGTATCCGAAAGCGGCAGACAGGACGGAAAAAGGAAATCATCCTTTCGTCTGTGAAAGATCTGTTTATTACTATCAGCGCTCACGCGGACTACCTCCTTGCATCATGTGTCTGAATTTGCTGCTGCACCACATGCTGGCAAAATAAAACCTCCCGTCAGATGACCAGGAGGCATGGCGAATATACACAAAAAACAGCCGCCTCTCTGGTTGAGCTTTAGCACTGCACATCGTAGGGACTGTTTCCGATCCCAGCCACGTTGAGTAAGGCCTTATGCCGACCTTACCTGGTATACCCTTTGGCGTCTTTCGACGTTTCAGGACAATGGCTTATGTATTTTGCAGACGCCTGGCCTAACGAGGACCTTTAAGTTGCATCAAAGTTATACACCCATAAAAAGATGATGTCAAGAAATTCTCGCCCCGTTTTACGGGTTTTCCCCGCGAAACGCATACTGGAATGCTTATCGGGTTTTCATATATCTTTGCTACAATGACCCCGAGAAATTCAAATCAAATCAAACAAGGACAATAAAAATGGAATATTGGAATGAAGGCGACCGCGCATACGCGCTTTGGGATGAGGATGAATACTTTTATCCCGCCACGATCATAACCATCGAAGGTGAAGATATCTACATTCGTTTTGACTCGGGTGAAGAGGAATGGTCGAACGCGGACTATTTGGAAGCATATGAAGTGGAAGTGGACGATCAGGTGGAGTGCCAAGCCGCACAGGATGATATGTTCTACGATGTGGTCGTCCTCGATGTGGATGGCGAGCGCGTGGAAGTGGAATATGAGGACGAAACCACAGAGTGGACCACCCTGAAGCGCCTGCGCTTTTTTATTGATGAAGAAGAATAAAAATCGCAGGGACATAAAAGAGGCAGCCACTTTTGAAAGTGGCTGCCTCTTTTACGCGTGAATTGCATCCAGCGTGATCTTCTTCGCATGGATGCGGCAAATGATCAGCGTCTCAAGCCCCTTTTTCTCCAACGGATAGACATACCCATAAAATTGTGGATGAAGGGTGTATTTTCGCGTGATGGCGTCAAGATGCTCCAATGCACCTTCTTCGATCAATTCCACCTCGCCGCGGATCTGCAAAAAGCGGCCTGTATTTTCGAGGTCAACGATCAGCAGCGATACTTTAGGGTTTGCCATCATATTCCTCCCCTTCTGGCGCTCACGAGTGGTATTGACGCAAACACACTCACCGTCAAAATCACACCACACCAAACTGGATTGCGGCTGTCCATCGGGCATCAGCGTGGTCAACACCCCATGGATAGGATGTGTGAGCAGGTCCATGTGACTTTCGGGGATGAGGGCGCTCATGCGGACTCCTTGTTGCCGCCGCGAGACGCATCCAATGTGACAACGCGGATCGGCAGGATCTTGCACAGGACAGGGATTTCAACTTCCCTGAGTTCAGCGGAAACACATTCGCCGAAGTAGGGTCGCTTACCCGTGTACAGCTCCGATAATCCGTCCAGGTGTTCCATCGCGCCGTCTTCTGTCATTTCGATGACAAGGCCGCGCACCTCCAGCGAGCGCAACGGCTTGCGGGGGTCGTAGCACAGCAAGGTCACTTTGGGGTTGGCGCGCATGTTTTTCTCTTTGCGGAATCCACGCATGGTGCTGACGAGGACATGCGTCCCATCAAAGTTGCACCACAAGGGGGTGGTCTGCGGTGAGCCGTCCGGCATCAGCGTGGTGAATGCCGCCACGCGCGGACCCTGAATCAGGTCCAGAAAAGAAGCGGGGATTTCAGTCATCAAAACACCTCCCGAAATTTATCTCAAATCCATCATACAACAAAACCGTCCATTATCGGCGCGTTTCGCTTTCATACCTTATAATACAGGCCGATTGGACAAAAAACATGTTTATAGATCAAGTTAATATATTCGTAAAATCAGGCAAAGGCGGCGATGGTATGGTGCATTTCCGCCGTGAGAAGTTTGTGCCGTTGGGCGGACCCGACGGCGGCGACGGCGGCAAGGGCGGCGATGTTATCTTTGAAGTGAAGGCCACACTCAACACGCTTTCCGCGTTTCGGCAGAATGAAAAGTTTGCGGCGAATCCCGGCAAAAATGGCGGCGGCTCGCAAATGACTGGCCGCGGCGCAGAAGACCTCATTATTTCCGTGCCGCCTGGCACGGTCATCTACGATGCTGAAACGGGCGCCCTGCTCGGTGACCTGACCGACCCCGGCCAGAGACTCACGGTTTGCAAAGGTGGGCGCGGCGGACGCGGCAATCAGCATTTTGTGAATTCACGCAATCAGGCTCCGCGGACCGCGGAACGCGGCGAACCTCATGAGGAAAAAGCACTGCGCCTCGAACTTAAGCTGATCGCTGATATTGGAATCATTGGCCTGCCCAACGCTGGGAAATCAACCCTGCTCTCAGTGCTGACGAATGCCAAGCCGAAGATCGGCGCCTACCCATTTACCACACTTGAACCGAATCTCGGTGTGGCGAATATTGACGATGACACCACCGTTGTAATGGCGGATATCCCTGGTCTCATTGAAGGCGCGGCGGAAGGTGCCGGCCTGGGGCACGACTTCCTCCGTCACATTCAGCGCACGCGTGTGCTCATCCACATGATCGACGGGCAATCCGAAGATCCGCTGGCAGATTTCAGCCAGATCAACACCGAGCTTTCGCTCTTCGATACCAAGCTCGCAAAGAAGCCGCAGATCGTTGTGCTGAACAAGATCGACCAGCCCGATGTGCTGGAGCGTCTTGCAGAAATTACATCCAGTTTCAAAGAAAAAAAGATCGATCTCATCACCGCCTCGGCAATGGCACGCACCAATACGCGCGATATTTTAATCTCCGCATACAAGCAGTTACAGGAGTTACCCGCCGAAGTTCTGGAAGTGGAGGCTCTGCCCGTTTACAAACCCGATGTGGATCCGAATCAATTTGAAGTCATCCGCGAAGAGGAAACTGGCGACTGGCGCATCACCGGCGTGGCGATCGAGCGCGCCGCCAAGATGACCTATTGGGAGCATGACGGTTCCATCCGCAGATTCCAAAAGTTAATGATCCACCTCGGTGTAGACAAGGCTCTCCGCAACGCAGGTATTCAGGAAGGCGAAACTGTATATATCGGCGATTTCGAATTGGAGTGGCAGGATTAATCATCCATGTCTGCAAATACAAACCCAAAACAAAAAGCATTGGTCATCATACTTATCATCCTCGGCGTGGTATTCACCGCCTTCTTCGGTATGCGTGCATTGCGCGCCTTCAAAAAATTTGACGGGCACCGTCCGCCTCCCCATGGCAAAGTGGAAACCGACGTGGAACTCATCCGCGAATGGATGACCATCCCGTTTATCTCACACACCTATCACGTTCCCGACAAGATTATCTTTGAGGCGCTGGGTATTTCACCGAGCGAAAATCACGAGAAAAGCCTCGAAGATATCAATACGGAATTTTTCCCAGATAACGCTGGATATGTTTTGGATGTGGTCAAAAAGACGATCCTTGCGCATCAACCTCCGCCGCTGCCTGACTCTGCTCCGACAACAGATGTTCCACCCACCGCAGCACCTGTTCCATAGTTATCATCCATGTCTGAATTTCTTCTCACACAAATTATTAATTTTGGAACGCCCCTTGTTGGATTCATCCTATTTCTTGGAGCATTGGGGCTGCCAGTCGGTGCATCGGTTGTAGTGATCGCAGCTGGCGCATTCGGCCAGCAAGGGATATTGGATATTCCCACCGCTGCAGTTTATGGGTTGATTGGCGCACTCATTGGCGATACCCTCAGCTTCGGGATGGGGTACTATGCAAAAGATGCGGTGCAAAAACGCCTGGGAAATTCACCCGCATGGAAGAACGCGACTGGAGGGTTTCAAAAAAACGCAGGGCTGGCAGTCTTCTTCACCCGCTGGCTCATCACCGCCGTCGCCATTCCCACGAACCTGATCGCAGGCAGCAGCGGATATAAATACTCTCACTTTATTAGCTACGATATTGCAGGCGAGATCCTGTGGATCGGTCTCTACGGCGGGCTTGGATATCTATTTGGCAGCGAGTGGGAACTGGTATCCGACTTTCTCAGTAACTTTGGCGGCTTGATCCTGGGCATTGTGCTTTTTGGCTTCGGCATCCAACAGGCGCTAAAGTGGCAAAAAACAAAGCAAGGATAAAGCATACGAAAAAGCTGAAGCATAACGCTTCAGCTTTTTCGTATTTATCAAAGAGGCGAGCACAAAATACTATTTCTTGTCAGGTAGAAATTTTTCACCAAACGCAACAACCATCAAAGTGGCGACCAAAGCCAATATCCACAGGATGCCAGTAAATGTCGTCAGCTGTGATTCACGGATTTCCACTTCTCTCAAGTTCCTCCCAGCCAGCACAAATCCATCCCTGTATGAAACAATGACAGCAGCGATGCGGACTCCGTCTCTGGGCTGCCAGGTCACACGATTCTCGCCCAAGTCTTTGGTCGAAGTCAACACGCCTTCTGGCAGGGCGGGCGTCTGTCCATCCAATTGCACAGATGATGCGATCTCATTTCCATCAGCATCATATATGATTAAAAACGGGGCGAGACTTTTGGAAACCGAGACCCTGCTTGCAGGTACAAGCATGTCCACGCTTCCGCCGCCTGCGAGCATGTCCGCCGCATCCTCCGCCATTTGGATCTGTGGATCATTCGCTCCCTGGCGAAACGCCTGCTGTACTGAGCCATAGACCAAAGCACAAAAAGCCGAGATCGCCACCGCGAAGGGAAGCCAAACTTTAAAGATTATTTTGATTTTATTCATTGGGTATCATCTCCTTGCTCTTGAATATAGGCGTGTTAAACTCTCAAGCGCTTGCAAAAACTCTCCATAAACAAAACCGTCGCAGAAAATTTTCTGCGACGGTTTATATCCTACTATCTCGTTGACCTAGTGGTGATGACCTTCTTCATGCACATGACCGTGATCGAGTTCTTCTTCGCTGGGTTCGCGCAAGGAGACAACTTTGACAGAGAAGTGCAATTCCGCGCCTGCCAAAGGATGATTGAAATCCAATTGCACAGATTTATCATCAAAACTGGAGACGAAAGCCGCCTGATGCTGACCATCTTCATCGGTGACGTGCAATTCCATGCCTTCTTCCAACTTCATATCTTCAGGGAATTCGCTGCGCGGCACATCCATGAAGGCTTCATCATCAAATTCGCCGTAACCGTCCGCGGGCTGCACGACCACATCCTTGCTGTCGCCAATCTTCATCCCGATCATTTCCCTTTCCAGGCCAGGGATGATGTTTCCATACCCCACCAGGAATTGCAAAGGACCTGCACCGTCTGAAGAATCCAGAACCTCTCCGTCCACGGTCAATTTGTATTCCATTGAAACAACCAAACCATCCTGTACTGAATCTTTGCTCATTTATTATCCTTTTGAAAAATTTATGCGTCCATTTTACCAGTGAAAAGATAGTTGAAGGTCAAAAGTTGAAAGTCAAATGTTAAAACCTTGAACCTTCAACCTTAGACCTTCAACCCTAATCCTTCGGCTATAATGCCTTTCATGCGATATGACTTATGCCTACCCTGGTACTGGGAATATGACGATGTTTTCGTGGGGATGGTGGAACGTGCTTGTATTGAAGAGGGCTTGTCCCTCTGGCAGATCAAACCCGACAACCTGCTCGAATCCATTACCGCCCTCTACAAAGGGGTGCTGACCTTCAAAACCCTGCTCCACCGCGGACAGGGCGAAGCGATTTTTGACCCGATCCCTCGCTGGGCAAAGGAATTCGGCGCGAGGCGCATCAACCCCATCGAAGTTTCTTTGTGGTCAGAAGACAAAGCCACAATGCACCTTGAGTTGATCAACGCAGGTGTAAATACCCCATACACCATTTTGTTGCCGCCCTTTCTCGAACAGCCTGTCATCCCTGAAATTGACCTGACCCCGCTTGGCGAAAATTTCGTCATCAAGCCATCCAATGGCGGCGGAGGCGAAGGCGTCATCCTCGGCGCAAATACAGTGGATCAAATTTTGAAGGCGCGCATGGAATTCCCTGAGCAGAAATATCTGGTTCAGGCACACGTCACGCCGCGCATCATCAATGACACACCCGCATGGTTCCGCATCTTTTACGCCAACGGGGAGACACATCCCTGCTGGTGGAATACCGAGACGCACATCTATCAAACTGTCACAGCGGAGGATGAAGCTCAATTTGGTCTGAGCAAGCTGCGGGATATAACGAAGCGCATCGCTTCCATCTGTAAGCTGGATTGGTTCTCGACAGAGATCGCCCTCGCTGATGAATTCGTCGTCGTGGATTATGTCAACGATGAAATTGATACGCGCGTGCAAAGTCAGGCGATGGACGGCGTGCCTGATGAAATCATGGAATGTATTGCAAGACAGCTCGTAAAAATTGCCAAGGAGAATGTATGAAAAAAGTACGTGCGCGAGGTCTGGGGATTCCGTTTGAAGGAAGCACTGGCGAGTTCAACGCGATCACAGATGTCCCGGGAGTAACCGTTGGGTACTCCACTGTGATACACGGCGTATCAGCACGGACGGGTGTGACGGTTGTCCATCCACGCGGAGCAAAAGACCACACGCCTGTTTATGCAGGCGTGCATTCATTTAACGGGAATGGCGAAATGACGGGCGCGGCATGGATCGAAGAAGGCGGCCTGCTGGAAGGACCGATCGGAATCACGAATACTCACAGCGTGGGCATTGTTCGCGACTCGATCATTGCATGGCAGGTGAAGACTGATTCGTTGTATCAAAAATGGTCTTGCCCTGTGGTGGCTGAAACCGCGGATGCATGGCTGAATGACATGAACGGATTTCATGTCAATGAAGAACATGTCTTTCAGGCATTAGAGTCAGCAAAGAGCGGCGTCATTGAAGAAGGCAATGTAGGCGGTGGGACGGGAATGCTGTGCTACGAATTCAAAGGCGGCACGGGGACATCCTCACGCAAGCTGCCTGAAAAACTCGGCGGTTGGACGGTTGGCGCTTTGGTGCAATCCAACTTCGGCAGACGATATCAACTAACCGTTGCAGGTGTACCCGTGGGACAGTACTTCAAAGACTCCGCGCCGTTCACGAATGGAGAAAACCCGTTCAAGCAGGATGACGGCTCGTTGATCGTCATCATCGCCACAGATGCACCGCTTCTCCCCCATCAACTCAAGCGAGTCGCAAAACGTGCAGCCATTGGCATGGCACGCACAGGCAGCCTGGGCGGCAACGGCTCTGGCGATATCTTCCTTGCCTTCTCCACAGCCAATCCCCAAGCCGCGCATGGAGATGCGATGGGCTTATCCACCATTCAAGCTTTATCTAACGATCACATTGACCCGATCCTCTCCTCGACAGCCTACGCAACCGAAGAAGCCATTATCAATGCCATGATCGCCGCAAAAGATATGGAAGGTCATCAGGGAGTAGTGATCAAGTCGTTGCCGCATGATGGTTTGGTGGATGTGTTGAGGAAATATAATAGAATTGAACAGTAGGCAGAAAGCAGAAGGCAAAAAGCAGAATACAGCAAGCGGAAAGAAGTTGACAGAATTAATTCATAAAAAGCAGATTTTTTGAAGGAGGAAATTATGGCGTATCAGGGATTGAAAGGGCATCGTGATCTGAAAGTGTTCCAATTGGCCTATAAACTGGCAATGGATATCTTCAATCTGTCGAAGTCCTTTCCAAAAGATGAGAAATACTCTCTCACAGACCAGATACGCCGTTCCTCCCGAAGTGTGGCAGCCAATATTGCCGAAGGATTTCGAAAGAGGCAATACCCTAAAATGTTTGTGAGCAAACTTGCCGATGCAGATGGCGAAGCGACTGAAACCCAAGTCTGGCTTGATTTTGCACGCGATTGTGAATATCTTAATCCTGAAAAGCATCACGAAATTGTCAAAGGCTATGAAGAAGTCGGCAAAATGCTAGGCACTATGATGTCGATGCCAGAGAAATTCGCCCCTCGAAACCAAATCCACGAATAACTTCCCACCTTCTGCTTTTCACCTTCTGTCTTCCGCTCTCTGCCTTCCGCCTTCTGCTTTCCGCTTTTCCGCTTTCCCGCAACTAATCCATTCCCGCTCGCGTAGATAGCTTTATCCAACCCAAGGAGTTCTCATGCCAAATATTCTCGAAGTAAAAGACCTCGTCAAAAACTATGGTGATTTTCAGGCCGTAAAAGGTGTTTCATTCAATATCGAAGAAGGCGAAATTTTCAGTCTGCTTGGACCTAATGGTGCAGGGAAGACGACAACCATCTCAATGCTATCCACACTTTATATACCCACCTCAGGGGATGCCACCATCGCGGGATATTCCATCACGAAAAATCCAATGGATGTACGCAATGCCATCGGTGTAGTGCCGCAGGATCTGGCGCTTTACGAAGACCTGACCGCGAAAGAGAATCTCATCTTCTGGGGGCAAATGTATGGACTGAGCGGCAAACCTCTCACCAGCCGTGTGGATGAAGTGCTGGAACAGATCGGCCTGACCGATAAAGCCAAGGATCGAGTCAAAACCTATTCAGGCGGAATGAAACGCCGCGTCAACATTGGCGTTGGCTTGCTCCACAAACCCAGGCTGCTCTTCATGGACGAACCTACCGTCGGCATTGACCCACAATCCCGTCGCGCAATCCTTGACACGGTAAAAGACCTCAACAAAAAAGGCATGACCGTCCTGTACACCACACATTACATGGAAGAAGCGGAAGAGCTATCCAACCGCGTGGGCATCTTTGACCACGGACAACTCATTGCCATTGGCACTCAAAAAGAACTGACGAAGCAGGTTGGCGAAACTGAAACCCTCATTCTACATATCAACGAAAATGAAGACCCTGAAGCATTGGCAAAGGCATTCCGTGAGATCAAAGAAGTGCTGGAAGCCAACGTGGTCAACCACGAAATTTCGGTCATCACCCCCTCCGCTGAGGATGTGCTTGCCGCAGTGGTCACCAAAGCCAACGAACGCGGCATCAAGATCCATTCGATAGACATCCGTGAGCCGAATCTCGAAGCGGTGTTTTTGCAGTTAACGGGACGCGCGCTGCGCGATTAACGGAGTCCGACGACTCCTGTCGTCGGTGTGAAGTCAGGAGACTTCACACTCCAAGGATAATCACATGCTAAAAACATTTCTCATCGGAATCAAAGACCTGCGCCTCGCCTTCCGCGACCGAGCCGCGCTGATCTTCATGCTCGCCGCCCCATTTGCATTGACCCTCGGCTTGGGCCTTGTCACTGGGCGCTTTAGCGGCAACTCAAGCACAGGGATCACAGACATTCCTGTGGTCATCGTCAACCTGGATAACCAGCAATTAGGGAACGCTCTGGAGGATCTGTTCAGTTCGAAGGATCTGGCCGAATTGGTCGAACCAGTTTCAAGGTCCAGCCCAGAAGCGGCGCGCCAATCCGTGGATAAAGACGAAGCCGCCACCGCCATCATCATCCCTGAAGGCTTTACCCAAAGCATCATCCCATCACAGGATGCTTTCGCGCCAGGCAGCCCGCAGCCCGAAGTGGTACAGATCGAAGTGTATGCCAACCCATCGCGGCCAACGAGCTCGGGCATCATCAAATCCATTGTGGATGAATTCATGAGCCAAGTGGAAGAAGGCAGCGTAAGCGGGCAGACCTCCATTTTGCAATTGATGCTGAGCGGGCGCATCACACCGCAGCAGGCGCAACAAGCAGGCGTGGAAATGAGTCAGCGCCTGGAAGCCGCCCCCACAAACAACACACTCGCGATCACGCTCAACACAACGACAGCGAATGGTGAAGCTGTGAAATTCGATGTGCTTGCTTTTCTCGCGCCAGGCATGGCATTGATGTTCTTGATGTACACCGTCAGCTATGGCGGGCGTTCCATCCTCGCGGAAAAATCACAAGGGACCCTCCCGCGCCTGCTTGTTTCACCGACAAGCTCTACACAAATCTTAGGCGGCAAAGTATTTGGCATCTTTCTCACAGGCGCGGCACAGATGCTCATTCTCATTGGCGCATCAACTTTATTCTTTCAACTCAAATGGGGCGACACTTTCGGCATTATCGTGCTTGTACTTGCCGCCGTTTTTGGTGCAACAGGCTGGGGCATGTTGATCACTGCTTTTGCGCGCACTCCCGCACAGGTCGGCAGCATTGGAACCAGCATCATGTTGATCTTTGGGATTTTAGGCGGAAGCTTCATCAGCCTCGAACAAATGCCGCCCGCCATACAAGCCATCAGCAAGATCACGCCAAACGCCTGGGCACTGGACGGATTTACCACGTTGGGACTCGGCGGGACGCTCGCGGATCTTTCCGCGCCGATCATGGCCTTGTTGACGATGGGCAGTATCCTCTTCCTGATCTCTGTCGTGCTGTTCGGTAAAAATAACCTGGTGCAGAAATGAAAAAGATATTCGCCATTGCATGGAAGGATGTCATCGTCCGTTTTGCCAGTTCCTCGGAACTGATATTCTTCATCATCCTGCCGATCGTTTTCACGTTATTACTCGCTGGCGGCACACCCTCAGGAGATACGGACAACCGCATCCGCCTCGTTGTCGTGGACCAGGCAAACACATCCATTTCACAGGAGATCATCGCCGAGTTGGAAAAATCCACCGCGGTGCGGCCTGATCTATTGACTCTTGAAAAAGCTGAAAGCGAATTTGACTCGCGCCGTGCGACTGTGGTTCTGGTCATCCCCGCTGGATTGGACTTGAACGCCATTCAAAACGGAAGCGCGCAATTGGATATGCGCCAGCAGCCCAACAACCTGAACGCCTCCGTTGCACAGCGCGCGGTGCAAACCGCCATTCGGCGTGTCAGCAGCGCGGTCAATGCGGCGAATAAAGCTGTGGAAGATGCGAAAGCTAAAAGTCCATTTGCGTCTGCCGAAGCAGAGACAGCCTATTTCGATGAGGCGCTGAAACTCGCCAAATCCATTCAAGAGGATACGCCTGTACGTGTCACAGTTGTTGAAGGCAACACTCCTGAAGATAAGGTGGAGTACGAGCCTCGTGCCAATCAATCTGCCGGGCAGTTGATCACCTGGGTCTTCATTCCGCTATTTGGCATTTCAGCTGTATTCGCCTACGAACGCCAACAAGGAACTTTGCGCCGCATCCTCACCACGCCGACCAGCAAAGCCACTTTTTTGCTTGGCACGATCTCAGGCGAAGTGATGATGGCGCTCATTCAAATGTCCCTGCTCATCTTGTTCGGCATATTTGCGCTTGGGCTCAACTGGGGGCGTGAACCTTTCGCACTCTTCATTCTCCTCTCCAGCGCCGCGCTCGCAGCGGGAGCCATCGGAACCACAATGGGAACCTTCATCAAAACGGAAGGCCAGGCCAGCGGTTTGAGTATCATGATGGGCATGGTCATGTCACTCATGGGCGGCTGCTGGTATCCGCTGGAGCTATTTCCGCCTGTGGTGCAGAACATCGTCAAAATACTTCCCACAACCTGGGCTATGCAAGGCATGCTGGATTTGATCCTGCGTAACGGCGGCCTCGTCCAAATTCTCCCTGAGGCAGGTGTGCTGCTTGGCTTCGCGGCGATCTTCTTTTCGATCGGGGTGATGAGATTTAGATACGAGTAAAAAGATGTAAGAATAAAGAAGAAAGAAAAATGCGGATGACAAACTTGTTGCCATCCGCATACTATTTACTGCTCACTGATTACTACCCACTTGCCCTTACTTCACCATCTCCACTTTCAAACTGACATTCAGCCTGTCACAGATCTCTTCAAGCTCGTCGCTCCAGGAGTGAAAATTCAACTTTGGCGGTACGAGGACAATGCCTTTCAGTGAAAATAGCGGTGTACCACTCATCGGTGCAGGTGTGGAACTGGTGTCCATGCTTTCGATGTTGATGCCGCGAGAGGCAAAATAATGTGAAATATCGTGGATGATGCCCTCATGGTCTGCGCCATTGACTTCGATCTCGAACGGCAGCCAGCCTTCGTATTTCTTCGCTTCATCTGTCTGTAATGCAGTGACTTGATAGCCCTCACCGCGCAATTGCTGTAAATCCTGATCCAAATCACTCAACTCGCCCTCAGACAGGGAGATCAGCATGAGCATGGCAAACTCCCCACCCAGATGTGCCATGCGGCTGGCTTCCACATTGCCGCCGCGCTTCACCACCAAACTGGTGACATGTTCAACAAGCCCGATCTTATCCTTACCCGTCAGAGTTAATACGACATTCTTTGCCATAGCAGACTCCCTTTTTTGATATTCAAAATTTCATCTCATCGCCGAGTATAGCATAGGGACGGCGGACTATGGACCACGGACCACAACCCGTCGTCGATGGTCTATTGTCCGTGGTCAGTCTCCAAGTCACTTCCCTTTTGTCGCCAGATAATCGCTATACCCACCGAGATATTCAGCAAGCCTGCCATTTTCGATGACCAGTAACCGCTCCACGGTTCTATCGAGGAAGTAACGGTCATGGGATATGACCAGCACCGTGCCTTCGAAATCTTCCAGGGCTTGTTCCAGTACTTCGGCGGAGGCAATATCAAGGTTGTTGGTGGGTTCATCCAACAGAAGGAAATTCGCACCTGAGAGAACGACCAACGCGAGTTGCAATCTGCTGCGTTCGCCGCCAGAGAGTTCGCCGATCTTTTGTGAGACTTGTTTGTAGGTGAATAAATACCGCAACAAAAACGCGGTGGCTCTGGATTCACTCATCTCACCCGCATAGCGGACAGAGTCCACAACGGTTTGGTTGAAATCGAGGGTCTCATGCTCCTGTGCGTAATATCCAACGGATACGCTCGGGCCGATCTTTATTTCGCCAAGGTCAGGCATTTCCCTGCCAAGGATCATCCGTAACATGACGGACTTACCCGCGCCGTTCGGGCCGATCAACCCAACCCGCTCTCCATGCCAAATGATCTCATTCACATTTGAGAAAACTTTTTTCGTGTCAAAGGATTTGGCAACATCCACAAATTCCAGAACCTTGTTCGAGCCGCGCCAGCCGTTGAGACGCAAATCCATGCGCCTGCGGTCGGTGACGGGTTTCTCCACTTTGTCCATTTTGTCCAACCGCTTTTGCATGGATTTGGATTTCCGTGAAAGGTCTTCGTTGTCATACACTTTGCCCCAGATCGCCAAACGCTTGATGGCCGCTTCAAGCCGTTTGATCGTTTGCTGTTGTGCGCGGAATACTTCCTCCTGCCGAGCAAGGCGCATTTCCTTATCTGCCATGAACGAAGTGTAATCACCTTCAAACACGGTCAGTTTGCCATCTTCGAGTTCAGCAATGTGCGTGATGGCGGCATCCAGCAAATAGCGGTCATGCGAAATGATGACCAAAGTCCCATCGTATTCGCGGATAAGTTTTTCGAGATACATTTTGCCTGGCAGGTCGAGATGATTGTCGGGTTCGTCCAACAGCAAAATATCAGGGCGGACAAGCAGCAGACGCGCCAGCCCGATCAGTTTTTTCTGTCCGCCGCTCAACACAGACATGGGCTTGGTTAATTCACTTTCAGCCAGTCCCAGCCCAAGCAGTAGTTCACGAACCCGCGCGGGATATGAGTCACCGCCGAGGGAGTAATACTCGTCAATGAGTTTGTGTTGCTGATCAAGAGCGCGTTCCAATCTCTTTTCATTGCCATAGACTTCAGGGTCGCTCAAGCTATTCTCCACGCGTTCCAACTCGGCATGGACTTCCGCCACGCGCGGGTTTCCTGCGAGCGCGGCGTCAAAAGCTGTCAGCGAAGAATCAAGCTCGGGTTGTTGAGACAGGTATCCCGTTGTAATGAGGCGGGCGCGGGTGATGGTTCCGCCCATTTCGGGAGAATATTCGCCTTCGATCAATTTGAAGAGGGAAGACTTCCCTGCGCCATTCGCACCAACAAGTCCGATCTTTTGTCCGCGTTGGATTTCCCAACTAAGGTTTTCAAAGATGCGTCTTGCGCCGAGGACGAGTGTGATGTTTGAAAGTTGAATTTGTATCATGTTGACCTTTGGGCTCTTTCGGGGGCTAAGCCCCCGAAAGAGCCGGTTATTAAAATAAAAACGCCGCAGGGCAGCCTGCGGCGTTTGAAAGTTGAAGTGATGCTTTCAGAGTGCAGGCGCGATTCCAGAGAGGAAGGTGTTGATGAAGCCACGCACACCGATGATCAATGGGGATTTGCCTGCACGAAATTCGTAAATCATGTTCGGGATTATACCTGATTTTCTGGGTTGATTAAATCCTGAATGTGGTCGAGCACTTTGGGGTTGCGAATGCCGCCGTATAAAATTTGCGCGGCGATCTCCTTATCCAATTTCTCGGATTGGCCAAGATCGTTGACGAGCATCTGCAAAATTTTCTGGTCGCATCTGTTGAGCAAGTCAGACGCGCTGGTTACGTCTTCGGGGAGCCACATCCTGCGATTCCAAATGCGCTCGGTAGTATCGGCATCAAACTCGAAACAGAAGGTGTGAAAGAGTTGATGTGAGGTATCGAGTACAAGCTGCTGATCGATCTTCGGCGTAGCGTTCGCAAAGAAGTTCTCAGCATATTCTTTCAATTGATTGAACGAGAAATCGGGATTCGCTTTGACGATCTCATACATTTTGTAAATGATGAGCGGACGATGCTCTGTGGGGATCATGCGGATCTTATGCCCCGCAAGGATATTCATGTATCGCTCCAGCTTTTTCTCTGGAGAGATCGGCGCAGGGGCGCTTGGCTTTGCAGGTTGAGGGGCAGCCTGCTTCTGCGCAGGCGGGTTGCTGCTTTGCTTGGCAGCCTGTTGATTTTGTCCGCCGTTATTTGGAAATGTCTTTTTGAATTTGTTCACACCCTGCCATTTGTCGTAAAAGACAAATTTGTCACAGGCGTTGATGAGATAATCTGCACTCGTGCCGCTGACGCCCATGCCGATGACAGTCTTGCCATGCGCACGCAAACGGTGAACCAACTCGGTGAAATCGCCATCACCCGAAACAAGCAAGACGTATGTGAAGGCGTTCTTTTCATCGTAGAACAATTCGAGCGCGTCGATCACAATGCGAATATCCGCGGCATTCTTCCCGCGCTTGCTGTTGACATGAACCAACTCCACGCCGAGGCTGAGGAGTTGCCGCTGTTTGCTGGCGGCTTCTGCCCAATCGGCATAGGCGCGGCGCAACACCACGCGTCCCATCTGGCCTGCATATTGAAAGATGCGTGCCCAATCCACATCGGCACTTTTGCCGAAGGCTTCTTCCACACTTATTTCAATGTTGTCGTAGTCTATAAAAACTGCTACCTGTGTATCCTGTCCCATTCGAAACTCCAAAATTTTTTACTTTTTACAGAGCAGCCATGTTAAACTTTCATCAATCGCTAAGATACAAAAGCACGAAGTCTTCAATTTTTTCCGTCTTCGAGTCTGTGTGGTTGGTCAATGAAGTAGCCGCTCCCTTTTTCCAAAGTATAGCATAGGCGCAAAAATCTGTGGCAAAATAAGGTTATGCCCATCCAATTGACCACTCTCAGCCAGTCATCCCTGCAGGATTACAACGATTGCCCGCGCAGGTTCGAGCTGCGTTACCTGGAACAGTTGGCATATCCCGCCATCGAAACCGAGCCTGCACTCGAAAACGAGAAACACCAGCAGGAGGGTGAATATTTCCATCGCCTTGCACAGCAGCATCTCATTGGCATTCCCGCGGAGCAGGTTGCAAAGTTCGCCAATACCGACAACCTGCAACGCTGGTGGGATAACTATATAAACGCAAAAGACTTGACAGGTCTTAAAGACCTGTCGGGTCTCAAGACTGAAGTCACGCTTTCCTCGCCGCTCGGAAAATTCCGTCTCATCGCAAAATATGACTTGATCGGCTTCGATGGCGGCAAGGTCTACATCTACGATTGGAAGACCTATCGCAAGCGTCCCAAGAATGAGTGGCTCGCCGTCCGTTGGCAGACGCGGGTGTATCGTGCTTTGCTCGCGCAGGCGGGTAAACATTTCAACGGCGGCAAACCCATCCAGCCAGAGCAGATCGAGATGATCTACTGGTTTCCAGATTTTCCCAACGACCCCGCGCGATTTCCCTACAAGTCAGATCAATTCAAACGGGATTGGGATGCCCTCACAAAGATTGCGGATGAAATTGCAGCCGCTTCCTCCTTCCCGAAAACTGATGAAGTCTCGAAATGCAGTTACTGCCCCTACAGATCGTACTGCAATCGCGGAGTCCGTGCCGGGGATGCGGCAGAGGCTGAGTTAGAGACCGAAGCCGAAGAGTTGTTCGATATCAATTTTGAGCAGGTCGGGGAGATAGAGTTCTAAACACCGCCCAAGGACATAAAAAAAGAGTCGCATTCAAATGCGACTCTTTTTCGTTTCAGAGTTTCATTGCCAGGCAAGCGCGCCAGACATGTGATAATTTGCGGCGAGCAGCTCAAGGTCCAGGACGTTGATAATGCCGTCGTTGTTCAGGTCAGCTGCGGCGGGGGAAGAGGCGTTGTAGTTCATCCCAAGGGTCAAGGCATCGAACTGGTCGATCACGTCGTTGCCGTCAATATCACCAGCAGGCAGACTCACCAACGGCATAACCGTATTTCCGCCGTCCACAAGTGTGGCAACACCCTGCGCGCTGAGGAATCCATCCGCTGATGCGACAACAGTATATATGCCAGCAGTAAAGGGGAAACTGAACGTGCCGTCTGGATTTGCAATTGTCTGAGCGGCAAGGGAAGCATCGGGGTTGAAGAGACGGATCGTAACCAGTTTGCTGGAGATGACCCTTCCGCTAATTACAGGCTCGGAGGGCGGAGTTGCGGTCAGTGCATTTCCAAAGATGGTTAATGTGCCGGGAATGTACAAAATGCTTTCAAGGGAGTTATCGCCCTTTGAGACACGTGCGCGGCACTCAATGCTTGTTTGTCCAGCAATCAATCCCTTCACATTGAAGGTAAAGGCTGCGCCGCTGGAAGTTGCCTTATTGCCATTACTACCTGCGATCGCAAGGATAAAGCTGCCGTTCGAGGGGCCATTGATCGCCGAGACGGGATCAGCGCCAAAGAGCCCAGCAATCGTGATGTTGTTAATTTCGATCAAGCCAGACAGGTAAGTACATGTGAACTCGACACTCTTATAACCATCTGCAGGCACGTTCATCAGACTCACAGTGACAAGACCGGTCTCACCCACGATTAAGCCTTGCGGTGTGGCAACCGTGATGACGTACGGCCCCGTGGGCAGTGATGTGCTGGTAGCTGCGGGGGTAGGCGTAGTGGGAGATATCACTGTGCCTGTCACTGTAGGAGTGCTTGTCACTATCGGCGTCTGGGGGATGGTAGAGGTCGACGTTGCAGTAGGTGTATTGGTAAATATAGGAGCGACGGTAACAGTAGGAGTATTTGTAAATATGGGAGTCTCTGAACCTATCGGTGTCGAAGTGGGATATGGCGTATCCGTGTTAATGGGAGTAGCCGTTGGGAACGGAGTGTCCGTATTCGTAGGGACAGCCGTGGGAGACGGAGTATTCGTAGGAGCAAGTGTCACTGTAGGAGAAGGGGTTTCCGTATTTACCGGAGTTACCGTCGGAGATGGTGTGTCCGTGTTTAACGGTATTGCCGTGGGAGACGGCGTTTCAGTGCCCACCAGGGTTGCTGTCAGAGACGGTGTAAACGTGAGAGATGGAGCTCCCGTAGGACTCGGGGTTTCCGAACCAGTCAGTGTCGGGACCGCCGTAGGTGTTGCTGTGCCAATGGGAGTTGCTGTAACACCAGCCAACCCGGTTGGTGTTGCCGTCAGAGTCGAAGTCGGTGTTTCGCTGACTGGCAAAGTTGGAGTCCCCGTTAATTTCGATGTTGAGGTTGGTGATGGCGTAACTGTTGGCCCTACTGAGCCGTCTTTTGCGGCAATGATGTTGTAGAAGCCTGTCCCTAAATCAGATTGGATCTGAATAAAATAATTTCCCGAAGGCAGGGTGCTTTCAAGCACGCCGTTTGCCCGCGTGATCTCGCTCCCAGTTGAATCCAACAGCACGATGGCAGGGACAAGTCCAGCTGTTGTTGGGTTTACCGTGATTTTAAATTTGGTCTGCTCGGTTAATGCCAAAGACCATCGCTCATGGCGATAGGGATCAACGGTGCCAGTGTACAAGGTATCCCAGCCTAAGGGACCGCGTGATTCAATTTGCAATGCAGGGATATTCAAGATCGGCTGAAGCCTGCCAACCGTCAGACTGTTCTTCGTAAACGTCGTGTTATTCGTAAACACATTAAAGTTTACCTGCCAACCCGCCAGCAACGGCTCCCGAATGCTTGGACGCATCACAAAATGCAAGTGCGGACCGGGGTGTTCATTACCTGTGCAAACTCTTTGGGTGGCATTATTGTCCAGAACCCCCAGCCGTTGATTCCTGCTGACGTTGCTTCCTAAGCTCACTTGAACATTGGCAAGATGCCAGTATTCCGTGGTCCATCCATTGCCATGATTGATCTTGATATAACAACTCGAGACTTCGTACACGGTCCCAGCCGCAGCAGCGGTTACCCAGAAATTCGAAGTGTCCATTCCAACTTGCATGTTGGCTTGAGGGGCAAAGTCCACTGCGCCGCCCATTTTGTAATTATGCGGGCTGGTCGATGAACGCTTGCTGCCATTATCCAACCCGTCAAAAGAGACCCATGCCAGACCCTGTTCCCAAGGCAGTTGGAACGAATCCACGGGAGGCGTGGCAACAAACGCGCTTGCATTAATGGGCATCAGCGAAGCACAGAGTGCCAGCAATATGAAGACCTGGAAATATTCTAGTCACCTGACAGTTTACTCACTGACTGGATAAAGGCAGTGAAAACGATAACGAGAGAAGTAAGCAACGGTCAATGAAGCGCAAGCCAATTTGAAAGAGGCTCAAGTCACGCCGATCCT
>Ga0172373_10001396_pt1 | contig 39177 bp, 28 predicted proteins | sample Lak10m_2_FD_114546 | JGI IMG/M metagenome (GOLD analysis project Ga0172373, IMG submission 114546) | Freshwater microbial communities from Kabuno Bay, South-Kivu, Congo - kab_092012_10m | ecosystem: Environmental > Aquatic > Freshwater > Lake | place: Democratic Republic of the Congo... | reverse complement strand
TCCGAACAGAGAAGTTAAGCCCACCAGCGCCGATGGTACTGCCAAACCCGGTGGGAGAGTAGGTCGTCGCCGAACTTTTAACACTAAGGCTATCCGTTTGGGTAGCCTTTTGTGGTTTATTGGAATTCACAATTTTGTATAAAGCTTGTATTGCAAAGGAATCGTACCGGGGCCTCCGGTATCCATTTATATTATTCGCCGTACTATTAAATCACCTTATTAGCCTTCTAAATTACGCAGATAAAGTATTTATAATCAATCTATTATAACTACCTCCTTGATTTGAGTATATTTATTGACTATCTTTGAGTGGTAACCCTAAAAATATAATCCTATGCCCGGCTTGCCATTTTCACAGTTCCTCAAGCGCTATGGTATAACCATGCTTTTCTCAAGCGATCCCGGAGTTTTGCCTGGAGCAATTATTGAAAAAAGAAAACAAGGTTATTTTTCGGCAGGCACATTGGCTCAGGTGTTTAATGACCCGCCTTCAGCATGGGACACTTTACTGCAACCCGCCAATCTTGTGTATGGCACTGTTGAACGCAATCTTAGCCTGAATGGAAGGGCCAGTCTGAACGAAATGGGAATAGCAATCTCAGGTGGCCTTACCCGCGCTAAAGGTGTAAACTTTTTTATCTCTGGTGTTCAGTGCCGGGTTTTTGCCCATCAGTCAAAAATTACACTGATTCCCCGTTTGCAGGAATTGCGCAGGGGTAACAAGGACCTCTGGAAAATTATTAACAACAAAACAATTGCCGATTATACCTATTATGCCTCGGAAATGACCGTTAGTTTTGATGTTGAAACCGGCATCGACCTCAGGGCTGAAATTAATCAGCAAATTCACATTGAGCCCACCACCAACCTGCAATGGCAATCAGAATCCAAATTTATTATTTCTAAAAATGACACTATTCCTTTCGGATTCTCCGGATGGATGGTATAAATACAGTTGATTCTTTATAAATTTGCCTGCAAACCGGTATGCGTAAACGGCGTTCGGGCCGGATAATTATATTTTTGAATTTTTGATTACTACGATGGTTATGAAGCCCTATTTATTTCGCCTTAACCTGCTGCTTTTTGTACTCGCAGTTCATACCGGAGTAGCGCAGGTGCATACCAGTTACCTTTGGCACCTCGAACAACCTATCTACTGGCCCGAAGCCAGCATCTGGAACCCGTTTCAATACCAAAAAGCCTGGGAATCACAGTATTTGAAATGGAATAATGGCAACTGGTATTCAGATGGGCAGCAGCACCCGCTAAACAATATTCAGGAGATTTTTAGCAACGACGATCGAAAAGCAGTATATCAATACAGGGCTAAGGATGCAGTTCAGTCGCTGCTGGGATTACCCGAAGCCGGAGCTCAGGTTAACTACTCGGGTTGCCTTATCGAGAATGTAAACAGCCTTGCCAATGCTGCTCAGTGGGGTTATGCTGCCGGTTGGCAGAATAATTTTATAACTGCCCGCAATTGGATTACCAACGGCGGTAAACCAAGGATGGATATCACATCCTTTACAAAAGATCATGCCCTTTCGCCTTTATTGAGCCAGAAAATGCTCAGGCGACAGATTCAGGCGCACCGTTATCTTTATCAACAGAATTTTGGTTCGTCGCCTGCCTATTCAAAAGGCTACTGGCCAGCAGAATGTTCATTTAGTGAACGAAATATCAAGGCACTTGTTGAAGAAGGACTGGAATGGGCGGTTGTTGCAAATAGCCATCTGGCCCGCACTTTGGCCGACTATCCGCTTAGTTTTGGCACGGCAGGTTGTAACATTGACCCACCCAACCAGGCCGATAAGGTTGAAACCAATGGGAATCACTGGTGGAGTGGTCAGATCGATGGCCGTGGTGGAACCTTTGCTGCCCCGTATTGCTATCAGGCACATAAGGCTAAGTATGTTGATCCTCAGTCGGGCGCAGAATATATGATCACAGTGGTTCCAATGGACGATGTTTTAAGTTACGAGAACGGTTACGCTACTATGGGTACAGGAACTATTGATGCCAGCATTGCACCCTATGATGATCCTGCACAACCTTCGATGGTGATGCTTGCCCACGATGGTGATAATGCCTGGGGCGGGGGATACGATTATTACATCAATTCAGTCCCCGGCTTCGCCTATCAGGCTGCAGCCAAAGGATATGTTCCATCAACCATCGAACAGTTTCTGGCCAATCATCCGGTACCTTCAGGCGATGTGGTTCATGTGGAAGATGGCTCATGGGTAAATGCTGCCAACGATTGGGGACATCCACAGCTGATAAATTGGTTGTGGCCGATGTATACTTCAGATTATGAATTCAATCCTGAAGGCTGGACTGAAGATGCCCGTAACTGGGCTGTACTTGTTGCAGCTGAAAACCGGGTGCAGATGGCTGAAGATTTGCAGGGAGGGCTTGCCATTGTCAATATTGTGAATCCCGGAGTTTCTGCCAACAATGCTGAACTTGCATGGCATTATCTGTTGCCCGCATTTAATAGTGGATATATGTATTATGGAACCAGCCTTGATATGGAAGTAAAGCAATCACTTGCCTGCAACCATGCCTGCGACTTTGCCGATATGGTGATTAATGCACATCCCGGAGTTGATAATACATCACCAACTGTTTTTGTGCCGCAACGCTATCCCTACAATCCGGGTGGCACCGGTTTTGGTCCCACATACGGATACCAGCAGCATCAGAACCAATCGGACTTCTTTGTTTGGACTTTTGGTTATGATGTTTCGGGCATTCAGTCGGCTGTTCTCAAATACCGCCTCGATAATGATGGAATAAATCCGATAAATGATAATGCCAACGAAACTTATGCCGGTGGTGCCGGTGTACAGGCATGGCAGAGTATATCTATGAGTTACCGTAACTTTCCTACAGGTAATGTTACCGGCAATCCCGAAGTAAATTTCTTTATACTACCCGATTATATTGCAGGGGAGTATTATGCCGAAATAGTTGGAATTGCTGAAAAACTGGTGGATTATTATGTTGAAATGACTGATATTCACGGTAACATCTCAAAGAGCGATATACAACATGTATATGTTGGTCCTTCAAACACCGGTGGTGGCGGAGGCGGGCAGAATGGTGTTTTCTGGACACCCGAAAACCCTACTTTAAATGATGTGATTACCATCACCCAATCAGCAGCAACTGTTACCGCAAAGTTACATTGGGGCGTGAGCACAGGCAACCAGTCATGGCAAACTCCCTTTTCAGCCTATTGGCCTTCAGGATCGTATCTGTTTAACGGAACAGGGCCAGCGATTGAATCGGTTATGCTGGGACCTGGTGGCGAGGGTAACCTAACCATTCAGGTTGGACCGTTTAACCATCCCTCTCAGGTAGTAAACTCGGTTGATTTTGTGGTACACTTTGACAACAATACCTGGAATAACAACAACGGAACCGATTTTCACATTCCAATTAACAACTCACCAACCGGAATCAGTGAAAACAACCTTGCCCAAAAGTTAAGTATATGGCCGGTTCCGGCGCACAATGTAATTATCGTTGGAGTGCCGGTTGAATGTGTTGGTCGCAGCCGGATTCTCTTTACCGATATTTCCGGCTTTCAGATTCTTGCACAAGAAGTCATAGCTGAGAACTTTAGTGTGAATCTCAATCAGGTGAAGAATGGTACTTTTACTATTCAATTAGTTAATAATCAAGGTAAAATGCTTGGAATTAGGAAGGGGATGAAACAATAAAAGTGGATCTCACGGAATTGTTTAATCATTGATTGAAAACTCGGGATAATTCGCGCAATTGTTTATAAATAAGCATTTCTACCCATCGTAAAACAATAAAAAAAGGTGTATTTTTGCGATGGTTATGTGATGGTTTGAGCACTTTTACTACAACAAACCGCTAGACTCTTCGTTCGGCCGGGGCCGATTTAAGAAGTGTTCAGAATTATTACCTAATCAGTATTGAATTTTAGTCTTAGCCGGGTTAAGACTCTCTTTGTTTGTGGAATTTTAATTTGGCCTGAATGCTTGTTTCGGGCCGGATGGGTGTATAATTATTAACGGACTACCGTGTGCTGAGGGATTTTAAAGCCGCCACTTATACGCATTTCCTGCTTTCAGCCTTTTTAGGTTTTATTTTACTTTGTGTGTTCCTGCGACAACAGGTATCCGGGCAATCTATCTCTATAGGGGCACTAAATTCAACATATATTCAGGATTTTAATGCGCTCGCCAACTCTGGCTCATCGGCCATTTTACCCAACGGGTGGTATTTATCAGAATCCGGAACGAGTTCAAATAGTACTTATTCAGCGGGAACTGGGTCGGGCAATACAGGCGATACCTATAGTTTTGGTTCAGTTGCTTCCACTGAAAGAGCGCTTGGCGGACTCAGATCAGCAAATCTAAATCCAACATATGGGGCTAAATTTACAAATAGTACTGGTGTTACTATTTCGAGCCTTTCCATTTCGTACCGTGGAGAAGAATGGAGGTTGGGAGCTTTAGCCAGAAATGACAGGATAGATTTTCAATATAGCCTGAATGCAACAAGTCTGATAACAGGCACCTGGATAGACGAAAACAATCTTGATTTTTCAACACCCAATATATCAGGTGTTATAGGTGCATTGGATGGAAATCTTGCTTTAAACAGTTTAAGTATCTCCTACACAATTAGTGGCCTGACCATTCCGGGCGGTTCTTCTTTCTGGATCAGGTGGCAGGATTTTGATCCGGTTGGGGCAGATGATGGATTAGCTATAGATGACTTTGAATTAACCGCAATATCACCATGCAATGTAACTATTACTTCATTCACTCCTTCTACAGGACCATCAGGTACGATAGTTACAATTACAGGAAATAATTTTACAGGCACTACTGCCGTTTTATTTAATGGAATAGCTTCAATTTTTAATATAGTTAACAATAATACAATAACAGCCACTGTACCTGTTGGGGCAACTACAGGTACAATAAGTGTAATAAATGGTTGTACTGGATTCAGTGTTTCTTATTTTGTGATTATTGATCAGGATTGCTCTGGAACTAAAAATCTGATTTTATCTGAACTTTGTGAACCTGCCAATAATTATCAAACCGATAGATATATTGAAATTTATAATCCAACCAGCAGTCCTGTTAATCTGGCTGGTTGGTCAGTTAGAGCGATTTCAAATGGTTCGATATCCTCTCTTTGCTCTGATGCAATGACCCTGTGCTGGAATTTGTCTGGGATTATTAACCCCGGGCAGGCCTTAACCTGTGGCTATACAGCACCTGTTTCAGGAGTGCCCCATACTTTTACCCATCCTGAATGGATAACTACATCAGCAACCAATTTGGCTTGTTTTAACTGGAACGGACAGCGACGCGACGGTGCTGCCTTGTATAACGGAACAACCAGAATAGATGCTGTGCTTAGAGAGAATAGCTCTACAAACTGGTATGGGAATAGTAGTCTTGTAAGATTGAGTAGCATATGCAGTCCTGACCCTAATGCTTCTTATCTTGATTGGTCAGTTTCGCCAGTTAGCGATGCTGGTGTATCGCCTTCAACGCCCCGGTCACACACAAGCAGTTGTTCAGGAACTTCACCTTTAATTATTACTCAACCCATCAGTCAAACTGTTTGCCAGGGTTCAAGCACCTCATTCACTGTCGCTGCCAACAGCGGTTCGCCACCATATAATTATCAATGGTATGTGCTAAATACTGCTACATGGACATGGGATATAGTTAGTGGATCCAATTATTCAGGAACCATTAGTTCTGTTCTTTTAATTTTAAATATTCCTTTATCATTTAATGGATATCAATACTATTGCCGTGTAAGCAACCAAAGCGATGGATGCTATGTTGCATCGAATGCTGTTCATTTAACCGTCAACCCATCGCCAACTGCCATTGCCACCAGCAACAGCCCCTTTTGTGAGCCTGGTACTTTACAACTCAATGGCGGCGCAACAGGAGGCAGCAGCCCTTATGCCTTTGCCTGGTCAGGACCGGCTTCATTTGTTTCGGGTAGCCAGAATCCCTCTGTTTCAGTTGCAACTACCCTCAACAACGGGCTTTACAAACTTACAGTTACCGATAACAACGGATGTACCGGCAAGGATTCAACGTATGTGAGCATTACAGCTTTGCCTGCTACGCCAACGTTAAGTCCTGATCCTGTGTGCGAAGGGACCAACCCGGAGTTTTCAGCAGGGGGTGGCAGCATTTACGAGTTTACACTAAATGGAAGCATAGTTCAGGCAGCATCTGCCGACAATACCTGGCAGCCTGTTGCAGCGTTGGCAGCCGGTGATCAGGTGTGTGTTAATTCATTATCGCCCTTTGTTTTTGACGGCATATTTGAAAGTAACTGGGGAAATCCTCTGGTAACATCGGCAGGAGGACCCGCAAGTGAATTTGGAAACAATAATATTGATGCACTTTACCTTCAGGTATCCAACGGATTTCTGTTTGGTGGGATTGCGGGCCGGCTGGTTGATAATTCGGGGAATAAGGTATTTATGTTTATTGATTGCCAGCCCGGTGGAATTAATTGGCTGGGTAATTGGGTGAACCGGAATAATACACCACCCTATTACAACGGGATGAAGAATCTATATTTCGATATCACTTTTGATGTGGGCTTTAATTCGGATTATATTTTGGGCATCAATCAGTTTGGAGGTGATGTTGAATATGATTTGTATAATATGAATCTGGATGTTAATAATTACCTGGGTAACCAGAATTCATCCTCATTATTGGGATATTCAGCGAATTCGGGTACAGGGGATTATAGTCGTGGTTTTGAATTTGCCATTCCACTGAGTGCTCTTGGAAACCCTACTGGCTCTGTTCTGGTTTTTCTGATGGTTGTGAACGAGCCAATCGCCACTGCTGCCACATTTGTCAGTAATCAATTTCTTACAAGGGCAAACGCAGGTGAACATAACTATGGTAACGGAAGCATTCACTTTGAAAATGCTGCTCCCAATCCTGTAAAACTGCAATTTTCGTTGTTCAGTTGCTTGGGAACCAGGTGCATAACTGTTGGTGCAACACCGATTACTGATCCGATTACACACAATTAATGACTTTTTTAAAAATGACATATCAGACATTTATTTCCGGCAAACACATCTTCAGTTTATTAAAACCTGACATGCATTTGCTGAGCATTTATTTCTGCCTGGATAATCATCATTTAACAGTGGATAACATGAGGGATATCCTTCCTTCGCAAAACATTAATGCATGAGAAAAGCCCTTATACGCCGGTTGCTTTCTTTAAGTATGGTGATGCTAATTGCTTTTACAGCGAAAGCCCAATATCCTAACACGGGTAACCATACCGTTTGTTTAAATTCTGTTGAACCTTACGGAGTGCTATTTACATCGGGTTCGTCTTACGCCTGGAACATTTTGGCAGGAACCGGCGGAGGCGGAGTTATAACAGCAGGCGCGACGCCAAACCTGATTACAGTAAACTGGACCTCAACGGGAAATTGTACACTTCAGGTTGTTGAAACAAACAGCAGCGGATGCGTTGGTTCTCCGGTTTCGATTCTTGTTACAGTGGTGGCTACGAATACAATTGTGCTCACATCAGCTGCAGGTACCAACAATCAGACTGTTTGCGTTAACAGTCCAATCACCAATATTACATACACCACTACAGGTGCAACCGGAGCCACAATCACCGGTTTACCTGCCGGGGTTACAGGCAATTGGGCTGCCAACGCAATTATAATTAGTGGTTCACCAATATCACCAGGAACCTTTCCATATTTAATTTCACTTACCGGAGGTTGTGGAACTGTTTCTGTTACCGGAACCATTACTGTTAATAGTGATAATACCATTGTGCTAACATCGGGAGTTGGTACCAACAATCAGGCTGTGTGCCTTAACAGCCCAATCACCAATATTACATACTCCACTACAGGGGCAACCGGAGCTACAATCACCGGGTTGCCGGCGGGTGTTGCAGGTAATTGGGCGGCGAATACAGTTACCATAAGCGGCTCTCCATCAGTGCAGGGAACATTTACATATACAATTACTCTCACCGGAGGTTGTGGCAATGTAACCGAAACAGGGAGTATTCATGTGAACAGCGAAAACGCAATTACACTCACCTCGGCGGCAGGAACCAATAGTCAATCAGTGTGTACGAACAGCCCAATTATCACAATTACTTATACTACTACAGGTGCTACTGGTGCCACAATAACCGGACTGCCGGCTGGAGTTACCGGAAACTGGCTTGCCAATGTTGTTACAATTTCAGGAACACCATCAACATCTGGAACTTTTAATTATACCATTACTCTTACAGGCGGTTGCGGAACAATAACAGCCAGCGGAGTAATAGACGTTACCAACTCAAATACCATAACACTTACTTCAGCGATTGGTACCGATAATCAGACTGCTTGTATAAATACTGTCATTATCCCGATTGTTTACGCAACAACCGGTGCAACAGGAGCCAACATAACCGGATTGCCAACTGGTGTAAATGGAAGTTGGGCTGCCAATCAGGTTACTATCTCCGGATCCCCAACAGTGACAGGAACATTCAACTACACAGTAACACTAACTGGTGGTTGTGGTACCACAACAGCAACCGGCAGCATTGATGTTTCGCCCGTGCCTTCAACTTCTGCGATATCGCACAATTAAAACATTCATGAAACTCAACCTAATAAGAAGCTGATTCCCGGATCTGACTTTCGGTCCTGAAAAAGATGCCAATGAAGAGCAGAATTTTGCATATAATGATTGTAGTAGTTGCTTTGGGCATACACCTGAGTGGTGCAGCCCAGAGGATCACTATCTTCGATCAGGTATGTATAGGAACGCTTCGCGAATATTGGGTTGATAGCACAAACTCGGCAAGCAACACATTTGAATGGCAGAAAGATGGCGCTACGATTCAGAACTCTTCGATTGATCGCCTAAACATCTTATGGGATACTCCGGGTGTTTTCACCCTCACTTTGCAGGAAATAAACGCGTTGGGTTGCGGAGGTGAAGTTCAGATTGCTGAAATTACAGTAACTGATAACCTCAGTCCGACCTTCGTGCAATTGGGGCCCTTGTGCCTCAACAGTGCGGCTCCTTCGCTGCCAGTTACATCTCTTGAAGGTGTCACAGGTGCGTGGATTCCCCCTACTATCAATACAACAGCTTTGGGCACAACATCCTATGTGTTTACTCCCAACGCAGGGCAGTGTGCTTCTGTTGGAGTTATGAACATTGTTATAATTGATAATTCCATACCAACATTTCAGCCAATCGGCCCCTTGTGTGTGGGTAGCCTGGCCCCGCCTTTACCTGCCGCGTCCATCGAAGGAATTACAGGCTTGTGGAGTCCTCCGGCGATAACTACGACCACTATCGGCTCATTCCCATATGTGTTTACACCAGATGTTGGCCAGTGTGCAATAAGCAGCACAATCTATATCGAAATCACAGATAATGTTATTCCGGTTTTTACGCAAATAGGTCCGTTATGCCTCAATAGTACACCACCGGTATTACCATCAGCCTCACTTCAAGGTATTTCCGGTTCGTGGAATCCGGGTTTGATTAATACGACAAGTGTTGGAACTTTTGCCTATACTTTTACTCCCAACCCCGGGCAATGTGCAGCCGCTGCAACCATGCTCATCACCATTGCCGATATTATACTGCCAACCTTTAATCCCATTGGCCCATTGTGCCTGAATAGTATTGCACCTGCTTTACCTGTTACTTCAATTGAAGGCATTTCAGGAACCTGGAACCCAGCGTTCATCAGCACAAATGCAACCGGGACTTTTTCATTTGTTTTTACGCCGGATGCTGGCGAATGCGCAATTAGCAGTATGCTTGAAGTTACAATTACCAATCTGATTGTTCCATCGTTCATTCCCTTTGATCCGATATGCGTAAATACAGCTTCACCTCCTTTACCCTTAAATTCGATTGAAGGAATAGCTGGTAGCTGGTCGCCACCCTTTATCAATACCACTATTACAGGTATCTCTTATTATACGTTTATACCTTCGCCTGGCCAATGTGCTGATAATGCAATGCTTGAAATATTAATTACTGATAATACGCTACCCACATTTGATGTAATTGGTCCATTGTGCGAAGGGAGTTTTCCGCCACCCTTGCCACTGGCATCGCTTGAAGGAATCACAGGCAACTGGGTACCTTCTGAGATTAACACTACACTAACAGGTGCTACAACCAATACTTTTATTCCGGATGTCGGACAATGTTCCGCAATTACCAATATATCGGTTGAAATTAGTGCTGCAGTGCAGCCAACATTTGCCGCCATCAGTCCCTTGTGCCTCAACAGCCTTCCGCCCGTTTTGCCACCAATCTCGAATCAGGGCATTGCAGGAACGTGGAATCCTCCTGTAATCACCACCACTTCAGCGGGCTCTGCCACCTATACTTTTTATCCTGATGCTGCTTCAGTTTGCAGCTATCCGGTTGATATCACCATTATAGTAAGTGGCCCTGAAGTTATGGCTCCTCCGGTGATTTCGGATGAGACAAACAGTCAATCGAATGGTGCTGTAGAATTGTTTATTACAGGTTCGGGGCTTGAATACAGCTACGACGGACAGATATCGTGGGGGTCATCCCCGCAGCATTCGGGTTATGCTGCAGGGAACTATTCTGCCTGGGTGCGAGACGCAAATGGATGCACGCTTGAGGTTCAGTTTACAATTGAAAACCGCATAACCGGCAATATTTACCTTACAGCCGATACCCGCACTTTCTGTTTTGGCGATCCGTTGCCTTTGCCAGCTTATGTCGAAGGTTTCGCGGGTGTTATTGCCTTCGACCTTCAGCTTAGCTTTGATCCGCTGGTGTTGAATTATACAGGATACAATCAGGTAAATCAGGCGCTTTTGAATGGTATACTTGATATTACAAAAGTTGATGCCGGCATCTTGCTTATCCACTGGGAAGGCCCGATGCCGGTGAATATGCCTTCGGGCGAAAAACTGCTTGATCTTGTGATGCAGCCTGTAATTGCGGGCAACACACAGTTACAATGGCTTGAGCCGGTTTGTACTTTTTATGGTGCTGATCATTACCCTATTCCAACGCTGTATATTCCCGGAAGCGCACATATATTGCCTTCACCAGAGGTTGCGATTACCGGCGGTGGTAATTATTGCACAGGTGATACGCTGGTACTTCAGGCGATTTCGATCGACCAGCAATTACTCTCCTATGTCTGGAGTGGTCCGGGAAGTTCTGGCTTTATAGGTGATGCCTGGAACCTGACTCCGGTTTCGTTAAATCAATCTGGCACGTATGCTCTTGTAGCTCAGAATATTGAAGGGTGTATACAACAAAAACAACTTCAGCTTGTGGTAAATCAGAAACCCGACCCTGTAATATCTGATAAGGATTCGTTATGCTCGGGGGTAACCCATCAGCTGGATGCCGGTAGCGGGTTTTCATCCTACTTTTGGCATGATGGGAATGTTGCTCAGGTATATACCACTGCTGAACCCGGCTATTATTCGGTAACAGTTACCAACGAGGCAGGATGTGCAGGTTCGGCCCGGGTATGGCTGGTTCCATGTGCACTTGAGCTGTTGTTTCCTACAGCATTTACTCCCAATGGCGATGGGTGGAATGATATTTTCAGACCGGTGATCGGAAGCGAAATACAGCCGGCTTTATACTCGATGATGATCTTTGATAAATGGGGAACCCTCATCTTCAATTCAACTGATCCTGCTGCGGGCTGGGACGGGACATATAAAAGACAACAGGCTCCAACGGGAATATATTCAGTTGTTATAACCTTTAAGGCACCACCCGATGTGCTTTCTTCGATACCAAGCCCTTTAAGAACCACAGTTTTACTTGTTCGGTAAGTTTACCATAGTCAAATAATCAGGTGGGCATCAGCTGGGTTAAGGGCAGCTTTTATGTAAGTCTAAACTCTGTTCGGTGGTAACAGATAATTTATTGGGTTTATTTGTAATTTCGCTGCAAACAATTCAATATGAAAAAATACCTGCTTTTTGTTGCCGGATTTCTAATGGTGATGTATGTTAATGCACAGAACATGCAACTGCAGGTGTTACTGAAGGCAGGTGCCTGCTTACCTGTCGGCAACTTTCATAAGGCAAATCTGGAAACCGGAAGTTTTACCCTTACCGGTCTAGAAGGCGGTGTTGAATTGAGGGCACTCTCAGGCCGTTTTATTGCCGGTTTGGAATCAGGAATTTCAATGAATCCGGTGGATGTAGGTATGCTGGGTTATGAAAAGGTTCATGCTGATCCCTTTCTTAAAGATTTGTATATCCGCAGCGAAGCTTTCAGGGTAATAAGGCTTTTGGCAGCTCCGGGCTACCGGTATCAGGTATCGAAACGAATCACTGCAGAAGGGCAGGCTTTGGCGGGGTTGTTTATGTCAGCAACACCTTATCAGCTTTATAAGGCCGATTATTATATGGTTGCTCCTGCTATGTATGAAATAACCTCAGCCCGCGATAATAGTTTTGCCTACGGAGCCCAATGCCGTTTGATATGGGAATCAAATCCTTATTTCCAGTTGGGTGTAAGTGCGCAATATCTGCATTCGGAAGCAGCCTTCAGCTTTATCAGAAATGGTGAAACACGAGTTGATAAGCGCAATATTTCGCAAATCAATACAAGCATTAACCTGATACTTCGCCTTTGGGAGCCAAAGCACTGATAGATTTTAAACTGGCCCAATCAATCATTTTAACCTTTAAGATCAGGCGGTGCGCATATTGTGAAAAACATTGGTAACATCGTCGTCGTCTTCCATACGATCAAGCATTTTCTCGACTTCTGCTTGCTGTTCAGGGGTTAGTGTCTTTATATCGTTGGGGATGCGTTCAAAGGCAAAAGTTTTGATTTCGAAGGCGTTATCTTCAAGGTATTTCTGAATGGGTCCGAAACTGGCAAACTCGGCATAAATCATTATTTCCCCTTCTTCGGCAAAAATTTCTTCAACACCATAGTCAATCATCTCAAGTTCAAGATCTTCGATGTTAATGCCGTCCTTCATGGCTACCTTGAATGAGCATTTTCGTTCAAACAAAAAATCGAGCATTCCCATGGTTCCCAGGCTTCCGCCATTGTGGGTAAAATAGCTGCGCACATTGCCTACCGTACGGGTTGGATTATCGGTTGCTGTTTCAACAACTACAGCAATTCCATGAGGTCCATAACCTTCGTAAACCACTTCTTTATAGTCGGTGGCATCTTTCGAAACAGCACGTTTTATGGCCCGTTCAACATTCTCTTTGGGCATATTCTCGCTACGTGCATTCTGAATCAGCAAGCGTAGTTTGGGATTTAAGGCGGGGTCGGGACCACCGGCTTTAACTGCCATCTCAATGTCTTTTCCTAAACGGGTAAATACCCGGGCCATATTGCCCCAGCGCTTCATTTTGCGTGCTTTCCTGAATTCAAATGCTCTTCCCATGCGATGATTTTATGAAATTGTTTGTATTGAAGACGCAAAATTAATCCTTCTTCTGAAATATTCATTCTAAACCTTCCTAAAATAGCTGCAATACAGCATTGTAATACCATGTTTTATGCAGTAAAATCTTTTGCCTTTTTTATCAGTAATTAATCTAAATTGCTGATGTGGTGTAGGTTTCAGGCTGCAGATACCTATATTTGTAAAAAATATTGTGTGGCTGAATCTCTTCTTACACTGCGTCATGAGCTTCACAGTTTGGCTGAGTTGTCAGGCAGGGAGAAACGTACCTCAGCCAAGCTGATTAAGAAACTGGAAGCCCTGCATCCCGACGCATTGTACGAGAATCTGGGAGGTTACGGGGTAATGGCGGTTTTCGATAGCGGATTTCCCGGGCCACAGGTGCTTTTCAGGGCTGATATGGATGCCTTATCCATTGCTGAAAACAATACCGTAATTGCTTATCGGTCCAAGAAGCCTGGCATTAGCCACAGGTGTGGCCACGATGGTCATGCGGCCATTCTGATCGGACTTGCCGGTTATATTGCTTCAAACAGACCACAATCAGGAAAATTTCTGCTTTTGTTTCAGCCTGCCGAAGAAACCGGCGAAGGTGCCGTTTCAGTGCTTAACGATCCGGCTTACGCATCTTTTAATCCTGATTACGTGTTTGCCATGCACAATTTGCCTGGCTATCCTGAAAATTCGGTAATAGTGCGAAACGGAACTTTTGCAGCTGCATCACGAGGTATGATTATTAAACTCAGAGGTAAGATTTCTCATGCTTCGTCGCCTGAATTTGCCTTGAGTCCTGTAGGTGCAATGGCCCGCTTAATGTCTGATCTGCCGCGCTTATCCGGTGTTGCCAATATGCACACTTTTAGTAACCTGGTGCTTCTGACTGTGGTATATGGGAATATAGGTACCCCGGCGTTTGGCTCAACGCCGGGCGATGCAGTGCTTATGGTCACACTAAGGGCTTATCTGGATTCGGATATGGATTTGCTTACCGCGAAAGCCAGAGAAATGGTTGAACAGGTTGCAACTACCTCAGGACTAACTTCCGAAATAAGTTTTACCGAAGAATTCCCGGCTACCACCAATCATCCCGAGGCCGTTGAAATTCTGCGTCATACCACCGAGAAGCTCAGTTTACAACTTTTCGAAACCGGGCTTCCTTTCCGCTGGTCGGAAGATTTTGCGCATTTTACACTCAGGTCAAAAGGAGCGCTTTTCGGACTGGGTGCCGGAATCAACCATGCTCCATTGCATGATCAGGAATATGATTTTCCTGACGAAATCTTAGAAACGGGCGTTAAGCTATGGCAGGGCCTTTATCATACTTTTGCCTTTGGCGATGATGCACCAGTGCAATAATCAAGGGGATTATTTTATCAGCCTGAGGCCGGCAAATCCTCCATTACTACTCTGCAATCTTACAAGGTAAAGTCCGGAACCCAAACCTGAATCAGGCAGGGCAAATTCACTGATGCCCGATGGAACGTTCACTTCGGAAACTGCACAAAGCTGTCCGGCAAGATTGTAGATGGTTGCTGTTATTTTTACCGGGACAGGTGTACTTACCTGAACAATACTGAATCCTTGCTCTGAATTTACTATCACAGCTTGCAGCCTTGCATTCACAGAATGTACCCCACCCGGAACTCCTGATGGAAGCAGCAGGTTTACCCTGACCGGGAGGTGGTCAGAATTGGAAGCAATGGCCTCGAGCACATCAGCAGGAACTGAAGTGTTGATTGGATAATCGTTGATTGATTTGTTAAAATGATTACCGTCCTGACCAACAGCATGGTAAGTTTCAGGAATGCAGTGCAAACCATTTGTGCCATTCATCAGCGAATAACTGGCCATGATGTGGTCGAAGCGATCGTCCATGCCACCACTCGCCTGGCATCCGTTTGAGGTTGAAGCCACTGATTGTGTATGCCAGCGGGCGAAAGTGCCGTTGTTGTTCCAATCACCTGGTTTATTTACAGGATCGTAGAATCTGAAAAAACCTGCTGTGGATGAAATGAGATTCTGATAACAATTTTCGGAAGAGGTATACGTATTGAAGTCGCCCATAATCAGGTAATTGCCTGGTTGTTTGTGCAGCTTAAGCCATGCAATCGCATTTGCAGTCATGGTGGCTCTTGTAGCTGCATTGGTTTCGGTATTGCCGGCTTTTAGATGTGCCACAACACAATTTAACCAAACCGTGTCGCCAGCCGAAAGATGGGGCGTTATGCAGTAAAGTGTAAAAAGGTCGATATCCCGCACCGCCGACTGCAATACTTCGTGAGATTTAAGAACCAGTTTGCCTGAATTGTAGTAGAGCATATTTACAATGTCAGATCCTGCTGTGTTGGTGATTGTTGCCCTTTTGTACCATGTGCGTCCATCCACATTCAGGTCGGTGGTAAGGATCCGGTTCTGGTAAAACTCAAAATTGCTTACCTCGTTGCAGGTAAAAATGTCGGGCTTTTCGTAAGCTATCAGGGTTCGTATATAACCATCCTTTACTTCATGGTTATTATTTCCGGTGGTGCAATAGGTTGTATAATTGCCGTAATCGAGCAAATTATAATGCAAAACCCTTATTGTGTCCTGAGCCTTTGATAATGTGGCTCCCAAAATTAGAAACAGAGTAATAAAATGTTTCATGCGCTTATCGGGCTAATCTAAAACATCTTAAATATACGACAATAAAGGATGCCATAGCATTTAGCATCCTTTACCGCAAAAAATTAAACAAGATCAGCCCCGGGCTGAGCGGTGTTGATTATTTATGCACTTTTCTTACAAAGTCTTCCACTTCGGATACTCCACCCTGATAAACCAGGTAACCATTATAGGGCTCGCGGGGAGTGATTTCATCGTTGATAGGAGTAAGCATCAGCCTTTTGACTTCTTCGTGGTCGGTTGTTTGCCCCAAAGCCCAGCCCAACTTGATATAAGCAGCCTCGGGCAGCATATTTGCCGCCGGAACAATGCCTTTGGCCATGAGGTCACGGCCGGTATCATACACAAACATATGTGCATATCCCCAGAGGGTCTGAACAGTCATATACATGTGAACCCCGGCGGCATGAGCGCGTTCAATTGCCGGATAAAGCGGCTTGTTCACATGCCCGAGACCTGTACCAGCAATCACAATTCCTTTATAACCATTGCTCACAAGGGCGTCAATAATATCGGGTTGCATGTTGGGATAGTAATAAACAATGGCTACCTTCTCTTCGAAATAGGGGAGAATGGTTACATTTTTATCCTTACGCCTGGGATTGTATTCCTTTTTTATTGGTTTTACGCCATCGCGTGTAACGGTTGCCAGCGGGGTATCTCCGAGCGTGCGAAACGTTGATCGGTACGATGAGTGCATTTTCCTTACGCGCGTTCCACGGTGTAAAAAACCATATTCGTCGCTGGTAGGTCCAAACATACAAACCATAACTTCGGCAATATCGCCGTGCCCTGCTGCTGTGCAGGCATGCATCAGGTTAAGTGCGGCATCGGAGCTTGGCCTGTCGCTTGAACGCTGGCTGCCAACCAAAACAATGGGAACCGGCGAGTTCTGAACCATAAAGGTTAAGGCAGCAGCTGTGTGGTGCAAGGTGTCGGTGCCGTGCCCGATTACAATACCATCAACACCATTTTCTATTTCCTTGCCAATGGCGATTGCCAGCTTCCGGTAATTTTCGGGAGCCATATTTTCGCTGAAAACGGCAAAAACCTTTTCGGTTGTTAGATTGCAAATCTGGGCAAGTTCGGGAACTGCACCATAGAGTTCGCCCGGCGAAAATGCAGGAATTACAGCACCGGTGCGGTAATCGAGCCTCGAAGCAATGGTTCCGCCTGTTCCTATAAGTTTGACTTTGGGTAAACCTTTGGTGTAAGGAAATTCTTTCTCAGGAATTTTATAGTTGGCCTTCTTGTAGCCGGTTTCTTTCATGCCGGTAATAGTGGCTATATCAATGCCAACATTATAACCGGTAACGATTTTGAGCACAATATGCTGGTCATCGTCATTTTCTGCCCGTGGCAGCACTGTTCCTTTAAATTCACCCCGTGTGGTAACCACATCGGCTTGTCCCCACACGCGAACATTAAACTTTTTTAGTATTTCGAGCGCTGCTCCTTTATAACCCTGGAAAATATCGTCGGCCATTGTTGTTTTTTTCTGATGGTGAATGCTTTGCGAAATATACAGTTTATGAAATGCTGGAATACAAATCCCTAAGGCTGATGTTGCCAATTGCCGAACGCCGGAGCTGGCCCATTATCCAGTTCTTTTGGTTCACAGCATTGTCGCTGTATCTGATTTCGCCAAACTTTGATTGCAAAAACGGAAGTTTGCCCAACAGTTCATTTTTATCAATTGGCTTAAAATGAATGCTGGTAAGTACTGATTCAAAATCGAGTTTCGGGTGCTCATATACGTGCGGAAGCATAAGCCATGCAATTTCGCGTGCAAGCTTTTTGTCGCGGATGAATTTGAGCATACCGTAAACGATACGATAGTTAAATTCGGCGGATGGTTTGTAGTGGCCTTCGATATACTTTAGTTTATGAGCTAAAAGTGTTGCAGTAAAACGTGCATCGAAGCCAAGTTCGTTTTTAATACGTTCGATAAGCGAGAACAGATCTTTCTTGAAGATGTAAGTATAAGTGTCATCGGGTACATTCCATTCTCTGAGAACATGGTAGCGGTCAATCACTTCCTGCGGAAGATTTTTGCCCAATTCTTCGATAGTAGCATCGGCTAGTGGAATGGGAGCGCTGTCGGTATCGGGATACATCCTGTCTGCACCAGGAAGTACGCGCTCGAAAATGGTTGTACCGTTTTCGAATGATTTTCTGGTTTCGTTAGGAACCCCTTCGAAGGCCATCCTGCAGCGCTCGGCGATGGTTTCTATCGCTGTGGGCATATCTTCGGCTGGCCCGAAAATCAGGAGCTGGGCATCACCTTCGGCCGATTTCAGATAAGTGCGAATGGTAGTCCAATCCTGAGTATTTAATACCTGCACAAATTGCTCGGTATGTATCAGGTTGGGCTTCTCGAGACAGGCAATTACCTTAAGCCTGTCGCTTAATTCGTTGGCAAACATCAAACCGGGTTGTGTAAAATGCGACAAAGCGCCCTTAAATCCCGGCAGGTTAATGGCCACAATCTTATGTTTTAGTTTTTTTGTTTCGGCAAGCGGCGCATAGGTGAATTTAAATTCATGGTAATCAAGCTCAACATGGCTGATTTGCCAGTTTTTATAATCTTCGATTTCTGATATTAACCGATCGCGCAGTTTCAGTAGCGACCATTGTCTGAAACATTCAATATGAGTAAGCTGAGGAATCCAGCGGGTGTGGGCTACGCCTTTAATTTCGACCCTTGAACCATCTTTGCAACTTACATTCACATCCTGACGACCGGCACCAATGCCAGTGCGCACCTTACCTGTGCTGCGGTTCAGAAATCGGATGTAATCGCAGGCTTCCTTAACTTCATCCGGATTTACCAGCTCGGGGTAGGTTACTGTTTCGATCAGCGGCATACCAAGCCGATCGGTACGGTAAATTCGGGTATGTCCGATATCTGAAACTTCGCGGCAGGAATCTTCCTCGAGGCTCAGCTGAATCAGTCTAACTTTTTTATTGCGCAGGGGTATTTCACCTTCTACACCGATAATTGCTGTTCGCTGAAAACCAGTGGGAATGCTGCCATCGAGGTATTGCTTGCGGGTAATATGAACTTCGCCCACAATATTTAGTTTTGAAAGCAGCGAAATTTCGATGGCAATATTCAATGCTTCGCGGTTGAGCGGAAATGGCGGGGTATCGTCAACCTCATAGGTGCAGGTAGTTTCGTTCCGCAGACGGTAAATGATGTTTTTACGGGTTTTAAATTCCATCAGAGCCGTGCCGTCGTATTCGCCCAACTCGCTGAGTGTAGGCCGCATATGCCTGATTACTTCAGCATCGAAAACATCGGGTTTGTGATAAATTCCGGCCGGACAATGACAAAAGAGTTTTTCGCGGGTTTTTAATTGCTGGTGCACTTCAAGTCCCGACATAAAGCCAATGGAATCGTAGGTTTTTTGTGTAGCCTTCTGGCGGTCGGTATACCCGGCTTCCTTGCGGGTTTTCTGGTAATTTTTTTGTGGATCGAACAGCTTACTCATCCTGTTTGGAGTGAAAATTTGATGGCACCAAACGTACAGGATTTTTTTATATCCACCAACTGGATTGTGGTATTTTACCGGTTATTTTAGAAGCATGTCAGGTTATATGCTGTTAGAGTAATAGGCAGGTGCTTTGCTCCTGAGATTGTAGCCCGACTACATAGTTTCGCCATAGGCGCCGGTTGTGCGAATCGCTATCAAATCACCGCGTTTGCCTTCAGGCAGGCTCATTGCTTTGGCAAAGCAATCCGAACTCTCACAAATTGGGCCAACCACATCGTAGCGTTGATAGGTATCTGAATTTGCCGACAGGTTTTCAATTGCATGGTAAGCCTGATAGAGAGCAGGCCTTATAAGTTCGGTCATACCTGCATCCAGAATCATAAAATGCGTATTTACTCCGGGTTTGATATAAAGGATTTGTGAAATAAGGCTTCCGCACTGTGCTACCAGGGCACGCCCGGGTTCTAAATGAATTTCCTGGCCCGGATATACCTCTAAAAACCGCTTAAAAAGTCCGAAATATTCTTCAAACCGGTGTTCGTGCTTGTCGGGATGCTCATATTTTACCCCTAGACCACCACCCAGATTAACTACCTTTATGTTGACTCTTTTCTGCTTTAAATGCTGCTGAATCTCATTAACACGCAGGCATAATGACCGGAATGCATTCAATTCAGTAATTTGCGAACCAATATGAAAATGGAGTCCGATTAACTGTATTTTTTTAATTCCGGCAGTTCATTCAGTACCTCGTCAAGCTCCCACGGGTTTATTCCGAACTTATTTTCCTCGAGGCCGGTTGTGATATATTTGTGGGTGTGGGCGCTAACATTGGGATTTAGCCGGAGTGAAATTCTTGCTTTTACATGCATTTGCGTGGCCAGGCTATTAATAACCCTGATTTCCTGAATACTTTCGCAGTTAAAACTGTGAATGTTACCTTCCAGTGCATCAATAATTTCGCGGTCACTTTTTCCAACACCGGCAAATACTATGGAATCGGGGTTAAAGCCTGTTTGAAGAGCCCTTAATACCTCGTTGCCGCTCACGCAATCGGCACCAAAACCTGCGGCGGCAATTGGCCCGAGCAGCTGCGGATTTGCATTGGCTTTTAATGCATAATGCAAATGATACCCAAACTTTGATGCAGCCTGTTTCATAGCCTGAATGGTCGCACTTAGCGTATCCCTATCGTAAAAGTAGAACGGTGTTGCGATTTTTTCGAAATCGGGCAGGTATTCTCGAAGAGGTGTCACATCAAAGGGAGTTGCGGTTAAATAAATTCTCGTGCAATGTTCTCATAGCTTGAACTTTAAGGTCGGTTTTAACCAGAAATGAAATGTTGTATTCGCTTCCGCCATAGCTAATCATGCGCACAGGTATTTCTTCGAGGGCTTTAAAAATTGAGCTTGCATATCCGGGCTTGTCGGCCGGGAAATGGCCAACCACGCTTATAATTGTCAATTCAGGAGTGATATCTACAGTTCCGAAGTTTTTAAGTTCAGCTTCAATTTCATTCAAATTTTCGTTGTTGTCAACGGTAAGTGAAACCGCTACTTCAGAAGTGGTAATCATATCAATAGGCTTATGATATCTTTCAAATACCTCAAAAACAGCTCTCAGAAAGCCATAGGCCAGCAACATCCTGCCGGATTTTATTTTTATTGCAGTAATTCCATCTTTTGCTGCAATGGCTCTTATGCCGGGGTTCGCTGTATAGGCAGAGATGAGAGTGCCTTCAGCTTCGGGATTGAGTGTATTGCGTAGCTTAACCGGGATGTTGTGCAACCGTGCCGGTAAAATGCAGGTTGGATGCAGAATTTTGGCGCCAAAGTATGCCAGCTCTGCTGCTTCGTCAAAAGTGAGTTTTGATACCGGCGCAGTGTGATTAACTATGCGCGGGTCGTTGTTGTGCATTCCGTCAATATCAGTCCAGATCTGAATTTCCGATGCGTTCAGCACGGCACCCATCAATGTAGCGGTATAATCGCTGCCGCCCCGTTTGAGGTTGTCAATTTCTCCGAATGCATTACGGCAGATGTACCCCTGGGTTATATAGAGTTTCTGATCGGGAGTTTTGTCCAACTCTTGATTTATATGGGTTTTTATATACTCCAAATCGGGCTCGCCGGCAACATTGAGGCGCATAAAATTTAGTGCAGGCAGAAGCTCTGAATCAATATTTTTCTCTGTAAGCAACAAGTGAAACAGGGCTGTTGACAATAATTCACCCTGAGCCAGAATTGCTTTTTCTTCATTCGCTGTAAATAAATCTCTGGTAAACTCAGTAATGAAGTTAAAGTGGTTTTCAACCAATTCGTGGCCTTTTTGCCGGGTGGCATCCGTGTCAAAAGTTTCCTCCACAATCCGGTGATAACCGACAGATAACTTCTGAATCAAATTCAATGCCTTATCATTGTCATTGCTATAAAGGCAAATGGCAATTTCCAGCAACGAATTGGTTGTGCCGCTCATAGCCGATAAAACTACAATACGGCGGTGAGTACCTGAGATAAGCGGGATGAGAGACTTAAGGCGCTGTGGAGAACCCACGGATGTGCCTCCGAATTTGAGAATTTTGAATGTTTAAGACATTGAGGAGTATCTGATATTGAACCAACAAAGCATATCAAACACCCCGCATACCGAATGATTCAATGCAAGGCTTGAATAAAACTATAAAAAGGAAGCGCCGTATATCTTGTCACATCAGCAACAAAACCCTGCCCTCATTATCCGATAGGTTAAGCTCGGCAGAAATTTTTGTATAAGTGGGGAAATTGGTTGCAAAAACTGCCATCAGCAGGATGCTGAGTGCTGCAAACACAAAATTGGCTGTAAGCATAAAACCTACTATTGCCATAAACGATGGTGCTTCAAGCATTGCCAATCGCAGGATAAATACACCGCGCCATCGAGAAACCTTCTGTTCAAGCGGCATTTGCTGTTCAATTTTATCAAGCTGGCGCCGGGTTACTAATTTACCCCCCATTATGCCTCCGATAGCAGCAAAGAGACAAACCAGCAGCATCGATTTGGTAAAAGTGCCGTCAAAACTGACGAATGGTGTGAAATTGTGTATCATGGCTGTTACAGCCAGAAAAAACACCTGCCCTGCCAAAAGCGCATAAAATACGATTCGCAGCGAATTGATCAATGGTTTTGAAGTCATAGTATTTTTATGTTTCGCAAATTTAGTAAATCAGTTTCGAAATTCCCTTGTTCAACAATTGCCCGGGCAATAATCACCCTATGTTAAGGTTATATTTTGTTACTTTGCATCAGTGAATAACTTAGTATGAACCGTAGTTTTTTTATTATACTTTTTGTTGCCGGGTTTCTGCAGCTGCATGCCCAAACCCAAAAAATCAGGCTTGTGCAGGCCGATATTATGGCCTATGATAAGCGCCTTGGGGCTGATGTTCAACGCATTATTGGCAATGCTGTGTTTGAGCACGATGGCGCCTTTTTGTATTGCGATTCGGCCCACCTTAACAATGCAAACAATAGCATGAAAGCCTACAGCCGCGTTCGCATCAAATCGAGCGATACATTAAATCTGTATGGCGATTCAATTTATTACAGCGGCGATACCCGCATTGCCGAGGTATTTGATCATGTGAAACTTATTGATAAAGAAACCACGCTCACCACTGATAAACTGGTTTTTGACCGGAATAGCGGAATTGCATCCTACCTGACTGGTGGCCATATTGTGAACGGACGAAACACCCTCGACAGCCGGCGCGGATACTACCATACCAACAGCAAGGATTTTTTCTTTCGCGAAAATGTGGTACTAACAAACCCCGATTACAAAATGCGCGGTGATACCTTGCAGTACAATACACACAGCAAAATTGCCTGGTTCAGGGGCCCAACAACCATTAAAGGGAAAGAAACCGATATATACGCAGAGAATGGCTGGTACAATACATTATCGGATATTGCTGAGTTTAATGAGAATGCCATGGTAATAAATGGTGACCAAACCCTCACCGGTGATAGTCTTTATTATGAACGCAAAAATGGGTTTGGTCAGGCTTTCCGGAATATTATGGTAGTTGATACGGTGCAGGATATCATATTTACCGGCCAATATGCCCTGTATCAGAAAAAACTCGGCTATACTTTGATTACAGAAAAGCCCGAAGCGCTTTTTCTTGAGAACGGAGATACGCTTTTTATGCATTCCGATACCATGCGGGCTACTTTTGATTCGGCACAAAAAACCAGGCAGGTATTTGCTTTCCACCATGTTAAATATTTCAGGGCCGATATTCAGGGAATGGCAGATTCGCTGGTTTACTCAGCTTCTGATTCAACCATGCGCATGTATGGGTTGCCCGTGTTGTGGACCGACGAGAACCAACTGACCGCCGATTCAATTTTTATCTCAACCTCGCGCAAGCAGATACGCAATCTCTACCTTTACAGTGCCGCATTTATTATTTCGAAGGATACGCTCGGCTCAGGTTTTAACCAGATTAAAGGCCGTAATATGACCGGTTATTTCGAAAACAATGAACTCAGGGCTATCAAGGTGCAGGGAAATTCGGAAACCATTTACTGGGTGCGCGAAGATGATGGTACTTTAACAGGGATCAACAAAGCTTCGTCGAGCAATATGTCGTTGCGGCTGAAGGATAAAAAAATGCAGCAGATTGTGTACCTTGAAAAACCTACAGCAGTGCTGTATCCCGAGAATGATCTTAAAATTGAAGACCGCCAGCTGAAGAATTTTAAATGGATGGCCGATCGCCGGCCAAACAGCAGAGCTGACATTTTTAACTGGTAAACTAATCATATTCAGCCTGAATTGCTTACCTGACAGCCATTCGGATTTCCTTTTCTATATCCACAAAATTTTGCCGCCAGGTGGTTATTTCGGTGCGGGCTTTATCTAGGTCGGCAATCATGTTTTCTTTTTCATCGGTCTTAAAATCACCTTTACGTGAAAGCGCAACCAGCATTTCGCCTACCGATTGTGCAGCATTTGATTCGCCTCCGATATAGTCCCATATCAGTCGCTGAAGGTCTTCGGGTTTGCCATAGCTAACAATGCTTTTGAGCTGATATAGACCTTTGCGCTCAAGATTCATAGCTGCCTGGCGCAGTGCGTCGCACAATTCAAACTGCCTGTATTTTTGCTCCCATAGCTGAAAATTGGCCAAATCAAAAATCATCCTGCGCGCATTATCTTCATCTCCAAACCTGAGTTCGGCAATAACCGCTGACAAATGCTGTTTGAGAATGGTGAGTGTTTCATCTATAAGGCCGGCAGTATCAGCCAGAGCATCGTTCATCTCCTTTTTGGCTTCGGCCGGAATTTCGGCGGCTGATTTTACTCCTTTAAAGAGTGTGCCGATAATGTTGAATACATCGCTGAGGCCTTGTATTTTGAGTTCCATTTTTTCGGATTTACACCATTTAAAACAATACCACAGCTTCACTTGTTCATTTGTGAAGTCGTGGTAATGTTATGATTTTGTTAATGTTGTGCTAATTACCCTGATAAGGGATTTCTTTTTCAGGATCGTCAGGATGTTTTTCGGCCGACAGAATTTCGGTAACCACATAGGTACTCATTCCCCGCCAGGGCAGCGGATGAAGATATTCCTTGTAGCGCAATTCAACCTGTTTGCCGCTGTTGCGCTCAAGAATGGCAGCAAGGCTATCGTTGGTAACACTAAAATCAAATTCATTACTTTGCATTGAACCAGGTGCCGGCGTTTTAAAGCCAACCTGAATCAGTCTTCCCTCCCAGGTTTTAAATAGATAGCCCTTCTTTACAAAAAAGTTTAGATTGCCTGCTTTAACGCCTTCGCCAAAAACAAAGTAGTAACGCCACCAAAAAAATACTGATATCAGCAATAATAGGATGAATGCAGCAATAAGAATGGTTTTGCGTTTCATGGCTGAATTAAACTTTATTTTTTGGGCTTATTTATTTTCAAACTGCTGTCAGTTGGCGGTTGGTAAGCGTTTTTGCGGTTGCTGCGACCAAATACCGAAAAATGGACATAACGCTCCGGATGTAGTTTCATGTCTTCAATTAGCTGATTGAGCTGCATAGATGCCTGTTCGAGTTCGTGGTACATTTTATCGTCGTTCACCAGCAGCCCGAGTGACCCTTTACCAGATTCAATTTTTCCTACAATGGTTGAAAGCCCGTTTACCGAGTTGTTGAGTGTGGCAAGCGTGGTTCCAAGTTTTGCGCGGGCAATGGTATCGCTGATATCAGCAGCATTTTTAATTACCCTGCTCAGATTGTCGTTGTTTTGTTTGAGGTTAGCGCTGATAGATTCAACGTTGCCTATAATATGTGCAAGACGCTGTTTCTGGCTTACCATGAGTGTATCAACCGATTGCGTGGCGCTTTCGAGGCTCATCAAGGTGTTGCGCAAACTTTCGATGGTATTGATAAGGTTATCGCGGGTATTTTTATTGAACACCTGGTTCATCATGGTGAGTACTGAATCCACAGAGCTCATCATGGTTTCGGCTTTGCGCATAATGGGCTGTACCAGGTCGTTTACTTCGTCCTGAAGGCTGGTTTGCATTTGCGAAATTAAAGTATCACCCGAAACTGCATCTTCAGGCGCATCGCCAATCACAATCTGAATACCTCTTGTGCCCAGCAGATCGGAGCTGAAAATACGGGCAATGGAGTTTTTAGGGATTTTTACATCGTTAAACATGCTCAGTTCAACCACTACTTTGCCGGGTTTACTCGGATGGAACTGCATACTGCTCACCTGTCCGACCGATAGGCCATTGATGGTTACGGAATTTGCAGTCATAAGTCCGGTAACATTGTCGTATACGGCATAAAAAGTCCGTTGCCTGTTGAAAATGTCTTTTCCTTTCAGAAAATTTACCCCCCAAATAAAAGCTGTTAGGGTGAGGATGGTAAGTGCTCCGAATTTGAGTTCGCGCGATAGTTTCATCTTTTTTATTGAGTAGTTACAAAGATAGTCAGTTTTTCAGCAATTTTCTGGCTTCATCAATGGCAATCCTTTCTCCATTCAAAAAAGCTACAACAAATGCATCACTAAAGCCTTTGTCTTTGAGTTGTTTAACCAGTTTAAGCGCCAGTTCGGGGTTTTTTTCGTGCCCATAAGTATATTTGTACATACCCGAATGGCGGTACCATTCAACATCCGATAGTCCCTTAAGTTCAGGAGCATTCGGGCTAAGCCTGGTTTTGGAAATAAGAAACTGAACCCTGAAGTCTGGATTTCCGCTGTTTGCAGCAGATTGATTCTCATCCACAGTTGCAGCGGACTCAGATGTAATTGATTGATTTTGATCCTGATTCGGATTCTGAAGATTTGGGTTGCTATCTGCAATAACCACAGATTCAGTGTCAGTGTCATTATTTAAGGTGGTTTTCTCGACAGCCGCTTTATAGTTCTTAACCGCACGGTAAATGGCGCGAGCCAGTTTATCTTGCCCATCGGTTGAAGTGAGTATTTTTTCATCAGAAGCATTGCTTATGAATCCGGTTTCGATAAGCACCGAAGGCATGGTAGTTTTATATAGGACCAAAAACCCGGCTTGTTTAACACCTCTGTCGTACATATTCACACTTTCGTGAAACTGCTTCTGCACAAAGGTGGCCAGTTGCAGGCTCTGATCGAGAAAGGCATTCTGAAGCATCGAAAAAAAGATATAGCCCTCGGGAGATGTGGGGTCAAATCCGTCGTATTTCACATGATAGTCGTCTTCGAGAAGGATGGAGGCATTCTCGAGTTGGGCTACTGCCAGGTTGGCTTCGCTGCGGTGCAGCCCCATTACATATGTTTCAGATCCGTAAGGTGTGGCTGACTTATTGGCGTTGCAATGAATTGAAATAAACAGGTCGGCTTTGGCTTCGTTGGCAATTTTTGCCCTGCGAAACAGCTCTACAAAAACATCGGTTTTGCGGGTATAAATAACTTCCACATCTTTAAGATTATTCTGAATATAAGCTCCAGTTTTAAGGGCAATAGCAAGCGCTACATCTTTTTCGTGGCTGTGCTTACCGGCGGCTCCTGGGTCGTGCCCGCCATGCCCGGCATCAATCACTACCCGCTGAACTTTCTGAGCAATGGTTTTGGCAGGTATACAACAAACCAATGCCAGCAGAATAATAAGTGAAAAATATCGTTTTAACCCCATGGTTATTTTGATTAGTTTTGACCTGCAAAACGGCATTGTGTTTGTGTCGTTTGAGGTTTGTGTAACATGCGCAGAATCAGCTGGCTAGGAATTTGATTATAATACCATTCCTGTTTCAGGGGAATGGCTTTAGCAGCTAAGGCGCACGATACAGCAATAAAACAAACAAATTTAGCATTAATTGAATTATATCCTCAATAAAATCTTGCCCTGGTTCCAGATGCATTCCCTGTTTCCGGCCGTTTTGCTGATATTTTTCGGCCTTCTGTGGAGTTTCGCTGAAGCTCAGGAGCAAACTATCGTTGTTGCTTCGGATACCACAGCAAGGTATGCAGATTCATTGCAGGTTAACGTTTCCGATTCACTTGTATTGCATTCAGATACCGCATCAAAGATGCAGGCGGTAAAAGCCAAAAAGAGTGCTATAAGCAGCAAAGTTGAGTACAGTGCTACCGATTCAATTTGCCTTGATGTTGCCAATCAGCGGGTATATATGTACCGCGATGCACAGATAAAGTATGATAAGATTAATCAGGAGGCGGCATTTATCGTTATCAATTTCAACAATTCGCTGCTTCGCGCCATGCCGCGCACCGACTCAACCGGAAAAAAATACGGCAAGCCTGTTTTTACCGAAGGCGATCAATCGTTCAGCTCGGAGGAAATGCAGTACAATTTCAGAACCCGGAAGGGCTTGATACGCAATGTAATAACCAAAGAAGGTGAAGGATACCTGCATGGTGAAGTAGTAAAAAAAATGGACAATGATGTGAGCAATATGCGCCATGGCGGTTATACTACCTGTAATCTTGAAGACCCGCATTTCAGCATCAAATTCACAAAGGCTAAGGTGATTCCCAATAATAAAATTATTACCGGCCCGGCCTATATGTCGATCGAAGGTGTGCCGCTGCCCCTTGTGCTGCCGTTTGGGCTGTTTCCGAACAAGCGCGGCCAAACCTCCGGAATTCTTATTCCTACCTATGGCGAATCGGCAAACCGTGGATTTTATCTCGAAAATGGCGGATATTATTTTGGTATAAACGATTACATGGAGTTAAGGCTTGTGGGCGATGTTTATTCACGCGGAAGCTGGGCACTGAAACCGGTATTTAACTATCGCAAACGCTATAAATTCAGCGGAACCTTCAATTTTAACTATGCCATTAATCTTGAAGGGGTTAAAGAGTCGCCTTCGTTCTCGCGCAAGCGCGACTTCCGTATATCCTGGACACACCGGCAGGACCCCAAGGCCAGACCAAACAGCCAGTTTAATGCGAGCGTGAATTTTGGTTCTTCAACCTACAACCGCTACAATCCGGTAAGTGCACAGGATCATCTCACCAATACCTTTGGATCCAGCGTAAGCTATACCACAAATTTTAAAAGCAAGATATTTGTTACAGCAGCCCTCAGGCACACACAGAATACTACCAATAAAACTGTAAGTTTAACCTTGCCTGACATCTCGGTTTCTGCCAACAGGTTTTATCCATTCAGGAAGCCGGGCAAAGCAACTGGTTTAAAATGGTACGATAACATCAGTCTGAATTACTCCATGTCGGCCCGCAACGAAATTAATATCCATGAGCAAACACTCTTTAAGCGTCAGATGTGGGATTCGCTGCAGAACGGTTTACAGCATAAGCTGCCTTTGACGATGAGTGTTAAAATTCTGAAATATTTCACGCTTTCAAATTCCATTGATTATACCGAGCGCTGGTATTCGCGCAGCATCATAAAGCACTGGATAAACGACACGCTGATCAGCAGTGGCGACACCATAGTTGGATATGTTAAAACTGATACGCTGAGCGGTTTTAAATCGGCGCGCGACTTTAGCTTTAACTCATCGCTCAATACAACCTTATATGGTATGCTTCAATTCAGGCACGGTCCTATTCGTGCCATCAGGCATGTAATGAGGCCTTCGGTTTCATTTTCGCTGAGGCCCGACTTTGGAAGCGCCAAATTTGGTTACTATCGCGAAGTGCAAAAGGATACGCTGGGTAATATGCAGCGGTACTCAATATTTGGCGATGGCAGGTATAGTTCAATTTACGGATATCCGCCTGATGGCAAATCGGGCAGGGTAGGGCTTAGCCTGAGCAACAACCTTGAGATGAAGGTGCGCTCAAAAAGCGACACCATTACCGGTATGAAGAAGGTTATGCTTATCGAAAGCTTTTCGCTGTCGACCAGTTATGATTTAGCCCGGGATTCGCTCAGGTGGGCACCGCTTACACTAAGTGCACGAACCACACTTTTCAAAAAACTTCAGATTCAGTACTCAGCTTCCTTTGATCCCTACATTCAGGATTCAACAGGGCGCGCGCTCAATCAGTTTGAATGGGATGTTAATAAACGTTTGTTCCGACGCGAAAACTCTTCGTGGAACTTTTCGATGTCGTACAATTTAAGTTCTGCAAAATCATTAAAATCGAAGCAGGCTAATAAACCTCCACCCGCTGTTCCCGGCGATCAGCTCAACGAAATTTTAGCCGAGCCGCAGGCATATATTGACTGGAATAACCCGTGGAATTTGAATCTTACGTATAACCTGCGATATACCGCTGCACAAATTGCCGGAAATGAAAGCATGAAAAAGGATCTTGTTCAAACACTGGGTTTCAACGGTGATATAAATATAACGCCCAAGTGGAAATTCAGTCTGGCCTCAGGTTACGACTTCAAAAGCAATAAATTGTCCTATACCTCGGTGAATGTATACCGCGATCTGCATTGCTGGGAAATGCGGTTTAACTGGATTCCTATTGGATATCTGAAAAGCTGGAATTTTTATATAAAAGTAAAAGCCAGTGTACTGCAGGATCTTAAACTTAACCGTAAAAAGGATTTCCGCGATAATTAGTCCTTTCATTTTCACAGCCTGACAAAAATTACTAATGCAGGGATTTTTATCCAGAAAGTAAACCAGGGTTGCGACACCCAAATAAATTCATTAATCGCTATATTTGCGCCTTATGTTTTTAACCCCAACACTGATCCGTATTTACAAGTGGCGCGTAAAAAACGTAGATCACCATAATTTTTTGCTTATCCTCAGTTTTATTGTGGGATTAATCAGTGGGTTATCAGCTGTTCTGTTAAAAAATACGGTTTATTACGCCCATTATTTTCTCACCCTTGGATTTGACAATCAGGCTGGTAACCTTCTATACCTTGCCTATCCATTATTGGGAATGGCTATTACAGTTATTTATATACGTTACCTGGTACGCGATAACATAGCGCACGGTGTAAGTAAAATTCTGTATGCCATTTCGCGCAACAACGGCCACATTAAAGGCCACAACAATTACACATCGATGATTGCCAGTACCTTTACTGTAGGTTTTGGAGGATCAGTTGGGCTGGAGGCTCCAATTGCGATGACCGGGGCATCGATTGGATCAAATCTGGCCAGGGTAATGCGTATGGATTACCGTTCTATCACGCTGATGATTGGATGCGGTGCTGCCGGTGCTATAGCCGGTATCTTTAAAGCACCCATTGCTGCAGTCATTTTCGCACTCGAAGTGCTCATGCTTGACCTTACTATGGGATCGCTGATTCCATTACTTATTTCGGCTGTTACCGGGGCCACCGTATCGTCTTTTCTGATGGGAAAAACAGTGTTGTTTTCGTTTTCGGTAACAGATCCATTCAGATTATCCAGCATTCCCTTTTATATTCTGCTGGGCATTGTAACTGGTTTTGTTTCACTGTATTTTACCCGTGCTAGTATGGCCATCGAAACAAGGGTAGGAAAAATACAAAACCCTTACCAAAAGCTATTGCTCGGTGGTATTATTGTCAGCCTGCTCATTTATTTGTTTCCACCGCTATTCGGCGAAGGATATGAAGTATTAACCAGTATTTTGAATGGAAAGGGTGAGTTAATTCTTGATAACAGTGTTTTTTATAGTTTCAGGGATTCTGCATGGCTTTTTCTGGCATTCCTGGTGCTGGTACTTTTTTTTAAAGTACTCGCAATGTCATTTACCACGGCCGGTGGTGGTGTAGGCGGTGTTTTTGCTCCTTCGCTTTTTATGGGTGGGGTTACAGGCTTTTTTGTTGCGCGTTTTATCAATACGCTCAATTTTGTTGTGATTCCTGAAAGCAATTTTGCTTTGGCTGGAATGGCCGGTGTGATGGCAGCAGTTATGCACGCCCCTCTGACTGCAATTTTCCTTATCGCTGAAATTACCGGTGGCTATGAATTTTTTATCCCGCTTATTATTACCAGCACATTTGCTTTCTTAACCATTAACCTTTACGAACCGCACAGCATTTATACCAAGCGCCTCGCAGCAAGGGGCGAATTAATTACCCACAACAAGGATAAAGCAGCACTTTCGCGTTTAAACATTAACCGGTTGATTGAAACAAATTTTCTCACCATAAAGCCCGAAGACACGCTGGGTGAGTTGGTTAAAGTAATTGCACGGTCCGAACGCAATGTGTTTCCGGTGGTTGATGATGATAATAACTTTTTGGGGGTTGTTTTTATCAACGAGATACGCAATATCATGTTTAACCGTGAATTATACGACACTACTTTTGTGCATAATCTGATGTTTATGCCTGAACCTCAGGTAGGCCTCAACGAAACTATGGAGGCTGTAGCCAGTAAATTTGGCGAATGCGCACATTACAATCTACCTGTGCTAGACAAAGGCAAATATGTTGGCTTTGTTTCGCGGGCCAATGTTTTTTCGGCTTACCGCAAGCTGGTGCGAGAATCATCACAGGAATAGTTTATGAATACCAAGCCACTGGATACACAAAAGTCATTGGTGAGCACACTCACGCGGGTGTATCCGTTTATCCTCCTGTTAGCGGTTTATCAGCTTTTTTTGCTTGTAATGCTCTTGCTTTTTGGATATGGTAAAAGTTTCCTTTTAATCAATGCTCTTCATGTTCAATGGCTTGATTTACCAATGTTTTTACTTACTCACCTGGGCGATTCGCTAATACTTACACCTATTATCGCTTTATTTCTGGTACGCCGTAATCCGGCCAAAGTGATAATAATCCTCATAGTTGTTTTACTAACAGGGCTTATTGCACAATGGATGAAAGAATTTCCCTTCAGTGGATGGGATCGCCCTCTATTTGTGTTTGGTGATAAGGATACGGTACATACGATAGCTAATTATAAACTATTCCACAATTCTTTTCCTTCAGGTCACAGTGTAACCGCTGCTGCCTCCATTACTGCAGTTGTCCTGCTGATACCACTGCCTGCCATGATGCAGATTTTACTGGCTTTTTGCACCATTCTGATTTCCTACACGCGCATTTATGTGGGTGTGCATTTTGCAGGCGATGTGCTTGCCGGCACCTTGATTGGCGAAACAGGTGCTCTGATTATGGTGCCGGTATTGCAAAAATGGCTGCTGCCGCCCGGCAGGGCCGATAAGCAATGGTTAAAAATCGTATTGCTTGTAATGGCAGTTATTGCGATGGTAGCCGGGCTCACCATGGCTTTTTCTTATCTCTGAGCCATAACCGCTCAGGTTTGATTATAAGGAGGTGCTTTAATTCTCATGTTAAACATAAAAATGTTACATTGCCTGAAGTTTCAGGCTTAATTTTCAGTATTTTTACGTATTACTACTTTTAATTTCTGAATGTCTGTTTGCTTTGAGCTCGACATTTACTATTTAATCTGCCACCTGTTATGAAAAAACTTCTTGCGATACTTCCGGTGCTTTTTTGCAACTATTTACCGGCTCAAACCGTGCTCACATACCAGAATCACGCGTTATTGCCGGGTCACCCCAATCATATGAAGCTTTCGGAATATACTAATCCAGGTGCTGCCGGTAAAAACGTAGTATGGGATTTTACATCTTTGAATTGCGCAGGCGACTTCGCCGGAAGTTCCGATGAACCATCAGCACTGCGCAACGATAGCACTTTCAACGAAGCAAACGTGGTAATCGGAGAGTTTGGTAGCACCTTTTACTTTAGGGTCACAGACTTTATAATGGAGCAGCATGGCTATAAGTCAGAAGACGGACTTACGCGTATTCACTACAGCGAGCCCTTTGTGAAAATGAAATTTCCGTTTGCCTTTGGCGATGCATTTGCAGGCAACTATAAAGGTATAATAAGTAGCGGATGCACCATTGGTTTGCTTGATGGACGCTATGCTACCGAAGCCGATGCTACCGGTACCTTGTTGCTGCCCAATGATGTAACATATGATAATGCGCTTCGGGTGCGTGAAGCCAAGATTTACGATCAACGTGTGGGCGACACTTCCACCCATGTTGAGATTGTAACCTATCGTTGGTATATCAATGAAAACAGATACCCCTTGCTTACCCTTATTCGTAAGCACTACAACTATGCCAATGGCAAATCTAAAATTGAAACTCAGGCGGCATACAACCCAAAAATGATTATCAGGCCGGGATCTCCATACGCTGTAAACAGCCTTGCTTCAGATCTCAAATTTGTAGTTTTCCCAAATCCTTCATCCGACAGATTTACAGCCTCCTTTAAGCTTGATGCTGATGCCGATGTGCATCTGGCTATTTATGCACTATCCGGGGCTATGATAAAGGAACTTATAAGCGGTCGTCTTGCAAAGGGTGAGCACTCACGTGAGATTTCATCTGTTGAATCAGGTATGGGCAGAGGCCCGTATCTGATGATTCTTGCTGTAAACGGAGTGGTTACAACTGTAAAAATTTTACGTCAATAGGGCTAATGGTTTATTTAAGGTGTTTAATATGCCCTGGGCTTTTACTGCCTGGAGGCTAAACTTTGCTTAACCTCAAATATTGTTATGAAAATAATTACCTACAATGTAAATGGCATACGTTCAGCGATCGAAAAAGGGCTTATTACCTGGTTGATGCGCGAGCGTCCGGAGGTGCTCTGCCTTCAGGAAACCAAAGCACAACCTGATCAGATTCCGGTGGATGAATTTGAAGCACTGGGCTATACCTGCAACTGGTTTAGTGCCGAAAAAAAAGGATATAGTGGTGTAGGACTGCTCAGCCTCAAAAAGCCCGATAAAATTATTGCCGGAATGGGAATAGATGCCTACGATGCCGAAGGCAGACTTATCAGAGCCGATTTTGGACCATTAAGTGTGGTAAGTGTATACCACCCATCCGGAACAACCGGTGAGGAGAGGCAGAGTTTTAAGATGAAATGGCTTACAGATTTTTATGATTATGCCTATACTCTCATCGATGAGCGGCCACTGACCGTGATTTCGGGTGATTATAATATTTGCCATCGTGCCATCGATATCCATGATCCGGTTCGTAATGCTAAAAATTCGGGTTTTTTACCGGAAGAACGTGCCTGGATGGAAGATTTTCTGAGTGCAGGATATATCGATACCTTCCGGTACTTCAACAAGCATCCGCATCATTACACCTGGTGGAGTTACCGCGCCGGAGCGCGTAAACGCAACCTGGGTTGGCGCATTGATTACAATATGGCTTCGCCAAAACTTAAGCCACGCCTTACAGGTGCTTCAATTCTGCCTGATGCTGTTCATTCCGATCATTGTCCGGCTGTGCTTGATATAGATTAGCCGGTTAGTATGCAGGTTCCTCAACTTTGCCAATAAACAGCAGGGCATTGGTGGTGAGCTCCCTTATCGCGAACACAAAAGGTTTGTCGATGCACAGCGATTCAGGCATGCTGGTAACCTCCATGCCAATGGTTGTTACCGCTGCTGCCTCAGTGCCAGCTTCATTTACATCTATAAATGTATTCTGCTTTACAAAGCTTACAAAAATCTGCTCATCTGAAATCCCGCTCAAGTCAGCACGTTCAGCCATAAAAGCATCGGTCATACCGAGCGATCCGAGGGTTTGATTTAGTATCTTTTCATAATCAAATTTGAATTTTGGCATCTCTACATCCATGCTTTGCAACGACTGTATGTTGATACCTTCCGTCATTTCCTGCCACAGATCAGGAGTGAGTATTGGTGTAAAATTGTTAAGGGGCTCTGTCGGAATTATAATGTCCATCGCGAAATTCTGTCGCCCGTAAGGTAGTTCAATGGCATGGTATTGCGGAGTAACAAATTGCCTGAGTTGGACCTTACCTTTCATCATAGTTACACTGATCAGGTTACCATCCGATTTAGTGAATACACCCAGGGTGGTGGCCGTTTTATCAAAACGGGTGGTCCACTGGCCATTGAAGTAAAGTGCATTCATCAGAAAAATTACAGCATCGGGCGAAATTTCGCTGATTACGCGGGTGATTTTGCCGTTGGTGTTATCAGAAGCCCATTGGTTTATAGTTTCAACGGATGAAGGGGAGTTAAAGTTAAGCGCTGCTGTTTGGGCCAGATACGATTCTTTCAACCGGTCAGTGAACGAGGTTTTTATACTGAATCCGGTTCTGTAAAAAAGTGCATTGGCCAGTGATAGTTTAACTTCGGGGTCTACAGTTGGCAGTTGCTGTGCCAGTTGCATATACGTGGCATTAATTTCATCAGCACTCAGGTTCTCATAGCCAAGCATATCCCTGATTTGGTTGTAGGTTTCGCCTTCGCATCCATTCATGAGCATCGAAAGAGCTGCTGATGCACTTAGCGGCGAAAGCATTAGATTAGAGTTGGTTGAAACGGCTGTTTCGCGGAAGAGGTTAATTCCGAAGCCATTTCCTGTTTGTACCACAACCTTGCCTTTTACAGGAAGATTGATTATTTTGGGTTCACCGGGGGTGTGGTCATCGTTTTTATGGCAGGCTGCCAGCAAGGTTAATAGAATAATAAGGCTGAAAACTCTCTTCTTCATGGTAGTTTAGTTTTATTCCAGGTTATGCTATAAGAAGCGGTATGATGCTAATGGTTGCATACCACTGCAAAATTTTTTATCTAACCAGCGTAACATCGCCTGTAACCGGACTTGGCAATGTGCGGGTTACATAGGATGGGGCTTCGTACGATATTACATATACATAAACACCTGGTGGTGCCGGAACTCCATCAACAGTTCCATCCCAACCTATAAGTACATCATTTGATTTAAAGATAAGCTGACCCCACTTTGAGTAAACGGTCATCAGGTAATTTGATGGCTCAAAACCATGGAAAATAGGTCTGAAAACATCGTTAAGGCCATCGCTGTTGGGCGTGAATGCATTGGGTATCAGCAGCTCAATATTGCATGGAACCAGCGCAACCGTATCTATAGCCCGGCAGCTGTTGGTATCTACAACCTGTACCCAGTATACACCCTGTTCATAAACCAGCTGGGTTTCTGCTGTGCTGCCATCCTGCCACAGGTACGATGCAAAACCGCTTCCCGGATCGAGCAAAACGTGGGAACCATAACAAATGGTATCTGCATAACCGATATGGATTACAGGTTTTGGATTTACCTTAACATTAACTTTTTGTGTGGCTGTACAGTATTCTTCGTTGGTGGCAAGCAGTGAATATTCACCGTTATCGTTCATTCCGAGTTTTCCTAGTTGCCAAACCGGGTTATGATGTTCAAATCCGGTAGGGCCTGTCCATTGGTAGCTCAACTCCTGCGAGTCGAGCGATCCTGCACGCAGGGTAAGGGTATCCTGTTCGCAGTAAATACCATTTCCTTCGGTATAAATTGCCGGACTGCGCAGCACTTCGGCCAATCCTTGCGTATAAATGGCCGGAATTTCGTATCCTGTTGCTGCATAAATTACGCACTGCAGCCAATGCCATTCAAGATAAGTTAAGCCGGGAGCAATGCCATTCAGCTTCATGGCAAACAATACAGAACCCTCGGCAAGGCTTATCGAACCTGTAGTGCTGAAGTGGATTTGAATAATTCCCGGAGATATGGTTGTAGTTTGAATATCAGAACCATTAAATGCGCTATTCAGGTCGCTGAGACCCTGGAACTCAACAACGGTTGGATTAAATGACAGCTCGATGGTAAATGCTGAAATTTGTGTGAAATTGTAAGCCATCACAGGAGCTTCGAATATCGAATTCTCGCAACCACTAACCCTGCCCGCGAGCATTTCAACATGGCCGTTGATGATATTCATGATCGTGAATTCCATTTCGGTAATACAGCCAAAGGCATCTCGCACATAGGCCGTATAGGTTCCGGCGGGCAATCCTTCGAAGGTGCCCGAGCTTTGCCATTTAATATTATCTATTGAATACTCAAGCGGTAAACCTTCGCCATCAGCAATAACTTCAGCTATTCCGTCGGGTTGCCCGTTAACAGCCGATGTGCAGCTTACTTCGTAAATAACAGGTGCAGCTAAGCTACCAACAGTAATGCCGTTTAATTGGGTTTCGCAGCCGTGGCTGTCGCGGATAGAAACATTGTAGGTGGCCGGAGCAAGTGCATTAAATATTGAATCCGACTGCCAGCCTGCGAGTCCGGGTAGGCTGAATTCATAGGGTGCAGTTCCGCCTGTTGCATGAATGATGATCTTTCCGTTATCGCCGGCGCAGCTTGCCGGTACTACTGAGTCGGAAACTTTAATGGGTAATGGTTCTGTAATGGAAACTACGCCCACATTCACCGCGCAGGAGTAATCTGATGCTTCAGCGATCATAAGTGTATATGAACCTGGTGTCAGAATTGTTATCAGCGAATTGTTGCTCCAGTTAATTCCTCCATCAATGCTATAAACGTAATTGCCCGAACCACCTGTTGCGTTCAGGAATTGTATGCTTCCGTCGGATGCTCCGCTGCAAGTGATATTGGCAAAGGTAAATGTTGCAGCAAGTGCATCAGGTTGCACAAGTGTAACCGAAGCAGTAACTTGATTTCCAATGGCATCGGTGACTGTAACTGTATAACTTCCGGCTGTGAGCGAATTGGCTGTTGCGGTAGTTTGTCCTAACGCATCGCTCCAGAGATAGGTGTAGGGCGCAATGCCTCCTGATGCCAAAGCCGTTAACTGACCAGTGTTTACTCCGTTACAGGTTATCGGGGTATCAATTATAATGGTAACCGCGAGGGGAGCATTCGGGTCGGTTAAAATAATATTGCCTGTAGCTGAACATCCGTTTGCATCGGTTACTGTGACCTGATAGGTACCTGCGCCAAGTCCGGTGGCAGTTTGCGTAAGCTGTCCCGATGGAGTCCACAGATAGGTGTAGGGTGATGTTCCACCGGCTGGATTAGCGGTTGCCTCGCCGTCAAGTGCAGCGGGTGAAGTTGGATTGGTTCCTGTAACGTTAACTGTAAGTTGTTCAGGTTCGGTTATCATAACTGTTGATGAAGCAGTGGCACCCGTCGCATCGGTTACGGTTACAGTGTAGGTTCCGGCAATCAGTCCGGTGGCAGTTTGTGTAAGTTGAGCCAAAGGATCATCCCACAGGTAGCTGTATGGCTCAATACCTCCGGTAGCATTGGCT
>Ga0172373_10001394_pt1 | contig 39205 bp, 40 predicted proteins | sample Lak10m_2_FD_114546 | JGI IMG/M metagenome (GOLD analysis project Ga0172373, IMG submission 114546) | Freshwater microbial communities from Kabuno Bay, South-Kivu, Congo - kab_092012_10m | ecosystem: Environmental > Aquatic > Freshwater > Lake | place: Democratic Republic of the Congo... | reverse complement strand
CGATCGAGAGCGAAGGCTTTTTTGCCACGGGCATCAAGCCGGTGTTTGAGTTGCAAACGCGAGAAGGTCAACGTCTGCGTCTGACGGGTGACCACCGCGTGCGTCGCGTGGCCCGCCAGACCCGTTACACGCAGGAGCTGGAGTGGACGGCTGCCGAAAAGTTGCAGCCGGGTGACCAAATTGTGCTGAACGACCACCGCGGCGCCATGGGCTGGGAGGGCGAAGGCACACGGGCGCAAGGCTATCTGTTGGGCCTGCTGTTGGGGGATGGCACGCTCAAGGCAGACAAGGCCGTTATTTCGGTGTGGGCACCTGAGTTGCGTGCGGTCGGGCAAGACTTGGCCGTAGTGGCGCGCAGTGGTGCTGACGGCATCATGCAAGCGGCCCTTGAAGCTATCGCCACGTTGCCGCATCGCGCGGACTTCGCGGGTTTCCAGAGGCCTTTAGCGGGACGCGGTGAGCGGCGTCTGGCGAGTGCAGCTTTGCGCGATTTGGCATTTGGTCTGGGCATGCAGGTCGGCAGCAAAACCCTGACGCCCGAGATGGAGCGCCAATCTTCCGACTTTTATGTGGGGTTGCTGCGCGGTCTGTTTGATGCAGACGGCAGCGTGCAAGGCACACAGGACAAGGGTGTGAGTGTGCGCTTGTCGAAAAGTGACGAAGAGTTGCTCCGCCGTGCACAGCGCATGTTGCAGCGCCTGGGGATTGTGTCCACGCTTTACGCGAATCGTCGTCCTGCAGGCATTAGCCTGTTGCCGAACGGTCGCGGTGGTGCGCAGGGGTATGAGGTGCAGCCACAGCACGAATTGCTCATCAGCGGAGAAAACCTGCGCAGCTTTGCCGACCGCATCGGGTTTGCAGACACCGACAAGGCTGAGCGTCTGACTACGGCACTGGCAGATTACAAGCGCGACTTGAACCGTGAACGCTTCACCGTCACATTGGCTGCCTTGGTGCCTTATGGGCAAGAGCCTGTGTATGACGTGACCGTGAGCGATGTGCATGCCTTTGATGCCAACGGCCTGGTGGTTCACAACTGCGGTGAACAGCCCTTGCCCCCGTACGGCTGCTGTGACCTGGGGCCCATCATCCTGACCAAGTTTGTGCGCCATGCGTTTAACCATGGTGGTGAGGCACTGTTTGATTTTGAAGCTTTCGCGCGCAGTGTGGCTTTGCAAGTGCGTGCCTTGGACAATGTGCTGGAGCTGACCCACTGGCCGCTGCCCCAGCAGGAGAAAGAGGCGCATGCCAAGCGCCGCATTGGCGTAGGGTTTACCGGCTTGGGCGACACACTGGTCATGCTAGGCTTGCCTTACAACGCAGATGCCGGACGCGAAATGGCGCGTCGCATTGCCGAGTGCATGCGCGATGCGGCCTACGCTGCCTCTGTGGAGCTGGCGCAGGAAAAGGGCGCCTTCCCGTTGTTCGAGGCGACCACCTATCTGGCCGATGGCACGTTTGCCAGCCGCTTGCCCGAGGCCATCAAGACGCAGATCAAGCAGCACGGCATTCGCAACAGCCATTTGTTGTCGATCGCGCCCACTGGTACGGTGAGTCTGGCGTTTGCAGACAATGCCTCCAACGGCATTGAACCTGCGTTTTCCTGGACGTATACACGCAAGAAGCGCGAGGCCGATGGCACGCGCAGCGAATATGAGGTGCAAGACCACGCCTACCGTTTGTACAAAGCGTTAGGTGGCGATGTGAACAACTTGCCTGCGGCTTTTGTGGGCGCGTTGGAGATGAGTGCGCATGACCACATCGCGATGATGCAAGCGGTGCAGCCCTACATCGACACGTCCATTTCCAAAACCGTCAACGTGGCCGAGGACTACCCCTACGAAGACTTCAAGAACCTGTACCTTCAGGCCTGGAGTGCACGTCTCAAGGGCTTGGCCACTTACCGTCCCAACAGCATTCTGGGGGCGGTGCTCGAGGTCAAACCTGCTGAATCGAGCAAACTGGTTGAGCCAGCAGCGGCCGCGCCCACTGCGGTGGTGGACCCGATGCGCACTGTCATTGAAAGTCGTCCCTTGGGCGGGCTGGATGCGGTGGCCGAAAAAATCGAGTACTGGACGCACGATGGCCACAAGTCCTTGTACTTGATCGTGTCCTTCTTGCCGGTGCCGCGCGGCGATGGCAAAGGCACGGTAGACCGCGCCATTGAGTTCTTCATGCCTGTGGGTCAAAGCGGTGAGTCGCAGCAGTGGATCACCTCCAGCATGCGCATGCTGTCGCTCGCTGCGCGTGGTGGCTTTTTGGAGCGGGCTTTGTCCGATATGCGCAAGGTGGCCTGGGACCGCGGCCCTGTGCGCTACGGCTATAAGGTGCGCGAAGACGGCACGCAGGTACCGCTATGGCACGACTCCGAGGTGGCAGCCATTGCCTGGGCGGTGCAAAACATTCTGGAGCTGCGTGCCAAGCGCCAAGGCTCGGCCAACCAGATGGCGTTGCCTTTGCCTGAGGTGGATGAGCCTGCTCCGACTGCTCCCACCGCTGCAACAGGCGTGATGGCGGGCAAGAAGTGTCCTGATTGTGGTGCCCACGCCGTCATCAAGAAAGATGGCTGTGAGTACTGCACGCAGTGTGGTTTTGTGGGTGCTTGTGGTTGAGGTGAGTGGTTACAGCCAGGGCCAATGAAATGGGGCCGGCAAGCTAGAATCGTGATGAAAATCAAAAGCATGCCCCATGACCGATAACGCCTTGCCCCAACACATTGCCATCATCATGGATGGCAATCGCCGCTGGGCGAAAAACCGTTTCATGCCTGCAGCCCTGGGCCATGCGGCGGGGGCCAAGCGTGTCCGGGACATTGTCAAAACATGCGCTGAAATGGGCATTCCCTATTTGAGCCTGTTCGCCTTCAGCACTGAAAACTGGAAACGCCCGCAGGAAGAAGTTAGCAGTTTGATGGGTCTGTTCATGTCCTACCTGCAAAAAGAGGTGGACAGCATGAACGACAATGGCGTGCGCCTGCGCGTGGCCGGAGACCGGTCCCGCTTTGCCCCCGCACTGCAAGACCTGATCGCGCAAGCCGAAGCCAAGACCGCCAATAACACCGCCATCACCCTGATCGTGTGTGCCAACTATGGAGGCCGTTGGGACATGCTGCAGGCCGCCTGCGCCTGGCAGCAAGCGCACCCAGGCCAGGTGCTGTCGGATATGACTGAGGACAGTCTGGCCTCTTACCTTAGCACAGGCGATGCCCCCGAAGTAGACTTGCTCATTCGCACGGGCGGCGAGTCGCGCGTGAGCAACTTCATGCTGTGGCAGGCCGCGTATGCCGAGCTTTACTTTGCAAATGATTTGTGGCCAGACTTCACGGCCGATCGCTTCAAGGATGCTGTCGATTGGTTCGTGCATCGCGACCGTCGCTTTGGATCTTCTGCACCTTTGTGAGAAAAGCCCAAAAAGCTGTGCTACAATAGATGTCTTCAGCGGCTGTAGCTCAGTTGGATAGAGTACTTGGCTACGAACCAAGGGGTCGTGGGTTCGAATCCTGCCAGCCGCACCATTATTTAAAAAGCCTGCAACAGAAATGTTGTGGGCTTTTTTGTTTGGCGCTATGGATCTCGGCCCGACTGTCATGAGCAAAGCCTTTACCAAAGAAACCGACAACGATGACGACGAAGCAGGCGGCCTGCCCGCCTTGCCTGCTGGCACCAAAAACTACATCACGCCCGCGGGGTATGCCCGCCTGAAAGCGGAGCTGTTGTGGTTGATTGACGACGAGCGCCCCAAAATTGTCGAGATCGTACATTGGGCGGCGAGCAACGGAGATCGCTCGGAAAATGGCGACTACCTGTACGGCAAGAAGCGCCTGCGCGAGATTGACCGTCGCATTCGTTTTTTGACCAAACGGCTGGAGGTTGCAGAAGTTGCAGACCCTTCAGTGCACTACGGCAGCGATCAGGTGTTTTTTGGGGCCACGGTGACTTACGCTGAAGCCAGCGGTACAGAGCGCACCATCACCATCATGGGTATTGACGAGGCCGACAGTTTGCAAGGGCAGGTGAGTTGGATCTCGCCCATCGCTCGGACCTTGCTCAAATCACGTGTGGGCGACGAACTCAAACTGCACACGCCAGCTGGCATGGTGGAGATTGAAGTGCTTGAGGTGAGCTATCCGCCCACGTCCCAAATGTGAACTCAACCTTTGGGTAACTGACGCTTGGCCTGAATGACTGAAGGGGTGCGCTTGAGTTGGCGCATCACGGCATCAAGGTGTTGAACATCACGTACGGCCAATACAAAGCGCAAATCGGCGGTGTCCAGAGCAGACTCGTTGCCCATGTCCACATGAACGATGTCAGCCTCGGCTGTGGCCAGAGCGCCTGCTACGCGGGCCAGCACGCCTTTGCCATTGACCACGGTGACCTCAATGGCGGTTTCAAAATTGCGGGTCGGCTCGTCTGACCATTCCACACCAATGAAACGCTCGCTGTCTTTTTGCTGCAGCTTGCGGGCCAGGGCGCAGTCACGGGTGTGCACCGCCAAGCCTTCGCCGCGGCCAAGGTAGCCCACAATCTCATCGCCAGGCAGGGGGCGGCAACAGCGCGAATACACCACCGAGGCGTTTTCGCTGCCATCGAGCGTTATGGCGCCTTGCGACACCGTCTCGTGTGCGGTGAAGCGCTCGCGTGTCATGAGCAGGGCGTCGGGGCGTTGACCTTGTTCACCCAGCAAGACCACCAGTCGCTTGGCCACGATCGAAGCAATGCGCTTGCCCAGCCCAATGTCCATAAGCAAGTCAGCGCGGTTACGGTTGCCGGTGAAGTGCAGCAACTTGTCCCACAGGCCTTGATGTGCTGGCTCATCTGCCGGAATTTGCGCAATGCCCTCGGCACGCAAGCCTTGACCCAGCAATTTTTCGCCCAGTTGCACCGACTCGTTTTGTGCCATGGTTTTGAGGTGGTGCCGAATCTTGGAGCGGGCCCGGCCTGTGCGCACAAAAGCCAGCCAGGCGGGGTTGGGGGCGCTGTCGGGTGCGGTGATGACTTCCACCACATCGCCATTTTTGAGCTCCGTGCGCAGCGGCACCTGGTCGCCGTTGATGCGAGCGGCCATGGCGTGATCGCCAATGTTGCTGTGGATGGCGTAGGCAAAGTCCACCACCGTAGCGCCACGCGGCATGGCCATGATCTTGCTCTTGGGCGTGAAGACATACACCGCCTCGGGGAAGAGGTCGACCTTGACGTGGTCCCAGAATTCGGCGGCATCGCGGGTTTCGTTTTGAATGTCCAGCAAGGACTGCAACCATTGGGTGCCCAGACGCTCTGCCTGCTGGCTTTGCGTGGGGTTAGCTTTGTATAGCCAATGAGCTGCAACGCCGGACTCGGCAATCACGTGCATGGCTTCGGTGCGCATCTGGAACTCGATGTTGATGCCCGCAGGCCCCACCAGGGTGGTGTGCAGCGACTGGTAGCCATTGACCTTGGGGATGGCAATGTGATCCTTGAACTTGCCTGGCACCGGCTTGTACATCTGGTGAAGATGCCCCATGGCGGTGTAGCAGTCGATCAGGCTGGGAACGATCAGGCGAAAGCCATAGATGTCGGTCACCTGGGCAAAGCTCAGGTGTTTGCTGTCCATCTTTTTGTAGATAGAGTACAGCGTTTTTTCACGACCGCTGATGCGGATGGACATGCCCGCTTGTGCGAACAGTGCTTCGACTTCCGCTTGTACTTTTTGCACCAGATCGCGGCGGCGGTTGCGAGCACGCGAGACGGCTTTGGTCAGCACATCGTGCCGCCAGGGCTTGAGGTGCCGAAAGGCCAGTTCCTGCAGTTCGCGGTAGGTTTCGTTCAGACCCAGGCGGTAGGCGATGGGTGCGTAAATTTCGAGTGTTTCCGAGGAGATGCGGCCCCACTTGCTGCGCGGCATGTCGCCCATGGTGCGCATGTTATGGCTGCGGTCGGCCAGCTTGATGAGGATGACGCGCACATCGCGCGCCATGGCTAGCAACATCTTGCGAAACGACTCGGCCTGGTTTTCTTCGCGGGTGTTGCACTCGAGTTTGTCGAGCTTGGTCAGGCCGTCCACCAGCTCGGCCACGGGGGCGCCAAAACGCTCGATCAATTCGTGTTTGGTGACGCCGCAGTCTTCCATGGCGTCATGCATGAGGGCGGCAGCCAGGGCCTGGGCGTCCAGCTTCCACTCGGTGCATTGCACTGCCACGGCGATGGGGTGGGTGATGTAGGGCTCACCACTTTTGCGCATTTGGCCCAAATGGGCCTCGTCGGCAAATCGATAGGCACGGCGAACCAGCTCAATGTCAGACTCGCCCAGGTAGTCCAGCCGGGCCTCCAGCGCAGCAAAGCTGGCCGCTGCTGCGTTGATGGCAGCAGGCGCAGGATGAGCAATGGCTGGGTTCATGCTTGAATATTAACGCGCACTGAAATAGATCTTGGGTCTACAGACGAAAAAAAGCCCCGGAAACAGGGCTTCATGCAAGCGTGAAAGCAGGCTCAGGGAACGCGCTTGAGCATTTCCAGGCCGATGTGGCCTTCAGCAATTTCACGCAGGGCGGTCACGCCAGGCTTGTTCTTGCTGTCAACGCGGGGCGTGTGGCCCTGGCTGAGCATGCGGGCGCGGTAGGCCGCGGCCAGCACCAGCTGGAAGCGGTTCGGGATTTTTTGCAGACAGTCTTCAACCGTGATGCGTGCCATGGTGTTGTTTCCTCTGGAGATTCAGTCGATATTGAGCGCGGCAAAAGTGTCAGGCCTGGCGCGGCGCTGGGCAATGTACTTGAGCCGCTGTGCGTGAACTACCGCTTTCAGGTCAAACAAGGCCCGCTCAAAGACTTCGTTGATTATAACGAAGTCAAATTCCTTGGCCTGGGCCAGTTCCTCTGCCGCGTTTTTCAGGCGCATTTCGATGATGTCTGCAGCATCTTCGCCACGCCGCTCCAGGCGCGAGCGCAGTTCTTCCCAGCTGGGCGGCAAAATGAAGATCAGTACAGCGTTGGCGTACATGCGCTTGATCTGGATGGCGCCCTGGTAGTCAATTTCCAGCACCACATCGGAGCCCTGGCTCATGCGGTCTTCAATCATTTTTTTCGAGGTGCCGTAGCGCTGACCGTGCACATGGGCCCATTCGACAAACGCGTCGGACAGCACCATGGCATCGAATTCCTGGGGCGACACAAAAAAGTATTCGCGGCCGTGCTTTTCCTGGCCGCGTGGCGCGCGCGTGGTGTGCGAGACCGAGGGCTGCACTTGTGCGTCCAGCTCCATCAGGGCCTTGACCAGGCTGGATTTGCCAGCGCCGCTGGGCGCCGCCACGACAAAAAGGTTACCGGGGTAGTCCATTTTGGGCTCGCTTATTCAATGTTCTGGACTTGCTCGCGCATTTGCTCGATCAGCACCTTCATGTCCACCGAAATACGGGTCATTTCCAGTACAGCCGACTTCGAGCCCAGTGTATTGGCCTCGCGGTGGAGTTCCTGGATCAGGAAGTCCAGGCGCTTGCCGATCTCACCGCCCTTGTCCAGCAGGTGGGCAATTTCCTGCAGGTGCGACTGCAGGCGGGTGACCTCTTCGGCTACATCAATGCGAATGGCAAAAGCCGTGGCTTCGGACAGGGCGCGGTCTTGCGCTACCTCGGGCAGCGCGCCACCATCGGTCAGGGCCATTGCGTCTTTCCAGCGCTCCAGAAAGCGCTGGCGTTGTTGCTCGACCAACTGGGGCACCAGGGGTAAGGCTTGGGCCGCCAATTGTTGCAATTGGGCAATATGGCCGCGCAGCATGTTGCACAGGCGGTCACCCTCGCGCTCGCGAGCTTGGCGCATCGCCTGGAGGGCCTGGCCCGCCAGGTCCAGCCAAACGCTGTCTTCCACAGCCGTGCTGGGCTGCGAACCCTGGCTCATGCGCAGCACATCGGCCACACTCAGTTGGCGCGCTTGCGGCAGCCAGTCTTGCACTTTGCTTTGAAGAGCCGAGAGTTTTTGCAATGCTGCCACACTGGGGGCTTGCCAGTCGTCGGATGCGTTGCGCTCCATGTAGGCGCGAATTTCGACCTTGCCGCGTTTGAGCTGGCGGGTCAGCATTTCGCGAAAAGCGGGCTCCAGATGGCGCAGATCTTCGGGAAGTTTGAGGCTCAGGTCCAGAAAACGGCTGTTGACCGAGCGGATGTCCAGACCCAAACGGGCACTGGGCGGCAAAGTCCCGCTGGACATGGAGGACTCGGCCGGCACCGGCGGCTGCAGGCTGTGCTGCACGCTGGCAAATCCGGTCATACTGTAAACTGGCATGGAGCTGCTTTCTTGTGGCCCGGTAAGGCGCTAATAGGCTTAGTAGCCCGCCATTATCTCAAACTGCCCTGCTGGCAACTCCGACAGACATTCATGAGCACTACTCCCTATCAACGCATTGGCCGCGCGGCCGACGCCCTGCGCCAAGTGCGCATCACCCGTGGCTACACCATTCATGCCGAAGGCTCGGTGTTGATCGAGTTTGGCAACACCCGGGTCCTTTGCACCGCTTCGGTCGAAGAAAAGGTGCCTGGCCACAAAAAAGGCAGCGGCGAGGGCTGGGTCACGGCCGAATACGGCATGCTGCCCCGCGCGACCCATACCCGTGGGGACCGCGAGGCCGCTCGCGGCAAGCAAAGCGGCCGCACGCAGGAAATTCAGCGCCTGATCGGCCGTTCGATGCGCGCCGTGTTTGATCTCAAAAAGCTCGGTGAGCGCACCATCCACCTCGATTGCGATGTGTTGCAGGCCGATGGCGGCACCCGCACGGCGAGCATTACCGGCGCCTTTGTGGCCGCGCAGGATGCCGTCAATTGGTTGATCGCCACCGGCAAGCTGAGCGAGTCGCCCATCCTGGACCATGTGGCGGCGATCTCTGTGGGCCTGAAAGACGGCAACGCACTGCTGGACCTGGACTATCCTGAAGACTCGGCCTGCGACACCGACATGAACGTGGTGATGACCGGTGCTGGAAATTTTGTGGAAGTGCAGGGCACGGCCGAAGGCATGGCCTTTACACGCGTGCAAATGGACCGCATGCTGGCCCTGGCCGAAAAAGGCATTGGCGAGCTGGTCAAGTTGCAGTCCCAAGCCTTGGGCCAATAAAGCATATGAAGATCGTCCTGGCCTCCAACAACAAGGGTAAGCTGGCCGAGCTTCAGGCCATGCTCGAGCCGCTGGGCATGGAACTGGTACGCCAGGCCGACCTGAACATTCCCGAGGTCGAGGAGCCGTTTCGCACGTTTATCGAGAACGCCCTGACCAAGGCGCGCCATGCGGCCAAGCTCTCTGGCCTGCCCGCGCTGGCCGATGACGCTGGCCTGTGCGTGGACGCCTTTGGGGGCCAGCCTGGCGTGGACACGGCGTATTACGCCACCCGCTTTGGATACGACAAAAGCGACGACAACAACGTGACAGCTTTGCTCGCGCAAATGCAGGGCATCACCAACCGCCGCGCGGCCATGGTCAGCACCCTGGTGGCGCTGCGGTCGGCAGACGATCCTGAGCCGCTCATTGCTGTGGGCCGTGTGACGGGTGAGATCGCCACCGAGCGCCGCGGTACGAACGGTTTTGGTTTTGACCCGGTGATGTTCATCCCTGAGTTTGGCAAGACCTTTGCCGAGCTGCCGGTGGACGTGAAGAACGCCAACAGCCACCGTGGCCGCGCGGTGCAGCAAATGCTGGCACTGATGCGCGAGCGATGGCTGGAGGCTTGATGCCGTGAACCCCGCGCTCGATCCGGCCCACCAGATGCGTCGGGGCCTGCTTCAGTTGCCCGGCTTGCCGCCTTTGTCGCTGTATGTGCACCTGCCCTGGTGTATCAAGAAGTGTCCGTACTGCGACTTCAACTCGCACGAATTTCGTGGTGACGATGCGCGCGGCACGCAAGATGCGTACATCGATGCATTGTTTGCAGATCTGGAAGCCAGCCTGCCCTTAATTTGGGGCCGCACGGTTCACACCATCTTTTTAGGTGGTGGTACACCCAGCTTGTTCTCGCCTGAGGCGATCGATCGCTTGATCAGCGGCTTGCGTGCCCGGCTGCGGCTGTCGGCCGATTGCGAGATCACGCTCGAAGCCAATCCGGGTACCTTTGAAAAAGACCGTTTCAAAGCGTTCAGACAAGCGGGCATCACACGGCTGTCTATCGGAGTGCAGAGCTTCAACGACGCGCATCTGAAAGCGCTGGGACGGGTGCACGACCGCGCGCAGGCACTGGCTGCCGTAAGCGAAGCCGCGCAGGTGTTCGACACCTTCAACCTGGACTTGATGTATGCGCTGCCTGGTCAGACGTTGGCGCAGCTGAGCGAAGATGTGGACACGGCTTTGGGCTTTGCGCCTCCACACTTGTCGATCTACCACCTCACCATCGAGCCCAACACGGTGTTTGCCAAACATCCGCCAGTGTTGCCTGAAGACGACGATGCCTACGCCATGATGGACCGCATCACCGAGCGTACCGTTGCCGCTGGCCTCGGGCGCTACGAGGTGTCGGCTTATGCCAAGCCTGGCCATGCCTGTGCGCACAACCTGAACTACTGGCAGTTTGGCGACTATTTGGGCATAGGTGCGGGGGCACACAGCAAGCTCAGCTTTGCGCACCGCATCGTGCGTCAGGTGCGTTTTCGCGAGCCCCAGCTTTACATGAAGCAGGCCATGCTCGGGGAGCCCGTCACGCAAAGCGACGAGGTGTCACGTGTCGATCTGCCTTTTGAGTTCATGCTCAATTCACTGCGCCTCAAAGATGGTTTTGCGTTGACCGACTTTATGGAACGAACCGGCCTGGCCATGACCAGCATTCAGGCGGGACTCAAAACTGCTGAGGAAAAAGGCTTGATCGCGCGGGACTGGACGCGCGTGTGGCCCACCGAGCGCGGCTTTGACTTTTTGAGTGACCTGCAAAGCCTCTTTTTGCCCGAGGCATAAAAAAACAGCACTGAGGACATCAGTGCTGTTTTGGAAAAAGTGTATGGCTCAGGCTGCTGCGATCTGTACGTTTTGCAGCGTCTTGCCCAAGTGGCTGAAGTATTCCAGCGTACGGGCAGTGGGGATCAGGAACTTGGCACGGCGATCACCGTCCTGGTTCATGGTGTCCAGCAAATCCTTGTCACGCAGGCGCGTGATGCGTTTGTGCAGCGTGGCGGGCGAGCCCAGCTGGGCCAAGCCGATGGCTTCGCGCACTGTCATGGGCTTTTGTTCATACCAACGCAACACCACGGCCTCCAGGAGGGCGGATTCGTTGGCATCCATCTCGGCGCCTTCGGGCAAGGCCTGTACAACGCGGGCCAATTGCAAAAAGCGCAGGTATGCTGCAGCAAGGGGACGGGTACTATGTTCCATACATGTGAATTGTAATAAAAACACCGGAAATGTGTATACAACTTTCGCATTGGGGTTATTACTGAATGCACCTGGGCAGCAAAAAGCCCAGGTTGGTAAATTATTCGGAGATCTAGCGTTGGATGATCGGCTATACCGTTTTCCGCAAAGCTGAATTCAGGTTATGGAGATGTCGGTGGAGGAGACCTTCGTCACTGATCGCTTGGAGGATCAAGTCTCAAAATCCATCTTCATGACAAGGTGCCTTTGACTGCGCTGGCTATGGCCTTAGGATGTGTGCTCCGATTTTTGCGCCGTCTTTTTGTCTCCATTTAACCAAACTGAATTTTTGCCCATGTCTTCGCCCACCTTTCATTCTCAAGCTTTCCTGAACCAGCACGTTCAAGACACGCTGAATTTCTACGAACCGCAAACCTATGACCCTCAGGGCGGCTTTTTTCACTATTACAAAGACGATGGTCATGTATATGAACGAAGCCATCGTCATTTGGTGAGTGCTACTCGCTTTGTGTTCAATTGGGCCCAAGCTTTTCGCCACACACAAAGACCGGTTTACTTGGAGTGGACTCGCCATGCCCTGGCGCACCTGCAACGCTTTAAGCTGAGCAAAGGTCCACTGAACGGCTTGTGCGCATGGACGTTGCTCGATCAGTGCATCGAAGACGCGACCGTTTTTGCGTATGGGCAAGCCTTTGTGCTCCTGGCCAAAGCGCATGCGCACCGCGTTGGCTGCGCCAGCCAACAGGACGTGACCGACGCTTTTGACCGGATGAACGCTGCTTTTTGGATGAGCGAGAACTCGGCCTATGCCGACGAGATCACGCCCGACGGAGTGTTGATTGACTACCGCGGGCAAAACGCCAACATGCACATGTGCGAAGCATGTTTGGCGGCACATGAATTCACTGGTGATGCGCGCTACCTCGAGCGTGCATTGCAACTCATTGAGCGTTTTGCCTTTGATCTGGCTGACCAAGCTCATGGCATGGTTTGGGAGCATTACCGGAGAGACTGGTCCATCGATTGGGACTACAACAAAGACAACCCCGGCAATATCTTCAAACCTTGGGGCTTTCAAACTGGTCACCAAACTGAATGGGCCAAACTTCTGCTCACAGCCAACGAGTTCTGTCCTGATGACCGTTGGGTACGAAGGGCCCGCGAGCTTCACGATGCCGCTTACCGACACGGATGGGACACCCAGCACGGCGGCCTGATTTATGGCTTTGCCCCAGACCACCGCCCCTGCGATACCGACAAATATTTTTGGGTCCAGGCCGAGTCGTTTGCGAGTTCATGGCGCCTGTGGCGTGTGACCCAAGACCCGAATTACCTAGAGCAATACCGTGCCACTTGGCAGTGGAGCTGGGCGCACCTGGTGGACCACCAACACGGCGCTTGGTTTCGGATCGTCGATGCTCGAGGAGGTAAATTGGAAGACACCAAGTCTCCTGCCGGTAAAACCGATTACCACACCATGGGAGCCTGCTGGGACGTGATGAAAGTTGGCGGACTCAACCCCTGACATTTTTTTGCCCAAAATCAAAAACGTTTTTGGGGTTTACCCCATGTTCCTGAAGCTCTTAGAAAACTAAGATTCACTTCCACCAAAAACGTTTTTGGTTGTTCGGTTTCTGCCCCCTATTCACTGTCCACACTAGGAGAGACACCATGAAATTCCTCAACAAGCATCGCCGACTGGTCATCGCTGCCCTTTGCGTAGCAATGACCACGGGTTTGGCACAAGCGCAAAACGTGTTGCTGTGGTCCACCCAAGCCTCACCTGTTAACGAGCAACAAGCAGTGCGCGACAAGGTCGTACATAACGCACCACAAGCCGTTGAATTCATTAGTAACCAAGAAGGCCCCTACTTCACGCGTTTGAACGCAGAGATCCAGGCGGGCAAGGGTCAGATTGGTGTGCTGGGTGCTTTGCATGGTCAACTGGCTTCCAACACCAAAGATTTGCATGACCTGAGTCAGCTGGCAAAAGATCTCAAGATCAGCCCCAATTTCATGAAGTTGGGCAAGTTGGGCACGAATGAGCAGAAATACATTCCCTGGATGCAAGCCACCTTCATCATGGTGTCCAACAAAAAGGCATTGCCGTACCTGCCCGCAGGCGCTGATATCAACGCATTGACTTACGACCAGCTGGTGCAGTGGTCAAAAAACCTAGCGGAAAAAACCGGTGGTCCCAAGTTCGGCTTTCCTGCGGGTCCACAAGGCTTGAAGCACCGCTTCTTCCAAGGCTACCTTTACCCCTCCTATGCCGACTCGGTGGTCACCGAGTTCCGCTCTGCCCAAGCCGAAAAAGGCTGGCAGATGATGGTCAACCTCTGGCAATACACCAACCCCGCCTCGACAACTTACAACTTCATGCAAGAACCCTTGCTGGCCGACCAAGTCTGGGTGGCGTTTGACCACATGGCTCGCGTTTCCGACGCCTTCAATAAGCGCCCCAACGACTTCGTAGCATTCCCTGCACCAGCCGGCCCCACTGGCCGTGGCTTCATGCCCGTGTTGGCGGGTTTGGCCATCCCCAAAACGACGCCAGATCGTGCCGCCAGTGAGAAACTCATTGCTCACCTGATGCGTCCTGAAGTGCAGTTGGCCACCTTGCAAGCCACAAACTTCTTCCCCACCGTGGCTACCACTATCCCCAACGACGTTTCAGAAGCGGCACGCATCACGGGTGAGGCTGTGGCGCGCCAAGCCTCCGCAAAAGACGCTAACCCCGGTTTGCTGCCAGTGGGTTTGGGCGCACAAGGCGGTAAGTTCAACCAAGTCTATGTGGATACGTTTGAGCGCATCGTGTTGGCCAAGCAGCCCATCCGTGCTGTGCTCGACAGCCAAGCCGAAGCCCTGCGCAAAATCATGCAAGAGACGGGCGCCCCTTGCTGGGAACCGGATAAAGTATCTGCTGGTGCTTGCCCTGTGAAGTGAGGACATGCTGATGTCGTCCCGTTGGTTGCCCTACGCCTTGATCGCACCCGTCACGGTCTTCATCGCGGCGCTGTTCCTCTATCCGTTTGTGATGGTGGCAAGTCAAGCGTTCACAGGCAGCGACGGGGCGCTCACCTTGGCGCACTTTCGCACAATGGTGGACCACTGGAAGTTCGCGGGCGCGCTGAAAAACACGCTGTGGTTGGCGGCCATTGTGGTGCCGCTGCAGCTGTGTTTGGCTTTGGCCTTGGCGCAGATGGTCACGCGGTTGCAACGCGGGCGCGACACCATGCTCTACATCTGGACGATCCCTCTGGGCATCTCCGACCTCGCCGCTGGCATCATTTGGCTGGCCATTTTTGAACAAACCGGTTTTCTCAACACCCTGATGATGGGAGTTGGCGTGGTGAACGAACCCGTGGGATTTCTGGGCTACGCCAACCTGGGCACCACGCTGTTGGCGGTGGTGATGGCCGAGGTGTGGCGCGCCACCGCCATTGTGTTGGTGATCTTGGTCTCAGGCATGGGCCTGATTCCCAAGGAATATAACGAAGCCGCCGAGGTCTTTGGCGCAGGTGCCTGGACCAAGTTCTGGCGCATGACATTGCCTCTGCTCAAACCCAGCTTACAAACCGCATTGATTTTGAGAACCATCTTGGCCTTTGAAGTGTTTGCGGTGGTCGCCGTGCTCTCAGGCACCCAGTTCCCTGTGCTCATGGGCGAAACCTATGAGCGGCAATTCACACTGCAAGACAGCGCCGTGGCCTCGGCCTACGCCATGGTTATCTTGGGTATCTCCATCGTCTCCACCGCGTTCTTCCTGCGCTTCTTGCGCACACCAGAAGGGGTACGTGCATGAAAACTCCCGTCACATTGGAGCAAGCCCAACTGCGTACACGACGGGTGCTGTTGATCGGTGGAGTTTTGGCCACCGCCTGGATCTTGCTGCCCCTGTATTTTTTGTTGATCAATGCGTTCTCATCGCCCGAGACCGTGAGTCAATTCCCCAAAGCTTATTGGCCCGAGGGAAACACCGAGAGCATGGCGTTTTTGTTGGGTTTTCAAGGTGTGATCAGTGCATTGATCAACTCCTTGGCGGTGGCAGCTATGACCATGGTGATTTCCATCTTCTTGGGTGCTCCTGCGGGCTACGCGATTGCGCGTTATGACTTCCCGGGAAAAACTTCATTTCGCATGCTCATCATGCTAACCCGCGCATTTCCATTGCCCTTGCTGGCCTTGCCCTTGCTGGCCTTGCCATTGGCGGTCTTTTTCATACGGCACGGTATCGATGACACGCTGTGGGGGCTAGCCATGGTGCACTCGATGCTGGCCTTGCCCTTTGCAGTTCTGATCACCTATTCCTTGTTCTCAGGTGTGCCTGTGGAATTGGAAGAAGCCGCGTGGGTTTTTGGCTGTAACAAGTGGCAGGCCTTCACACGGGTGGTCATGCCACTGGCCGCGCCGGGCTTGGCGGCGTCGGCGGTATTTGCTTTTGTGATTTCGTGGAACGAGGTATTTGCCGCGGCCGTGCTCACGATCGAGAACCGCACGCTCACCGCCTTTTTGCTGCAAAGTCTCAACACCTCACCGGTGTATTTGAAATTTGCGGGTGGCGCTTTGTTGGTGGTGCCAGCCACCATTTTTATGTTCCTGATCCGCAAGCACCTGTTTGCGATGTGGGGCATCTCCAACCGCTAAAGGACAGGCTGTCATGGCTGACATTCGCATCGCCAATGTGACCAAACACTTTGGTGCATTTCACGCGCTTAAAGGTATCGACCTGCACGTGCAAGACCAAGAATTCATGGTGCTGCTCGGAGCTTCGGGCTGTGGGAAGTCCACCTTGCTGCGCATCATCGCAGGGTTGGAGACTGCCGACGCAGGTACGGTGCACGTTGGCGATGAACGTATCGACCACCTGCAAGCCAAAGACAGGCGCCTGTCGATGGTGTTCCAGAACTACGCCGTGTTTCCACACCTTACCGTGTTCGAGAACATAGCCTTTGGCTTGCGCATGCAAAAGCGCCCCGAGGCTGAAGTCAAGAAAAAAGTGCAACGGGTGGCGGAGTTGGTTCACCTGGAAGCACTGCTGGAGCGTTACTCTGGCCAACTCAGCGGCGGGCAGCGCCAGCGCGTGGCCTTGGCGCGAGCCTTGGCCGTCGAACCACGTGTGATCTTGATGGACGAGCCGCTATCCAACCTCGATGCGCTACTGCGCCTTGAGATGCGTGCCGAACTCAAAACCATCTTGGCTCAAAGCAAGACCACTACCATTTACGTCACGCACGACCAAGTCGAAGCCATGAGCTTGGCCGACAGAATCGCCATCATGAACCAAGGTGTGATCGTGCAGTGCGATACTCCGCTGGAGATTTATCGCAACCCCGCGACCACCTTTGTGGCTGGTTTCATCGGCAACCCTCCGATGAATTTTGTCCCCGCACGTGCCGTCGAGGACGGTGTGTTTGAAGCACTAGGCCACCGCCTGTCGGGTCCACTCGGCCATGCAAAATTGACCTTGGGTATACGTCCTGAAGATTTGCAATCCGCCAACAATGGCTTCGGTATCGATGTTGCGGTGGTCGAACCCTTGGGAGCGCACACCTTAGTGACCGCCTTTGTGGGTGAGCCACGGCAGGTGTTTCGCGCTGCCCTCGACAGCAGCCAGCACTACCAGGCTGGTCAACGGTTACAGCTGATCCCGACCTTGGACCGCGTGCGCTGGTACGACAGCTCTGGCCATCTGATCGCTTAACCCCGTGGAGATTGAACGCATGCACACCGACGACATGGTGCAAGAAGCACATCGTATTCTGCAACTCAACGACAAAGGCCACTACACCGTACCCACCCACGGCTTGTATCCCTTTCAGTGGAATTGGGATTCCTGCTTGACCGCACTGGGACAACAGCAGCTCAGCGAAGACCGGGCTTGGCTGGAAATCGAAACGCTGGTGAAAAACCAATGGCCCGATGGTATGGTGCCGCACATCGTGTTTCATGAACCCAACGATGGCTATTTTCCAGGGCCCGAGGTCTGGGGGACTGGGCGACCGGTGCCGACTTCGGGCATCACACAGCCACCGGTCATGGGCATGGTGCTGGAGCAACTGTGGCAACGCAGCCCCCAGAGCCAAGACATTCAGCAGCGTTGCTTGGCGCTGATGCAGGCAACCGACCGTTGGCACGAATGGTTCTACCGTTGCCGCGACCCACAAGGGACAGGCTTGGTGGCCTTGTTACACCCTTGGGAGTCAGGGCGTGACAACTCCATCGACTGGGTCGACGCCTTGGCTGCTGTACCGGCTGACGACATCGCTCCTTATCAGCGTCGTGATACCCAACACGTCGATGCGAGTCAACGCCCAACCCAATTCGAATACGACCGCTACGTAGCTTTGGTGCAAGGCTTTCGGACCTTGGGCTGGGATAACAGCAGACTGCACGACGCTTCGCCTTTCCAAGTTGTTGACCCGGGCTTCAACGCCATCCTCATCCACTCTGACCAAGCCCTGGCACGCTTGGCCCAAGTCATGGGCGACACCACTTTGTCGCTGCGCGCCCAAGCGAGGGTACTGAATGGCATCGCCGCCATGGATCGGTTGTGGAGCAACGAGCATGGCCAGTACCTCTGCCTGAACCGCCGCACGGACACCTTGGTCAACAGTGCCAGCGTAGGCGGTTTGTTGCCGGTCTTGGTTCTACCCGCGGGTCATGCACATCTTCGCGAGCTGTGTGACCGTCTTGAAGCTTCGCTCAGCCTGGCCCCCTTTGGCGTGGCGAGCCATTGGCCCAAAGATCCGCGTTTCGACGGCAAACGATATTGGCGTGGACCCTCTTGGCTCATCGTGAACTACTTGCTCATCAAAGGCTTGCGCGAGAGCGAAGAACACGATTTGGCCCAACAGATTGTTGCGGCGAGTCTGCGTTGCATTGAGCACGCCGGTTGCTCCGAGTACTACCACCCGGTGACGGGCGAAGCGCTGGGTGGCGGCACCTTCACGTGGACCGCCGCCATGGTCTTGGAGTTTTTGCAATTCCACCAACCCGTATGAGTAGCCATCAGCGGCCATCGGGCTGGCCGGTTGTGGCGGTGTTAACCGCGGTATTCATGTTTTCATTGATCGAGTGGGTAGTTCGCCAACTGTTGGAACGCTACCCCTTGCATCAAGTGGTGTGGATGCGAAGTGCTGCGGCCGTTCCTGTATTGGCACTGACATGGTGGACGATACAACGCCGTGCGGGCACCACAAACGCTGAGCGATTTCCCCTTCCTTTGCCCCAACGTTGGTCTTTGCATGTGTTGCGCAGTGGATTGGGTACCTTATCGATGGCTTGTATCTTTCACGCTGTCGGTCAAATCCCGCTGGGAACTGCAGCTGCTTTGACGGCAACGGCACCATTTTTTGTGTTGCTGATGTCACCGCATTTTTTGAGTGAGTCGGTGTCGTGGCAACGTTGGTTGGGGGTTGCAGTGGGCTTTTTTGGGGTTTGCTTGGTCACAGGTCCGCAAGAAGTGAACACTTGGCCTGGCATGGTCAGTGCTTTACTGGGGGCTTTGTGTTCAGCTGCGCTGATGGTTTTGTTGCGCTACTTGGCCCAACGCGAGCCCACCACCCAAACCGCCTTGTTAAACGCTTTGGGTATCAGCGTATGGTCTACCCTGGGCCTGTGCTTGTGGGGGCTTACGCCGCTGCAGTGGGATGACTTGCTGTGGGTGCTTCTGATGGGGGTGCTGGGTGGTGGGGCACATTGGATCGCGACTTGGGCCTACCAACGAGGTCAAGCAGGGGCATTGGCTCCTTTGGGGTTTTCGGCTTGCATTTGGGGCTTACTGTTGGGCTGCCTTTTGTTTGGTGAAACGCCCTCCATATGGGCCCTGTTGGGAACAGCCACCATAATCGTGGGTGGCTATGTGGCCACACAAGAAAATCCGACCCACTGACATGTCCATTCAGACACTTGCACAAGACTTGGGGCTGTCCATTTCCACCGTCTCGCGAGCGCTCAACGGCTACAACGACGTGGCCCCAGGCACCCGTGAACGCGTAATACAACGTGCGGCAGAGTTGGGTTACCGACCGCACCCTGGTGCGCGGAGCATGAAATCGAGCAAATCACATGCGGTCGGTGTCATCTTGCCCATGGACGAGCGTGACGGGCCTTTCATCAATGCCTTGTACTCCAGTTTGCTGGGCGCGATTGCGGGCGTTCTAGATACCCGTGGCTACACCTTGCTGGTTACCACACACTTCAGTGCGTCGGTTCACGATGAAGTCAATCGATACGAACACCTCATTCACAGCCGCTCAGTCGATGGCTTTGTGATAGTCCGAACCCTGCTCAACGACCCGCGGGTCAAATTGCTGCATGATCGATCGGTACCCTTTGTTACCTATGGTCGAAGTCAATTGAACTTCGATCACCCTTGGGTGGACACCGACAACGAGCGTGCGTTTGAGCTCGCTACTCAGCGACAAATCCAACATGGCCACTGTTGCATTGGATTGCTTAACGGCCCGGGTGCCTACACTTTTGCCAAGTTAAGACGCGACGGATACGAACATGCCTTGCGTCGAGCGGGTATTGAGCCCAAGGCTGAGTGGATTTTGGAGGGTGACCTGACTGAGAGTTCGGGTTACATCTTGGCTCGTCGACTGTTGGCACAAGCCCAACGGCCAACTGCTTTGATTTGCGCCAACGACGCCATGGCCATTGGGGCCATTGCTGCGTGCCGACAACACGGTCTGCAAGTAGGCAAAGATATGGCCATCATGGGCTATGGTAACAGCGATGCCTCTCGCTACTGCGAACCTGCACTCACCACCATTGATCACAAGGTGGCCGACAACGGTCGTCATTTGGGGCAGTTGCTCTTGGCGCAACTGGAGCAGCAGCCCTCAGCCATGAGCAGTTATTTAGAACCGGTGGACATCATTGCACGTCAGTCTGATGGTCGTGTAATTTCCTAAGTGCGCTTAGAAATTCAAGCCCCTTTAGTCAAAACAAAGACAGGTTGCGTGAAGAGTTGCTTTACTCTGACAACATGTGAGTTGACCTGTTCGTGGGGTGGCGAGGTGGATGGTGAAATATTCCTCTAGACGCTTGTAAATTGTTGATTTACAAAGGGCTTTGGCGGAAGAGGTGACCGCCTGCCCCTGGTTCTATGTTGTCTGATGCTGTGTTAAAAGTTATTTGTTGACAATTGGTTAGGGGTGACTTGTGTCTGATGTTGTCTTGACTTGTCCAGCTGAATCCGACTATAATTTGATGGTTGTTTTGATGGTCGGGGTAGGCATGGCATGCACGATGGGTAGACTGACAGCCAAGGAAGTCGAAAAGAAAACGACCCCGGGCAATCATGGGGATGGCGGGGGCTTGACCCTGCAGATCACCAAGGCCGGGGTCAAGTCCTGGTTGTATCGGTACATGATCAACGGCAAGGCCCGATGGATGGGCTTGGGGCCAGTGCATAGCGTTTCACTTGCTGAGGCACGACAGAAGGCCGCAGAAGCCCGAAAGATGGTTGTCGAGAGTATCGACCCATTGCAAGTCAAGGATCAGCGCAGGCTTGATGCTGAGATGGCAAAGGCCCGACTGATGACCTTCGACCAGTGCGCCAGCGCATACATCGAGGCACACCGGGCAGGATGGAAAAATTCCAAGCATGCCGACCAGTGGGCCAACACCATCGCTACTTATGTCAGCCCGATCATCGGTGCGCTACCCGTCGAGCAGGTGGACACGGGGCTAGTGGTCAAGGTCTTGGCGCAGTCCGACGACAAAGGACAACAGTTCTGGCAGGCCAAGAACGAGACAGCATCCCGAGTGCGTGGGCGGATCGAGTCGATTCTGGGATGGGCCACGACCAGCGGGTTCAGGACTGGCGACAACCCGGCGCGGTGGCGTGGGCATCTCGAGAACCTGCTGGCGAACATCAACAAGTCCAGTCGAATCAAAAACCATCCTTCACTCGCATGGGGTCGAATGGGCGCATTTGTCCACGACCTGCGCCAGCGTGATGGAGTGGCAGCAAGGGCGGTCGAGTTCGCCATCCTGACGGCTTCGCGTAGCGGTGAGGTTCGCGGGGCTTGCTGGTCGGAAATCGATTTGGCCGCGAAAGTGTGGACGATCCCCGCATCGCGCATGAAGGCCAAGCGGGAACATGAAGTGCCGCTGAGTGATGCGGCGGTGGCCTTGATCAAAAGCATGCCCCGGATCGATGGCACGGATTTGATTTTCCCCGGCACCAAAGGCCAAGCCCTGTCCGACATGAGCTTGACCGCTGTCATTCGACGCATGAACGGCGACACGCCGACATGGGTGGACAAGGACGGCAACACCATCACCGTTCACGGGTTCCGCAGCACGTTCAGGATGTGGGCGGCTGAATCGACCAACTACCCCCGAGAGGTGGCAGAGCATGCGCTGGCCCACCAATTGCCCGATGCGGTCGAACGAGCCTATCAGCGCGGCACGCAGTTCACCAAACGTGCAGCCATGATGAATGAGTGGGCGAAGTTTTGCGGGACTGTCAGGGCGGATTTTGGCGAAGTTGTGCCGATCAATCGGGCGGCAGTGGGTTGACTGTCCATGGCAGTTCGATATGATTAGGTTTCGTTCAACCGGCCAGCGGCACTATCGCCCGTAACCCGTAACCCGTAAACGTCATTGAGATTGAGCCGTTGCCACTTCGTCACGGAGGGCAACACAAATGACGAATCCGCACACGGGTTTTATCCGTATCTCACACATCATTGGCGATCCCCGCAGGGGCATCAAGCCGACCATCCCCGTCAGTCGTGCCACATGGTACGCAGGCATCAAAGCGGGCAAGTATCCCAAACCCATCCGGCTATCTGAAGGCGTGTCAGTCTGGCGCGTGGCCGACATAGAAGCCCTGTGCCACCAGATCGAGCGACAGGTGGTCGAGGTATCGAAATGAAACCGGATTGCCCACTACTTGATGCGGGATCTGATGCCATCCTCCCGTTCATCTTCGGCAAGCCCTTGCAGTCTCTTGAAGACACCTTTGGGCATGCTGCTGAGTTGCCGCACATCGAGGATCACCAAAACTGGGACATTTATGACCCCACGGATACTTTTGCAAGACTGGCGAAGAAACTAGGTTTTCCATTTGACCCTGCACAACATGAGCAACCGGGGCAGGTTGGTAAGTTGTTTCCCCTTCCGATTAACAGTGATGCGTCTGACAGCGAGATTGAAATCATCGTCAATCGTGGGTTGTATGTGTTGTGGACTGTTCGTGCCGAAGAATTGGCCGACAGCCTTCCGCCTGAAAAAGCCTTGCGTGAGATTCAGTTGATGAGTGAAAAACTGGTTCACTACCTCGGCAGCGACAATCAGGTGTGGCGCGAGTGCCAAAGCAAGCAGGTAGCACAGTGGGCTATATGGTTGCGCTGCACTCATGGGGGTTATGACATTGCCAGCGGTGTCTTGACCCCAGACGGGCGTGAGATGGCCGCACTGCGCGAATTCCGCATGAATGGGAGGTGGCATGATTGAACCGTCCAAAATCGAACGGTCGGAAATCACCCCAGAAGGTCAGTCACTACTCGACGCTGTAGCGGCGAGGCAATACAACGACATTGCCAGAAAGTACGGGGCCAAGCTGGTTCCCGTGCCCATCAGTGCATTCACCCCCAAGCCCCGACCTGATACCCGCTACACGATGAAGTCGACAGGGGATGTGCTGCGATCCGATCCCATCAAGTGGCGCGTCAAAGGCGTCGTTCCTGAGCGTGGCATTGCGGCGATCTTTGGCCCATCGGGTAGCGGTAAGTCGTTTCTGGTGGTGGACATGGCCATCAACATCGCCAAGGGTGCAGACTGGTTTGGCTACCGGGCCAAACCCTGCCCCGTGACTTACGTTTGCCTTGAAGGTGAGGCAGGACTATCTGTTCGACTTGCAGCCTACCGCACTAAGGGCAGTATTCCCAAGGGTGTCGAGTTCATCGACCAGCCTGTGAACCTGTTGGACAACAAAGACCTGCGCGATTTGGTGACCGCTATCAAGACAAATCTAATGGACGAGGGCATCGTGATCATCGACACCTTGAATCGCGCAGTGCCTGGCATGGATGAAAACAGTTCCGTTGATATGGGGCACGCCATTAATGCATGTAAGTTGATTCAACAAGGCGTGGGAGGTTTAGTCTTGCTGGTACACCACTCTGGCAAGGATGCGACCAAGGGCATGCGGGGCCACTCAAGCCTGCACGCTGCACTCGATGCAGCCATTGAGGTCAAGCGATCAGGTGATGATCGCGAATGGTCGGTGGCCAAGGCCAAGGACGGGGCGGACGGCAAGGCGCATCCCTTCAAGCTTGACGTGGTGGACATGGGCGAGGACGAGGACGGCGACCCCATCACATCCTGCGTCATCCGTCCTTGTGCTGGCGCAGGGGTGAATGCCAAGCCCCTGACCCAGATTCAGCAAGTGGGGATGGATGCGTTCATGGCTGCGGCATCGGCAAACATTGGTGGCGCAGATCAATCGGTTCATGCCCGAGTCGATCAATGGCGGGATGAGTTTTATCGACGAAGTACGGCAGACAACACCGGCAGCAAGGCGCGATCCTTCCACCGAGTACGGGCGGCGCTGGTCGAGTTGGGAAAACTGACGAACGTGGGCGATGTTTACCGCATACCCAATGGGTTTCCCAATCAGACAGCATAAGCGGACAGACCGGACAAACAGCGGACATTGTCCGGCTTGTCCGGCAGCGGATGAGCGGACGGACACGGACACCAACCTAGAAGGTGTCCCGTCTGTCCGGTGTCCGGTCTGTCTTGTGTACCCAATGGGTATTGAAAGTAACAACCTCGAATTTTCCAAGACCATGAACATTCAGAAATTCAGCCCCGAAAAAATTTGGCCCGACATACTCGAACGGATCGCTAATGGCGAGTCGCTTGCAACTGCACTGCGCAAACCTGGCATGCCATCGTATGCGCTGGCCAAGTTGCACCTTCGATCTAATCCAGTACTTCGCGAAGCCTACGATCAAGCAGTTGAAGACCGGGCGGCACTCCTTGCCGAGGAGTTGATCGAGCTTGCAGACACCACAATCCCTGATGGTTTGGATCCCGCCAGTCGGTCTGCATGGGTGCAACATTTACGAATCAGGCTCGACACTCGAAAATGGATCGCCTCCAGGGTCTTCAGGAAACTATACGGTGACAAGGTTGATCTGTCAGTGAGTCATACGCCGATTGACTTGGCGGCTGCGCTAGACGCGGCGCAAAAGCGAGTGGATGCCGACAGACTTAGGACGATTGATTCGCGCGTAGATGGGTAAAACTAAGCGGAGATCACCCTATTGGACTGAGCCAATGCATTGATCTCGAACACTACTAAGCAAATTCACCAGATCGTCAAACTTGGATTGATCGAGTCTATATGTCGATGGTCCGATTTCGGGCCGCCGATTTATGATGAAAACATACTCGCTGAAAGACACAAACAAAGGCAGCTTCTTGGCATAGCATGAACAGGTTTCGAAATTCCCAAGGACGATCATGCAATCTACTTGTTTTTCGATGCCCCTACTTTGTGTGGCACCCCATGTTGTGTCCTTGGAGTATCGAGGGTCGTTCAATAGTCTGGATCGGGTTTCTTGAAGCTGATGAGCCGTTAACGGTTTGTTTTGGTTCTTTCTTCGGTCAGTTAGCTCCATGCACTCCAGATATTTGACTGACGGGAATTTGTTGAACTCTCCATTGCCCAGAAGGCTGGCGGGGCAATCGACGCTTGTATATAGAGGGTCCACACTGTTGGCGTCTGCATAGGCATTCGGTGCACTAGCTGCAATTACAAAAAATCCCACAAGGCTTGCCAGATGAAATATGGTTTTCATATTGGGTATCTTATCCCGTGGAATGAAATCCGTCATCTGCTTACCGTTAGCGGGTGGCCAAACCATCGAATCAATCCGCAAATCATCCAGAGTTGACGCGACTCGGGATGGCAGTTCGTGCTTTGCGCAAGGACAAGGGATTGGCACAGGAGGCACTCGCACATGCGGCGGGCATTGATCGGTCTTATATGGGTGGGATCGAGCGTGGTGAGCACAACGTGGCGCTTATCAACCTCATCAAGATCTCTGCAGCGCTGGGGGTGAGCGTTGGGCAACTGATGAATCAGGCCAAGGTGTAGGCTCAAAAAAAGTTCAAAAATTTTTAGATTTTTTCTCAGGCATGAGGGTGACCACCCTTGTTCAAATGCCACGTGTCACGTGGGGCCCCACCCCCCCCTATATTTGAAAACTCGGAGTTAACCAGATCGAACAAGCCCAATCTTGTTTGATGGTCATTTTGATGGTTAAAACAAAAAAAGCACCTAAGTGCTTGATTTGATTGGTTGACTGGCGGAAGAGGTGAGATTCGAACTCACGGACCCTTACGAGTCGACGGTTTTCAAGACCGTTGCAATCGACCACTCTGCCACTCTTCCTGGGTCTGCTGGCCTGCATTGTAACGGCAAGATCGACTCCATCTGCCCTACCTTCAAGTCGCGTTCAGCAAGCCCTTGCGCTCGATGTAGGAGACCACGTCCTGAAGACCGGTGAGGGTTTTCAGGTTGGTCATGACCCAGGGTCGCGATTCGGTATTGGGGCGCATGCGGTCGGTGTCCTGCTTCATGATGTCCAGGTTGGCGCCCACATGCGGTGCCAGGTCGGTCTTGTTGATGACGAACAGATCGCTCTTGGTAATGCCGGGGCCACCCTTGCGCGGGATCTTTTCGCCTGCGGCCACATCGATCACATAGATCGTCAGGTCACTCAGCTCGGGGCTGAAAGTGGCGGCCAGGTTGTCGCCGCCACTTTCGATGAATACGATGTCGGCATTGGGGAACTTCTCCAACATGCGGTCGATCGCTTCGAGGTTGATCGACGCGTCCTCGCGGATGGCCGTGTGCGGGCATCCACCGGTTTCCACGCCCATGATGCGCTCAGCCGGCAGCGCGCCGCTGATGGTCAAGAGGCGCTGGTCTTCCTTGGTGTAGATGTCGTTGGTGATGGCGATCAGGTCCCACTTCTCGCGCATCTGCTTGCACAGCATTTCCAGTAGGGTGGTCTTGCCCGAGCCCACAGGGCCGCCAATACCCACGCGCAGGGGCGGCAGTTTCTTGGTGCGGTTCGGAATATGGTGAAGAGCAGTCATGATCGGAAGAGTCGTGAGTATTGGGTTTCGTGGCGCGACGACAGGATGGCCAGCATTGGGCTGAAAGCCTGGCGCGTCTCGTCAGTGCGGGTGAGGGCGGTGTGCACCGCCTCAGGAATGGTGCGGGCCAGCACCGCCAGCATGCGCTGGCCACTGCTCTGGCCCAGCGGCACGGCTTTCAGGGCCGCCTGGGTCATGTTCTCGGCCCAGCCAAAAGCGTAGGCGTTCAGGGCCTGGTCCAGCGGAGCCTTGCTGCAGGCCAGGGCCAAAGCGTAGGCCAGCGGGTAGGTGGAGGGCAGGTCGGCCAGGCATTGCAGAGCCTCGGGGCTGGCCAGGCAGTGGTCCTGCAGGTTGCGTAGCCAGTCCAGCAGGGATTTACCCATCTGCACCGTCTGCAGCCGCATCTCGCTGCTCTCGCGGGTGGCCAGCACCCAGGCGTTCAGTTCTTGCAGCCGCGCCGTGTCCATGGCTTGCCAGGCGGGCACTGCTTGGGCGATGGCGGCCATGTCCCCACGAGCCTGGGTGAGTAGCAATTGGTCTGTTAGCCATTGCGTGCAGCTGGCTTCGTTGTGGACCAAGCCGTGATCGATGGCGGCTTCCAGGCCTTCGGAATAGGAAAACCCCCCGACCGGCAAGGCGGGGGACGCGAGCCAGATCAGTTGCAGTAGGGGCGTTGTGTCAGTGCCCATGCGCGTGCCCATGCCCATGGTCGTGGCCCATCAAGGCGTTGTCGCCGTAGGCACCGCCTTCGGGCTCGAACGGTTCTTGCACCTCGCGCACCGTCATGTGCATGGCGCGCAGCATCTCGGCTAGCACATGGTCGGGCTCGATCTTGAGATGGTCGAATCGCAGCTCGATGGGCACATGGCGGTTACCCAGGTGGTAGGCGGCGCGCATCAGGTCAAAGGGGGTGCCGTGCTCGCTGCAAAAGGTGACGCTCAGCACCACTTGAGGGGCAGCTTCCACCCGCACCAGCGAACCGTCTTCGGCCACCAGTACATCGCCACCGCGCACCACGGTGCCACGAGGCAGGAACACGCCGAGCTGGCGGCCTGCGCTGTCGGTGGCGTCAAAGCGGCTTTTGCAGCGCGTGTCCCAGTCCAGCGTGACCGATGCGGCGCGCTGGACCAGGACTTTGGCCAGGCCCTTGGCCTGGGGCATGCGTTTGGAGCAGATCAGCATCAGAACAAAAAGTAGCGTTGGGTCATTGGCAGGCTGGCCGCGGGTTCGCAGGTCAGCAACATGCCGTCGGCGCGCACCACATAGGTCTGGGCATCCACCTCCATGTGCGGCGCGTAGGCATTGTGGACCATGTCTTTTTTGCCCACGCTGCGGATGTTTTTCACGGCTGAAAGCGTCTTGGCCAGACCATAACGCTCGCCCACACCGGTCTGCAAACCGGCTTGCGACACAAAGGTCAGCGAGCCCTTGGCCAGCGCACCGCCAAAGCTGCCGAACATGGGGCGGTAGTGCACGGGCTGCGGGGTGGGAATCGAAGCATTCGGGTCACCCATGGCCGCCAGTGCGATGAAGCCGCCCTTCATGACGATGGCGGGTTTGATGCCGAAGAAGGCGGGCTTCCAGATCACCAGATCGGCCCACTTGCCCACCTCGACGCTGCCCACCTCGTGGCTGATGCCGTGTGCAATCGCGGGATTGATCGTGTACTTGGCGATGTAGCGCTTGACGCGTGCGTTGTCGTGGCGGTCCGTGTCGCCCTCCAGTTTGCCGCGCTGCACCTTCATCTTGTGCGCCGTCTGCCAGGTGCGGATGATGACCTCGCCCACGCGGCCCATGGCCTGGCTGTCGCTGCTCATCATGCTGATGGCGCCCAGGTCGTGCAGTATGTCCTCGGCCGCGATGGTTTCCTTGCGGATGCGGCTTTCGGCAAAGGCCAGGTCCTCGGCAATCGCCGGGTCCAGGTGGTGGCAGACCATGAGCATGTCCACATGCTCGTCCAGCGTGTTGACCGTGTAGGGCCGGGTGGGGTTGGTCGAGCTGGGCAGCACATTGGCCTCACCCACCACTTTCAGGATATCGGGCGCGTGCCCGCCGCCTGCGCCTTCGGTGTGGAAGGTGTGGATGGTGCGGCCCTTGAACGCGGCCACTGTGTCTTCCACAAAGCCCGACTCGTTGAGCGTGTCGGTGTGGATGGCGACCTGCGTGTCGGTCTCTTCAGCCACGCTCAGGCAGTTGTCGATGGCGGCAGGCGTGGTGCCCCAGTCTTCGTGCAATTTGAGGCCGATGGCCCCCGCGCTGATCTGCTCGCGCAGGCCGTCGGGCAGGGCGGCGTTGCCCTTGCCCAGAAAGCCCAGGTTCATCGGAAAGGCGTCGGCCGCCTGCATCATGCGTTCGATGTTCCAGGGGCCGGGTGTGCAGGTGGTGGCAAAGGTGCCCGTGGCAGGTCCCGTGCCGCCGCCCAGCATGGTGGTCACGCCGCTGGCCAGAGCTTCGTCGATCTGTTGCGGTGCGATGAAGTGGATGTGCGAGTCCACGCCACCGGCAGTGACGATCATGCCCTCGCAGCTGATCACTTCGGTGCCCGGGCCAATCACGATGTTGACCCCCGGCTGCGTGTCGGGGTTGCCCGCCTTGCCAATCGCCGCGATGCGGTTGCCGATCAGGCCGATGTCGGCCTTCACCACGCCCCAGTGGTCTACGATGAGGGCGTTGGTCAGCACGCAGTCCACCGCACCTTGAGCGCGCGTGCGCTGGCTTTGTGACATGCCGTCGCGGATGGTCTTGCCACCGCCGAACTTGACCTCTTCACCGTAGCCACCGGCCTGCAAGGTGAAGTCCTTTTCGACTTCGATCACGAGTTCGGTGTCGGCCAGCCGTACGCGGTCACCCACGGTGGGGCCGAACATCTCGGCGTATGCGCGTTTTCCAATCGTCGCCATGTCAGAGTTTCCCTTGGTTGAGTCCACGGAAGCCGTACACCACGCGGTCGCCTGCGTAGTCCACCAGCTCCACCGTGCGTTGCTGTCCGGGCTCGAAGCGCACCGCCGTGTCCGCTGCGATGTTCAGGCGCATGCCGCGCGCGGTGGCGCGGTCAAAGTCCAGCCCCGCATTGGTTTCGGCAAAATGGTAGTGCGAGCCGACCTGAATGGGGCGGTCGCTCGCGTTCTTGACCAGCAGCGTCACTGTGCGCTTGCCAATGTTGAGGGCGTGTTCGCCCGCATCAATGATGAGTTCGCCGGGTGTCATGTCACTTGCCTTTGCCTAGAAACCAGGCCACAGCCACGATTGCAGCCATGCCGACAAAACCCAAGGTGTCCGAGGCGTGCCAATGTGCACTGCCTTCAATGCCGTGGCCTTCGTGAGCGAATGCGCCCAGGTGCGTCATGGCGGCCAGAATCACAAGTGAGATGTGTCGGGTTTTCATTTGGGGAGTCCTGAATATCAAACAATGGGTTGGTGCACAGTCACCAATTTGGTGCCGTCGGGGAAAGTGGCTTCGACCTGGATGTCCGGAATCATTTCGGCCACACCGTCCATCACATCACTGCGTGTCAAAACGGTGCGGCCTTCGCTCATGAGTTGCGCCACTGTGCGGCCATCGCGTGCACCTTCCATAACGGCGGCACTGATCAAGGCCACGGCTTCGGGGTAATTGAGTTTCAGTCCACGGGCTTTGCGTCTTTCAGCCAGCAAAGCCGCTGTGAAGATCAGCAGCTTGTCTTTCTCGCGCGGTGTGAGTTCCATCTTGGTGCGTTCCGTTCAATTTCGGGCGTTAATGCACTGAGTCAAGCAATTCCCGTGCCGCGATGGGACGTGCGGCGCAGGATGAGGCGCTCTTATTAGAGCGGGTCCAATTTCTCTGGAAGCTGAAGTGGGGTGGCAGGCCTGATCGCAGCAGTTTTAAAAATTGGCACGGCCTTTGCTCAAGAGGGTTGAGCGTGAACACAACGCTTCTTCCAACAACCTTGATCCTGACTGGAGTGCTTTCATGATGAACCGCCGTGGCAACCTCAAAGCCCTGTCCCTTGCTGCAGCCATCGCTGCTGGCAGCTTGTCCTTTACCCTGCAAGCGCAAGCTGCCGACACCATCAAAGTTGGCGTGCTGCACAGCCTCTCGGGCACCATGGCCATTTCCGAGACTGTGTTGAAAGACACCGTGCTCATGGCCATCGACGAGATCAACGCCAAGGGTGGCGTGCTGGGCAAGAAGCTCGAGCCCGTGGTGGTCGATCCTGCGTCCAACTGGCCGCTGTTCGCCGAAAAAACCAAACAGCTTTTGGGTCAGGACAAAGTGTCCGTGATCTTTGGTTGCTGGACTTCGGTATCGCGCAAGTCGGTGTTGCCTGTGGTCGAAGAAATGAACGGTCTGCTGTTCTACCCCGTGCAATACGAAGGCGAAGAGCTGTCTAAAAACGTCTTCTACACTGGCGCTGCGCCCAACCAGCAGGCCATCCCCGCAGTGGACTACCTGATGAGCAAAGACGGTGGAGCAGCCAAGCGCTGGGTGCTCTTGGGTACCGACTACGTGTACCCCCGCACCACCAACAAAATCTTGCGTGCCTACCTCAAGAGCAAAGGCGTGGCCGACAAGGACATCGACGAGAAGTACACCCCGTTCGGTCATTCTGACTACCAGACCATCGTGGCTGACATCAAGAAGTTCAGCGCTGGCGGCAAGACAGCTGTGGTCTCCACCATCAACGGTGACTCAAACGTGCCTTTCTACAAAGAGCTGGGCAACGCTGGCCTGAAAGCCAAAGACGTACCTGTGGTCGCTTTCTCTGTGGGTGAAGAAGAGCTGCGCGGCGTGGACACCAAGCCGCTGGTGGGCCACCTGGCTGCCTGGAACTACTTCATGAGCATCAAGAACCCGGCCAACGACGAGTTCACCAAAAAGTGGGCTGCCTACGCCAAGGCCAAGAACATCGCCGGCCACAAGGACAAGCCTTTGACCAACGACCCGATGGAAGCCACCTACATCGGCATCAACATGTGGAAGCAAGCGGTTGAGAAGGCCAAGACCACCGATGTCGACGCCGTCATCAAGGCTATGGCCGGCCAGACCTTCAAGGCACCATCGGGCATCACCAGCAAGATGGACGAGAAGAACCACCACCTGCACAAGTCGGTGTTCATTGGCGAGATCAAGGCCGATGGCCAGTTCAACGTGGTCTGGAAGACACCAGGTCCTGTCAAGGCCAAGCCATGGAGCCCCTACATCGCGGGCAACGAAGGCAAGCCTGATGAGCCTGTGAAGAAGTAAACCGGATCACCGCGTCCTGCAAAGGGGAGGGCGCAGGCCTTCCCCTTTTTTTCTGGGCTGAACATAGCCGTTACCGGACAAGACAATGAGACGATGGATGACAAAATGGGTGCTGTGGATCGGCTTGCTGCTGGCCAGTTCTGCACACGCATTGACTGCCGAGCAAGCCTTGGCCATAGCCCGAGGCGAGACCGATGCTCGTATCGAAGCCCTGGGCCAGGCTGTAGCCGAAGGCGACGACAAAACTGCTGCCTATTTGCAAGCCCTGGCTGACGAGGCCGTGAAGATCAAAGATGCGCAGCTGTTTGTGCTGCGTGATGAAAAAGTCACAGACCCCGTCACCGACGCAGCCCTGAACCTGCCCGACGACGCCGAAGACGTGATGCTCAACAACCGTCTGCGTGGCGAGCTTGACACCGCGCTGGCTGCTATCCGTTTGTTCAGTGCAGATGTGCAGCAGCGCCTTCAATCGGCAAAGGCCCTGCTCAAGGAGCCCCAGGCCGCTCAGCGTTCCTTGGTTGAAAAAGCGCTTGCCGCAGAAAACGATGCAGCTGTTCGTGCTGTGTTGCAACAAGCACTTGCGGCTGTGGATCTTTCGAGTCCCGAGGCTGCACAACGCAGGGCGGCAGCGCAAGTCCTGGCAACCAGTGCGCAACCTGACGTATTGCTCTTGCTTAACCAGCAGCTTGCGCAGGAAGAGGATGTCAGTGTGAAGTCTGCCCTCAAGCTTGCCATTGAACAGGTCAAACGCGGTCTGCAGTTGGGCGAAAACCTGGGTACCCTTTTTACCGGCTTGAGTCTCGGATCCATCTTGCTGCTGGTGGCCCTGGGCCTGGCAATCACCTACGGCCTGATGGGCGTGATCAACATGGCCCACGGCGAGTTGATGATGATTGGCGCCTATGCCACCTACGTGGTGCAAGGCCTGTTTCGCAACTACTTGCCGGGCGCGTTTGACTATTACCTGCTGGCCGCTGTGCCCGTGGCCTTTGTCGCTTCGGCCCTGGTGGGAGCATTGATGGAGCGTATTGTGCTCAAGCATTTGTATGGCCGTCCGCTAGAAACCCTGCTGGCGACCTGGGGTATCAGCTTGATGTTGATGCAAACCGTGCGTAGCTTGTTTGGCGCGCAAAACGTCGGCGTGGAAAACCCCTCGTGGATGAGTGGTTCCATCCAGCTTATGAGCAACCTGCAGCTGCCCTGGAACCGCGTGCTCATCATCGGCTTTGCCCTGGCGGTGCTGCTGGGCATGTCGCTGCTGATCGCCAAAACGCGCCTCGGCTTGTTTGTGCGTGGTGTGACGCAAAACCGCCCAATGGCTTCGTGCATGGGCATCAACACCGCCCGCATCGACACCTACGCCTTTGCGCTGGGCTCGGGCATTGCGGGGCTGGCGGGTTGCGCGCTCAGCCAGATCGGCAACGTCGGCCCCGACCTTGGCCAGAGCTACATCGTGGACGCCTTCATGGTGGTGGTGCTGGGCGGCGTGGGCCAGCTGGCGGGCACCGTGTACGCGGCGCTGGGCCTGGGCCTGGTTAACAAATTGCTGGAAGGTTGGACGGGTGCGGTGCTGGCCAAGATCGCGGTGCTGGTGTTCATCATCGTGTTCATTCAGAAACGTCCTCAAGGCATCTTTGCCATGAAGGGCCGCAGCGCGGAGGCATGAACATGAGCCACAAACTTCAACTCCCCGCCGCACCTGCTTTGCTCACCCGCAAGGCCTGGACCGCCTTCCTTGTGTGCCTGCTCGCTGTGGGCGTGCTGGCCCCCGTGCTCAATCTGCTGGTGCCCGCGGGCAGCGCCTTGCACCTGAGCGACTATGCCATTGCCTTGATCGGCAAGATCATGTGCTACGCCATCTGCGCGCTGGCCATGGACTTGATCTGGGGCTACACCGGCATCCTGTCGCTCGGCCACGGCCTGTTCTTTGCGCTGGGCGGTTATGTGATGGGCATGTACCTGATGCGCCAGATCGGGCGTGACGGCCAGTACCAGAGCGACTTGCCAGACTTCATGGTGTTTCTCGACTGGAAAGAACTGCCTTGGCACTGGGCGCTGTCCGACAGCTTTTTGGCCACAGTACTGCTCGTGGTGCTGGTGCCTGGTGTGATCGCGGCGGTGTTTGGCTTCTTTGCCTTCCGCTCGCGCATCAAGGGGGTGTACTTTTCCATCATCACCCAGGCCATGACCTTTGCGGCCATGCTGCTGTTTTTCCGCAACGAGACCGGCTTTGGCGGCAATAACGGCTTTACTGACTTCAAGCGAATTTTGGGTATGCCCATCGCTACGCCCGGCATGCGAATGACGCTGTTCGTGCTCACGGGTCTGACGCTGCTGGCTTGCTTCATGTTTGCCCGCTGGCTGGTTACTAGCAAGTATGGCCGCGTGCTGCAGGCGATTCGTGATGCGGAAAGCCGCGTCATGTTCTCGGGCTATTCGCCGCTGCCCTACAAGCTGAGCATCTGGGTCATCTCGGCCGTGATGTGCGGTGTGGCAGGGGCGCTGTATGTGCCGCAAGTGGGCATCATCAACCCGGGCGAGATGAGTGCCGCCAACTCGATCGAGATCGCCGTCTGGGCTGCGGTGGGCGGACGAGCCAGCCTGATCGGCCCGATTGTCGGTGCGTTCCTTGTTAATGGCGCCAAGAGCTGGCTCACGGTGACCGCGCCCGAGTTCTGGTTGTACTTTCTGGGTGCGCTGTTCATTGTGGTGACGCTGTACATGCCCAATGGCGTGGTCGGCTTGCTGGCCAAATTCAAACGCAAAGGAGGTGTGGCATGACGCCCGACCTCATGAAGCACGGCGCCCAGCGCTTGCAACACCACGCTGAACTGATGGCGAACGCCACTGAATCTGGCGGACGCGATGCGGGTTATGGTCGCGTGCTGCACGACCGTAATGAAGTGGACACCAGCCACGGTCGCATCCTGTACCTGGAAGACGTGAGCGTCAGCTTTGATGGCTTCAGGGCCATCAACAAGTTGTCGCTCGACATTGCGCCGGGCGAGCTACGCTGCATCATCGGCCCCAACGGCGCGGGCAAGACCACGATGATGGACATCATCACCGGCAAGACCCGGCCCGACGAAGGCACCGTGTACTTTGGCAGCACCATCGACCTGCTGCGCCACAACGAGCCCGAGATCGCCCAGCTGGGCATTGGCCGCAAGTTCCAGAAGCCCACCGTCTTTGAGCAGCTCACCGTGTTTGAAAACCTCGAACTCGCGCTCAAGACGAACAAGGGTGTCAAGGCGTCCATGTTCTTCAAGCTCGACTCGACCCAGAGCGACCGTCTGGCCGAGGTGCTGCACACCATCCACCTGGCCGAGCAGGTGGGGACCCTGGCCGGGGTGCTGAGCCACGGCCAAAAGCAGTGGCTGGAGATTGGCATGCTGCTCATGCAAGACCCCAAGCTACTCTTGCTGGACGAACCTGTGGCTGGCATGACCGACCATGAAACCGAGCGCACCGCTGAGCTGTTCCTCAGCCTCAAGGGTAAGCACTCGCTGATGGTGGTGGAGCACGACATGAGCTTCATCCGCACCCTGGGCGGGACGGTTACTGTGCTGTGCGACGGCTCGGTGCTGGCCCAAGGCACGCTCGACCAGGTGCAAGCCGACGAGCGTGTGATCGAAGTTTACCTGGGACGATGAATATGCTAGAGGTCAAAAACATTCACCAGTACTACGGCGGCTCGCACATCCTGCGCGACGTGAGCCTAAACGCCGAAGCTGGCCAGGTCACGGTGCTGCTGGGCCGCAACGGCGTGGGCAAGACAACGCTGCTCAAAAGCCTGATGGGCCTGGTGCCCATCAAGAGCGGCAGCATAACGCTGGCTGGGCAAGACCTGAGCCGCGCCAAACCCTATGAGCGCGCGGCCGCCGGCATTGGCTATGTGCCGCAAGGCCGCGAAATATTTGCGCGCCTCACGGTCGAAGACAATCTGCGCATGGGCCTGGCCACGCAGCCCAGTGGTACGCCTATACCGCCTGATCTGTTCCAGCTCTTTCCGGTGCTCAAACAAATGCTGCACCGCCGGGGTGGTGATCTGTCAGGCGGTCAGCAGCAACAGCTGGCCATTGCAAGAGCGCTGGCCGCCAAGCCGCGCCTCTTGATACTGGACGAACCCACCGAAGGCATCCAGCCCAGCATCATCAAAGACATTGGCCGCGTGATCCGCCAGCTGGCCGACGTGGGCCTGCAAGGCCAGCGCATGGCGATCTTGCTGTGCGAGCAGTACTACGACTTTGCCGAAGAACTGGCTGACGACTACCTGGTCATGGAGCGCGGCGAAGTGATCGCCAGCGGGCCGGGGAGCGAGATGAAGGCGAAGAACATTCAGCAGCTGGTGGCGATTTGAGGGGGAGGGGACATTCGCAGGTGATGTCTATGCCGTACCAGCGCAGTCCCGAATCCCAAGCTCAAACGCAGCATCGACCAAGCGCATTTCGCAGCGTTGCTGCTTGGCGCTGATGCCAGATCATTCTTTGATTTTTTGGCTTCGGGCCTCGATCGCACAGTACGTTGATGCTGGCAGCAGGTCATGTAGCTCTTGAAGCGACCCTGTAGGGGACGGCACGAACACTCGTCTATTACTACGCTGTCTGAATCCAGTTCTCTGTTTGCAGCGCAGGCACCCTTGCGAACTCTCCCATGTTGTTGGTCACCAGCACCAGGCCTTCGCTGCGGGCGTGCGCGGCAATGTGCATGTCGTTCACGCCGCTAGAATGGCCGATTTTTTCCAGGGCGGCGCGAATGGCACCGTAATGCTGCGCGGCCTTGGGGCCGTAGGGCAGAACTTGCAGGCGACTGCAAAAGTCCTCGATGGCAGCCAGGTTCTCGCTCACGCGGTTGCTTTTTTCCGCACCGTGCGTGAGTTCGGCGAGGGTGATGGCCGAAATGGCCATGCGGCTGGCGTTCGCGTTGAAGGTGGAAAGCACCTCGACGGGTCGCCGCTTCAACACATAGATGACAGTATTGGTGTCCAGCAGGTAACGCAGCATCAGAGCGCCTCACGCTCCGGCTGGTGCTGGCTGGCGCGCTCGGGCAGAAACTCGTCACTGACCGCAGGGCCACCCAAAAAGAAGCTGTCCCAGGTTTGACCCAGAGGGGTGAGGATGCGCTCGAGACCTTTGACGCGTATTTCTACCTATTGGACACCCTCGGGTAGACGCACGTCCACGGGCAGACGAACGGCCTGGGTGCGGTTGTTGACGAAGACAGTGCCGATGGACATGGTGATCCTCCTTGAGGAGATGTATGTGGTAACTGTATATAGCGCGTCTGCAATCAGCAATGAAGCAGTTACAAATTCCACAACCTCGGCACATTCCCTGGCAAGCCCCACAGCACCTGCCGCCAGGCTGCCCACACGGGCCGCAGTAGTTGCATGGCGGGCTCCACCACGGGGGCCAGCACGCGCAGCACGATGACTTGAGGGTGCGCTTGCGTGGCCCCTGCCTGCAGGCGCAGGGGGCTCTCATGAAGTGCGGCGCGTGCAGCTTCCAGCGCAGCTTCGGCGCGGTCGGGTGCGATGGCGCTGCCTGCGGCAAACACAAGCGTGCCCATGCAGCGCTGGCCAGCCAGGCCGAGCGGCCCGTTCATCAGGCGTTCGTCCTGAGCGTCCACCGTGCCGCGCTCCAGCCAGACTCCAGGAATCTCCAGATGCTGCTGAAAGTGCCCGGTCGCAAAGGGCTGGTTGGCGTTGGGCAAGCCCAGGGCGGTCAGGTCCCAGGTCATAAGTTCGGCCGTGGGGGCGAGTTCAAAGCGGGCCAGGTTGAGCGCGTCGCAGCCGCTGTAGGCCAGCGCTTCAAGCGGCAGCCACTCCAGCCGTGCGCCGTCTTCCACTCGGGCATGCACCTGCTGGGTGGCCAGGCCCGCTTCGCTTCTGTAAAAGCGAGTGGCGCCGGGCGTGGTCACCAGGCCGTGTGCGCCTTGGCCCACGGTGACCCGCATGTCCAGCGTGTCGCCGCCTACCAGCCCGCTGGGAGGGTGCACGAGTACGTTGTGGCAAATCGCATCACCTTCGGGGTAGAGGCTTTGCAAAATGCGCAGCGGACCCTGGTGTGAAAAACGGGCGACGCTGCGCCCGTTTTCCTGTGTGTAGTCCAGCGACAGGCGTGCGAGCCAGCTCATTCGCCCTGCGAGCCGCGGTGTGCCCAGGCGGTGGTGTGTTTTTCGATGTAGCTGAACAGCTCGTACATGACCATGGCCATGGCACCCACCACCAGCAGTCCGGCAAAGGCCAAGCCCATTTGCATGGCCGACCCGGCTGAGATCAGCAGGTAGCCAATGCCTTCATTGGCAGCCGTCATCTCCGATACGGTGGTGCCCACAAACGCCAGCGTGATGGCGACCTTGAGCGAGCCGTAAAAGTAAGGCATGGAGCGGGGCAGGCCAACCTTGACCAGCACGTCCCAGCGCTTGGCGCCCAGCACGCGTAGCACGTCTTCAAGCTCGGGCTCGAGCGTGGCCAGGCCGGTGGCGATGTTGACCATGATCGGAAAGAAGCTGATTAGGAAAGCCGTCAAAATGGCCGGGCCAATGCCGATGCCAAACCACACCACCAAAATCGGCACAAAGGCCGCTTTTGGCAATGCGTTGAAGGCGGTCATGAGCGGGTAGACCGCCGCGTAGGCAATGCGTGAGCTGCCAATCACAAAGCCCAGCAGTACGCCCACCACAATCGCAATGCCAAAGCCGGCCATGGTGACCCAGAAGGTGCGCCAGGCGTGGCCGGCGATCACTTCCTTGAACTCCATGAACTGTTGCCAGATGCGTGAAGGGCTGGGAAAGACGAATTCGGAGACGTTGAAGGCGCGGCACAGACCTTCCCACACCACCAAAGTGATGACCAGAAGGACCCAGGGGGACCAGCGTTCCAGTGTTTTCTTGTTCATGTCTAACCCTTACTGGTTGATGGCGGCGCCGTCTTTGCGCATGGCGCCGATGTGTCCGCGCAGCTCATGCACGATTGCGGTGAATTCGGGGGTGTAAGTCACCTCCAGATCGCGTGGACGCGGCAGGTCGATTTCGCGCTTGACCACAAAGCGGCCTGGGCTCTTGCTCATTACATAAACCGTGTCTGCCAGGAACACCGATTCGCGCAGATCGTGCGTGACCAGAATCACGTTGAAGCGTTGCTCCGTCCACAAGTCACGCAGCGTGCACCACAGCTCTTCGCGGGTGAAAGCGTCAAGCGCACCAAAAGGCTCGTCGAGCAACAGCATTTTGGGTTCGTGAATCAAGGCACGGCAAATGCTGGCACGTTGCTGCATGCCGCCCGACAGTTGCCAAGGGAACTTGTCTTCGTAGCCGCCTAGTCCCACGGTTTGCAGCAGCTTGCGGGCGCGGGCCACATACTCGTCTTTCTTTTTCTTGAAACTGGAGCGGTAGGGTTCCACAATTTCAAGCGGCAACAGCACATTGTCCAGCGTGGAGCGCCAGGGTAGAAGAGAGGGTGCCTGAAACGCCATGCCGCTTATCTTGAGCGGGCCCGTGACCGGTTGACCATCGACCAGAATCCGCCCCTTGCT
>Ga0172373_10001392_pt1 | contig 39224 bp, 33 predicted proteins | sample Lak10m_2_FD_114546 | JGI IMG/M metagenome (GOLD analysis project Ga0172373, IMG submission 114546) | Freshwater microbial communities from Kabuno Bay, South-Kivu, Congo - kab_092012_10m | ecosystem: Environmental > Aquatic > Freshwater > Lake | place: Democratic Republic of the Congo... | reverse complement strand
TTAACAATAGCATCCACCAAATTCAAATAAGCGGTAATGCGCCTTACACGGTAATTTTCTTCTCGCTTTTTAATAGGAACAAAGTCGATTTTAAACGATTCGCTGTACTGTTCACGCATAAATTCACACAACTCGTCATCGCCAATCGACATAACTGAAGAAATGCCAAAACGAGCCACCCGGATGGGGGTATCGACCGTAAAAGCGGTCCCCATAACCGGAATATGAACAGAATGAATTAATTCGGACTTGACCATAAAACACCTAACAAAACTCAAATTTTTTTGCTCGAAGCAAAAGTTTAAATATCATACCACGATTACAAAAGAACAGTCACTCGAAACACGTTGTTTTCAGAAAAAACCTCAAAAAAACCACTATGTTGTTCAACAATTTTTCGACATACGTACAACCCCATACCCGTTGAATCATAATATTCTGGCTTTGCACCTTCGCTTTGGTCAGCAAGTTTTGATTCAAACTCAATACTCACCCTCCCATCTTTAAGTCGTTTTGCCTTTACCTTCAATTCATTTTTTTGCTGATACCGTGCTGCATTGTTGATTAAATTATTAAATACCAAATGAATTTTATCCCCATCCACCTCAATCTCTAGTCCGTCTTCCACCTCTTCTTGCACACTTAACTCGTTTAAACTCATCACAAAATAATTACTCTTTAACGCCTGTTCTAAAACTTTTTTTACAAGTACTTTTTGTTTTCTAAGTCCATAAACCCCTGTTTTAATTTGCTCTTGTTCTAAATAATTTTTCGAAAACAAATGCAACTTACTCGACTGTTCACCCACTATCGTTAAAATCACATTCATATCTACCTGCTTTGCCTTTTCAGGATCCAATACCATTTGTATAAAATTCCATATCGCAAAGTGAGTATTTTTAACCTCATGAATCACCCCTTTGGCCAAAGCTTCAGTATATTCTTGTTGTTTTTCGGCCAAAGCTGCTTCATGTTCTTTTTCTAAAATCTGTGTTTGCAAAGCCATTAACTCAGTATGCTTAAATTTTAAATCTTCAATTAACTTGGCATGGTTTAAAAATACCGCCATTTGGTGGCTCACTTTTCCTAAAAACACCCGCTCGGCTTCACTGTAAGGCTTTAGCGTTTTCTTTTCGCCTAAAATAACGGCCCCAAATACTTTTGCATCAATTTTTAGGGGTACCACAACGTGCACCAACGTATCGTCTATCATCTCGTTCATCCGATACGGCTCTTCTTGTTTAATCAGTTCTTCCACATTTAGGTAGTTAGATCCTTCATAAAGTTGAACCTGATCTCCTTGGGCAAATGCAAACTTTACACTGGAGGCATACAACACCTGATCAAAAGTTTTTCGAATGTACTCCATCACCTCTTGCAGCCCCTGTTGTTGCGCCAAGCCTTTTGCAAAATCAACCACCACATCCCGCAACTGGTACTTTCGCCTAAAAAACAAATGGCTTAACCAAGGTTGCAGCACCTGAAAATACACAAAAATCACCAATGATGACAAAAGCAAAATTCCAAACAATCCGGCTGCCGTAAACTGTGCACTAAACAGCTCATTTACCTTGGGCACTCCCAACCACACCACACCATACACAGGAACAAATACCAACATCGATAGGATTAGCCAATATACCGTGTAATGAATCGCCGTTTTAATGTTAAACGCTTGGTACCGTGTTACCGCTATGAACATGGCTATGAAATTAATGATAAAACTATAACGTCCATACTTAGCAAATTGAGGGTTGCCCAAAGATGGCAATAAAGTTGAAAAAATAAACACCATTAAAAAATTAAAAGCAATGCATATTGAAATGATGCGAGCTTGTTTTTGTAATGATCCTCGAACCTTAATAGCCTTATACACCAATGTAAAAATACAGAACACCACTATAAAAGCAACATACATCGAATACACTACAAAAATCGGATACTTTACATCAAAATAGAACAAGGGTTTATCAGGATAAAAATTGATAAAATAATGCACCCCTAATGGTGCCAATGTCATACAAAAAACTACAGCTATCCCAGCGGATACCCCATAAAACAAACGTCTAAAAAAAACATAGTGAGTTGGAAAGGGAAATAAATAATCTGACACAAAATGAAACAGTGCCGCAGTCAAAAAACTTCCCCCCAATAAAGAAATCATTCCAACAGCTTGAATTTTAGGTACATATACATTAAAAATCTCTACGCCTTGAGAAGGATTTAATTGGTATAGCTTATTGGCTTTTATTAAAAGTTCTTCACGACAAGCCGCAAAAAAAATGTACACAAAGGCCAAAACCCCTTGTACAAAAAAAGGCATAATTTGCTTTTTATTTGCTGCCGAAACAAGTACAAAGATACTCATTAACAGCATTCCGAATGATGAAATGCAAAGCACAATAAAATTTAAGCTAACCAAAATTTAATCCTTATGAGACGGATACAGATCAAATTTTTTCAGCTTGCCTTGCAAGGTTGAGCGATGTATCCCCAATTCACGGGCAGCTTTTGCCAAATTACCTCGATTGTTTGATAAAGCAAGTTCCAATTTTGACTTTTCGATTTGATCAAGGGTATTTGACAACGAATTTTCCAACGACTGAGTTGCAACGCCAATTACATCTAGGGCAAAATCGGGCTTTTCGCCTTGAGAATACAAACAAGTCATCACTTGAATATGATTTTTTAATTCACGAATATTGCCCTTCCAAGGTCGTTGAATTAACCGTTGAAGGTAATGTTCTGGAAATTGCAAATTAGTTTTATATTTTTGGTTAAATACCGACTGGAAATAGCTAATAAACCCCCGAATAAGCTCTGGATTGTTTCGAATAGGGGGCAACTCAACCACAAATTGACTTACCCGAAAATACAAATCTTCCAAAAACTCACCCGATTCAATTGCTTTTTGCAACTGTTTGTTGGTGGCCAAAATCAACCTAAACTGCAACGGAATATTTTTATGACCACCCACTCGAGTAATCGACTGAGATTCAAGGGCATGCAGTAATTTTTTTTGAATATCCAGGGGTAAATTACCAATTTCATCTAAAAATAAAATCCCCGTATGTGCCAGCTCAAGCTTTCCTTTTTTTAATTCATCCGCTCCAGTAAAAGCTCCTTTTTCATATCCAAATAACTCAGCCTCAGCCAATGAACTAGGAATAGAGCCACAATTCACCCACACCAAAGGAGAGCTTGGACAAAGCATATGGTGCAAATACGACACCAAAGTTCCTTTTCCAACGCCTGTTTCACCCAATATCAACGTAGACAACTCACCCCTAACAGCTTTTAGGGCTTTATCGTAAATATGCTGATACACCGAAGATGGAGGCACAAATGCATGGTAAAACGACGAAAGCGCATCCGTTAAAATAGAAGCAGCTTGCTTTATTTTACGCTCTTCTAATAATCGAAAAACGGTTTGTTTAAGCAATTCGGGCTGCTTTTCTAAATCATCTTTAAACACATAATCTTTAGCCCCACGTCGAATACATTGCACAATAATATCGGTAGACTGACTAGCCGTTACAATAAGAATAGACACATCGGGAGCCTGCTTCAGCACAGCCTCCAATAACTCACATTCTTTTACATTGGGCATAAAATAATCCAACAACACTACATCTACAGCATTCGCTGCTAAAAAATCTACGCATTGCTGTTTTGATTCAGCTTCAATCACTTCAAAGCTGTCCCCCAACAAAACCTTCATTGCCATCCGTGACACACGTAAATCATCCACAATAAGCACTCTTGGTTTCATAACATCCTCATAAAAATTAATTTTAATTTATTTTAACCAAAAAGAATCATTTCTTCCAGTTATTTTTATTTAATTCTTCCTGAACTGGGCTTGGTCAAGTTTTTGCAATTTTTAAAAAATAATTTTATAAGGGAGCACTTTTAATGAAAAAAACTATTGCGACACTATCTAAAGAAAAAGGGTTAGAAAAATTTTCAAAGATTATTTTAACTGAAGGAAGATCGCTTATCCCCCATGTTCACAACCTCCCAATAGACACCGACAGAATGGACCGACTTTGGAGAACCTACACCCGAACGGGACTGTATTTATCCAACGGAGGAGTAAGCGAAGGGCTGCTTTCTTTAAAAGACATAAAATCGTACGGAACCCCTACAGGATTTAATTTGTATCGGTCTGATCGTCCTGAATCAGTAGGGCTAAAACAAGACCGCTTGCAACAGTTTTTAGTAGAAGAAGGCGTATTAGCTAAAAAAAGCGACTCTATTTTTGTGGAATTTTCGTTAGGAAGCCATGAAGGCATCACCCGAATTTTACGCTGCATTCACAGTTCACAAAATTCGGGTATGATGTACCCCTGTGGAGGCTACAGCCTTATTGTACGAGCAGCAGCCACCTCAGGATTAAACCCGTTCAAGGTATTTTTGATACAAACCGACAGTAAAGGGAGTGAAAAAATTGACTTAAACGATTTATATAAACAAGCCAAAAAACATCCCAAAGCAAAAACCCTGTATCTTGAAAACAAAACCATGGCCGGAGCCGTGTATACCGAAAAAGAACTGGATGACATTGTAAAATTTTGTAAAACAACCCAAACCTTTTTGATATTAGATAGTGCGCATATGCATATGGAATTTGAACCCAAACATGCTTTTCCAACCCCTACCCCCATTTTTGAAAAAAACAATTTCACCGATTTTGCTGTAATCATTACGGGTTCTAAAACCTACGGCTTAGAACGAGGACGAGTAGGCTTTGTTGTACTGGGCAATAAAACCCTAGCCACAACCTTTAGAAGTGAGCTTACAAAACAATTAGGATCTTTGAGTGATTTATCCATTGAAGTAGCCGATGCGCTAATATCGACCCCTATTAAAACAAGAAAAGCTTTTATTGCAAAAAGAGCTCAAGCCCATTTAGAAAACTTAACCCTCATGATTTCATACTTAGAAGGAATTAAGGGGCTCGATTTAGTTTTTAAACCTCAAAGTGGTATACAGCTTAAAGTAGACATGGCTAAACTGCGACATAAATTTTTTGGAAATATGCGCATGGTTAATGCAGAAATTTTTTCATATGCGCTTCATTCGGCAACAGACATTGTTATTCTTCATGCGTTTCAACTCATGGATCCCAAAGGAACTGCCATTCGCTTAAGTTTTTCTTGTGAAGAGGATATTCATAAAGGAATGAAACTACTGCAAGATTTTGTTCACAACACGCTCACAGACAAACCCACAAAAAACCCATTTATGCCCGATGTAGAACTTGCAGAACAATACGTCTTTCCTTCAAAAAACGACATGAAAGAGGTGTTGGAAAATTCGTACACAAAAATGCCCAAAAACCATACAGCAACACTAATAGCAAATTATCGAAAAAACTTAGACCAAAACATGCCCCGAGCTAAATTTCTAAAAATTTCCGATCAAGCCATTGAAAACGCATTAAATCAAGCCGCAACAGCCATACAAAAGGGCTGGAAATACTATAAAGCCCAGAACAATTTATCCAAATAATTCACCGCTTGCATATTGAGGGCATGCCCGCTTTTAACCCCAATCACATGCCCTTTTATGCGCTTGCCCAAAATAGCCAAATCGCCAATCATATCAAGCACTTTATGACGGGCTATCTCATTTTCATATCTTGGAGGCTGTACATAGTCGGTTTCATCAATCACCAGGGCATTGTCCAAACTACCACCCAAGGCCAAACCCTGCTTTAACAACTGCTCAACCTCAGCTTTAAACCCGTAGGTTCTTGCATGGGCTAGTTCATTCACAAAATAGTCAGGTTTTCCATTAAAATGGGCCGACTGAAGTCCAATAAAGGTTGAGCTATAATCGGCTATATAGGTTAATTTAAACGATTCATCGGGTAATAAAATAAGGCTTTGGCCATTAAGTTGAAGGGTATGATGTGTATTTATAGTCACCTCTTCTAAAAGCCTGTCTGAAGGCTTAATTTGGCCCTCCTGAAGCATTTTAACAAAAAAATCCGAACTCCCATCCATGATGGGCATTTCTTGTGCTGACACCTCAATGCGAACATCGGTTAACCCCAAAGCCCAACAGGCGGCCAATACGTGCTCGGGTGTTTGAATAAAAACATCTTGGTGTTTCAACAAAGTGGCCCGATTTGTTGAGGCTATACTGGCTGGAACCACCGGCACTTCTGCAAAATTTAAATCGGTACGTACAAACACAATACCACTGCCAATAGGTGCTGGTAAAAACCCAAGTGTGCACGGTTTACCGCTATGAATACCCACTCCCGAACAAGAAACCGCTTGGGTTAAAGCATGCCGAAACATTAGTGAACTGTTTTTTGAAACCCGTAAAAAACCAGGCTTAAAACAAATAAAACCCCACTGAACACCAAGTAGGTTTTGGCATAAAGCAAGCCAAACAAACTAAAGGTTACCAAAGGCCCCATCACTCGGCTTAAGCTTCCAAACCCTTCGTAAATACCCATGGTATGCCCCTGAACATCGGCATCAACCAAAGTCGATAATAAGGCAGGCAAATAAACACCTACTAACGCTATGCCAATGGCTAAAGGCACTAAACTAATTAAAACCGCCGATAAAACCGATGAAAGGGCTAAGCCCAAAAATGATACCAAGGCTAAAACTAGTCCTATTTGAACCATTTTGGCTGGCTTAGACACTTTTTTACGGGTTACAAACCCTTGCACACAAAGGGTAATCAACCCCAACCCCACAAACAAAAAGCTATTTTGATGCACGTTATACCCCAAGGTATGGTGTGTGAATACAGAAAAACTAGTCTCAAACCCTGAAAATACAGTCATAAACACAAATTGAATGGCACAAATTCCCATCACAAATTTACTGTTTAATTTTAAAAAACCTCCTATCAAAGAAAGCGGGGTATGTTTATAAGTTTCAGCTCTTTTTTCGGGCTCTTTAAGCAAAAAAATAGTTAAAATTGTAGCCACTAACGAAGCTGCTGCTGCAGCCAAAGCAGCCCAAAACTGGCCATGAGTATGCGAATATAAAATTCCCCCCAATGCGGGGCCCACAATAAATCCAAACCCAAAGGCCATCCCAATTACAGCCATCCCTTTAGGTCTTTCCTCGGGCGTTGTAATGTCGGCCACATAGGCACGGGCAATTGAAATATTCCCGCCCGTAATCCCATCAATTAATCGCGCTAAAAAAAACAAGCCATAGGTATTCGCTATCGCCAAAACACAGTATCCAACCACCGACCCAATTTTACTCATTACCAACAAAGGTTTACGCCCATATTGATCCGACAATCCACCCAAAACCGGTGCCGCAAAAAACTGAGCCAACGAATACACCGCCATAAGTACCCCTATTGCAAACGAACTAACATTTAAATTTAAAGCCAATTGAGGTAAAACAGGGATGATAATACCGAATCCAATCAGCTCGGTTGATACTACTAAAAACAATACAAATAAAGCTTTTTTATGTTTCATAATATTTAAAAATGGTCGGGGCGACAGGATTTGAACCTGCGACCTCTAGCACCCCATACTAGTGCGCTACCAACTGCGCTACGCCCCGTTATTAGTAGTTTCATCCTGAACCGCCAAAGCAGATACTTCTGCGTTTAAAGAGGGCTGTTCAGGTTCAACCGTTTTATCAGAAGAACTAGACACTAACTCTAATTCTTTTCCATCCATCAAGGTATCAAACTCTCCAGCATCGATCACTTCTCTATCCATCAATACCTTTGAAATTCGAACCAAAGTTTCTTTGTTTTCAAGCAACATTTTCTTGGCTTCATCATAGCACTTTTCAATCAATCGTCTTATTTCCTGGTCAATCTCGCTGGCTGTTGCTTCCGAATAATCTTTTGAATGATCCGAATAATCTTTACCCAAAAACACAGTACGTTGAGATTTTCCGTATTTACGACGGCCTAATTTTTCACTCATTCCATAATTACACACGTAATTTCTAGCCATTTCGGTAGCACGTTCAATATCGTTTGAAGCACCCGAAGTAATAAAACCCATACACAACTCTTCAGCAATACGGCCACCCATCAAAATTTTAATTTGGTCTTCCATTTCTTCTTTAGCTACCAAATGTTTATCTTCTATGGGCAATTGCAAGGTATAGCCCAAAGCCAAGCCTCTGGGCAAAATACTAATTTTATGCACAGGATCAGAATTAGGTAATAAGCGTGCAACCAAAGCATGCCCTACTTCATGGTAAGCCACAATTTCTTTTTCTTTAGATGAGATCAAACGAGATTTTCGCTGAGGACCCGCAATAACACGTTCAATAGCTTCTTCAAGCTCGTTCATTTCAATTACTTTTTTATTTTTTCTTGCTGTTAACAAGGCACCTTCATTCACCAAATTAGCCAAATCTGCCCCTGTAAAACCAGGTGTTCTACGTGCCAACACCTCCACATCAATTTTTTTAGATACTTTTTTATTTTTTAAGTGAATATTTAAAATAGCCGCACGGCCTTTAATATCGGGCTTATCTACTACAATTTGACGGTCAAATCGTCCGGGACGAAGCAAAGCAGGATCCAAAATATCTGGCCTATTGGTAGCCGCAATTACAATAACTGTAGATCGAGGGTCAAATCCATCCATCTCAACCAACAACTGGTTTAAGGTTTGTTCACGTTCATCGTGACCTCCGCCTAAACCCGCACCACGATGACGCCCCACCGCATCAATTTCATCCACAAAAATGATACAAGGGTTATTTTTTTGAGCTTGCGCAAACAAATCACGTACCCGTGAAGCACCCACACCCACAAACATTTCAACAAAATCAGAACCTGACAAACTAAAAAACGGAACTCCAGCCTCACCCGCAATAGCTTTAGCAAGCAAGGTTTTACCCGTACCTGGAGAACCCATCAACAAAGCCCCTCTAGGAATTTTTGCGCCCAAATCTAGATATTTAGCAGGGTGTTTTAAAAATTCTACAATTTCATTCAGTTCTTCCACAGCCTCATCAATGCCAGCCACATCTTTAAAGGTGATGGCATCTTTACCCTCTGTTTTTTTCCAAGCCACAGCCCGCGACTTACCAAACGACATCGCCTGATTATTGGCTCCTTGAGCTTGCCTAAAAATAAAAAACCACAACGCACCAATTAAAATAAAAGGTAAAAAAGCTTGTAAAAATAAGTTCCAGAACCAACCCGAACTAGACGAACTCACTTTAATAACAACATTTTGCTTTCTAAGCTCGCTTACAAACTCTGGATACGATATATAAAACGTTTTAAACTCTACTCCGGCTTTGGTTTTTCCGGTAAGCTGCTGCTCATTAGGCCTCAGAACTACTTCTTTAATTTGTCCTTGGTCTAAATCACGCACAAACTGAGAAAAATCAACCTGTACAGGCCCTTTAGGGCTAAAGTAGGTAGATACGATTGAAAAAATCATTAGGCCCACAATTAAGTAGCCGATAAATGATCGCCAGTTTTTATTGGATGGTTTTTTCGCTGTTTTCATAAAAGAACCTCTATTGTATGCGAACTTAGTTTATTAAATCAAGCAGGCTAGACAAAGGCTGACTCTAAATGAGTGATGACCTTATTATTTTCAACCACTACCACATCAAATCGCACCATATAAGCATACAATTTGTAGTGTTTAATAAAAGCAAGCGTCGTTTTTTTAATACGATTTTGCTTAGCTTTGGTGATGGCTTCCAAAGGATGTACTTTACTTTCTGGCTTGTACGCCTTAACTTCTACAACTACTAAAACAGTACCCTTTTGAGCAACAACATCTACTTCACCCAATTTATTTTTATAATTTTGAGCAAAAATTTTATAGCCTTTATTTTGCAAATAACGCACGGCTATTGATTCCCCTTCTCGCCCCAACTCTACCATCGACACTGTCAACGTCATAAACCCACCCTAAAACAACGACAACTGTCGAGTCAAATTAAAGGTTTTGCGATGAACCAAACTTGGCCCCATTTCAAAGACACGTTGATAGTGATCTTCAGTTCCGTAACCTTTGTGTTTCAAAAATCCATAGCCCGGATACTGCACATCAAGAGCATCCATGATGCGGTCTCGGGTTACTTTTGCCACTATAGAGGCAGCAGATATAACCGAATGCAAGGCATCCCCTTTGACGAAAGTTTTAACTATAACAGAACGCAAATCAGGAGCTGAATTGCCATCTATCCACACTTCATTGGGTACTAAAGATAAATTGTAAACCGCTTTTTCCATAGCCAACAAAGTCGCTTTTAAAATATTAAGGGTTTCAATCTCTTTAACCTCTACAACCCCTACTCCAACCGACACGGCGGTACTAAATACCAGATCATACAAACTGTCTCGTTGAGCCGCAGTTAGGGTTTTTGAATCACAAAAAGATGATGTATCGCAGTCCTCAGGAAAAATAACAGCAGCGGCCACAACAGGACCAGCCAAAGCACCCCGGCCAGCTTCATCTACCCCCGCTACAATCAAACCCATGATTTATTGAAATTTTTTAAGTACTAATACCGCATTATGTCCACCAAATCCGAACGAATTTGATACCGCATAATTCACTGTGCGCTCCACAGCTTTTAAGGGGGTATAGTTCAAGTCGCAATCAGGATCTGGATTTTCTAGGTTTAGGGTGGGATGAATCAACGAATCGTTGATAGCAAACACACAGGCTGCCATTTCAATAGCCCCTGCAGCACCCAATAAGTGTCCTGTCATTGACTTTGTAGAGTTAAGGCTCATCTTGTAAGCATGTTCCCCGAATACGGTTTTAATCGCATGAGTCTCATTTTTATCATTAAGTACTGTTGAGGTACCATGGGCATTGATATAATCGACTTGATCGGCCGAAATACCTGCTGTTTTTAGCGCCATTTTTAAAGCTCGGGTAGCGCCCTCACCTTCAGGAGCCGGTGCCGTTATGTGATACGCATCACCTGAAGACCCAAATCCAACCATCTCAGCATAAATATGAGCCCCACGTGCTTTAGCATGTTCTAATTCTTCTAGCACCAAAATGCCTGCACCTTCACCCATTACAAACCCATCACGGGCGGCATCAAAAGGTCTAGAGGCTTTTTGAGGATTATCGTTATTGTCAGATAAAGAACGGGCCGCACAAAAACTAGCCAACCCCAACGGAGTAATAGCCGCTTCAGCACCACCAGCAATCATAGCTACAGCGTCTCCTTGTTGAATTAAACGAAACGCATTACCCATAGAATGAGCTGATGAAGCGCAAGCTGTTACAGAACAAGAATTGGGACCTCTAGCACCTAACTTGATAGCTACAAAACCTGCTGCCATGTCTGCAATCATCATAGGTACGGTAAAAGGGCTAATTTTAGAAGGTCCTTTTTCATGTAACACGTTGGCCATTTCTTCTAAAATATCGATACCACCAATACCAGAGCCAATTTCTACTCCAATTTGATTGGCTTCTTTTTCGATAGATAAACCAGAGTCTTTAACCGCCTCAAGAGCCGCAGCCAAAGCAAATAAAATGAAACGAGTTGTACGGCGGGCTTCCTTTTTGTCTAAAAACGACTCAGGATCAAAGTTTTTAACCATAGCAGCAATTCGTGTAGAGTAAGCAGTCACATCAAAACGGGTAATGGGTTCAACACCCGACACTCCTTTATACAAAGCTTCCTTAAACTCTTTAATCGAATTTCCTATAGGGGTAACAACACCCATGCCTGTAATAACAACTCGTTTATTCAAAACAGTTCTCCTACTTGTTGATGTGTTTTAAAATGTAGCTAGTCGTTTGACCTACTGTAGTTAATTTTTCTGCATCTTCATCAGCGATTTCTGTTCCGAATTCTTCTTCAAGTGCCATAACCAATTCTACTGTATCTAAAGAGTCTGCGCCTAAGTCTTCTGTAAAAGAAGCTTCCATGGTTACCTCATCTTCTGAAACGCCTAGTTGTTCAACAACTACACCTTTAATTTTTTGAAACACTTCCTGTTCTGTCATAGACATACCAAACTTCCTCCTAAATTTTTTTTACATTCTCATTCCGCCGTCAACTCGAATCACTTCCCCGGTTACATAAGCAGATAAATCTGATGAGAGAAATAAAACTGCATTTGCAACCTCCAGCGGAGTACCCAATCGTTGTTGCGGGACGGAAGCCATTATATTATCAAGATATTCCTTCGGTAAAGCCGAAATCATATCGGTTTGAATAAACCCAGGGGCAACTGCATTACAGGTAAGCCCTTTTGAGGCATATTCACGGGCCAAAGATTTAGTAAAACCAATGACTCCAGCCTTAGACGCAGCATAGTTGGCTTGGCCCGCATTACCCATTAAACCCACTACCGAAGTAACGTTCACAATGCGTCCATACCGCTGTTTTAACATCGGTCTTAATACCGCTTTTGAGGTATAAAACACCGAATTTAAATTGGTTTGAATCACTGCATCCCACTCTTCAGACGACATCCGCATAATTAAATTATCTTTGGTAATTCCTGCGTTATTCACCAAGATATCTATTTTTGAAAAATCGGCTACAACGGCCTGAATAAGACCATTCACTTCTTCTTGGTTGGCCACATTAGCTTTGTAACCTTTCGCTTTATACCCCTTAACCTCAATACTCTCGGCAGCTTTTTGAGCGCCCTCTAGAGTAGTAGCTACACAAACAACCTGAGCACCATGAGCGGCCAACTGCATGGCTATTTCAAATCCAATACCTCGTGAAGCACCCGTAACTATAGCTACTTTACCCTGTAAATCAATAGACACCTTTTGTATCCTCCTTTTTTATTTTTAACTTAAATAAGTACTTACAAAAGCATCCAAGGAGGCTTTGTCAGACACGTTTTCCACCACAACTTCAGGAGCAATTTTTTTAATAAGCCCAGCCAATACTTTGCCTGACCCTACTTCAACAATCACGTCTACCTGTTGAGCTAAAAATTGAACAGTTTCTACCCAACGCACTGAAGAAATCACTTGTAACGATAAATTTTCTTTTAGGGCAGCAGCCTCTGTTTCAGGGGCTGCACTGCGGTTTAAAACAATAGGCACCTGAGCTTTTGAAAAAGAAACAGGTTCAATAAATGTTTTTAAATGTTCGCTTGCCGATTGCATTAAAGGCGAATGAAAAGCACCACTTACATTTAACGGAATTACTTTAGCCCCCAAGGCTTTAAGCGCTTCAATAGCCTCTAGCACAGCCTGTTTTTCGCCCGAAATAACCGTTTGTGAAGGGGCGTTAAAATTAGCAGCAACTACAACACCACTTGAAATGGAAGCCACCGTAGCTTGAATAATGTCAGCTGTAGAGCCCATAACCGCGGCCATAGCCGATTTTTCAGAGGGGTACGCCGCTGCCATCGCCTGCCCCCGTGCTTGGATAACCTTCAAAGCATCGGTAAAAGGCAAAACTTGGCTTGCTGCATAAGCTGTTAGTTCCCCCAAACTGTGACCCGCAACAAAACTAGGTTTAAAACCCTTCGCTTGAAGCAATGAAAACAAAGCAGTAGAAACTAAAAACAACCCCGGCTGAGCATTGGCCGTTTTTACCAATTCTTCATCAGGCCCTTCAAAACAAAGAGTCGATAACGAGCGTCCCAACACTTCATCCCCTTGTTTAAACAAGGCTTGAACCGAAGGTTCAATTTGAAAAACATCGTGCCCCATGCCCACTTTTTGCGACCCTTGACCTGGAAACACACAGGCGAATTTTTTCATTTTTCTCCTCCAAATCGAATAATATTTACAGCCCAGGTAAACCCTGCCCCAAACCCCACGGTTAAAACCAAACACCCTTCTTTTAAAAGTCCTTTTTCAGACGCTTCTTTCAAAGCAATAGGAATAGACGCTGCAGAAGTGTTACCATACTTATCGATGTTCATAAACACCTGGTTATCGCTGAGATGCAATTTGTGCTGAATCAACTCAACAATCCGTTGATTGGCTTGATGAGGCACCAACAAATCGATATCAGACGCCTTTAACCCTGCCGTACTTAAGGCTAATTCAAGCGCAGGAACCACACTTTCAACCGCTACTTTAAACACGGCCTTTCCGTTCATATAAATGGTGTTTTCAAAGGCTTCAATAGCTGCCTGAGTAATAGGGTTCAAAGAGCCCCCAGCCTGTACTTTTAAAATATCAAAATGCTCACCAGCCGAATATAGTTTTGAGTATAATATGCCGTAGCCTTGTTTTACTGGACCTACCAAAGCAGCACCTGCCCCATCTCCAAAAAGCACACAAATAGATCGGTCTTTCCAATTAATAAAACGACTTAACACGTCAGCCCCTGCCACTAAAACGTGGGAAGCTTGTCCGGTTTGAACATACTGTACCGCTGTAGTTAATGCATAACTAAAGCCTGAACACGCTGCCGACAGATCAAAAGCCCCTATATGAGTCAATCCCAACTTATGCTGTACCAAACAAGCTGTAGAAGGAAACAGAGGATAATCAGGAGTGGATGTAGCCACTAAAACCAAATCCACAGCACGTATCGAACCACCCCAATGCGTTAAGGCCTCTTTACAAGCCTGCGTCGCAAGATCTGACGTAGCAACACCAGGATCACACACCCGTCGTTCACGAATACCTGTACGTGAAAAAATCCATTCATCAGAGGTATCCAAGCCCGACAAAACCAAATCGTTGTTAGTAACCCGCTTTTGAGGAAGTGCTTTTCCTAACCCAAGAATACCAACCGACTTAAGGATGCTCATGTTGAAAAGCCTGAGTCATATTGTCAATAATACGGGTTTCAACAGCTTGTATACACATTCCTATCGCATTTTTAATGGCAATACGCTTCGATTTTCCATGGGCAATAATGGATACCCCATTGACACCTAACAATGGCGCGCCACCATATTCTTGATAATCAAACTTTTTAATAAAGCGCTTAAGCCCAGGCTTTAGTAACATCAAACCAATCAACGACATCCAAGAGGTTTTGGCTTCATTTTTGAAAAACTCTAAAAACAAAGCCGAAACCCCTTCGCCAAATTTTAAAATGTTATTACCCACAAACCCATCACACACAATCACATCCGCTTTGTCGTTTAAAATATCTTTACCTTCAATATTTCCAATAAACTGTATGGGTTGCTGCTCTAAAATCGGATAAGCTTCCAAAGTAGCTGCATTCCCTTTATCGGCCTCTTCTCCAATATTTAACAAAGCCACTCGGGGCGACTCTAGTTCTAATAAAAATTTAGCAAAATAATGCCCCATTACACCAAACTGAACCAAATGTTGAGGTTTAGAATCTACATTAGACCCCAAATCAAGCATTACGAAACGGCCTTTTTGAGACGGAAGAACAGCTGCAATAGCCGGTCGTTCTACACCAGGAATTTTACCCAAAGTTAACAATGAACAAGCCATAACAGCCCCTGTATTACCAGCCGAAACAAAGCCTTCAACGGCTTTATCACGCACCATATTTAAACCCAGTTGTATAGAAGATTCTTTCTTTTTACGAAAGGCTTGAGAAGGAGCTTCCGACATACCCACCACATCAGGGGCATGAGAAAGCGTACACCGATGCTTTGGAAATTGAGGAATAAGAGAAAGTTCTTTTTCAAGAACGTCTTGCGGGCCCAAAAGTACAAGTTCAATATCGAACTCGTTCAAGGCTAAAAAAGCACCTTGAAGCACTTCCGATGGGGCATGATCACCCCCCATCACGTCTAGGGCAATACGAATCAACTATGATTCCTTCGGTTGCTTCACCTTAAGTTCAATCACTTGACGGCCTTTGTACTGACCACAGGCCAAACAAGCTCGGTGAGAGAGACCTACAATGCCACAACTAGGACAAGGTCTTAAGTTGGGCATTTCAATTTTCCAACACGCGCCTTTAATGCGCTTTTTTGATTTTGAACGACGTTTTTTTGGAACTGGCATAATTCTATCTACCTTTCATCACTAGCTAAAACAAGGGCGCCATCATACCGATAGCGCCCATCTTTTGTCAATTCTTTCTTAGATATCGAAGTACATTGCGAACTCCCAAGGATGGGGGCGCAAATCTAAAGTTTTCACTTCTCTGTTAGTCTTGTATTCAATCCAAGTATCAATAACGTCTTGAGTAAATACATCACCTTTCAACAAAAACGCATGGTCTTTTTCAAGAGCTTTTAAGGCATCTCGAAGTGAACCTGGGGTTTGAGGTACCCGTGCCAATTCTTCTGGAGGTAAATCGTAAATGTCTTTATCGAGAGGTTGCCCTGGATCAATTTTGTTCACAATACCATCTAAAGCCGCCATCATGATCGCTGAAAATGCCAAATACGGATTACAGCTAGGATCTGGACAACGGAATTCAAAACGCTTAGCCTTTTCTGAGCTATGGTACATAGGAATACGTACCGAAGCACTGCGGTTACGGCGTGAATAGGCTAAATTCACAGGGGCTTCAAAACCAGGTACCAAACGACGGTAACTGTTTGTAGAAGGATTAGTGAAAGCCAACAAAGCAGGGGCATGCTTTAAAATACCGCCAATAGCGTACATAGCATTTTGTGACATTCCACCATACCCATCACCAGCAAAAAGATTACTTCCATCTTTCCAAAACGATAAGTGAACGTGCATACCACTTCCGTTGTCGTTAAACAAAGGCTTTGGCATAAAAGTAGCTGTTTTACCATGCTGAAAGGCTACATTTTTGATTACATATTTGTACTTCATCAAGTTGTCAGCCATTTTTACCAAAGGAGCAAAACGCATTCCAATTTCAGATTGACCTGCTGTTGCTACTTCGTGGTGTTGTACTTCCATAGCCACACCAATGTTTTGTAAGGTCAACATCATTTCTGATCGAATATCTTGAAATTTATCGGTAGGAGGAACCGGGAAATACCCTTCTTTGAAACGAATTTTATAGCCTTGGTTAGGGTTTTCTTCACGACCTGTATTCCACTTACCTTCAACAGAATCAATGAAATAGTAACCTTCGTTTTCTTTTTGATCGTAACGAATGCTATCAAAAATAAAAAACTCTGCCTCAGGACCTACAAAAAAAGTATCTGCAATGCCCGTAGACTTTAAATAACTTTCTGCTTTTAAAGCAATATTACGAGGGTCACGAGAATAGGTTTGACCCGTAATAGGATCAAATACATTACACACAAGAACTAAAGTTTTGTGTTTATAAAAAGGATCAATAAAGGCCGTATCTGCAGAAGGCTTTACCAACATGTCAGATTCGTTGATGGCTTGCCAACCTCGAATTGAAGACCCATCAAATCCCAAACCATTTTGAAATGTACCTTCATCTACATTTTTAGCAGGAATAGAAAAATGCTGCCAAATACCAGGAAAATCCATAAACCGTAAATCTACAACTTCAATATTTTCTCGCTGAATAAGTGCTATAACATCCTGTGGGGTTTTACACTCCACCATACACTTTCCTCCTTCAAAATTTTTGGGAATAACATGAGACTTGCCTAGCTAATGTATAAGGTTTACGCGTTATTTTCAAGCCTAAATCGGGTTTTATTTAACTTTTAAAAGCCCACGTTTTGTTAGATAGATTAAATGGTGCAAAATAATTTCAGAAGGCTGATGAAGCACTTTTTTTAAGCTGTTTGCAGACTGTGCTTTACGACAACAGCGCTGAAAAACAGTAGCTAAATGCGTGTACCGTTTTAAATGGCTTTCAAAGCCTACAAACAGTTTTTCTCCGTGCAATACATCTAGGCCTCTTTGAGTAGATTCAAAAACGGTAGATGCCGTAAGAATTTTACTAGGAAAATGAGAAAACAAGTTTGAATACTGAGCAATTGACGACTTAGGAAATTGCGTTAATTTTTTAAGGGGTCTATTTAAAAAAGTGTTAAAAAAATGGGCATATCGGTTCATCATGTGCTGAGTTAAAAAGCCTTCCTCTACCCATTGTTTAGCGGCCTGTCCCATTTTATTGCGCATCGCAGAATCTTGTATAAGCTGAGTCAGACGTCGCTGAGCTACCAAGACATCTACTGCATGCGATTGGGCCATCCAGTCGCCAATTTGAGCCAAAGGACTGCATTCTGACAATCGATCAAGCCATTGGGTTTGAATGCCATAAGTTGGAATAAAAAAACCATGAACCCCTTGTTTAAATACCGATTTATACCCATTCCACTGAGACGCCACTACCGGCAACCCATTAGCCATAGCCTCCAAAAGGGTTAATCCGAAGGTTTCCCCTACCCCATCCGACAACGATACAAAAACATCTGCCATGCGATAAAACTCATAAATCTGAGCTTGGTCAAAATCGGTTAGAATACGTACAGAATTTTCAAGCTTAAACTGCCTAATGTAATCGTTTAAAAATGCCACATAATGAGGGGCATGATTTTGACCCACAATGTACAAAAAAGCATCGGGACATTTTTTTAAAAGGTCAGACATAAGCTCAAGTAAGGGAAAAATATCCATCTTGGTAAACGGATTTAACCGAGACAAATGTAGCAAAACAGTTGCATTAGAATCGATAGAATGTTGTTTCCGTAACGCGTCTTTTATTTGTGTTTTTGTAAAAACGGGGGCATCAATTCCAAAATGAATCACCCGAGTTTGAGGATACTTAACTTGCAATTGTTTTTGAAATTGCCTCACTGTTTTTTGAGTAGACTCGGTAGGGCAAATCAACCAATCACGCCCTGTCGCTGACTGACACACCTGTTTTAACAAACTAAACTGATCAGGAAAGCCCAATGAATGTATAAGCCCCACTACCGAAAACGAAAGCCTAAACTCGTTTCGAAACCGTAGTAAATTTAAACAGTTCAAATCAGAAGTAAAGGCCAATTGAACCTGACTAAGTTGATCAAGATGATAAGGCACCTGAGCATAATTTAAGTAAGTTATAGGTGCCTTTGGAAACTGCTTTTGCCCAAACAACTCAGCCTCCGCTACACTCATATCGGTAAGCAAAACAAGAGGGAGATTCTGATACTCACTAAGCAATCCAATAGTCAGTGAATAGGCTATTTTATAAGCCCCTGTAATAGTAGATTCTTGCTGTAAAAGTACGCTTTTAGGAACCTCAATTAGCAGCATATTAAGCAGGCAATCCTTTTTGAACGATAGCTTGGGCCACAAAAAAGTCCCACTCTGAATCAATATCTAAAGATCGGCTAATGGGCATGCAATAGGCATAGGTTTCATTTGAAAAAAAACCATGGTGGGTTAAAAACGTGTCGATATACGACACATACACTGCCCCGTTAATACGATAAAACGTGGGCCATTCTTGCCTATTTTTATGCTTTACTTCGTCTTTTAAAAAATCGGCCATACACCCATTTTCAGGCAAAATATTACTTAAATACGGCGAATGATCGGTTTCACATACCGACACCACCGCTTGGGCCTGTTTCTCAAACAAAAGCTCTAAAGCAGCATCCACATCTTCAGCCGTTCGAAACGGAGACGTAGGTTGCAAAAGTACCACCAAATCAAAAGCAGGATGACTATGATGAACCTGTTCAATCGCATGAACCATAGCATCAATAGAAGACGCCGTATCGGATGCCAAGGCTTCTGGGCGCAAAAAAGGCACATCCGCCCCCGCCCTTCGGGCGACCGCCGCAATTTCAGTATCATCGGTAGACACCACAATATGGTCGACGTAGCGACTTTTTTGCGCCGCTCGAATGGACCATTCGAGCAGGGGCGAAGCCCCCAGAAGCCGGACATTTTTTCGGGGCACCCCCTTGCTTCCGCCCCTAGCCAATAAAAGGGCTAAAATTCGTTTGTTATGTATCACGGGATTCTCCTTTTGAAACGGTTTGTAAAAACTCAACAATACGCTCAAGAGGCCAGGGCTCGAAAGCATATTCGGAAACAGTCTTTTTCTCTGAACATAATTGCGCAAGTTTATGTTCAATATCTGTAGCTTTTGTAGCTAAAAAGGCACTGCCTTCTTTTATTTCTTGAGCGTAATACTGTGCTCCATCTTCATGAATAACAATAGACGGAATATTCAAAATACTCGCCTCAATAACAGTACTAGATGAGTAAGTAATATGAATATCTACCTTTTCTAAAACAGCATACAAATTTAATGTGGTAGCAAGCTCAAGATTCACATTATTTTGATAAGAATGATTCAATCCCAAACACTGCAAAACGCTTTCCATATCTTGTGATTGAAGTGGGTGAAGTCGAATCCACCAAAAATATTGCTTACCCGAATCACGAATCACTTGAGCTAAAACGTTTAATTGCGAGGGCATAAGAGGCTGCAGGGTTACCAAGATATGTTTGCATCCTTCTTTTGTTTTTTCTTTAAACAAGTTTAAAAAAGCCTGATAACTGGCTTGTTTAAAATAAGCGTGCTTGTGTTGCTGCCAACTTAGATGTCCTAAAGGACCAACCGCAATAGCTTTATGCACCTTCGTAGATGAAGCCCACTGATTGATGCAGTCTGCATCACTTGGCTTCCACGATAAAAAAAGGTTGGGCATGGTATTAAAACCGTTTTGTGGAACTTGTAAAAATTGAGCATAAGCCGAATGATACTGACTAATCACCCCATGCTGTACATCCACAGAAGAAATACCTAACTGCCTGCAGGCCGCTACAAACCCCATAGGAAGCGGAGCATAGTAACTCACCACCAACCCTAATTTCGTTTCAGCCGAAATTATTTTTTTAATAAAATACTGCTTATAAAAATCGATCGTAAGCCCTAGTTTAATCAGTGAATGCTTCGAATAAAGCGAAAAAGACACCGCCCCAAGATCTTTCAAACCCTGTTGATACTCTAAAAATCCAGGAAAATGAGTATCCGCACTTTTAAAGTATCTTCGTTTATAAACAATACTCTCAAAAAATAAATAAGGGGGTACCAAAAACACTTTAGAAAACTTATTTAAAATTTTTTTTCTAAATACAGTTAAAAACAAAAATCGATTTTTTTTTGATTCAAAACCTTGGCGTATTGGATCTACTAAAATATCTTTCAAAACCCCTTCAAAAGCTCTAAATTGATATCCATCAGTTAAGGCAACAATATCTGCCTTTTTATCTGAAAAATTCAAAAAAAGCTTAGAATAAGAATCTTGGATCCCATTCAAAACCCAATCAAAACACAAAAATATCTGCTCTTTAAGCACGTGAACAAATCCCTTTTTGTCAGATTTTGAAAGGGTTTCTACAGCAGAGTAATAAAAATACGTTTCAAGTTGAAATCGTACCATTGGCCACAGATGAACCCCGTTCACAGTCCATTCATGAACGGGTACTTTTTTTTCTATAAAATGTAAAGCCTCAAGAATGGCTTTAGGCCGCATCGTTAATCGTCAGACCCATGTTGTCCTACCGTATGACGCAACACCCATTTTCCATCGACCTGACTCCATAAATGGGGAGACCTAAATTTATCGATAGTAGCCCAAAACTCGTCTTCACTGGTATCGATGTATTCAAGAAATTCTTTAAAGTATTTTTTAGGAAATTCCTGATCGTATTTTTCTACCAAATGCACGGCTTCATCTCGGGTAATTTTTCCGTTACGCACCTCTTGAGCCGCATCATAAGTAGCTCGTCCAATGCCAAATTTAATTAAAGTAGTCAGATAATGAAAGGGATCGATTTTGTCATCAATACTACTATACTTTGAATAACTTCCTTCAGTTCTTTCAGTATTGGCTGAAAATCCTGTATTTTCAGCGGCATAGTAATAACACTCTTGAGGATCCCATTTCAGATAATAGCCCAAATAATGTACTTCAATACCTTTTTCTACCAACGATTCTAAACTGGGAGGAATATAAGGAGCGAAATCATCTTTGGTGTAGCCATGTTTTTCAATAATTTCCCGCATTTCTAATCCACCAAACTTCATTGAAAGTGGATCATCGACAGAAAAAAACGACATATTCATTAAAGCATTCTTGTTTTCTTGAATACTATTGCCATATTCTGCCTGATTTTCACCATACATAACCAGCTTAACTCCAAATTTTTTAGCTAAAGCTGGCCCAATAATACGTTGTCCAATTATAAAAGGCTGAAAAGGATGAAGTAAATTATGAAAGGCCCATTTGGTTAATAAGCGGTGTAATTTTCCGTTGGGGGTATACAACAGATTATCTAAACCCCCTTCATGCATCCAATTTTGAAAATTTTTCCAACCTATATCGGTATACAAATGAGGTGCCCAAGTTACCGTCAAAGGGTTCATCCCGTACTTATATTTCAAAACATGCGAGGTATAGGCACTATCTTTACCACCACTTCCTGGCACAATCACGTCATAAGATCCGTCTTTACTTTTAAATCGAGCCAATAATTGTCTTAATTGAGCATCGCGTTCTTCCCAATTTATTTCCTCTTTTTCATCGGAATATCGGCAGGCTGAACAAATGCCATTTTCGTCAAAATGAATCACAGCTTTCTTTTCTGTCTTTTCGTGCTTAAATTCAATCGTCGAAGAAGGGCGCTGATTTGAAATTACACAGCGTTTACAAAAAAGAACTTCCGAGGGCAACCCAAAAAATGCTTCCAATTGAGACATAGTTAAACTCCTTGTTGAACCAAATGTATAAAATTTTTCAAAATTTGCAAACCCACCTTGCCACTTTTTTCAGGATGAAACTGACACCCCATCACATTTCCATTTTGAATAGCCGAACAAAAAGTTACCTGATCATACGATGTTTCTGAAAGAACATCAGCTTCATTTTCACAAAAAGCAGCAAAACTATGTACAAAATACACGTCTGATTGAGGCTGAATTGAATCAAAAATAGTCTTTTTCCAACGCTCCACACGAGGTTCATGAAGTTCATTCCAGCCCACATGAGGCAATTTTAAAGAACGACTCGGATCAGATAACTTTTTAACTTTTCCCCTAATAAAACCCAATCCCTCAGTCAACTCAAATTCTTCGCTTTCTTCCAAAAGCAATTGCATCCCTAAACAAATACCCAGTAATGGTTTTTGTGTAGCCACAAAAGCTTTTAAAGGAGTCACTAAATCGTATTGAACCAACTTTTGTTTAGCATAAGGAAAAGCCCCCACACCTGGAAGCACTACCCCGTCTGCTTTAAGTAAAATGTCAGGATCCCGGGTTAAAACAACCCGAACCTGCAACGATTCGAAGGCATTTGAAATGCTTTTTATATTTCCAAGCCCATAATCCACAATAGCCAACTGTGTCATCGTATCGAAAGCCCTCGTTCTTTTAAAGACTGTTTAAGATCTACAATAGACACTTTTTTATAATGAAACAACGACGCCACGGCTACCCCACTTAAAGTTGGGCAAGCCTCAAAAAGATCTACCAAATGCTGTACAGATCCAGCTCCGCCACTTGCAATAACTGGAATATCCACCACTTCAAGCACCTGCTTTAACAACTCAGTATCAAAGCCCTTTTGAGTTCCCTCTTGATCTACCGAGGTCACCAACAATTCACCGGCTCCCAACTCTTGAGCTTCTTTTGCCCACTGTAAAACATCTTTACCCGTTTCTTCTCTGCCATTGTCAATGTAGGCTTCATAGCCTGCTGGCTTACGCTTAGCCTCAATAGAAACCACCACACACTGGCTTCCAAACACCTCTGAAGCCTCAGAAATAATAGCTGGCGTTTTAATGGCTTTGGTATTTAAAGCCACCTTATCCGCACCCACCCGCAAAGACGCCTGAAAATCGTTCAAAGTCCTGATGCCGCCGCCCAAGGTAATAGGCACAAAAACATCCTGACAGGCCTTTTCAATAATAGGAAACAACGAGTTTCTATCATACAGTGAGGCTACTGCATCCATAAAAATAATTTCATCAATGCCTTGCCGATAATACTCAGAAGCAAAGGCATTGGGGTTGCCTAGTTTACGCAAACCTTCTAAGTGAATGCCCTTAATCACAAACTCATTTTTTACATCAATTCTGGCAATAATTCGATATTTACGCATAGGTTATTTGGCTTAAATCGTTAAAATATTTTTGAGAACTTAAATCCCAAATGAATGATTGATTCAAAACATTTAAAAAAAGCTGATCACTTTTACCTTCTCCAAAAGGATATTTTACCTTATGAACATCTACATGAGGAACACTGTGGATAGCCTTTAAAATCGAGTCTTTTGAATAATCGCAATGAATCACACTCGACGAAAAGGTACGTCTAAATTGCCTTGTACCTATATTGACCGTAGGAACATGGTAAAAAGGAGCTTCTCGAATACCAGCACTTGAATTTCCTAAAATATACTGGGCATTTTTTAACAAAACCAAAAAATACTCAAAACGAACAGAGGGAAACACCTTAAATTTTTTAGACTCCTTCAAAGGTAAAAGCTCTTGTAAAACAAACTCAGATCCATGATCATTATTAGGGTAAATCGCTACAAAATTATGACCCGATTCTTTAACTGCTTGAACTACATTTTTTGCATATTCAGCCATTTTTTCATACTCAGTTGTTACGGGATGAAACATAAGTATCGAGTAATTTTCAAAAGAAATACCGTAATGCTGCTTAACAAACTCAAGATTGGGCAATTTATCGGAGGCCATAATATCTAAATCTGGAGACCCAATTACAAAGATACTTTCTGGTACTTCTCCCATTTGCAATAACCGCTTTTTTGCATCGTCATTGGCCACCATATGAATATGACTCAACTTCGACACCGCATGACGAATAAGCTCGTCAACAGTACCGGAAACTTCACCACCTTCAATATGAACCACCTTAATATTATTTAAACTGCCTACCAAAGCACCCGCCATGGTTTCAACCCTATCTCCGTGAACAATAATTAAGTCGGGTTTAATAGTCCCTACATATTGTGAAAAACCTTCAACTGTTTTAGCCAAAGTTCTATCCATCGCCCCACTATCATGATTTACAAAGGTAAAAACATTGTCGTAGCCACACTTCATAATTTCATCAACTGTGCGGCCATAAGTATCGTTCAGATGCATTCCAGTCACAAAAATATGAACCTCAAAATGATTGGAATGCCCAGTAATTTCTATCAATGATTTTAACTTGCCAAAATCGGCTCGAGTACCTGTTAAAAAAACCAGCTTTTTTTTAGCCATTAATGTGTTCCCAAGACAACTGGGTATTTTTAGCAATATTTGCCTTCGACACTTTTCCTAAAATATTAGGAAAATGAACCGCTTTAATGGCTCCTGTCCCGGGTCGCTTTACCCAAATATTTTCTGTCGTTAAAGGCTCTCCAGCTTTAATATCTTGAATACTCACCACACAAGCATAGGCAAAATCGATAGTAGGTTGCTCTTCTGCCAAAATCGACTTACTGCCTCCCAACGCTTGATAAATCGCTTTAGAGCCCTCAATCAATTCGCTTAACTCTCTTGGGTCTATTGAAATTGGAACATCTGGCCCTGGCCAAGTTTTATCAGAAGTAAAATGCTTTTCCAACATAGAAGCCCCAAGCGGCACCGCGCCAAAACAAGTATAGTTTCCCAAAGAATGATCGCTTAGCCCCAAAACCGCATCTGGAAAATGCTGTGCAAGATCAGCCAAAGCACCAAGCCTGACCTTAGAGTAAGGTGTTGGATACATAGAGGTACAATGCATTAAGCCAAAGGATACTCCGTGTTTTCTAAAAATATCTACGGCAGGTTGAATGGTTTCAATAGAATTCATCCCTGTACTTAAAATAACGGGTTTTTTAAACGAAGCAATATGCTCAATTAATGGGTAATTGTTACACTCCCCTGAACCAATCTTATAAGCAATAACGCCCATTTTCTCCAATTGGTTAGCCGCAGCCCTTGAAAAAGGTGTCGACAAAAAAATCATTCCCTTAGATTCTACATACGCTTTTAATTGCTGATCTTGCTCAAAAGTAAGCTTGCAACGATCCATAATATCCCAGATAGACTCTTTGGCATTTCCAGGAATAACATTGTTAGGAATCATCTCATCTTCAATGACATGCGCCTGAAATTTCACACACTCACACCCAGCTTTGTGAGCATCATCTACCATTTGGATAGCTTTTTCAAAATGTCCTTCATGATTAATGCCTATTTCAGCCATCACAAAGGGCTCGTAATCTAACCCAACACGTCGTTTACCAATTTGAATAAATGGATGCGCCATACCTAAGCTCCTTTTAATAAGTGTGAGATTTGTGTCCTAATAATTTTTTACCCCATTGTTTTCCCCATTGAAGAAAATTAAACAAAGTATCATCGGTACCATAAAATGAATGAGGCACCCCAGGCGTTTTTAAATATAAATCAAACCACTGTTCAGTAAATCCAAGTTTTTTAAGCACATACTCTTTGTCTTGGGCCAAAGAAACCGCATCATACAAAGGCTTTGAAAGCTCTTCTAAAGCCGCTTCTCGCGTCATTTGTCCTGCACAAATCAAATTCGACAAATGGGCTTTGCGTTTATCGATATTAAATTTTACAGGCAAAATATGGGCCTGATAAAACTTTGTAAACATCGATTCGTAATGTTTTCCGGCATAATTTTTCCAACCATATTCATTAATCAAAAGCTGAGTGACCTCGCTTTTAACATAGGGAAGATGATCCAAGGGACTAAAGGTTTGAATACCCTTAACAAATTTATAGTAATCTAATTTAAGACAACCCGCCTGAGGAAAAGTTTTCAGTTTGAGTTCGCCAAATTTTTTATGTATAGCCAATAAATTGGTAGCATCCGTTTTGCGATAGTTCCACGACTTAGGCATTACAAATTCGGTTGTTGCATTGGTTCCACTCAAAATATAAGAAATATTAAACTGGGCAGCCAAACGATTTACCACGGCAACAATCGCAAAATCAGTCACCATTTCAATATCCACCACATGCGCTTTAAAAAAGGCACGTTGAACATCTCTAAACTCGTTCCAATCTACAACATAAGTTTTTAAATCAATGTTTAATTTCGACAAAATCACATCAATATTTTTTACCGAAAGCTCGGTATTCCATCCGTTATCAAAATGAACTGCCAAAATACGAAGCCCCCATTGATGAGACAAATGAGCCAAATACGAACTATCAACCCCACCACTAACGCCAACAACCGCATCATAAGGTTTGTTTTTACCTTTTTGCTTTATTTTTTCTATCATCGATTTTAAGTAGCGTTCTTTTTGTTCAGGAGCAACCCTCAACATAGGCTTCACAATACGATCAAACGATAAACAGTGGTTACATACACCCTCTTGATCAAATGAAATATCTTTATCCGTTATGTCCATCACACAACGCGTACATACTGTTAGTTTAGTCATGAATTAGGTATCCTCCGAAGGGCATTGTATCTAAATTTTCAATTTTTTTCACACAGAACCAAAAACAAACTTTGAACTTCACTTTTAAATTTTTCTCTATTTATTGTATGCAGTGCAAGTAAGCGTAATGTATCTAAAAAACCTGGCATAGAGGATAAAGGCTTAATTTTAATAGTAGCATCAAGCTTTTCTTGGGGAACCCAAGAACTCATGCTATACACTGGATTTTTTATAAAAGGCTTAAAAAAACTCATCGACGAATGTCCCTGCAAATCATTACGGGTTGAATCCATCCCAAAGCGATTGTCTGTACCAAAAGCATGAATAAACATGGCGTTAATTTCATAAAACGAATACCCCTGCGAATAAGGATTCCAATGTCTTCCTTCATCTATCACCATAAACGTTGTGTTATCGCGAATCAATGGATTCACCCTTACTCTCTCAATCAAAGCCTCTTTTTTGAAAAAAGACTTTATAAATAAAAGATTCCACTGAAATGTTGACACTGTAAAAAAAGCAAGGGCTAAAGAAATGAACACAAAGCCAAATTGCTTCACCCAAAATTTCTGCAACATAAAAAAATGAACCACTCCAACACAAATGGCTCCAAAACCTACCGAAAACAACAGGCCAAATCGATCTTCCCAGCCTGATTGCATAAAATATTTTTCAACACATAAATACGAGGTATAGCCCAAATAAATCATAAAAATTCCAAGTCCAACAAAAAAAATGCCAGTTCTTTTGATTTGAGAAACTTTATCCTGATCGGCAATTTTTTTTAAATTCCAAAAAATAAAACAGGCCAAAACAACCACAAATAACCATGTCATACCTTGTATCAACAGCAGACTATTGGCAAAAACCTCTGTAAGTGACGGCCGAAACGAACTTAAAAAAAGATAGGGTGACTTAGCCAAATAACTCAAAGATGGAATATTATAAGTTGCATACAACCCAAAAGGCTTGAAAAAGTATTTCTTTAGCGCATAAAACAACACAGGCCACAAGGCTAAATCCCAATAATCGAACACATACTGTTTTAAAAACTGTATTTTATCGAAATCAAAGCCCTTGTATTTTTGCCACTTATCATATCCAAGGGCAACCAAAACAACGCCAAAATAAATCAAAAAAGACCCTATAAAAAATGTCCAAAAAAACAAAATGAAAAGCACCAGTTTAAGTAGCCACTTTCTAACACCTTCAAATTTAGATAGCTTTAAAGCCAACCAAAATGACACCCAAAAAACCATATAAGCTGCACTATAAAAAGCTGTACAGATAGCTACCCTAGCAAGATTAATCGGATACACAGCAGCAACAGACAGCCAAATAACTCTGTAAAACAAAGGAACAGAAAAATGCCTCAAAATTTTATCTTGAAATAACAGCGCTATTAAAAAAAATGCAAATACGGCTATTCTAGCTACAAGGGCAGAACTTCCACCCCAAGAAAGAAAATAGTTAAAATAACCAAGCCACGGAATTCCCATTTGCAAAGTATCAAAAACCTGATTTTCTAGAGATTGGTGGATAATAATCCAATCATCCCAAAATACACCTGGATTTAGACACATGAACCCGTAGGCCAAAACATATAAAAAAATCGGAAGTTTATTCTTAAACATATCCTCAAACTATATACACAAAGAAGGATTTCTTCCAAGAAATTTACAGACACCCCCTTTATAGGATAAACTGCCAACCCATGAAATCCACAAAAGTTGTTCTTTTAGCCGGTGGTTTAGGTACACGATTAAGCGAAGAAACCACTACCAAGCCTAAACCCATGGTAGAAATTGGTGGCAAACCTATTTTATGGCACATCATGAAGCTGTATTCTCACTACGGATTTAACGATTTTATAGTGTGTTTAGGATACAAAGGGATCTACATTAAAGAATTTTTTTACCACTACTTTTTACACCAATCCGACGTCTCTTTTGATTTTTCAAAAAATGAAGTGAATTACCTTAATTCAAAAGCTGAAAACTGGAAAATCACACTAGCCGACACCGGCGATTTTTCAATGACAGGCGGCCGCATAAAACGTATTGAAAAATACATTGATACCGACACATTTTTACTCACATACGGAGACGGAGTCAGCGATTTAAATATTAAAAATTTAGTTGAATTTCACGAATCCCACGGGAAACTAGCTACACTAACAGCTGTACAGCCTTCAGGAAAATTTGGGGCTCTCAATTTGGATCAATCGCAAATCACCAGCTTTAAAGAAAAACCCAAAGGGGATGGAAGTTGGATTAATGGAGGCTTTTTTGTATTAAACAAAAAAGTCATCGATTTGATTCCAGATGATTCCACAATCTGGGAACAAGGCCCCCTAGAAACTTTGGCTAGCACCCACCAATTAATGGCCTATAAACATTCGGGATTTTGGAAACCTATGGATACCCTTCGTGATAAAACCGAATTGGACGAAATGGCACAAAAAAACCAAGCCCCTTGGATGGTATGGAATTCATAAACCGTTTCCAAAATTTTTATCAAAACAAAACCGTTTTAGTAACCGGACACACCGGATTTAAAGGCGCATGGCTTTGCTTGTGGCTAAACCAATTAGGAGCCAAGGTAATTGGTGTTTCCAACGAAATACCCACAAACCCCAGTCTTTTTGAAGCCATTGCCTTAGGCCAAGAACTCATCGATGAACGGGTTGATATTAGACATTTTAAAGCTCTAAACCAAGTGTTTCAAAATCATAAACCAGAGATCGTATTTCATTTAGCGGCTCAGCCTTTGGTACGAGAATCGTATTCAATTCCTTTGGAAACCTTTGAAACCAATGTGATGGGAACGGCAAATGTACTTGAAGCTTGCAAGCAAACCTCCTCTGTATCCAACATCATTGTTATCTCAAGTGACAAATGTTACGACAACAAAGAATGGGTATATGGCTACCGTGAAACCGATGCAATGGGTGGGTTTGATCCTTACAGTGCAAGCAAAGGATGTACCGAACTGGTCGTTGCGTCTTACCGTGACTCATTTTTTAAAAATTCAACTCAAAAATTAGCATCAGCCCGGGCTGGAAACGTTATTGGAGGTGGTGATTGGGCTAAAGATCGCTTGATTCCAGACTGTATTTCAGGGCTCATTAACAATAAACCCATTGTGCTTCGTAACCCTCATGCTACACGTCCTTGGCAACACGTATTAACGCCACTTTCAGGCTATTTATTGCTTGGAAGCTTACTTCAAGCCCAGTCCAACATAGACGATGGCTGGAATTTTGGGCCTAGTAATACTCAACCCATTACTGTAGAAGCGATGGTTAGAGAACTGATCAAAAGTTGGGGAAGCGGCAGCTATCGTATTGAGGCCGACACACGTTTACACGAAGCTCATAACTTACACCTCGACATTAGCAAAGCCTCAACGTATTTACAGTGGAACCCCCTTTATTCTGCCGAAAAAGCCATTCAAAAAACAGCAGAATGGTATGCTTACTGGAACCAAAAACCCAAACCAGAAGACTTAAAAAGGTTTACCAAAAATCAAATTATTGACTTTTGCACTCCATAAAAAAAGGAACATTCACTATGTTAAATTGGGATTCATGTTTACGATCTTTAACCAAATATATTGCAAGGCTTCACTACAAAAAAGTAACGTCTAAAAAAACCAGTAGCTACATTCCGCCTTCAGGTAAAGTATTGGGCAAAGAGGAACTAAATAACATGATTGATGCGTCGTTAGACATGTGGCTTACAGCCGGCCGATTTAACGATGCATTTGAAGAAGCCATTGCCCAATTTATTGGAGTCAAACACGCGTTAACCGTAAATTCAGGATCATCAGCCAATTTATTAGCTTTAAGCACCTTAACATCGTACAAGCTCAAAGAACGTCGCTTAGCCCCTGGTGATGAAGTGATCACTGTCGCTGCCGGTTTTCCAGCTACAGTAACACCCATTATTCAAAACCAAGCCATCCCTGTTTTTGTTGATGTTGATTTAAGCACGCACAACATCAACATTGAACAACTTAAAGAAGCTATCAGCCCCAAAACAAAGGCTATCATGATTGCGCATACACTTGGAAATCCATTTAATATCGATGCCGTACTTGCCATTGCTAAACAACACAATCTTTGGGTTATTGAAGATAACTGCGATGCCTTAGGTGCCACTTACAACGGCAAAAAAACAGGCACTTTTGGCGACCTAAGCACCATTAGTTTTTATCCTGCTCATCACATCACCATGGGTGAAGGGGGTGCAGTGCTTACGCGCAATACCGAACTTCATAAAATTGCCCTTTCGTTTCGTGACTGGGGACGTGACTGCTGGTGTCCACCCGGCAAAGACAACACCTGCCAATGCCGATTTAGCTGGAAACTAGGCCTTTTACCCAAAGGCTACGATCATAAATACATCTACTCGCACATTGGCTACAACCTAAAAATTACCGATTGGCAAGCCGCCATTGGCTTAGCTCAGCTTGAAAAGGCAAACGATTTTATTGAAAAACGACGCCAAAACTTTAATCGTCTAAAACAAGCCTTAGCCCCTTTTGAAAATGTTTTGCTACTACCCGAAGCCACCCCTAACAGCAATCCCTCATGGTTTGGTTTTTTAATCACCGTAAAGCCTGACGCTCCTTTTACAAAATTAGAGCTTGTTCAATATCTCGAAAAAAACAACGTAGGGACTAGACAGCTGTTTTCAGGCAATATGTTGCGACATCCAGGATTTACCAATACCCCCTATCAACTACGCATACGAAACAGTACCCCATTACTTTCAACCGATCTAAACGAAAGTCATTTTGCCACACTTCCTACCACTGAGACCATTATGAATCAAACCTTTTGGATTGGATTGTGGCCAGGCCTAACCGACGCTCATTTTGAACATATTAAAAAAACATTTTCACAGTTTATTAGTAAATAATCCATGATCCAATTACTAAAAAAAAGCCTCGTTCCATTATTTTTTATAATATTGGCAGCCTTTATGTCGTTCTATAATTTCAGAGACCTAGACATTGGCCTTTTACATATTCGAAACTCAGATGAAGCCATTATTTTGCAAGGGGTTTCACGTATGATGGAGGGTGTAAAAACCCTAAACCCCGTTCAATTTTTTCGTTATGGTCTTTATGCTTATGGATTACCCTATTTTTTAGTGCTTTTATCAGCTGCATTTCCATTTTTATGGCTTCAAAAATGGGCAGAGGTTATTTTTATTTCACGCATGATAAGTCCACTATTTGCCCTGATAACTCTTTATTTAATTTATAAAGTATCCCGGCAATACATTGGAAAAATACCTAGCATAGTTCTCCTTTGTATTGCGATTACACCCTCAACCTTTTGGAAATCTATTGGCATGATACACCCCGATTGGATGATGATTTTTTTTATTATCTTAAGCCTGTATTGTTTCCATAAAGATTTACTGCACTTTAAAAAGTGGTTTTGGTATGGAGTCATTTTTTTAGGAGTTGCCATAAGTGTTAAATACATCGCTTTAACTCTAATTGGAATCCCTCTTAGTTTTTTGGGTTACACATTTTTAACTCAAAAACAAAAAACACTTGCGACATTTTTAAAAAAAACAAAACAAGGTGTAACTATTTTTGCAATCATTTTGGCCGTATTTATTATTGGAAATATTTACATCATACATCCAACAGGCTTCAAAGCCTTCATGAGCTCACTGAATGAAATTATTGGCATTGTTCAAGACAATAAATACATCTTTCAATCTCCAAATGTTATCCAAAAACTAAGCCTATTGCACCACGATTTTCTCCATTTTGGATTTCTGCTGATTATTTTATCAACATTGGTTATTGCCACAGTTCTACCTTTTTTTCAAAAAAACTCTGAAGACTCCCCACAAAGAATCATTTTTGCCTCTATTTCGCTTGGACTCCTTGCACATTTTATTTATCTGCTAGTAGGCATAAAACGGTACGATGATTACTATTATTTAGGCTTTTTTTTCGCATCACTTCTTCCCTTTTCATTTGTTATCAAAAAAATTGGAAAACGAGTTTGGACATTACTTTTTGTAGTATTTGCGGTTCAGTTATCCATAATGGCCCCCATCTACTCTAGTTTACTTCCCGATATCCACCTCAAAGAGATTCAGGAAACGAGAAACTTTATTACCCAAACTATTAAACCCAAAATCAACTCTACCTCTCAGGTTTTATCTAGCTCTTATACCCCAGTAGATTTTTCTCAACTGGGCATAAAAAGTGAGCAAGTGTTCTACTTTTTTGCTGAACTCAGGGAAGATCAGTTCAGCAAGAAAGAATACTACAAAAAATACCCCAAATTAATCGCCACCTTTGAAGATAAAGCCTTCATAGTAGTAAACAAAAAACATTTCACAAAAGAGGGAATTGCCAATCAACTTTCTCCGGAAAAGCTTGCTAAATCTTTAAATTTACTTGAATCTTTCAAAAAAGGACAAAAGGGATATCGATTAGCCACAGAAAACAATAGGGTTTGGATTTTTCAAAAAATTGAACCTTCACATTAAACCCTCTACTAAACAATTGCTTCGTTATCTAGCAGTAGGAGCCCTTAACAGTGCTTGGGGCTACGCCTTATTTTCAGCTTTTATTTTTTTCAAAGCTCACTATTCTATAGCCTTGTTTTTAGCCACACTTTTAGGCATTTTATTTAATTTTTTTACCTACGGAAAACTGGTTTTTTCTTCAGTTACCCGACATAATTTTATAAAATTTATTGCCGGATACGGTCTTGTTTATGTGTTAAATTTAGGGCTACTTGCCTCTCTAAAACCCTTTTTATCAGCCTACGTTGCACAAGCTTTGTGCATGCCCATAGCCATCATTACAACTTATGGCATTAACAAATATTGGGTGTATAAAAATTAATCAAAATTAACCTTCTCTTTTACAATCACCATGGGCCGTTTACGTACCTGAAAATGAATAGCACTGGCATACTCACCAATAATTCCCAAAAAGAACAATTGAATTCCTGAAAAGAAAAACAAAGCCACAATTAAAGTGGCAATCCCAGGGGCTGAAAATTCTCGATAAAACAACACATTTAAAACCAATTGAACTAACCCATACATCACGCTTAAAAAAGCCACAATAAATCCAGTAAACATACATAAACGCATGGGTAAATTGGTAAACGAAATAAGTCCATTTAACCCCTGGTCAATTAAACTTAAAATTCTATTTTTAGAAACACCCCGTTTGCGTTCAATCCAAGTATATTTAATACCTACCGAACGAAACCCACAGCTAAAAATCAACCCTCTCAAGTATGGATAGTAGTCATCTACCTTTTTTAACTCGTTCAACACCTGCTTATCAACAAGCTGAAAATCCCCCACATTGGGTACAATAGTAATATTGGCACTTGAGGCCACTAAGTTGTAATACAATCGTCTCACCCAAATCATTAAACGTGCTTCCTGGCGCTGATGACGAATGCCATACACCACCTGGAAGCCTTCTTCCCATTTTTTAATAAACTCAGGCATTAAATCAGGGGGATCTTGTAAATCGGCTGGTAAAAAAACAAAAACAGCATCCCCTGTTGCATGCAAAACTCCATTAAAATTCGAGCGCATGGGCCCAAAATTTCTAGAATTCACCAAAATTTTAACCCTTGGATCAACTTCGGCTATCTTTCTTAAAATAGGCACGGTATTATCGGTTGACGCATTATCAGAAAAAATATGCTCGTACGTGTATTGCCCCAACTGGGTTTCAAAAATGTGCTTCACAGTTTCATAGCAGTAAGCAATGGCAGCTTCTTCATTAAAACAAGGCGTAATAATACTGATTTTTTTCTGGTTTATCATAGAAATTAAACCTATAATAGCAAACAAGTTCCCATTTTCTTAAGAGGAGTATCCTTATTTTATGATTCACAGGTTTTCAGAGTCGGCCTCAAGACTGCAAGGCCAGCCTATGTTTAAAGTATTATCCAAAGTAAAAGAGATGGAACGAGCTGGAAAAAATATCATACACTTTGAAATCGGAGACCCAGACTTTAGCACCCCTAAAACAATTATTAATGCAGCCTGTACAGCTCTACAAAACAATGAAACCCACTACACCGACTCAATGGGTTTACGCGATTTTCGCGAAACCATTTGCCAAGCCACCTTACATTCTAGAGGTTTTTTACCCACTTTAAACCAAGTATTAGTGGCCCCAGGCGCCAATATTTTAATTTATTACGCCGTGGCTTGCCTCACCGACCCGGGTGATGAAGTGATTGTTCCTGATCCTGGGTTTCCAACCTATTATTCAGTCCTTAATTTTTGTGGCGCAAAAGCGATCCCCGTCCCTTTAAAAGAAGAAAATGCTTTTCGTATGAATCCCAAAGACGTAGAAGCAGCCATCACACCCAAAACACGATTAATTATTTTAAATTCACCCCAAAATCCTACAGGTTCTTTAATGACTCCTGAAGAAATTGAAGCCATTGCTGAGCTTGCCAAAAAATACAATATCTATATTTTTTCCGATGAAGTGTATGTACGTATGTGCTTTGATCCTGAAATTCCCTTTAAAAGTCCCAGCTTTTTAGATCAATGCAACGAAAGAACCATAGTAGCCAACGGCTTTAGCAAAGCCTTTGCCATGACCGGCTGGCGTTTAGGGGTTGCGATTGGACCTGAGCCTGTGATTGAAAAAATGTCTCTACTACTTCAAACAACCTCTTCTTGCGTTTCGCCTTTTATTCAACGAGCCGGCATTGAAGCCATTTCAGGCGATCAAAGCGACGTACAATTTATGTGTGCAACCTATAAAAAACGCCGAGATTTATTAGTAGATGGCTTAAATGCTATTCCAGGAATAACGTGCCTAAAACCTGGAGGCGCCATGTATGTTTTTCCAAACATCAAAGACACTGGACTCACAAGCCAAGCCTTTGCTGATTTTTGCCTCGAAGAAGCCGGCATTGCTTTGTTGCCAGGCACTAATTTTGGCGACTATGGCGAAGGCTACGTTCGCCTATGCTATGCCATTTCGGAAGATCAAATTAAAGAAGGTTTACGCCGTTTAGACGCCGCTATCAGAAGGAGAAACTCATGATTCGAATTGCTGACTACATTGCCAATTTTATAGCCGATCAAGGCGTAAAAAATGTGTACACCGTTTCAGGTGGAGGAATGATGTTTTTGCTGGATGGCGTAGGTCAACACCCCCAATTAAATGTGATTTGCAACCACCACGAACAAGCCTCAGCCATGGCCGCTGTAGCCGAATCACGCTACAACGGAAATTTAGGAGTATGCTATCTCACCACTGGCTGTGGAGGGACCAATGCTATCACAGGCTTGTTAGGAGCTTGGCAAGACAATATCCCTTCACTGTTTGTATCAGGACAATGTAAACGCAAAGAAACCACCGAAAACTCAAAACTTCCTTTAAGAGGATTTGGCGTTCAAGAAGCCGACATTGTGTCTGTTGTAAAACCTTTGACCAAATACGCTTTAATGATTAACGACCCTTTGGAAGTGGCTTATCATTTTGAAAAAGCCTTATTTTTAGCCCGTTCTGGCCGTCCTGGACCCGTTTGGCTCGATATTCCTATGGACATTCAAGGCGCCATGGTAAATCCTGCAGAATTCAAGCATTTTGATCCTTCCGAGTTAAATCTTCCTAAACAACAGCTCACTAACGAAGAAATAACTCATGTTCAAACTCTTTTAGCGAAGGCAAAACGCCCAGTCATCTTAGCGGGCCAAGGCATCCGGCTAGGCAACGCAGTATCCGATTTAAAGGCCTTTTGTGAATTTTTTCAAATTCCCGTTGTAGCCACCTATTTGGGGGTAGAATTTTTACCCTATGACCATCCTTTGTATGTAGGTGTAGTGGGGAACAAAGGATCGCGAGCTGGCAATTTAGCCATGCAAAACGCCGATCTCATTTTAAGTTTAGGGTGCCACCTTCATGTCAGTGTAACAGGTCACGAATACACCCTATTTGCCCGTGAAGCCCATTTAGCCGTGATTGATATTGACCCTGAAGAACACAAAAAAAACACCGTTAAAATTGACACCTTTATTCAGGCCGATGTGAAGCAGTTTTTTAACAATATCCCCAAAACACAGGCCTTAGACACAACCAAGTGGAAATCAAAATGCCTAAGCTGGAAAAACAAGTACCCGGTTTGTGAACCACGTTACGCAAACGACTCGCTCGTAAATTTGTATTACTTTATCGACACTTTATGTGAAGTGATGAGCCCTGATGCTTGCGTGGTATCAGACGCTGGATCCGCTTACTACGTGACCTCTCAAGCCTTACGTCTTAAAACAGGACAACGTTATGTCACCTCGGGAGCTCAAGCCGAAATGGGCTTTACTTTACCAGCCGCTATCGGTGTTTGCTTAGCAAAAGAGAGACAAGATGTTATTGGCATTACTGGAGACGGCTCGTTTCAAATGAATATTCAAGAACTTCAAACCCTAGTTGAGTACAAACTTCCACTGAAACTATTTGTATGGAATAACGACGGCTATTTATCGATTAGAGCCAGCCAAAACAAGTTTTTTAACGGACGCCAATACGGAACCGACAAACGCTCAGGAGTCAGCTTCCCAAACCTAGAAAAAATCGCCGATGCTTACGGCATTCCCTTTGTAAAAATCAACACTACAGCTACTTTAAAGCAGGGCCTTAAACAGGCGCTAGAAACACCGGGCCCGGTTTTGTGCGAAGTGATGTGTATTCCAGATCAAGAAATTATACCCAATGTATCAGCCCTTAAACGTGAAGATGGCACGTTAGTCTCAAAACCGTTGGAAGACATGTATCCCTTTTTAGACCGTGAAACATTTAAAAAAGAAATGATAGTCACTCCGTTGGATTAAATATGAAAATTGCTCTTTTAGGTGCTACAAGCCACATTGCTAAAAGTTTAATTCCTCAATTTACAGCAAAGCCTACTATTCAGCTGGTTTTGTTCTCGCGTACACCCGAAAAAAGCAAAGCCTTTTTAAACTGTTTAGCAACTCCTCCTCAAGCGGTGTGTTTACCGCTCGAAGACTTCCCAAAATATACCTACGACGCTGTCATTAATTGTATCGGTCTAGGCGATCCCAATAAAATTTCTCAGGCTTCAGAATCGTTTTTCATGCTTAATGAAACGTACGACAATCTTGTTTTAAATTATTTGTTAAAACATTCCGAAACTCGTTATATATTTTTCAGCAGCGGCGCAGTATACGGAACAGCGTTTGAAGAACCTGTTTCAGAACAATCCAGCACTTCATTCACAGTAAACAATCTCACCCCATCTGATTTTTATCGGTTATCCAAGCTCAATTCTGAAGCCAAACACCGGTCTTTAGGGCATTTATCGATTATCGATTTACGCATTTTTAGCTATTTTAGCCGTTATATCGATTTAAACGCGGCTTTCTTACTATCACAACTAGTAAGCTGTGCCAGCCATCAAAAACCGTTCATAACCACTCACAGCAACATCTGGCGCGATTTTATACACCCGACAGATCTGTTTTCATTCATACTAAAACTCCTAAACCACAAAGCATTCCTCAATACAGCTTTTGATATCTCAAGCAAAGCCCCTGTATCCAAACACGAGCTCATTGCATTTTTTGAAACACGCTACAAACTCAAAACCGAATACACCGATGCCTTAAGCACACACCATGCTACCGGAGCGAAATCAGTATATTACTCAGTAAATAAAATGGCTGAATCCTTTGGTTTTTCACCCCAATTCACCTCTCTTGAAACCATTGAATCCGAAACAACGTTTCTAATAAAGCAATAAGCCTGGATCCCCGCCTACGCGAGTATGACAAAAGTAGGTGCAGTTAATAGACCTTAGTACAAGGCACATTTTGACGAAGTTTATTTTCTAATAAATGAGGAAAAATGTAACGCAGTAATAGACTCTATTAACAAGCCTCAACGTTTGAAACTTAGTAATAAGCCTTGGATAATAAGGTTCCACCCATCTGTAAGTACAAATAATAAAATTTTAAAAGGCAATG
>Ga0172373_10001391_pt1 | contig 39227 bp, 32 predicted proteins | sample Lak10m_2_FD_114546 | JGI IMG/M metagenome (GOLD analysis project Ga0172373, IMG submission 114546) | Freshwater microbial communities from Kabuno Bay, South-Kivu, Congo - kab_092012_10m | ecosystem: Environmental > Aquatic > Freshwater > Lake | place: Democratic Republic of the Congo... | reverse complement strand
TTAGATTTTTTTATACCTCCACGGTGGCGGGTAGTACCATCAGTACGCCGGCGTTGCCACAGGTGGGGTCGTTGAGGTAATCCGGTATCAGCGCGAGGATGCGAAAGCCCATCCGAAGCTGGATGGAAACCGTCGGGTCATTGCGCTGCCCCGTTTGTATGGCTTCAAAATAGTGCGCTATGGAAGTTTCGGCGGCGACTGCCCCATACCCGTTGAGCAAGCCTACAATGACCTGCCCGGATAGGCCGATGCTTCGAATCATTTCCTGGCGGGCGCGGTAAAGGCGGCGGGCGATTCCCATTCCTCTGAAGGCAGGGAGTACAGCCATATCCATACCATACAGCCAGTTGCCATCTGCTCGGTGGGTACGCATAAACCCATGGTCGAACAAATCAGCAAACCGATGTAGCTCGGGATGTGCCGGATCAAACGGGTAGCGGATTCCAGAGCTGCTGCCCACTATCTGGCCGTCTGCTTCCGCCACCCACTGTCCTTCCGGAAATAAATCGACATGAAAAGCAAAATGGTCGGCCTGCATCCGTTCCTCCGGGGCTAAATCCGGAAAAACAGTGGCTTGAATATGCGCCAAGGCAGGGGCATCGCGCTTTTCCATTGGGCGAATGTGTATATCGGATGGGTGCATAGCTTACGAAAGACTACCGATGCTGATTAATTTTTTTTCCATGTACTCGAGGAGACCTTCCGGTCCGGATTCCTGTCCGATTCCACTGGCCTTCCAGCCGCCAAAGGGGGCTTCGGTCGCATGGGGAAGCCATTCATTGACGCCCACGATACCTGCTTCCAGTCCTTCCGAAAAATAGATGGCATCCTGGAGCGCCGATGTGCGCACATAAGCCGCCAGCCCGTAAGGTGTTTGGTTGGCAAGGTGTAAGGCCTCTTCCCGGATGGTCCAGGGCGTAGTCGTCATTACCGGGCCAAAGACTTCTTCCTGGAGAAAGGTATGTTCCGGGGTGCATTCTATCAGGCAGGGTTCGAAGAAGCTGCCCGGCCCGTCTATGGGCTTTCCTCCACAGCGCACGAAGGCACCTTCTGCACGGGCGCGTGCCACCCAGGCGCTGACCTGCCGGCGATGTGTTTCGTGGATCAGAGGGCCTACCTGTGTATCGGGGTCAAGTCCGTTGCCCACGCGCAGCTGCCGGATTTCACGGATTGCGGCCTCAACGAAAGGAGTGTATATATCCGCATGGATAAAAAACCGCTGGGGGGCGATACATACCTGCCCGGCGTTGCGAAATTTTCCGCGCACTGCTTCCTGAGCCGCGTTTTCCGGATCCACATCCGGGCATACAATGACGGGGGCGTTGCCGCCCATTTCAAGAGCGAGGCGGGTATGGGTTCGGGAGGCACCATCCATGAGCAGCCGGCCTACCCGGGTGCTTCCGGTGAAGCTTATTTTGCGTACTTCCGGCCGGTCGAGCAGCACCTGCCCTCCTTGTACGGCATCCCCGTGTACGTAGTTGACTACTCCCGGAGGCGCCCCTGCTTCGTGTAACGCCGCGATGAGGTGCATGGCGCTGAGTGGAGTGTACTCGGAGCTACGGGCTACCAGGGTGCATCCGGCAGCCAGTATGGCCGGCCAGCAGCGGCCGGGGTTGTAGGTAGGAAAGTTCCAGGCGGTAATGGCGCCCACTACCCCCATGGGCTGCCAGATGACCGACATGCGTTTGTTGGCGCGTGACGAAGGGATGGTGCGGCCGTAGCTGCGTTTTCCTTCTTCAGCAAACCATTCAAAGAGGTTGGCGGCAACGGTGGTCTCTGCGTAGGCTTCCTGATATGGCTTGCCGGACTCGAGCACCATATCGCGGGCGATATCGGGCAAGCGGGCGCGCAACAGATCCGCTGCTTTTTTTAATACTGCGGCTCGTTCGTATGGGGTGGTGTGCTTCCAGGATTCAAATGCTTCGGCAGCAGCATCCACCGCGAGGTGATAATCGGCCGCGGCTCCGAATGGAAGCTCACAGAGAAGTTCCCCGGTAGCGGGGTTGTGGAGTGGCCGGGTAGCTCCGGACAGCGCCGGCTGCCAGGTGCCCCGGATGTAATTCATGCGCATGGTGCGTGGTGTTGAAGGGCGTGTTCGATAATGTCCAACCCGCGCTCTAGGTGTTCGGTGGAAATCACCAATGGGCTGAGCACGCGGATATAGTTGCCATTTACGCCGGCGTTGATCAGAATCAGGCCGTGCTGGTTGGCGTAGTGCAGGATATCGCGGGTGAGGGCTGTCGCCGGCTGCCCGTCGGGTAAGACGAGCTCGATAGCACACATCGCTCCGAGGCCGTGTACGGCCGCAATGCAGTGCGGAAAGCGCGCCTGCATGGATTCGAATCGCTGGCGGACGACAGCGCCTATTTTCTGGCCGAGCGCGTTGATGTCGATGTCTTCCATATAGCGCAAGGTAGCGAGTGCTGCGGCCGCACAAACCGGGTTGCCGGGGTACGTGCCGCCTATTGTGCCCGGAGCGGCGGCATCCATGATAGAGGCCTTGCCCATCACACAGCCGATAGGCATTCCGGATCCCATGGATTTGGCCCAGGTGGACAGGTCGGGGATTACGCCGAAGTGCTCGTACGCCGCCCAGGCTCCAGTGCGGCCAAAACCCGACTGTACTTCGTCGAGGATGAGAAGAATACCCTCTGCGTCGCACAATTGGCGAAGCCCCTTTAGGTAGGTCGGAGAAATAACCTGAAAACCACCTTCTCCCTGTACCACCTCAACGATAATAGCTGCCACCTGGTTGGCCGCTACACCGGTATGGAAAAAGCGCCGCAGTACATCCAGTTGCTGACTTCCAAATTCCGATTCGGAAATACCTGCCGAAGGGCGGTAATGGGGGAATGGCAAGCGGTACACCTCCGGCGCAAACGGCCCGCATCCGCTCTTATAGCCCACTTTGGACGTAAGCGACATGGCCATCATCGTACGGCCATGGAAAGCGCCTTCATAGCAGATGACAGCCGGCCGGCCGGTGGCTTGCCGGGCAATTTTAATCGCATTTTCTACCGACTCTGCTCCGGAATTGGTGAGCATCACTTTGGTGGGACCGCCGTGGGGGAGCAGTTCGACCAGCTTCTCTGCCAGGTCGAGATACGGCGCATATACGGCGACGTTGAAGCAAGTATGCAGCAATTTGCCGGCCTGCTCCTGTATGGCGGCAACGACCGAGTCCGGACAATGGCCAGCGTTGAGCACCCCGATGCCGCCGGCAAAATCGATGAACTCGCGGCCATCGGCATCCCATACCAAGGCACCTTTTGCCGAGACCGCCGTAGCCGGACTAAAAATGCCCAGACCCCTTGGCACCAGCTCGGCTCGACGCTGATACCATGCTTCCGTGTGGTTCGTTTGTGCTTCCATTAGCGCTTGCGGACTAACCCCAGTTCAGGCTGCCCGATCTTGAAAATTTTGAAATACATATTCGTCTTGGTTTCAAAAACCCCTTCCACCTGCTGAATCTGCTGGAGAACCTGGCTCAGATGGGGCGTATCCCGGCAAAGCAGATTGGCCTCGAGATCATACATGCCGGTCGTCATAGCCAGGAAACTCACTTCTTCTAATTCCACCAACTGCGCAGCCACCTGGTCGATTAAGGCCACCGGACGAACGCATATAAGCAACTGCGCGTACGCATGAAACCCAACCCGCACAGGATCCACCCGTCCGGATATCTGAAGCACCTTATCCTCCAGCAACCGGGTTACCCGGTTCCGAATGGTGCCAACCGATACCCCCAGCTCTTCCGCCAGCTCCGTAAACGACTTGCGGCCGTCTTTCTGCAACTGTACCAGAATCTGGAAATTTAGCTCGTCTAAGGGCGTGTTGCCTGTCAGATCCGGGTTGGTTACCTCTATAGTCATGTGGTTTGTTTTTTTGTGCAAAATATAAGGTGTAATTTGTGTGTTTTTTTATATAAAAAGATAAAAAATAACAGATTTTATAAAAAAACAACATTTTTTTGATACGTTTTTTCCAAGTTATGTAATGATTGCTTCGGTGAAAATGAAATAATCCGGGGTAAGTATGGAAAGGATACAGAAAACCCGGCGAGGTGCGGGTATCTTTGCACGTATTGGGGTTCGAACTAAAAAAGACCTGGATAGGTATTGGGGGAATGAAAATACAAGGAACGCATTATCAGACTATCTGGATGGAGGAAGGAAAGCCGGAGGTCGTCTATACCTTTGATCAGCGCTTGCTTCCTTTCGAAATACGGATAACTGCCCTGCGCGACTCGGAGTCGGCAGCGCGGGCGATTGAAGAAATGTTGGTACGCGGTGCTCCCTTGATTGGCGCTACGGCGGGATATGCCATGTACTTGGCGGTGCGGGAAGCGGCGGCGGATGCGTCCGGATGGCCGTATATCCTGGCGCGGGCTGCGCGCGTACGCCAAACCCGTCCCACGGCGGTCGATTTGTTTCACGCGGTGGATCGGGTACTGGACGCGCTGGATCAGAGCCCTCCGGATACCTATGTTGCCGTTGCCCGCGCTACGGCGGATGCGATTGCATCGGAGAGCGTCGCGCAATGCCAGGCGATTGGGACTCATGGGTTGGAGCTTATCCGCCGGTGTAGCGAGGAGAAGGGAGCTGCACCGGTGCAAATTCTGACGCACTGTAATGCAGGCTGGCTGGCTTGCGTGGATTATGGAACGGCCACCGCACCCATCTATGCGGCCCATGACGCGGGTATTCCGGTACATGTATGGGTGGACGAAACGCGCCCGCGCAACCAGGGGAGTAAGCTGACCGCGTTTGAACTAGCCGCTCACGGAGTACCCCATACGGTGATTGCCGACAATACCGGGGGGCATCTGATGCAACACGGCATGGTGGACATGGTCATCGTAGGCACCGACCGCACCACGCGCCAGGGGGATGTAGCCAACAAAATAGGCACTTACCTCAAAGCCCTCGCTGCCCGCGACAACGGGATTCCTTTCTACGTCGCTTTGCCGGGAACTACGCTGGATTTTTCGCTTCGCGACGGGGTGCGGGATATTCCTATCGAGGAGCGGGATGCCGACGAAGTGGCATATATCTGGGGGGAAGCCGCAGGGGTCGCTACGCGGGTTCGTATCCTGCCAGAAGCTAGCCCGGTAGCTAATTATGGGTTTGATGTGACGCCTGCCCGGCTGGTCAGTGCCCTGATTACGGATCGGGGTATTTGCGAAGCATCCGAGGACGGGATTCTGGGTTTATTTCCCGAAAAAAAAGAGGTATGAATACAGAGGGGTATATCAAGTTTCAGGCACACTGGACGCCCTGTGCAGCGTTTGATGCCGGTTTATTGGAGGAGCTGAATGCGTGGCGGCAGCGTTGCTATGCCAGGGGATGGATAGGTGCGTTTCCCGATGGGATTGGATTTGGAAATATCAGCCAGCGGGTGGATAGCGGAGGTCGTTTTTTTATCAGTGGTTCGGCTACCGGCAATATTCCGGTGTTAGATGCGGCGCAGTATGCGCTGGTGGAAGAGGTTCAGGCTGCATCGAATGCCCTCTGGTGCAGCGGCCCGGTAATCGCCTCCTCCGAATCGATGAGCCATGCGGCGGTGTATGCAGCTTGTGCACAGGTGCAGGGAGTAATTCATATTCACCACCGCGGGATGTGGGAATACCTGCTGGCCCAAGGCCAGGCAACCCATCCGGAGGCGACGTATGGCTCCCCCGAAATGGTGGAAGCTATTCTGAACTGGTTGGCAGGCCAGGCCTATGCGCCGACCGGTGTTTTTGCCATGGCAGGACACGAAGACGGGATTTTTGCGTACGGCCAAAACCTGGAGGAAGCCTTCCGGCAGTTGGAAGGACTGGAATAATTATAACCCCAAAAACAATGCGGCAGTCGGGTAACCCACTTATACGCGGGCTAAAAGGGGCACGGAGAAAACGCGAAGAAATTTTAAACGCTTAACAAGCAGCGCATAACTGGTATATTTGCCATTTATACGCACATTACGTTGGTTCAGAATGAGTGCCTTTTTGTATTACCTCTTGTTAAAGCCATTGTCTTTATTGCCTTTACGGGTACTATATGTATTCGCTGATATCCTGTATATCGGGTTGTTCCGGGTGATTGGTTTTCGCCGAAAGGTAGTGTTGGGCAACTTGCGGAATGCGTTTCCGGAAAAGAGCGAAGCGGAGATCAAACAGCTATCTGTTCGCTTTTACCGGCACCTGGCGGATCTCATAGTGGAGGGGGTGTATATGTTTAGTATGTCGCCGGCGGAGGGAATCGAACGGATGCGGCTGGGGAACCCGGAGGTATTGACACCCTTTTACGAACAGGGGAAAAGTATTTTTCTGGTAATAGGGCACTACAATAGCTGGGAATACGCTGCTTTTGCCATGAACCCTCAGATGGCGCACCAGGCAGCGGCACTCTATGCGCCGTTATCGAACCCCTTTTTTAATGAAAAGATAAAAGAAGCCCGTGGGCGCTGTGGGATTACGCTGATACCCAAGCAAGATGCGGCGAGGTACATGGCGTCTGCCCGTTCGCAGCCCATCGCCCTGCTCATGGGGGCAGACCAGTCGCCTACCTTCAGTAAGTCGGTACACTGGACCACCTTTCTGCGGCAGGAAACCGCTGTGATGCTGGGAACAGAGCTGTTCAGCCGGCGGTATGATATGCCTGTTTTTTTTGCGGAGATCCGTAAAGTACAGCGGGGCAGGTATGACATGTGGTTTACGCTGCTGGAAGGAGATCCACGCCATACCGCCGCAGGGGAGATTACAGAAAAGCATACCCGGGCGTTGGAGCAGCAAATTTTGGCAGAGCCGGCGTATTGGCTCTGGTCCCACCGACGTTGGAAGCGCAAACGAAAATAGCCCGCGGCGGAAGCCGCGGGCACACATACTATTTTATTTCCTGGCTCCCAGCCCGAAATGCCGGAACCAGAATTGGTCGGCCAGTTCGACGGAATGGGTGCGTTTGACCCCTCCGATACCGTGTCGGTTGCCTGGGTAGATCATGAGTTCGAAAGGTTTGCCGAGGTCTTGCAGTTTGCTGATGAGCTGCATGGAATTTTGCATGTGTACGTTGTCGTCGATTTCGCCGTGGATGAGCAGGAGTTTTCCTTTGAGCTGGTCGGCGTAGGTAACGACGGAGCCGTCGTGATAGCCCTGGGGGTTATCCGCTGGCGTATCCATATAGCGTTCGGTATAGACATTGTCGTACAGTCGCCAGTCGATTACGGGGGCGCTGGATACGCCGTGGGTGAAGTGGTTGGCGCCGGCGGTGAGGGCCATGGCGGTCATATATCCGCCGTAGCTGCCACCGCGGATACCTATGCGGGTCGAATCGATAAATGGTTGCTGCCGGAGCCATTTGACGGTTTCGGCGTAGTCGTGCATCTCCCATTTGCCGAGGTTGCGGTGCATGTAGTCCATCCCTTTATGGCCAAACTTACCGGAGGCGCGATGGTCCACGGAGAAGAGGATGACACCTGCCTGCAGGAGTTTGTCGTTGCTGTAGTTGCGGAAGCTATTGGATACACGGCCAGCATCGGGGCCGCCGTAGATATCAAAAATGAGGGGATATTTTTTGGTAGGGTCGAATCCGGGAGGGAGTACCCAGTAGCCGGGCAGGTTGAAGCCGTCGGTGGAGGGGATGTGCAGGAGTTCGACGCGGATTCCTTTTTCTGTGTTGCTGTTGGGCTGGCTTTTGCCTATGGGCAGGGCGTGTTTGCCTTGCATATCGCGGATGTGGGTGGTTCCTGGGTTATCGACGCTGCTGAAGGCATCCGCGAAGTAGGTAGCTCCGGGGGAGAGGGTAGTCTGGTGGGTACCGGCACCCTGGGTGAGCTGTCGGAATCCGCTGCCGTCGAGGCCAGCTACAAAGAGGTGGCGTTCGGTGCCGCTGCCGTTGGAGCCTGTGCCGGCAAAATAGATTTTCCGGGCTGTTTCATCGATATGAAGTACATCGGTGACCCGCCAGGTTACCTGGGTGATGCGCTGTACGAGTTTGCCGGAGTAGTCATAGTGGTAGAGGTTTTCCCAGTCGTCGCGAAAAGAGCGCAGGATGAAGCCTTGGTTGCCGCTGAGAAATTTGATGTCCTCAAAGAACTCGACCCAGGTAGGTCGGGACTCCTGACAGATGGTAGTGGTTTTGCCGGAGGCCGGATTAGCCAGCTGGATGTGCAGGGTGTTCTGGTCGCGGTTCATTTGCTGGAAGAGCAGTTGGTTGGTGGGTGTCCAGAAAACCCAGGCGGTATAGGCCAATGCGGGGTCTTGCTCTACCCAGGTTGTTTGACCGGAATGGACATCGGCAACTCCGAGGCGTACTTCCGGAAGGGGGTCACCTGCTTTGGGGTAGCGTTGGATTTCGAGGAAGCCGTGTGTCATGTCGCTTCCTTCGGCGTGGTAGATAGGAAATTGGGGTACTGGGGTATCATCGAATCGCAGGAACGCGATTTGGCGGCTATCGGGCGACCAGTAGAAGGCGCGGTACCAGCTCGTCCGGCCCAGGATTTCTTCCCAATAGACCCAAGAGGCGTAGCCGTTGAGTATGACATCGGATCCGTCGGTGGTGAGCTGGCGTTCGAGGCCGGTGGACAGGTTGAGCACATACAGGTTGTGGGCGCGGGTATAGGCGAGTTGGCTGCCGTCGGGAGAAAAAACAGGATTTTTCTCCTCTTCCGGATTGGCCGTGAGCTGGCGGTAGGAGCCATCGCTGCGGAGCAGGAAGAGGTCGTTGGCATCTGATACGGCGAGTTGTTGGCCATCGGGCGACAGGGAGGAGTTGGCGGGCGTAGCGCGTACGCCGTTGGGCAGTTTGGATTCCAAGGTAGGGGTAGCGGTGTAGGGAAGTTCTTTTCCGGTACGGGCATCTACCTGGAGAAGTGTTTTTCCATCGGGCTGACTGATCACAAAGTGGCTGTCGTCCAGCCACTTGACAAATCGGGTGCTCTGGGCTTCTATGGTATTTTCAAAGCAAGCCATGATGAGTAGGAGGTATAAAATGCGCATAATCTGGTTTTTTCAGAAAGGTAGAAAAAAACACAAAATAACGAAATGTGTGGGTTCGGTGGATATGCCGCTTCAATCTGCTGAAATCCCGTTCCTGTTTTCTATCTTTGTGAGAAGAAATCCATTTATCACGATCGGGTAACCACCACCAGCCGGCAGACCGCCTTCTGCATGGGTTGGTTGGAGCCTTATTAAGAATGCCTTATGATTACGCTCATCCTTTTTGGCCCTCCTGGTTCAGGAAAGGGAACGCAGGCAGCCCTGCTGGTAGAGAAATATGGTTTGTTGCATATTTCCACCGGGGATTTATTCCGCCATGAAATCGGGAACAACACGCCCCTGGGGCTGGAAGCAAAAAGCTATATGGAAAAAGGGCAGCTTGTTCCGGATAGTGTCACTATCGGCATGTTGCGCAACAAGGTAGAAGCGAATCCGGGTGTTTCGGGCTATATCTTCGATGGGTTTCCGCGCACCTTGCCACAGTCGGAAGCATTGGATACGTTGCTGGAAGAGCTGGGTACCTCGGTTTCCGGGCTGGTCATGTTGCAAGTATCGGATGATGAGATTACGCGCCGTATCCTGTTGCGCGGTAAAACTTCCGGGAGAGCGGATGACCTGAACGAGTCGATTATCCGAAAGCGCATCGAAGTATATAATGCAGAGACGGCTCAGGTGTATGACTATTATGCCCGGCAGAATAAGTCGTATAAGATTGAAGGTATCGGATCAGTGGATGAGATTTTTGAACGGCTTTGTAGCACAGTAGATGCGTTAGGCGTCTGAATTCGTCGCATATAGATGGCAGAAGAGAACTTTGTTGATTATGTAAAAATTTGTTGCCGTTCCGGAGCGGGTGGTTCTGGTATTGTGCACTTTTACCGCGACCGATTTACCGCGCGGGGTGGCCCCGACGGCGGCGACGGCGGCCGGGGCGGCCATATCATCCTCCGGGGCAACCGGAATGTGTGGACCTTGCTCTCCCTGAAATACCGCAAGCATGTATTAGCGGATGCGGGCAAAAATGGGGGCTCCAATACCAGCTTTGGCGCCAGCGGGGAGGACGTGATCCTCGATGTGCCGCTTGGCACCGTTGCCCGGGACGCAGAAACCGGAGAAATTGACTTCGAAATAACCGAGCACGGAGAGGAGGAAATCCTCGTTCCGGGTGGCCGGGGTGGCTTGGGCAACGCCCATTTTGCCACTCCTTCCAATCAGGCTCCGCGCTTTGCCCAGACCGGAGAGCCCGGCCGGGAAGAGTGGAAAATCCTCGAACTGAAAGTATTGGCAGATGTCGGACTGGTCGGGTTTCCCAACGCCGGCAAATCGACGCTGCTCTCGGTCATTACAGCGGCTAAGCCCAAAATCGGCGATTATCCGTTTACTACCCTTACCCCCAACCTCGGAATCGTACAGTACCGCGACGGCCGCTCCTTTGTTATCGCCGATATCCCGGGGATCATCGAGCACGCCCATGAAGGTAAAGGCTTGGGACACCGCTTTTTGCGACATATCGAGCGCAACGCCACCCTCCTGTTTATGATACCAGCGGATACCGATAATATTCAGCGGGAGTACGACATCCTGCTCAATGAGCTGCGCATGTACAACCCGGAGCTGATGGATAAGCCCCGCGTCCTCGCACTGACCAAATCGGATCGCATCGATGCAGAGATCCGCTCCTGGCTGGAACCAGAGTTGCCCCAAGGTATCCCTTATGTGTTCATATCCGCCCTGACCAACCAGGGGCTGGATGCCCTCAAAGACCTCCTGTGGAATACCATTAGCGCTACCGTGTCGGAACCCGTGGCCAAAATTACAGCCAAACCTAAGCCTAAGCGGGATCCCTACGCCCGCTATGCACTGCCCAAAGAACGCCCCAGCGCGCATACGCCCTGGGAAGACGAAGATGATACCATCCCGGATGTCGGCTGGGATTACGAAGCCGAAGATTGATTTTCCAATCACCTTTTAGTACCTCTTTTTCGTGAACCCAAACAAAATAGAAGCCGCACTGGGCGATCTCTTCGAACAATGGGCCGGCGAATACCCAAGCCTTATTCTCCCACTTGCTCCTTCCGGCTCCGACCGCGTGTACTACCGTCTGCAAGGTAAAGAGCATATGGCCATCGGCACCTACAGCCCCAACGACAAGGAAAGCCGGGCATTCTTGGAGTTTACCCGCCATTTTCACCGAAAGGGACTGCCCGTTCCGGAAATCTATGCCGAAAACCTCGCCGCCAGGGTATATCTTCAGGAAGACCTCGGTTCCACCACCCTATACAGCTTTCTGATTCAGCAGAATGATTATTTTCCGGATTACCTGATTCAGATTTATAAAAAAGTGGTGGAACAGCTGGCTCGCCTCCAAATCCTGGGGGGCGAAGACCTGGACTACGATACCTACTGCTACCCCAAAGCGAGCTTCGATAAGGAATCGATGTTCTTCGACCTCAACTACTTCAAATACCATTTTTTGATGGTTAGTAAGGTAGGGTTTAATGAACCGGCGCTGGAACAGGATTTTCATACCCTGGCCGATTTTCTCTTGTCAGCGGATTCCCACTTTTTTTTGTTTCGGGACTTTCAGTCGCGCAATATCATGATTCGAAGCGGGGAACCGTTTTTCATCGATTACCAAGGGGGGCGAAGAGGCGCCTTGCAATATGACCTGGCCTCTCTGCTGTTTCAGGCCAAAGCCAACCTTCCACCGGATATCCGGCAAGAGCTTCTAAATCACTACCTCGATACCGCTTCCTCGCTGATACCCATTGATCGCGACCGATTCATTGAGTTCTATTATGGGTATGTGCTGATTCGCAATATCCAGACACTCGGCGCCTATGGTTTTCGCGGTATTTTCGAGCGGAAAGAGCATTTCCTCAAGAGCATTCCGTATGCCCTGCGCAATATCAAAATACTGCTCGACAACTGGCCCCTGCCCGTTGAACTGCCGGAGCTGACCCGGGCTTTACGCCAGATTATCGACTCCAAGAAGTTTGAGCCATTCGACAAAATTAAAGGCAGCAGCAGCTTGCTCACCGTACACGTCAATAGCTTTTCTTTCCACAGCGGGGTACCGGAAGATACTAGCGGCAACGGAGGGGGCTTCGTATTCGATTGCCGGTTTATCCACAACCCCGGGCGCTACGAGCCTTACAAAAAGCTGACCGGCCGCGATGAATCGGTCATCAATTTCCTAAAACACCACAGCGGTATCGATGAATACCTGAATAATGTGTTCCGCATCGTGGACAAAGCGGTGGAGGATTATATCGACCGCAGCTTCACCTCCCTGACCGTTCATTTCGGTTGTACCGGCGGGCAACACCGTTCGGTATATGCCGCAGACGAGCTAGTCAAGCACCTGAAAGAAAAATACGGGGTGCCGGTGTTGCTGCATCATGTGGAGCAGGAGCGCAAAGGCTGGAAAAATTAATGCCCATGCTCCGGAAACTCGCTTCCCAATGGAGGGGTGCCGGACCGGCAGGTACCTAACATAGTATCGTTATGTTGCTGAATGTAGAACATATTGGGATAGCTGTCCGAAACCTGGCAGAAGCGGAAGAACGCTACCAGCGCTTGCTGGGCAAGGCTCCGTATAAGCAGGAGTTGGTAGAGCGCGAAGGGGTGCGCACCTCTTTTTTCCAAACAGGAGAAGCGAAAGTAGAGCTGCTGGAAGCTACCTCCCCGGAAAGTCCGATTGCCCGCTTTATAGAAAAAAAAGGAGAGGGGCTGCACCACATCGCATTCGAGGTGGAAGATATCCTCGCTGAAATGAATCGATTGCGGGAAGAAGGATTTGAGTTGCTCCAGGATGCTCCCCGCCGGGGAGCGGACAATAAGCTGGTGTGTTTTATTCATCCCAAAAGTGCCGGTGGGGTATTGATGGAGCTATGTCAAACCATACGATAGATGGATCTGAGCTGGTATCATTACCTTTTGGCTGCGCTGGGGGGCGCTGTTGCCGGAGCTATCAATACCCTGGCGGGCAATGGCTCTGCGCTGACCCTTACCATCCTGACCGAGTTGATTGGTCTTCCCGGCGGAATAGCCAACGCGACAAACCGTATCGGGGTAGTAGCTCAGAGTGCAGCCGGGGTATGGGCGTACCACAAAAATGGAAAGCTGGATTTGAGCCGTAGCTGGGTGCATGTGTGTTTGATGATCGCCGGATCGGTGTTCGGCGCACTGGCGGCAGTATGGGTGAGCAACGAGCAGTTTATCCGCGTATTCCGGCTGCTGATGATTCTGATGTTCTTTATCATTTTGGTAAAGCCCGAACGCTGGCTACACGAAACAGACTACTCCCGAAAGATTCCCCTTTGGGTCGCTATCCCTTTCTTCCTGGCACTGGGCTTCTACGGCGGGTTCATTCAGATGGGCTTCGGTATTTTTTTTCTGGCCGTAATGGTGCTGTTTGCCCGCTATAGCCTGCTGGAGAGCAATGTGATCAAAATTGCCGTAACGGGAATTTTTACGACCCTGGCAGTGATTATTTTTCAAATCAAAGGAATGATTTATTGGCCAATAGGCCTTACGCTGGCAGTAGGTCAGGGACTGGGCGGATACCTCACGGCTCAGTTTGCTTCCTCGCATCCGAAAGCGAGCGTGATTGCACATCGCCTGCTGGTGTTTGCGGTGGTGCTCTCCCTGATACAGTTGTTCAAAATTCCGGCCTGGATTATGGGGCTTTTCCACGCGGCCTGAATACGGGCGTAAAATGTAGGTCGTTTCGTTAAAAAAAAAGATAAAAAATAGGGGAAATAGTAGTTCCTCTATTTTTATTTGGTGATTCCTGCACATTAAAATACCTTTCAACAGACAAAACGCCATAGCGCATTTTTTCGAGCAGCCGGTGCGACAAGTACCGGACAGATGCGTCGTGTTGCCCTGGTTTTTTATGGAGGAATGTTCCTTTTCGTTCGGGTGATTCGCCGGCAGCTGGTTTGACCGAAGTGTGCGCAGCGCGTTCTGTGTGGAACAGTAACTTTTCATCAAAACTTTTTTGAAATGAAACCCTTTGAAAAACTCTACCCGGATGTACTGGATACAGCCAGTATTCCTATCTTTTTTCTTCCAATACTCCCGTTCAGGGAAGAATCCCCGGTGCATTGGGAAGATGCCGATGAATTAGCCCCTGGGCTGGAAGAAGATCCCTTGTATAAAGATGCGCTTTTCATGGACCCGGACTCGGATGAAGATTTCGACGACGACTGGCACCCCGACAGCTCGGATGATGAGGACGTGATGGAGCCGATATTTTTTGACGATGACGACGAGGAGGATGGTGAGGACGCGGATTGGGATGAACTGATAGAAGGGGAAGAAGATGGAGACTTGCCCGACGATTTATATGGCCTATTAAAGGAGTAGATATGGTTGGGCGGTTTACTTGTAAAAAGTGTGGTCAGCCCATCCGTGTGGATTACGCCAAGGCGCCTGGCGGTGATTTTCGGATAGCCTGCCCGCAATGCCATCAAGCATACGAGCTCAGGCGGCCGGTGGAGGGGGAGCGGCTTCCTCCACCGGCTCCGGTGCTCATAAAACCAGCCAAACTGCGCGACGTGCGCTGTCCGTCCTGTGGGTTATCTTTTGAGTTCGATGTGTTGTTGCAGGATAGCGCACATCCGGAGGCGACTTGCACCCACTGTGGATATCATTTTTCATTGTATCCCTGGCCTCGTGCCAGGCGTTGGATACGCTTGGAAGGGGCGGGAAAGCCCCTTCAAAAAATGATTATCGAGAACCGCTACGTGACGGGTTTGTTTGCTATTCTGATGGCGTATGTGTATGGGGTGCGGTACGCGGTGGAAGATTACTCCAGGTTTTTAGATGGGGTGGTGTTTGTTTTTTTTACCCTGGGCGTGTATTGGATGCTGGGTATAGGCAAGTTGCCTTTATCCCAAAAATTCTTTGCAGGATACAGCAGCCTGTTTGTCGTCGTATGGGTGTTTCGGCTCTTGGGTTACAGCCGGCTCGCATCGCCGATACTGGAGCACGTCTCCGAGTTGTACATGTTGGGGTTTGCATTTTTCAGTTTGCTGGAGATGCTGCATCACTCCGTGGGATTCATTCCGGCACGGTGGTATCGCCGGCTGAGTCAGCTGAGTGGATGGGCGATTGTGCTGGCCAACCTTTTGTTGTGTGCCGGTTTAATCCTGTGGAAAATGCCTTGACGGGACGGGGGTATCGGTAGGCTTCTGGATAAACATTACCTTTGCAGGGTCAAACCATCTACCTATGCAATTCCCGTTGAAAGCCATTTATGATTACTGTGAAGCGCATTCGGATGCGCCGTCGGAGCTATTGTATGCCTTGGAGCGGGAAACGCACCTGCGCACCCTCGCCCCTCAGATGATGAGCGGGCGTTTGCAGGGGGCGTTGTTGCGGCTAATCAGCCGCTTACTGGCTGCCGATCGCATGCTGGAAATTGGCACCTTTACAGGGTATGGCGCGCTCTGCTTGGCAGACGGTTTGTCGCCGGCCGGGGTATTGCATACGATAGAGGCCAACCCTGAAATGGAACCTATTATTCGAAAATACATACAGCAGGCCGGAAAGGAGGATTCGATTCATCTGCATATCGGGCAGGCACAGGCAATCATTCCGGAGTTGCCTACCCCCTTTGACCTGGTATTTATTGATGCCGGCAAACAAGATTATGCGCTGTATTTCGACCTGGTAGTGGATCGGGTGCGTCCGGGAGGGCTGATACTGGCGGATAATGTATTGTGGGGGGGTAAGATAGTACAGGAAAAGGCAGATAAGGATACGCGGATTATGCATGCATTCAACGAACAGGTGGCTGCCGACCCTCGGGTGGAGGTGCTGATGCTGCCGCTACGGGATGGACTCACGCTGATGCAGCGCCGATAAGTACCTTAAACACACAGACTGCGTATGGACAACAAGACCCGGGCGCGCTACCGTGCCTTTTGTGCGGCATATCCGGAAATTCCAATCTTCTACCAGGACTGGTATCTGGACGCCGTGTGTATAGGGGGGAGCTGGTCGGTGGTGTTTGCAGGCAGCCCGGATAATCCGGAGGCAGTCTGGCCGTATTTTGTAAAAGAAAAGTGGGGATTTAGCTATATCACCCAGCCATTATTTACCAAGTATATGGGGATTTGGGAGCCTTCGGTGGATGGGAGCCTGAGTGCGTCGCACCAGCGCCGGGAATCGCTGATACGCCAGTTGCCCAAGGTCGATGCATTTATGCAAAATTTTCACCCCTCCTTCCAAAACGGACTACCCTTGTACTGGGCAGGGTATCGGCAGGAAATCCGTTATACCTATCGCCTGGATATTGAACATCCAGCGCGGGTATTTTCGGGAATCAACCGAAACATGCGCCGGAATATACTGAAAGCCGATTCGCTCGTTTCGCTGGAATTGTCCGCGGATGCAGGCCGTTTTTACCGCATGAATCAAATGAGCTTCGGTCGCCAGGGCTTGCCGATGCCTTATTCGAAAGCTGCTTTTCTGGCGCATGATGCCGCCTTGGCGGCTCATCAGCAACGGCAGATTTTTTTTGCCGTGGATAAGGAGGGACATACCCACGCAGCCGCCTACCTAATCTGGGATCAACGCTGTGCGTACTACCATTTGTCGGGCGATGACCCGGCCAGGCGAGCCAGCGGCGCAGGGATCTGGCTGCTATGGCAATGTATCCGCTATGCCCGCGAAACGCTGGGACTTAACTGCTTTGATTTTGAAGGCAGCATGCTTCGGGAAGTGGAGGCGATTCGCCGGCAGTTCGGAGCTGTTCAGACCCCGTATTTTTTTGCTTGGAAAAATACCCACTGGTTGCTTCGCTGGTTGCGGGCTAATGGGTAGGAAGCCCGTGATGCCCTGCGCATTGCCGGTTTTGTCGTATCTTGTAGCCGTACTGAAATAACAAAATGGTATGCTTCGCAAAACTCAACACTACCTCCTAATCATGGCTGTTGTACTGACGCAGCCAGCTTGCCAGGATAAAAGGAAAGACCATAAAGCGGAAACAGCACAGGTTGAATCACCCACAGACGCTGCGATGGGTACAGCCTTACCGGCCGACGACCCGGAAGTAGGGAAGCTGGATCAACTGGTTGATGCGGCGAACGCAGCAAGCACCACCCTTCGCTCGGTATCTTCCTTTCGGATGCTGGATGCCGTAGGTACAGTCGAAGGGCGTTATGAAGGGGATGTATTGCGCGTAGTGCACACCGTGATGAAGAGTATAGATGGGCTTCGCGATATGCAGGAATGGATTTACGTGGATGCGGCGGGTAAGCCCCTAGTATATCGGGAGCTCATTCGGTTTGAACGCTGTAGTCCGCAGCAGCCGGTGCCTTGCGTGCGGGAATCATGGATTTATCTCGACGAGGTGGGCCAGCCATTTGCGTCCCGGCAGCGCAGCCGGATACTGGAAGACGGTGCAGATACCGCGATGGAGGAACAGCCTTTCGAGGCATTTACTCCGGAAAGTGGCACATCGACCCGTATTACACAGGCCGCCGCCCGGTATCGGGTGGTGTTGTATCAGGCTGCGTCGGGTGCTAAGGGCAGCGCACCGGAGCGTGCGCAGGCCGACGGGCAGCGCATTTATTTCAATGGAGATGCCACGTTGCTGAAAGGAGTTTTGGCAGGTTCTCCGGGTAAAGATTATCTCCTGCGGTTGCGGGAAGCACAGCCGGCGGCTATCCGCTTACAAAGTACGTTCGGCTGTACCATGGATATAAGCGATATGGACGGCAATATACTGCTGCGCAAGGGCACCGAGTGGATTGGTTCCGCCCCCCGTGCCGGAGATATGCATATACGGGTGCAGTGCGCCCGTACCGATGCGTCCTTCACCATATCCGTAGGGGAATACTAAATGGGGCGAGTACCCACCCTGTGCATGGGGTAAGAAAGAAAACGCAACCTTGGCGGCGCAGTAGTTCCCGCGAGGAAGGCTCGGTAGCCTACTCAATCAAAGAGAGAACCTTGTTCGGCACCTTCGATAGGGAATTCGACGGAGTCGCCCGGATGCAGCGGTTCTTCCTCGAGGTCGCTTTCCGCTTCCAATACCTCGATATCGCTGAGCTTTTGGTCGCTGAGTTTGTTGCCCAGTGCTTTCCATCCCTTCACTTCGATAAAGTCAGCGAGGCTCACTTCCCCGCCGATTTTCTTATTTTTTATTTTGATAGCATAACGAATGCGGGGTTGTTCCTCTATGGAGGCGAAAAGCAGTCGGGAGTCTTTATGGTCGGATAGGTAGGAAAAACGCTGGCCGGTCGAGGCAGTCTCGATATGGAAACGCTTGACCAGCGTCCAGCCTTTATTTCCTTCAAAATAGACAGCGCTGACGACGAGTTCGGGGTCGAATTTGCCGATATGCAAGAGCTCGTCGGGATTGAAGCGTCGGTTCTGGTCGAGATCGAGCAGTTCGTAGGTCCCGTCTTTGTACAGGGCGAGGATATGGTCGCCAGTATCGAAGGCGCCAAGGAATAGGCCGCGTTCGTCGGTGTTGAGTTTGCCGCTGACCTCGTCCATCCAGATTTGAACGGCGCCGAGGGTTGATTTACCTACGGTTTTCCGGGTGATTTTGCGGACGGGGAAGCGGCTTACGATGTTTCCCTGGGAGCTCCGGCCTTTGATAGCCAGGTCTCCGAAGTCGAAATCAAACTGCTTCTTTTTAGCGCGGGAGCTTTGGGTGAGCTGTATTTGTACGACTTCGGCCTCTCCGTTGGGGTTGGTAGAAAAATAGAGGACTTTATTTCCTTTCTCTCCGGTGGTGAGGTCGTATTCCCGATCGCGGGTAATTGCTGTTACGTTGAATCGCTTGGCCATGGATCGGCCGCTGCCGGCATCCAGGTAGATGAGGTTGTAGGTAGTTCGTTCGTCGGATTTTTTCCAGACTGCGACGTGGATGATGTCTTTGCCTACAAATGTTTTGTCGGTGATGCGGGTGACCAGGAATTTGCCGTCGGAGCGAAAGACGATGATATCGTCGATATCGGAGCAATCGCAGACCAGTTCATCTTTTTTCATGCCCATACCGATGAAACCATCGGTTCGGTTGACATATAATTTGGCGTTGTTGGCGACTACTTCGGTGGCGAGGATAGTATCCAGGGCTTTGATTTTGGTTTTGCGTTCGCGGCCGCTGCCGTACTTTTCGAGGAGGCGGCGGAAGTAGGCGATGGTGAAGTCGGTGAGGTGTTCGAGGTCGTGGCGCACTTGCCTGAGCTCTTCTTCGAGTGCTGCGATATACTCGTCGGCTTTAAACGTGTTGTATTTGGAGATGCGTTTGATTTTGATTTCAGTGAGTCGGGCTACATCCTCCCGGGTCAGGTCGCGCATGAGGCGAAGGCGGGTATCGGACGGTTCCGGGGACTCGGAGGGGCACACTACATAGCGACGCAGCTCCTTGTCGATGACTTCGAGCACTTCTTCCCAGGATTCGCAGGATTCGATATCGTGGTAAATGCGGTTTTCGATAAATATTTTCTCGAGGCTGGCGAGGTGCCATTTCTCGAGCAGCTCGTGTTGTTTGATTTCGAGTTCCCGACGGAGTAGGTCGCGCGTCTGGAAAGTGGCGTGTTTCAGGATATCCTCGACAGAGAGGAAGCAAGGTTTGTTGTCAACGATGACACAGGCGTTGGGTGCGATGGATATTTCGCAGTCGGAGAACGCATAGAGGGCATCAATCGCTACGTCAGGTGATACACCGGCGGCGAGTTCGACCAATACCTCTACTTCTTGGGCGGTATTGTCGGTGATTTGCTTGATTTTTATTTTCCCTTTATCGCTTGCCTTGATGATGCTTTCGATGAGGGAGGTGGTGGTAGTGCCAAAAGGGAGCTCCCGGATGGCGATGAGGTTTTTGTCCAGTTTTTCGAGTTGTGCGCGGGCTTTGATACGTCCGCCTCTCCGGCCGTGCTGGTAGTCCGACACATCGATGACCCCGCCGGTGGGAAAGTCGGGATAGATAGTCACGGATTTGCCCTCCAGCAGGTCGATAGAGGCTTCAATCAGTTCAATAAAGTTGTGGGGCAGGATTTTGGTGGATAAGCCTACGGCGATACCCTCTGCTCCCTGAGCCAGGAGCAGTGGAAACTTCATGGGCAGGGTAATGGGTTCCTGTTTGCGGCCGTCATAGGAGAGCTGCCACTCGGTAGTTTGGGGGTTGAACACCACTTCGAGGGCAAATTTGGTGAGCCGTGCCTCGATGTATCGGGAAGCCGCTGCGCTGTCGCCGGTGAGGATATTCCCCCAGTTGCCTTGGGTGTCGATGAGCAGGTTTTTCTGCCCGAGGTTCACTAAGGCATCCCCGATAGCCGCATCCCCGTGCGGGTGGTACTGCATAGTCTGTCCGATGATGTTGGCTACCTTGTGGTAACGCCCGTCGTCCATCTCCTTCATCGCGTGCAAAATACGCCGCTGAACCGGCTTGAGGCCATCTTCAATGGCAGGGACCGCGCGCTCCAGGATCACATACGACGCGTAGTCCAGGAAGTAATCCTGGTACATACCCTGTAAGGGAATCAGTTGGTTGGATTCCGGGGTGTTCTGTGTCGGCTCCTGGTCGGGATGTTCATGCATGGATACGGTCTTTGTATCAGTTCTAAAAACGCCAAATATCGAATTTTTTATTGATTTTAAAAATATTTTAAAAAAAATTGTTTTAAATCAAAATACTTGCAACAAAAACAGCCGGCACAGGTTGAAAAAGACAGGAATTGGGCATATAGGGCTGGAAGCATTTTTTATTTGGTTAGGTTTGTAAAAATGAAATGCAAATAGGTGCCGGTCGGCAAATGGCTTTTTATCCACGGCGCGATGCTTTAATCTATTTTTTTTTCGAAACATCCGCAGAAACCCTATTTTCACTCGGTCTAAAATACTACCATAACCAGCTTTTGCCATGAAGAACTTTTTTTCTGCCTTTCTGCTCTGCGCACTCTTCTTTCCCGCTTCCATGCTGTTGGGGCAGTTGAAATCACCGGATGCCTTTTTACCGCATAAACTGGGGGAGCAATTCACGCCCCATGAGATGTTGGTTCAGTATGTGCAGCACGTAGCTGCCAATAGCCCGAATGTCCGGCTCAGCGAGTATGGGCGCACGAATGAGGAGCGTCCGTTGTTATTGCTCTTCGTTTCTACCCCGGCCAATCTGGCCCGCCTCGAGCAGATTCGCGAAAACAACCTGCGTCGGGCAGGACTACTCGACGGGCAGCCCGATAGCGGCCTGGAGCCTGCTATCGTCTGGATTAGCTTTAATGTGCACGGCAACGAAGCAGCCGGTTCGGAAAGCTCCATGGCGGTGCTCCATGCGCTGGCCGACCCTTCCAACGCCCGTACACAGGCCTGGCTGAAAAATACCCTGGTCATTTTGGATCCTTGTATCAACCCGGACGGACAGACCCGCTACACCAATTGGTACCGCACGGTCAGCAACCGAATCCCGGATGTGCGACCGGAAGCCCGCGAACACCAGGAACCCTGGCCCGGCGCCCGCACCAACCATTATTACTTCGACCTCAACCGCGACTGGGCCTGGCAGACACAGGCCGAATCCCGTCAACGTATGGCCCGATACAACGACTGGCTCCCCCACGTCCATGTGGATATGCACGAACAGGGATACAACGCTCCGTACTATTTCGCTCCGGCAGCGCAACCCTACCACGAGTTTATCACCCCCTGGCAGCGCAACTTCCAGGTAAGCATAGGCAAAAACAACGCCCGCTACTTCGACCAGAACGGATGGCTGTATTTTTCCAGGGAAGTGTTTGACCTCCTGTATCCCAGCTATGGCGACACCTATCCAACCTACAACGGCGCTATCGGGATGACCTACGAACAAGGGGGTATCGGTGCCGGCCGGGCCGTACAACTCCGCAACGGCGATACGTTGACGCTCTACGACCGGGTGGCCCACCACACCACCACCGCGCTGGCTACGGTGGAAATCAGCTCCCAACATGCCCACGAACTCAATACGGAGTTCCAGGGCTTTTTCCAGAAAGCCCGTACCAATCCTCCCGGTGCCAATAAGACCTATATCGTCAAAGCATCCAATCCGACCGAACGCCTGCGCGCATTCTGCGCTTTGCTGGATCGCAACCGCATCCAGTATGGCAAAGCGGGTAAAGCCGCTACGCTCAGCGCCTATAATTATCAGAACGGGCAGACCACGTCGCTCAAAGTGGAAGCAGGCGACCTAATCGTCAGCGCCTTTCAGCCACGGGGCGTCATGACCCAGGTATTGCTCGACCCCGAAGCCGTAGTGGTCGATTCGGTCACCTATGATATTACCTCCTGGTCCCTTCCGTATGCGTATGGCCTGGAGACCTACGCCACCGCCCAGCGCCTGGATCCGGCAGGAAAATTCGAACTTCCCGTCCCGGCTGCCCTAATCGCCGATACCCGCACGTATGCGTATCTCCTGCCCTGGAACGCGCTCAACCACGCCCGTTTCCTGGCGGCTGTATTGCAAACAGGCGTCAAAGTGCGTTTTGCCAATGAGCCGTTTGAAATAGAAGGCAAATCCTATGCCCGGGGCACCTTGGTTATGACCAGAGGGGATAATCGGAAGCTGGAAAACTTCGACCAGGTGCTCGTCGGGCTGGCTGCTCAGCACCAACAGGCACTGGTGCCGGTGCAGACGGGTTTTGCTGCGAGCGGACGGGATTTCGGGTCGAGCTCCTATTCCCTGATTCAAACGCCTCGCGTTGCAGTGCTGTCGGGCGATCAGGTCTTTGGCAATGAGTTTGGGCAGGTCTGGTATTTCCTCGAACAGGATTTGAAATACCCTCTTACCATACTCGATATCAATCGCTTCGAGCGCAGCAGCCTGGAAGGGTTCAATGTGCTGATCTTACCCGAAGGGCGCTATCGCCTGAGTGAAGCGGCCTGGAACAAAATAAATACCTGGGTGAGCAACGGTGGCCGCCTCATTGCGGTAGGAGAGGCGACGTCGGCATTGGAGCGCAGTGGCTTCGGCCTGACAGGCCGGGAAGAGAAAAAAACGGGTGTGGAGGATGCGCTCCTCTCCTATGGCGATGACGAACGCCGCCAGATTAGCTCCTCTATTCCAGGTGCTATTTTTAAAGTACGGCTCGACACGAGCCACCCGCTGGCTTATGGGATGTCGCCCGATTATTTCTCCTTAAAAACGGGTACCCTCGCATTCAACTACCTGAAAGGGGGCTGGAATGTGGGTACGATTGGAAAAGAACTGATGGTGTCGGGATTTGCAGGTGCCGGAGCCAGGGAAGCACAAAAAAACACCCTGGTGTTTGGTGTCGAACCCAAAGGCGCCGGCAGCGTCATATACCTCGTGGATAACCCTTTGTTTCGCGCATTCTGGGAAAATGGAAAATTCCTGTTCAGCAATGCCTTGTTCTTTGCCGGATTTTAATGCTAAAAAATAAGCCCGTTGAGATTACTGCTTGCGCTGATTAGCACCCTTTATTGCTTGCTGCCTGCTCTGCTGAACGCCCAGGAGTCGCCCGCCCGCTGGCTGGCGCCCTCCCGGATACCCGTTGCAGAAATTCCGCGCCGGGCACTTTCCCGGCTCGACAATGCCTCTTTGCAACAGGCAGAGCAGCAGCAGCGCAGGCCCGGACGGGCACCTCAGTTTGCAGAAAGCCGCCAGGTAGATATCCGCCCCCAGCAAACCGGTGTCTGGGAAGTGCTGGACGATGGTCGTTCTGTATGGCGCTACCGAATCCAGTCGCCCGACGCATATTCGCTGAATTTGGGCTTTGAGCGTTTTTACCTGCCGGAAGGCGCTGTCTTTTTGATGTATGACCCATCGGGTGAGGACGTGCTGGGCCCGTTTACCGTGGCCGATAACGAGCTGCACAGCGCACTGTGGACACCGGCTATTGAAGGGGATGAGGTAGTGCTGGAGCTCCAGTTGCCGCCCGGAGTGCCCCAACAAAAAGCAGACCTGTGGCTTCGCTATGTCAACCATGATTTTGCCGATGTGGCCAGTGTGCTTTCGGGCAATTGCAACATCGATGTAGCCTGTAGTGCCCTCGACGGGTATCCGGAAATAGATGGCTTCCGCGAGGTGATACAGTCGGTGGCTACCTTTACGGTGGACGGAAAGTACCATTGCAGTGGCTTCCTCATCAACAATACCGCCAATAATTGCGCGCCGTATTTTCTCACGGCACACCACTGTGAGGTGGATAGCCTCAACGCGGCGACGGTCGTCGTTTACTGGAACTACCAAAACAGTACCTGCCGTTCGGTAGGTAGCCCGGGCAACGGCCGGCCGGGCAATGGCAGCAAACAACTCTTTAATTCCGGAGCCTACATGCGGGCAGACTATGCGGCCTCCGATATGACGCTGCTGGAACTCGATGATCCGGTGCGGCCGGAAGCCAATGCCTTTTTTGCAGGATGGAATATCGATACCATCCTGCCCTCCAAAGGCGTGGCGAGCATCCACCATTCCGCATCCGAAGAAAAGCGCTTTTCTTTCTGCCGCCAGCCAATTTACCGGGGTACATGGGGTAAAGGTATCCTGCGTGTACCCACGGGCGACCATCTCATCATCCCTTCCTGGGATCTCGGTGTCACCGAAGATGGTTCCTCCGGAGGACCGCTGTTTAACCAGAATCAGGAAGCTATCGGACAGCTCCACGGAGGGGCCGCTGCGTGCGGAAATAATGCCTTCGATGCCTTTGGCTGGATCGGTATATCCTGGGAAGGAGGGGGCACGCCGCGGAGCCAGTTGCGCTATTGGCTGGATCCCGTGCGCAGCGGCCAGAAATCCATGACAGGCCGGTGGAACATGCATTGCAGCAAAACCATTAATATAGATACCGCTTTTAGAGAACTTTGCGCCGGTGGAAGCGCCATTATCCGACTCACCCCCGATAAGGGGTTTGTTCGGCAGGTCTCCCTCCAGGTGCTGAATACCTATGACGGGCTTTCTTTCTCTTTCGAAAAAAATCCAGTGTCGCCCGGTACGGCTGCGCATTTGCAGATCCAGGCAGCTCCCGACGCAAAGCCAGCACGCTATCCAATTTCCGTGCGGGCAACAGATGGCATCGACACCGTGTACATTTCCTTGCTCGTTGAAGTACGGAAGGTAGCCGATCGGGCAAAAGACCTTTTCCCCGCCGACGGAGAGGTGGATGTGCCGGCTCAGACTACCCTGAAATGGGCACCTATAGCGGGTGCCGATAGCTATGAAGTCGTGCTGGCAACCGATGCGACGTTTAGGATGCCGGTTGTTTCTACCAGCACCAAAAACCCATTTATTGCAGTCGATTCACTGGAGAATACGCGTACATACTACTGGAAAGTACGGGCGCTAAACCGTTGTGGATATGGAGAGGAAGCGACCGCTTCTTTTCATACCTCCCCGGATTGGAGGCTGTTGGCGCGGAAGCTTCCCGAGGAGCGCTGTCAGTCCGACCAACTGGCGTTTGAGTTGTTTGTGGGGGATGGCCTGCGCGCACCCCTGGCGTTTAGCTATGTACTGGAAAATGGGGTTGCTATGTCCTTGCGCACGGAAATTAGGCAGGATACCCTGGTGAAAGGCTACTTAGTACGGGCATATATAGACGATTTGAGCGGATTTGCACCAGGGCTCCAGGCAGTGGTGTTCAGGGTACAGGATGCCTTTAGGGAAGTAGAAACACGGGCCTCGCTGTATATCAAGCGGGTGCCGGATGCACCCCGGCTGTTGCTTCCTTTGGCAGATACTTCGTTTATTGAAGACAACCCTCTGCTCACCTGGTCGCCGAGTCGGGATGCGACCTTGTACCGGCTGGAGTTGAGCCGATCGGCTTCCTTTGAGGAGGTTCTCGAAGCCCACATCCTCTCCGGCTCTTTTCAAAAAAGGGTATCTTCGCTGGACGCGGGTGTATTCTATTGGCGGGTCGTGGCGGGAAATTCCTGCGGTGCGGTTCCTTCTGCCCCGCGGGCATTTTCGGTGCACACGGGCAATGTATCGTTGATGGGTAATCTGCTGGTGGCGATGGATCCCAATCCGACGAACGGAGTGCTGCAGGTGCTCATCTCCGATCCGGTGAACGAGGTTAGTATAGACGTTTTTTCACTCACCGGGCAACTGCTTCGCCACGTGAAAGGACAGCCTTTGCAGACGTCCTGGTCGCTGGATCTCAGCGCATTTCCCGATGGGATGTATATCGTTCGATTGCAGCACCGCTTGTCGAGTATCAGCCGGCGTATTGTATTACAGCGATAGGGTGCCGGCATTACATATTGCCGTTTGTGTATGAAACAAATCAAATATAGCTGCCTGGTATGGCTGGCAATGACGGTGCTGGGGTGTCAGTTTTCGTCGGATACCGAAACAAAGCCGGAGACAGCCACCGATATTCCCGCCACGGGCAATGGGGAGGCGGAAGACTACCATTTTACCAACCGCGTCGTGTGGCAGAAACCAGAAAGTGTCATCGGGCGAATGGGGGATTTGAAGGACAAGACCGTGGCCGATATCGGTGCGGGCACGGGCTTTTTTGCCCTCCGGATGACGCCGTTGGCCAGGCAGGTCATAGCGATTGATATAGAACCCCGGCTGGTCACTTACCTCGACAGCCTGCGCCGGCATACGCTGCCCGATACCTTGCAAAACCGTCTGCGCGTGCAGCTCGCCGACCCGGCAGATCCGGGACTTCGGGCACAGGAAGCCGACCGGATTCTGATTGTAAATACCTATATGTACCTCAACGACCGCGATAGGTACCTGCGTCGGCTCTATACGGGGCTGCGTCCAGCCGGTCGTATCGTAGTAGTCGATTTCAAGAAAAAGAAGACCTCTCTGGGGCCACCCCGCGCTATCCGCGTACCCCAGTTTCAGGTGGAGGAGGAGCTGGAACGAGCCGGTTTCCGCATCCTGGAAAGCAACGATACGGAACTCGACTACCAGTATATTATCGTGGCGGAGAAAAAAGAGGGGCAGTAGCCCGGCTATCCGTTGGAGGTAATCAACAAATCCAGGCTGGCAGTTTTTAATCCAAAGCGCTCTCCCAAGTATTCATTGCAGAGGCATCCGCGGTAGGTATAGACCCCGTGGCGCAGGCCGGGTCGCATGAATAGGAGCGCTTCTACGTTGCCTGTACTTTCCGCATCGAGCAAGATGGAAGTGAGGATATTGCTGATTGCCACGGAGGCCGTTCGGGGAATCCGGGAGGCAATATTGGGCACGCAGTAATGAATCACCCCATGGCGCAGGAAGGTGGGTTTATCCAGCGAAGTGACCTCTGATGTTTCGAAGCATCCCCCTTGGTCAATGCTGACATCGATGATGACCGACCCGGGCTTCATCTTAGATACCATATCTTCACTGACGACCATGGGCGTTCGGCCGGATTTGGCGTGGATAGCACCAATAGCTACCTCCGCGTGGATTAGTTCTTCTTCGAGATAACGCGGATTGAGTACGGATGTAAAAAGCTGCCGCCCCACCTGGTTCTGCAGGCGCTTGAGCTTGTAGATGTCGTTGTCAAAAATCCGAACCTCTGCACCCAGACCCAGGGCGACCCGGGTGGCGTATTCGGCTACAATACCAGCGCCCAGAATGACGACTTTGGTGCTCGGAACCCCGGAAATTCCACCCAACAGGATCCCTTGTCCACCCCCGGTGCTCGACAGAAGCTCTGCGGCGGTGAGCATAGCGTTGAGTCCAGCCATTTCACTCATGATACGAACGACAGGAAAGGTGCCGGCGTCGTCTTTTATGTACTCCATTGCCAGGGCAATTACCCGCTTTTGCAGCAGGCGCTGGATATATTCCTGGGTAATAATCGGAAGTTGTAGCGGCGAAATCAGAATCTGATTGGGGTGCATCAAATCAATCTCGTCTAAGGTGGGAGGAGCTATTTTGATGAGAATACCCGCATTGAATACTTCTGCTTTGCTAAATGAAATTTCTGCCCCCGCTTCGGAGTAATCGTGATCGGAGAAATGGGCATTCCTTCCTGCCCCCGATTCTATTACCACGCGGTGCCCGTGGGCGGTAAGGATGGCTACGGAAGCAGGTACCAAGGGCACGCGGTTATCCTGCAAGGTGCATTCTACCGGAATGCCGATATACAACTTGTCCGGTGCCTGCTCTATCGCCAATTGCTCCGGCTGTGTCTGAAATTGTAGATTTTTCAGTGAATTGGGTATTGCAATGGAAGAAGACCTCCCTTTTTCGTAGCTCATATCAAGGCTGAGTAGATGAATCAGATTCCGACAAAAATAGAATTTTTCGGCTGTCTCCGGGCAATACTTCGAGGTGAAGTTCAACTACATCGGAATCCAACAGCGGCTCAATGACTTGTGGCCATTCGATAAAACAATATGCCGGACTGTCGAGGTATTCTTCAATGCCAATAGCCAGTGCTTCGTCTAGGTCTTTGAGTCGGTATAGGTCGAGATGGTACACTGGTTGAACTGACTGGTCGGCAGGATCGGTGCAACGGTATTCATTGACCAGCGAAAAGGTCGGGCTCGCTACCGTATCCCGCACCCCGAGTACGGCACAGAGCGATTGTACCAGCGTGGTTTTGCCCGCTCCCAAGTCTCCGTAGAGCACGAATTTGCGGCGCTTTCCGGCTATTTGCAACAACGTGGCCGCCGTGGCGGGTAATTCGCTTTTTTCTTTAACGATGAAAGCCTGCATGGTTGTTTGGTTAAAAAGCAGTACCTTTGCGCGCCGCTTTAAGGTGCAAAGTTCTGCAACCTACCGTAAAATGCGGCGAAAAAAAGCATTTATTTTCGCCGCATGCTCTAAAATGCCCGGTTCGTTTTTTTGAAAAAAATATGCGCTGCGGGCGTTTCCCGTTTTGGGAAAGATAGGGGGGGCGGCATCTCATTTGTTGCCGGATACAGCGAAATACTTTTTGCGTTCCCCCTGCATCGAGTTGGGATTTGCCAAAAACGAAACACCCCGGAAAAGCGTTTTTTTTGTAAGTTTACCAAATGGAAATGGAAACAGAAAAACATCTACAGCCACAAGCCTCCGACTACGGAGCAGATAATATCCAGGCACTGGAAGGATTGGAAGCCGTGCGCAAACGCCCCGGCATGTACATTGGTTCAACCGATTCGAAAGGCCTGCACCACCTCGTATGGGAGGTAGTGGACAACTCCATCGACGAGCACCTTGCGGGGTTCTGCTCGCAAATTGACGTCACGATTCATCCCGACAATTCCATCACCGTCGAAGACGACGGACGGGGTATCCCCACGGGTATGCACGAAAAGCTCCAGAAATCAGCACTGGAAGTGGTACTCACGGTGCTCCACGCCGGGGGTAAATTCGACAAAAATACCTATAAGGTGTCTGGTGGTCTGCATGGAGTCGGGGTATCCTGCGTAAACGCGCTTTCTGTTTCGCTGCGCGCAGAGGTGCGGCGCGAAGGGAAAGTATTCGTTCAGGACTACGAGCGCGGCAAACCGCAGACAGACGTTCAAACAGTGGGCGTATCCGATGTGACGGGTACCATCATCACCTTCAAGCCGGATCCCATCATCTTCGAGACGCTGGAGTACAAATACGAGGTGCTCGCCGGCCGCCTGCGCGAGCTTTCCTTCCTGAACAAAGGGCTCAATCTCCGCCTAACCGACGAACGGAGCGGCAAAACAGAGTCCTTCCACTCAGAAGGCGGCCTCATCCAGTTCGTTCAATACCTCGACGGCGCCAAGCCCCTGCTTATAGAGAACCCGATTTGTGTCACGTCCCGAAAAGACGACATAGAGGTGGAAGTAGCCCTGCAATACAATACGTCTTACCTCGAAAATATCCAGTCCTACGTAAATAATATCAAAACGGCAGAAGGAGGTACGCATGTCAAGGGCTTCCGCATGGCTGTCGCCCGGGTATTCAAACAATACGGAGACGATACGGGTATTTTCAAAAAAATCAAGGAAGGGGTCTCCGGGGAGGATTTTAGAGAAGGTCTTACCGCGATTGTATCGGTCAAGGTAGCCGAGCCTCAGTTTAAAGGCCAGACCAAAGGGGAGCTGGGCAATACCGAGGTGACCGGAGTGGTCTCCCAGTGTGTCGGGGATGCCCTCAAGCATTACCTCGAGGAAAATCCAAAGGAAGCGCGGAAGATTATGGAGAAGGTCTCCATCGCCGCCGCTGCCCGCCACGCCGCCCGCAAAGCACGTGAACTGGTACAGCGCAAAACTGTGCTCACCGGTGGTGGATTACCCGGCAAACTCGCCGATTGTGCCAGCCGAGACCCTCATGAATGCGAAATATTCCTCGTAGAGGGCGACTCTGCCGGGGGTACAGCCAAACAAGGACGCGACCGCAATTTCCAGGCCATCCTTCCCCTGCGTGGAAAAATCCTCAACGTGGAGAAAGCCATGGAGCATAAGATTTACGAAAACGAAGAAATAAAAAACATCTTCACCGCGCTCGGCGTCAGCATCGAAGAAGACCCCAATGAGGGGCGTATCCTCAATATCAAAAAACTGCGCTACCACAAAGTCGTCATCATGACCGATGCCGATGTGGACGGCAGCCACATCACTACCCTCATCCTGACCTTCTTCTTCCGCTACATGCGCCCGCTGGTCGAGCAGGGCCATATCTACATTGCCGCGCCCCCGCTCTACCTCGTCAAAAAAGGGAAGAACGAACGCTACTGCTGGACAGACGACGACCGCCGCGCCGCAGTGGCCGAATTCGCCCGGGGCGAAAACGACGATTCGGTCAAAGTGCAGCGCTATAAGGGTCTGGGTGAAATGAACGCCGAACAGCTCTGGGATACGACCATGAATCCGGAACATCGCATCCTGCGCCTGGTAACTATCGAGGATGCTATGGAGGCCGACCGCGTGTTCTCCATGCTTATGGGCGACGAGGTACCCCCGCGCCGCGCTTTCATCGAAGCCAATGCCAAGTACGCCAAAGTGGACGCCTGATTCTATTTAACCTTTTGCCCTACCAACCATGCCAGCTTCAAAAATCCGAATCGCCGTTGTCACCGGCGGGAATGTAGCCGAACGGGAAGTCTCCCTGAAAAGCGCCGCCACGGTAGCCAAACACCTGGACGCCACCAAATATGAGGTGTTCGTCCTCGAACTCAATGGCACCGTGTTCACCGAACAAAAGACCGGTATTGCCGTTGACCTCAACGATTTCTCCCTGTCCTTGCCCGACGGACGGATTACCTTTGACCTGGTTTATCAGATGCTGCACGGCCATCCCGCAGAAGACGGCCGCCTGCAAGGCTATTTCGAGCTGCTCGGAATACCCTACACTGGCTGTGACCCCCTGGTGAGCGCCCTCACCTTCGACAAGCAGGCGTGCAAGGATTTTCTGCGCAGCCACCAGGTACCTATGGCCGATTCCCAGCTCCTCTATAAAAATAAGCCGTACGACGAGGATTCCATCCAGCGCATGGGCTTTCCGCTATTCGTGAAACCCAATAAAAACGGGAGCAGCTTCGGCGCGTCCAAGGTAAATACCCCCGAACAGCTGCCGGGCGCTATCCAGTTTGCATTCGAATACGACGATGAGGTGGTGGTCGAGGCTTTCCTCAAAGGACAGGAGTTTTCCAATGGGGTACTGCGCAAGGATGGAGAAATCGTGGTGCTGCCCATCACCGAAATCGTAACGCAGAACGAGTTTTTTGACTATAAAGCCAAATACGAAAAACAAAGCGAGGAAATCACGCCGGCTCGTTTGTCTGCTGCTCAAACCGCCGAATGCCAGGAGCAAACCCGCCGTATTTACGGAGTGCTGGGCTGCCGCGGTATCTGCCGGTTTGATTATATCCTCGTAAACGGTGTCTTCTATTTCCTCGAAGCCAACACCATTCCCGGTATGTCGGAGGCCAGTATCGTCCCGGCGCAGGCGCAGGCGCATGGCTGGACGATCACCCAACTGCTGGATCCGGTGGTAGCGGAAGCGCTGGCAAGATAAAAGCCCGGCAGCTCTTCCGGCTGGCTATAGCTCAATACCTATTTCCCGCATCAGGTGGGCCGCATTAAAGGTCTGGCTGCTGCCTTTGCGCACGGTGTAATCGAATACCAGCTGGCCATCCCGAAACTGTACATCCATGCACAGGTTCTCAATCTGACCGGCGCTGTCTTTTTCGAGGCGCGTCAATTCCAGGTCGTGGGTGGCTATCAAACCGGCTCCCCCGAGTCGAATCAACTGCCGGATGAGGGCTTCTGCACCGATATACCGGTCGTGGGAGTTAGTGCCTTTCAGAATCTCATCCAACAAAAAGAAAACAGCAGCATCGGTGGATATGCTTGCTTCCTGTACGGCCGTGAGCAAACCGCGCAAGCGCCGTAGCTCGGCGTAAAAGGAGGAGGCATTCTCGGATAGGGCATCTTGGGTGCGCATACTACTAAACACTTGTACCCGGGCGCAGGAGAAAGACTGGGCACATACCGGTGCCCCACATTGTGCCAGCACCAGGTTGATGCCTACGGTGCGCAAAAAGGTACTTTTCCCCGCCATATTAGACCCTGTCAGCAGTTTGATATGTCCGTGTAGCGGCATGGACAGGTCGTTGCCGATGCGTCGGGCTTCGGGCAGGATGGGATGACCGGCTTGTACGGCGTGGAGTACGCGGCCGGGGGCATAGTCGGGAAACACCCATTGGGGGTGGTTGAAGTGCAGGGTGCCCAGCGAGGCGAGGGCTTCCATTTCGGCAATAGTACCCAGCCAGGCACCTACGGCGGATTTCCAGTTCGCCTTCCATCGATCCAGGCGAAACACCCATTGCAGGTCCCAAAGTCCGAGGAGGTTCAGGAAAATAGCGAACGGGTTATTGCGCACTTCCAACTGATGCACGAGGTAGGCGAGTTGACGCAGGGCGGCAGAAGCCGGTAGGCTATCGGTTCGGATAGCCTGTTGCCGCTGGCGGAGGAGGGGAGAGGTAAAAGGCTGCTCCTCCACATGCCGGATGAGGCGGGCATAGACGTCGAGCATACTGCGTATCAGGAGGGTTTGGGTATGCACTGTCCGCACGCGCTGCTCATAGCGTCGCAGGATGATACCGGATGGCAGCACACAGAGGACCTGAACCCACCAGGCGGCCCCTTGCCACCAGGCGCCGGCCAGGGCCAGCATGGTAGCTATCGGAACGATGCGCAGCCAGACCTGTAGGTTGGGGGAGAGAACAGGTGCTTGTTCCAGCCAGTGCAGCAAGCGACGCACGTCGTCGGATGCCACCACGGCGCGGAGTCCGTATGCCCGAAAATGCTGGCGCCAATCCGCTGCCTGTGCCAGCTCCCGGATAGCTTCCTGCCGCCGGTACACCGTATCGTAATCGGCTGCTTCCCGCAGGTAGTCTGCCAGACAGCGTTGTCCCTCCGGGGTGGTACCACGATTGAGCAGTTGAAACAGCGAGTGGGCACCAAATAGGTCCAGGTCACCGGAGTAAGGATGCCGGACATCCTGAAACAGCTGCCCGTCGGGGAAACAGGAGAAATCGCCGTTGGCCGCTTGTATCTCTTCCTCGTTGACGCGAACCAGCAGGGCGCTGTGCGCCTGTTCTTGGCGGAGTGTTCGGTGGTAAATGACCAGCCGGGAAAAGAAAATCGCCCAAGCGAGGATGCCTGCTGCCACGAGCCAGGGCCCCAGTTGCCAGAGCCAGGCGACAGATAATATGCCGAGGAGAAACCCGCCGAGCCGAACGATGGCCAGGCGGTTGTAGCGCTTGTGTAGTTGGTTGTACCTACTGCGGTATTGATCTGCCCGCTGGGCGTAAAAGGTGGCTGCTTCCATGGGTATGGGCTATGGTGTAATAACTGTTTGGATGGCTATTGTGGACCTAGTTAAAATTAAATCTTTTACTCAAACGTTCGATTTTCTCTGCGGACTTCGCGCCTTTCTTGGTGTTCTCTTTGTAACTATTAAACTACCAGGGAATTAGATCCAGTGTAACCTATTTTTTAGGGATTCTTTAGTAGGATTTAGCGGACACCTAAAGGTCGGCTAGCAGTGAAATGCCTATAGAAATTTACAATCCGCGAAATTTCGCTATTTTTGTTCAATGGGTACAAGTGCAGCGCAGCGAATTTTATTTGGACTGAAGGTGAAGCAGCACCGGCAGGCGAAGTCATTATCATTTGTGGAGTTGGCGGGGCTGACGGGCATGTCTGTTTCTTACCTCAATGAAATAGAGAAAGGGAAAAAATACCCAAAGGCACATAAGATTGAGTTGCTGGCTACCGCGCTGCAGGTGCCGGTAGCGGAGCTTGTTTCCGGAGAAGTGAGCGATAGCCTGATTCCGGTAGCGGAGCTGCTCCGCTCCAATTTTTTGAATGAGCTGCCGCTGGAGCAGTATGGAATCGACACCACCAAGGTAGTGGAGATTATCGCCGCGGCGCCTCCGCGCGTGGGTGCTTTCGTATCTACCTTGCTGGAGCTGGCCAGAGACTATACCTCTACCCGGGAAAATTTCTATTTCGGCGCCCTTCGCGCTTACCTGGAGCTGCACAACAGCTATTTTGAAGAGCTGGAGCAGGCCGTACTCCGGTTTGCAGAAGCGGTCGGGCTGCCGTCGGAGCGCCCGCTGCGACCCGACTTGTTGAAAGCGTTGCTGGAACGGCACTTCGGGTATGTAGTGGATGAGGCAGGGCTGGATGCGTTTCCCGAGCTCAGCAGCCTGCGCGCGTTGTTCCTGCCCGGTAAAAAAACCTTGTGGCTCCATAGCCGGCTCACCGGGGCGCAGCGTGGGTTCCAGTACGGCAAGGAGCTGGGTTTTGCATTCCTGGCACTGAAAGAGCGGGCCTGGACTTCCTCGCTGATGCGCAGTAAAACGTTTGATGAAGTGCTCAACCATTCCCGTGCGATTTACTTTTCCGTTGCCCTGCATCTGCCCCAGGCGCAGCTCCTCGACGCACTACGCCAGCTATTTCAGCGGCCAACCTGGGACGGTGCGCGCCTGCTGTACCTGCTCGAACGCTTTGATGTCACGCCGGAGATGCTGTTTCACCGGATGACCAACCTCCTGCCCCGGTTTTTTCAGATGCAAAAACTGTTCTTCCTGCGTTTTGTACACGATCCTGCCGCTGATTTTTTTCGGGTGGACAAGGAGCTGTACCTCCACCTCAATTATGCCTCGTTTTCCAACCGCTCCCAGGAGCACCACTGCCGGCGCTGGCAGTCTATCTCCCTGTTGCAGGAGTTGCTGTCGCCGCAGGGGGAAGGAGCAGTACCCGATCAGCTGGCTGCCGCGCAGATTTCGCACAACTTGCACGGAGGACACGCGTTTCTCTGTTTCAGTATAGCGCGGCGGGGCTATCCAACGCCCGCCTACAACGTGAGCAACACCCTATGTCTATTAATCACCCCAGCCGTAGAAGAGCAGGTCGCCTTTCTGAAAGACCCGGCTATTCTGCACCGGGAGGTGTACTCTACTTGTGAGCGATGCCGTCTCGAGTCCTGCCAGGAACGCAGCGCCGCCCCGACCATCGCCGCCAAACGCGCCCAGCAGCAGCAAATTCAGGAAACCCTGCAGCGACTGACCCGCTGATCAGACGAGCCGTAGAACCGCTTTTTCGACGCCTTCGACCAGCCAAATCCAGGAAAAATAGGCGGCTGAAAAAAATCGTGTATTTTTATAGGCCGGGAACTTTTAAAACCCACGCTTCGTTACTTGCTACGCTATGACAGAGAGAAAAAAAAATATGAAATCTCCGGAGCTGTACAATCGAAAAGCGCGTTTCGAGTACCACTTTGTGGATACTTACGAAGCGGGCTTGCAGCTACAGGGCACCGAAATCAAATCCATTCGGAAAGGAAACGCGAACCTCAGCGATGCCTACTGCACGTTTGAGCACGGGGAGCTTTTTATCCGAAACATGTATATCGCCGAGTACGAAAATGGAACCTATGCCAACCACGAGCCGCGGCGCATGCGCAAACTGCTGCTCAAACACCGCGAGCTGCATAAGCTGGAGCGCCGAGTGTCGGAAAAAGGTATGACGATTGTCCCCTACCGCCTCTATTTCAACGAACGCGGGTTTGTAAAGATTGAAATTGCACTGGCCATGGGCAAGAAGGCATACGATAAGCGCAACACCATCAAGGAGCGCGACAACAAACGGGAAATGGATCAGCTCAAAAAAATTCGCTTATAGCGAGGGTTCATTCAGCGGGGTATCTCCGTTTTCTTGGCCCGCATATCGGTCGGCAAATCGAAATACCGTTTCTGCCCATTTTTCCGGTCGCCGCAACAGGGCGTGCCCTTCCTTTTTTACCAGATATACCACCGAATCGGGTACTGCCCGAAACTTCCGCTGTAAGGCCGATGGATGGATGAGCGGATCGTCTGTACCGCTCACTATCAGTTGCGGCAGGCCGCTCTGTTGGAGTAGGTGCAGGATATGTGCCGGTGTTTTTCCAAATTGCGGCAAGATGCGCAAGGTACGCAGTACGCGCCGGGCATCGGGCAGGGTCTGGAAATTGCGCTGCACAAATTGGCGGGCATAGGGGGGGAGTAGGGGCGACTGACCCAGTACGCGCGCCAGAAACAATAGCTGGGTGTGTAGTGGCCGCAGGGGAGTCGATAGTAAGGGGGCAAAACGCATGACTTTTCCCCAGGTGGAAGCAACGCCATCGGGCGCTATCCAGATGGCTGCCCGAAGGGTAGGGGTCAAGGCCGGAACCACCTCAAACCAAAGGCGGGCACCTAAGCTGAAGCCAATCGCGATGAAGCCATCGACCTGGGCATCGCGGTGTATTTGCAGGATGAGTTCGCGGAGCTGTTGGGGGCTGAAATGCGGGTCGTGCCATTCTGTGCGGCCATGCCATGGCAGGTCGGGTGCTACGAGCCGATAGCCGGGGGGCAACATGCCGGCGAAGCGGGCGAACCAGCGTCCGCTGCCTTCAAACCCATGTAGCGCGATGAGGAGCCGGTCGCCGTCGCCCCATTCGTGCAGGCAGATGCGGCCGCCGGAAAGTTGCAGAAACCTCGATGTCACGGGCGCTCTATTCTATCAGGCGAACCCGGATACCCGTCCAGAGCGACAGCGTATGGATATGATCCAGGTTGGGGCCCAGTCCATTGCTGAAATACCCGATGGATTGCTGGTAGGTGGGTTGGGTAAATACACTCCAGCGCTCGGAGACAAAGCGCTCCAGGCCGATAGCCAGGTTGGCGGTGACATAGCTGTTTTGGCGGAATGAGCCGCCTTCAAACCAGCCTCCGGTAGTATTCTGGATATCGCCTTCCACTACGACAGCCTGGCCGTTGGCCGGCAGGGAAATAGGGGGTGATATGAAGTAGTTGGCATAGAGCGCTATTTGCAGGGATCCACCGCCGCTTACATAGGCGCGCCATTTGTTTTGGCGGATGATATCATAGCGCAGGTACAGTGGCAGGTTGACTAGGTTGAGTTGTATGCCTTCGAGGGATTCGGCAATAAAGCCTTTCTGGTTGCTGCCTTTCACAAAAATGACGGGCAGTGGTTGGTATTCTTTGGCGGCATAGACGAGTCCGGCACCAGCTTCCAGGCGGCCATACTCCATGCCCAGGAGTATTCCACCGCTGTATCCCTTGGTATATCGGTCGAACCCTTTGGTGCGGAAGGCGTAGTTGGGGGGAGTCATGACGCGGTTGAAATCAGCGCCGCCCAACATAGCGATGTTAAAAATGGGCTTTCTTCGGATGGGGAAGAACGTAGTTTCAGACGCTTCGGGATTATCCAGGGATTCGATTGCTTCCGAAAGTTGGGGAGAGGCAATCAGGGGAATGGAAATGGCTGCCCCGGCGGGTAAGTCGCTAGGGCTTCCCGTGGCTATCAGGCTGGCTTCCTCTTCCTTCGCAAGGTAAACAGGCGCTTTGGCCGGCAGGGCTTTCAGTGCCGAGAGCGGTATCCGAGGAGCCTGGAAGGGCCGCTCGGCGATGGTATAAGGGATATGGGTGGTCGGGGGAAGAGGCGGAGCCGGTTCTATGGAAGATGGGGTGTTGGAGACCGGTGCCAGGGTGGCGGCGCTGACAGGGGGGTGTTTAGGAAGCGGAGAATGAGCCTGAGGCAAGGAGCGGGGGAGTAGCTGTTGCGGGGTGCGGGCGGGTTCTACAGGGAACCACTGTAAAAAGCTGGCTACCAGGAGGAGGAATAAGGATACTTCGGTGCTTTTTACCAGTACGACCCGTTCGAAGAGGATGTCCTGTGCGCGGAGGCGTTGTTCCAGTCCAGGCCAGTGTTGGGAAGGTGAGCCGACGGGTCGGATTTTGTCCAGCTTGCGGGCGATTCCCTGGTCGAGGCGGGTTTCTTCTCCAAATGCAGCCAGCGGTCGCTCGGTCGGTTGCTGGTCGAGCAGTGCGGCCATAGACTCCCAGTGGGCGGATACCAGGGGTCGTTGGTGGCCCTGTATCTTCTCGCGAATAGCTGCATCAAATTTCTTCGTTCCCATACGTCCGCATTCTGTTCGTCAAAATTTCCTTAAGTTTCAAACGGGCTTTTACCAGATTCGAGCGGGAGGTACTCTCCGTGATATCCAGTAAATCGGCAATCTCCTTGTGTGAATATCCTTCAATTACATATAAGTTGAACGTGGTTCGGTAAGCAGGGGTGAGTTGCTGTATGGCATCGAGAATTTCCTGCTCGCTGCACCGACTAATGGCATCGGCATCGCCGTCGCTGAGCTGCACGGCAGCGTCCAGCTCTTCCGTTCGGCGGCGAATGCTCTTCCGGTAGTAATCAATGGCCGTATTTACGATAATCCGGCGAATCCAGGCCGACAGAGCCGTCCCCGGCTGATACCTGCCTATGTGCTGGAATACTTTGATAAATGCCTCGTGCAGGATATCCAGCGCATCCTCTTCATTGTTGGCATAGCGCAGGCTCACCACCATCATCCGGCCGTAATACTCTTCGTACAGCGTCTGCTGTGCCCATCTCTCCTGCCGGATGAGTGCACGAATCAGATCTTCTTCTTCAAACTGAAGGGGTAGTACGTAGTCCATAGATTTAAGGTATTTCCCCACATTGTCCGATAGCGTGTCGGGCAAACGCATGGTTAAGGCCTTAAATATACTTCCATTCCCGAAAAGAAACAACCAAAGCGACCTGCTTCGATTGGGTTGATTTACTTCCAAGGATTAAAACGACCGAGTCGGCCTGCTCGCTGCTTTCCTGGTTTTGGTTTCTTTGTAGGGGTTTGAAAATATAGTCCGGAAGTATCTTAATCCAAAACACCACATACGCCTGCTTTGTGTGGCTGGTAAAGCGAGCAGGGGCCGCCCAACCGTTCGCTGCGCGCTTTTAGATGCGGAGGGGTATCCTATCCAATGCAATCTGTGAGAAGACGTATCTTTGTACTTTT
>Ga0172373_10001390_pt1 | contig 39237 bp, 58 predicted proteins | sample Lak10m_2_FD_114546 | JGI IMG/M metagenome (GOLD analysis project Ga0172373, IMG submission 114546) | Freshwater microbial communities from Kabuno Bay, South-Kivu, Congo - kab_092012_10m | ecosystem: Environmental > Aquatic > Freshwater > Lake | place: Democratic Republic of the Congo... | reverse complement strand
GCTTTAATTGTTGGATTCGTACTTATGTTTAATCGCTTCATGAAAATCAGGAGCATACTTTTTTGCTAATTGCAAGTAGTATTTGTTTTTAACAGTTTCATCGTCTGTTGATTCATATTCAATTAAATCTCTAAGACGAGCTGCCATTTCGTATCGTTCTTTTTCTACACACCAATTTAACCGGTCTCGCATTACTTCTATGTATGTTTGTTGTGTCATCACTCAATTGTTAAATTATCTTCTTGTAGCATCTCTCTAATAACGTCTCTCAATCTATAACATACATCCATCTCGGCTTCAGTCGCTTCTCCATTACCTTCTAACGCAGCTCCATACTTATGGACACTACGGAGTTTTTGATCTAGTTCCCAAATGAGTTGTTTATACTTATGTCCATCTATTGCAACACGAGCATCATTTACTTCGTCTTCTGCAAATTCAATTATTATTTTTGCCATTATTCTATGTCTATTAGATTATACATCCATGCTATACTAGCATATTCAATTAATATATACGGATCGCCTACATCGTTCGTCATGAGATATACACGACATCTTTGGCCATCAACATCATATGCATACCAAAACATTCCGTTAGTAATTTCCTCGCCATTTGTATAAACGAAGTATTGTTGTGTTACTTTTGAATAAATGGTAACAGCTACTTTATCTATCTTGACTAGAACTTCATCGACATATTGAGGTTCGGCCCAATCAAATTGTCCGGAATGTTCATTTTTGTAGCCTACGGTAACTACTGTTGCTTTTGCAAATTCACTCTGTGTATAACCGAGTAATACTGATAGCCCGACGGCTAACGTTAGAAATAACTTTTTCATGTTTGTTTTATTTTATTTATTTAGTCCCACCATCCACGTATACCCGATCCATCAAAGAAGTCTAACCATTCTTTCTTTTTACTAAGCTTTGAATAGTCTTGTCCGTTAATTAAATGGATAAGTTCTTTCCATCCTGCTTTTTGTATTTCACGTGCCTTTTTAAGGATCACATCGTTATGAGCATCTTCTTCGTCTGTCGTAGTAGGTATCATGTAATATCCATTCGCACCATCTCCATCTTTTGGCTCGAATTTAAAGTCTTTATAGATAAATTGCATACCTAGTTCTTTTTCTGCCTCTTCAACAAACGTTTCTTCATTGAACATGTCAAGTAGATATACTAATCGTTTCATGGCTGCTACTTTCTTTCCTTTAGATACCCATTCTTCAATACCCCGTTCTTCTATGTTAGTATGCATATCTTTTATAGCAGTAGACATAAAGTCAAATACGCCATGGTGACCGCTATACCATTTATAGTTCCATAATGCTTTACGGAATATCCAAAGTGATCTGAAAAAGTTAGGAAGGTCATATCTTAACACCGTCCAATAACGTTGTAACTTGTATCTCATCTACGTTTCTTTTTAGGTGAACACTTATGTTGCAATTGATTATGATTATGTTTGTTAACACGCTGGGTTGATCTATGCATTTGATTACCCGTCTTGCGATGCTTGTTATAATTATAACCATGCTGTTGTGATGCACATGATACCAATATCACAGATGCAATCAAGAAGTAAATTAATTTTTTCATTCTTCGTTGTATTTATATTTTTCGCGTTTATATTGTTTACCGCTAGGTTTAACTTTCTGAATCATTTTTCTACGTATGATTTGAGCTACATGCCTTGGACGCAGTCCGTTAATCAATTGTTCATCATCTGTCTTCATAATCATCTCTGTTTACTATTAAATAATGTCCACGGTAGTAACCACACACTTCTCTCAAGTATGTACGCTCCGTACGCCATTGTGACCAATCGAAATCAACTTCGTGCCATGTCTCATCATTTGGGAATCTAACTCTTACTTTCATACTTATAATTATCCTTGTTCCACCCAACGGCATTCATAATTAGGAAGTACTGCCTTTTTAGCATAGTTATCAATACATGCCTTGCCGGTATGATACTTCCCTGCCGCCTTCTTCCAACATTTAGTCTTTTTATAATTTTCAGACATTATCTTCATGGAAATGTATACATTCAATTCTATACTATCACGTAATGCCTGCTTACTAACTTTGAAACCAGCATAGTGAGATGCATATTGTGGCATGATTTGCATAGGCCCGAGGGCACCGCATCTTGAAGTCTTTTTATGATCGTACAAGCTATCATTAGGGCCTCGATATGTTGTTTCTAAATAGGCAATATTGAAGGCAACATGTAACGGTATATCAAAGGAATCTGCATATAACACTATGGCATTATACATTCTCTCTGCATTGGTTAATGGAGCCGGTGGTATTGGCTCTGGATCTTCATTATACTTAGCAAATACTACAAATGACATTGAAATTAGCAGGCATACTGCAATAAAGTACATAACTTTCTTCATAGGCTTTAATTATAATTTTCATAAAGATAAGTACAATTTTTCAAAAATCCTAAGAAAATGTTAAAAAAGTTGTAAGTTATTGAAAATCAATGGATTAACGTAAAAAAGGGGCTTTGACACCCCTTTCTCTGTAGACGTTCTGGTTAAATGTTATCCGTTAATTAATTCTTTCTTTGACTTCTTGTCTGATAGATATGTATCAACTAATTTATCAATACGCTTATCCGTGTATGAAGCGCTTTGTGTAACTGCATCAGTGATCTGGCTATTAGTTTTTAATTCCGTTTCTCGCTGCAAATCAGTTACGCATTCATGGTTATTACGTTCCATGTTTTCCATCCTACGGTCTAAATCTTCACGTAAATGACGAATGTTTTCGTACATGTTACGATCGTTATTTGATATCCACTCTTCTATTTGCTTAATTGCTCTTAACAATCTGGTAATCTTAACTATACCCCAAACAATTGTTGCTATAATGCTAGCTCCAAGGATCGAGAGCATACCTAAAACAAAATACATTGTTTCCATAATTTATCTCCTATTATATTTCAAAGAACGTCTACATTGTGCGCCTTCCTGGGATCGAACCAGGCGCCTACTGATTATGAGTCAGTTGCTCTAACCTAATGAGCTAAAGGCGCTTAGGTAGTCGGTAGGGGATTCGAACCCCTATGACAAGAATGAAAATCTTGTATCCTAACCCTTAGATGAACCGACCAAGATTTGTATTCACCTTTTTCTTTACAGTCTTTTTAACAGCTTTCTGTTTAACCGTTTTAGGTTTCTTTTCTTTTCTAAGTTTCTTGGTTGTCATGGATTCTAATACACCTGGAGCATATTCAATCTCTGTCTTGATCGGGCCGTTCTTAAATTTTGAAAGATCATAGTACCATATACTAGTTCCGATATCGGTTGTATACGTACGCGTAAACTTTGTTTTGGCTTCCATAACTAATTATTAAACTTTGGTTGCGGGAGGTGGACTCGAACCACCGTCATTGGGCTTATGAGACCCAGCTGGAACCATCTCCAGTCCATCCCGCCACAATATAAAAATGCCTGAGACTACAGCATATGTACTAGGTCTTTTGTCGGATTATTTATTCCCTTCTTGTCCACCAACTTTTGGTTGGTATCCTAGCAATGCCGGTTATTTAAGTGAACCACTCTTTGAGCTACTTGTTTTGGACTACTCTCGTCGTACTCTATCTGTTCAACCCTGCCGAGCTGATTCATCCTTGCGGGACTACAAACTTTTCAAACGAATCACCTTAGGCTTGCGACCTTCGATGGCAATGGACAACCCATTACTATGTAGGCATCTTTCGTCCGTAGCTGGTAAGCACTTAGGCTTTGTTTAATTATTAGGTTTGCTGATAATATTGCAAAGTTTTAGTTGCAGATCGTGAAAGTAGTGGCTTACCATTAAGCTAACTCACCTTTTGAGCGAATCAATACTCAACTACTCTCTGAAATGTCCCCATCTCCATACTTCAAGAATTCTACATAAACCTACCTTGGTGGGTAAGTCTATGGTGCAGTAACAACACCACTTGTACACTGACATTGCCTTTCGGCTTTAAGATCCCTCTTGTATTGGAACTCGCAATTGTATACTTGGATAAGCATACTTCTTACATAATTCCTATAGGTTATTCTTGTTGTTCTTCCGAACTCAACTAAATGACCTGCATCACCTAGTCACTGATCCACTTCCCCTACAGTGTTACCCTCAGGTACAAAGGACCAATGATATCCTACTTGCCTACTCAAGCTCGCAACAACCGAAGCTATTACAAACCGCAAACCATTTTAACTAAGATGATTCACTTTATCCTGGTTTCCCAGTTTATTTAACGACCATAAGCGGCCGACTATCATTTATCAGATTAAATGTCTCATAATCAACCCGAAGGTCTCATAATCAACTACTGAATGGATAATAATATTTTCAAAGAACTTTTTATCTTTTAACTTATACCTAAATATAAGTACGATATTTCAATTTTCCTAATCTTTTTGAAACTTTTTTTCAAAAATCTTTCTTTCACCTCTTTCCCTTAATCTCTGCACTAAATATATATTCAATTTCTCATTTAGGCAAATCTTTTTTCAACTTTTTTTAATTCTACCGCCCACCCTTGTTTTCCATGGTTAGGGTGGGTGGGTAGAATTCGGACTCCTATTTAGCTTAACGTAGCGCGTATACTGCTACAATACACTTATTGGTTTTACGTCCTCATTTATGTTATTTGTTATATAACAATTGTAGTCAGGGCCGGACTCGAACCTACACGAGCGTTACAGCTCATCAGATTTTAAGTCTGACATGACTACCAATTCCATCACCCGGCCATTGTTAACTAAATAACCATGCTACAAACTTAAACACATTGATAACTGCCCATATGGTAATAACACCTACCCCAAATATCGCGGCTATCATTGTAAATACATCTACTGGATCTTTTTTCATATATCTCTTATTAACAATCATAAATATAAGTACATTTTTTCAAATAGGCAAAGCTTTTTGTAACTTTTTTTCAAAAAAGTTGTAACTCATTGATAATCAAAAGTTTATATGATGACGCCCTTTAGCACCAAACGGATTACCCACTTGCAAGTAATAACAATTAAAGCAAAGCATCCGTAAATTCTCCCGTACATGATCATTACGATCCCCATTCAAGTGATCCAATAACAATGGAACTGTATAATCAGTTATACGTCTTTCTTCAAAACCGCAACAATCACACTTCTCTTCGAACTCTCCCGATCTTAACAAGCGTTCTTTAAGCTTGTATCGATTATATCCATAATGTTTACCTTCCAGAATAGCCTTGATACTATACGGTCCGGTCAATTTAACTGGCATTGGTTTTGGAATACCTTTACCATATGGATTCTTATGTAGATCAAATAGGGTCTTTCCAGATGCAGAATCGATATACATTTTTGCATACTTCTTGTATACATCATATGATACCTTAAGGAATCTTGCAGCACCTTTACATGACTTAGAGTTTTCCATTGCATAACGGATCTCTGTCTCTGTTAAGTTGTAAGGCTGTCTTCCTTGTCCTTTTGCAAATGGCATAGCTTAATTATAAATGTTCTACTTCAATCTCTGCGCCGTTCTCATCGTCTTCAAACACTGATACATATGTACATTCAAAGTGTTCCAATAACTCACGTGCAATCATTTCACAACTCATTGCTCCGAATACATGACTACGATCTGATGTATTATAATACTTATCATGTAGATATTCTATTACATCACGTTTAAACATAATGAATTCAATATCGCGGTCGTCGTAGTACACTGCTTTCTTAAGCGTTACATGAAACATGTGCCTATGTAAATCTGATAAGAATGCTACTTCTGGAAAAAGATCTTTTGCAGCGGGCCAACAATGTAACCCATCTACTTGTAATTTAACTATAACATTTGTTTTCATTAGAATAAATCATTTAAGTGTTCTGGACATTCGTCTATGATATACTTCTTAACAAATACCGTCCATTTATTTCGTAACCAATTAATCATGATTAAATATAATAACTAATTTATAGAAATCCAAATTATTTCTTAACAACTTCTACAGATACCGTTAATCCAGACTTTGACAACATGGAATAAATCATAAGGGCTGCAGTTTGATCTCCGTGGTATACAGATACCGATCCATTTTCATGTACTAGATTAGCTAATTGTACAGCCCGTAAAGTATTACACATAGGTAATGACGTTGTAAATGTTTTGATCACATGTTCAAATGAATTAACACTATCATTATGTACTATCAATACACAACGCTTACGTCTCTTACGTCCTTTACCTTTCGAAGTGCTCAATTTTAACGACCTTGTCTCCATACTTTGCTATTAAATATCTTGTTGCTCTTGTCCTATCTTCATGGCCATATGCTGTAACTGCTTCGATTACATCTCTGTAGTCATCAATAATATATACTTCGTATACGTTTTGAGTATCAGTTGGGGCTATTTCGCATTGATCTACGACCTGGCTTAGTATTTTCCAATTCATCTATTGCCTTTTGTATTAACGTACACTTTTCAAATTCATCACGGTTTGCATAATAATCTAACATCTGTGACAATAAAAACTTTTTCTTTTCTTTATCGAAATAGTCTGGCCAAACACCTGCTCCGATTATTATACTATATACTTCTTCAACGGTTAGTTCTAAATAATTATCACTCATACCGTTAATATAATAACATTATTTCAAAGAAACAAATTAATAAGATATGGTTCCAACTGCTTGTTGTAAACGTGACTGAGCTGATTCAAAACAGACTAACTTAAAGAAATCGTTGACATACTTTGCACGATCATTTTTATACTTCAAGTAATAAGAATGTTCCCATAGATCCAATCCGATAAGAATATCACCTGGAATATCTACTATGTTCATATATGGATTGTCTTGATTAGGTGTAGTTGCAAAATATAACTGTCCGTTATGATGCATTAACCAACACCATCCAGATCCAAAATGTTTTGATGCAGCTTCGATAAAAGCTTCTTTGAATTTATCAATTGATCCGAACTGTTCATTGATCATTGTCAATAAAAGACCTTCTTCAATCTTACCTTTACGTTCTGGATTGAGTCCATTAAAAAATATTGTATGGTTGAAATATCCACCCATATTGTTTCGAAATGTATCACTATATGATCCTACCTTAGATAATAAGACACGTTCAACATCATCGCCGTATGTTACTGGAATAGCTTCTTTTTTTATAGCTTCGTTAGCCTTTTCTATGTATCCCATATAATGTTTACTGTAATGAGTCTTCATAGTTTCTTCATCAAATGGAGAATACTCATTGTATTTGAATGCTAACTTTACTGGTGTTAGTTCAAACTGCTCTACTTCACGTAATAATGATTTTAATGATATCATGATTTATTTTTCTACTTTCATGTCTTTAGCTGTTTTCATATCTTCTTTAGCCGCATCTATCATAGCCTTACCCTGTTCCATTTTAGCTTTTGCAGCTTCTATCGCAGCTTTTTGTTCCTCTTTAGATGCTTCAGTCAATTCATCGTCATCATCCAAATCTTCATCATTCCAATTTGGATCAGTCTTACCTAGATAAAAATCATCATCATCATCCATATCAACTACATCAAAATCATCCATATCATCACTATACTCTTCATCATCCATTGGAGCCAATTGATCCATAGTCTTTATTAAAGAATCTCCAGGTGAATATGTATCGCCGCTATTAGTAACCGAATATTTAACAATCTTACCAACATCTCCCGGTAAATCCATTATCTTTTGTACAATACCCATTGATCCGTAATGTATGCAATTTGGATTGACATTCTGGATCATGTCACCTACTTGAATTGTATATGGTTCTGATACATCGGATACACTTAAATCTTCTTCAACTTTTTTAGGAAGATCTTTATGTTTAGTGCCCGCAAATTTTTCCAATTCTTTTTCTGACATATCATCGGCTACTTTAACAATAGCTTTGTTAACATCTGACTTTGCAGTATCACCACGCTTAACACTTAAAGCAGTACCAAAGAATTTTTGTTGTTGCTGTGATAAAGCTTTTTCTACTAATGATTTAAGTTTCATATTCTGTTTTCCTTCAAATGGATTTTTTTTATCTTCTTTTTTATCCTCTTCACCTTCCTCGTCTTTAGTTTTCTCTGCTTCCTTTTCCGCTCCCGGCACTTCATCTTCCGAAGCTTTCTTAAATGTTTCTAAATCAATGTGTTGATTGCCGACTAACAGATGATCGATCAGTCTATAATCAAACGATTCCATTTCGCCGTCACTGTTCATACCAAATCCAATATCATTATCTTCTACATCGTCAGTATTAGTAATAGTCAAATATCCACCATCGACATACACTTTTACAGGCATGCCAGTCAAAACGAATTGACCTATAGTAATGTTATCAAAATATTCAGGTGTTTCTGCCATAAGTTTCCAATTTAATATAAATATCTATCATTACATAAAGACTTGTATACAAACAATTACCACTGCCAGTAGTATGCATATAAATGTTTTCATTGTTAATGGCTCATTAAATAATATCATTGACATCGTTGTAAATACTATTATACCGACAGCAAAACCTATTAATCGACTCGGCCACAGTTCTCCTTCACTAGCTAATACTAGATACTTGGTAGATTGCATGTATAACCATGCCAATGGAATTCCGCCTAATAAAACGAGCCAAGTGTGATCTCTGAAGGTTTGATATTTAACGTAACCTTGTATTTGAATAAAGGTTAGTATTTGGGCTACTAAGCCATATATAAATCCAATAACGTAGTTCATGATTTAATAATTAAAAGTTTTAAATCGCCCGTACCTTTAATTACACGATGTATTCTCTCTTTCTGAATGAAAATAGGTTTATCAAAACTAATAGGCAATTCATTATCGAATTGAAATTGCCAATCTGTTAGATGTAGTGCTTCAATTGTACGATCCTCGGCATCCATGTGCCATATAAGATCCATTTCATCTGTAGTCGATTCGAATAAACGATAAGATAAATTTTCTAGTGTAACTTCTTTGTAAGGTTTCATTTACCAATAAGTATTCATATTCGGCCCCATACCAAGACCTTTAGAGTATCTCGGAAGATTGCAAGCCCAGTAGCCCGCCTTTGTACGATCCTTCTTTTTATCACATTGATGACGTGCAGCAAACGCCTTTCTGGCTTCTGGGTTACGTATCTTTGCACTTAAACCGGTAGTATCACCGAATGATATCTTTTTAACATTACCCGTCTTAGGATTTTTTACGTATACGTAATATTTACGGCTACCACCTCGTTTAGGTTTATTAAGATCAACATCCTTGCCTTGGTATTCAGCTTCACTTATGTTTTCAATCATAGGTAAGTCTAATGGTACCATTACATTTTCATATAATGCAAATTCTCCGATATCAGTATTCAATACTTCTTGATCATAAACATCTGCCAGCAACTTACCTTCACGTAATAATCGTTTAGCTTCAATCATTAACATGCAATATGCAGAAGATCCATATCGAAATACATTGTCATGTATTGATATTTTATTATTGATATGATATCTTAAATTTTCTGATATCACTATCTCGTTGAGTATGTCGCCTAATTTTACCATCAAATATAAATATTACTTATGTTTGTTACTACGAGGTTTTTGTTTAGGTAGTTCATCATGCTCCGTACGTATACGTTTCTTCATCTTCTGCTTTTTGATAGGCTCTTCATCGTCGTAACTATCAATCTGATTAGGATGGATCTTTGCCATGTTAATTTGGAATTCTAACTTTAAGTTTTGAAATAGCATCTAAAAACTCTTCTGCGGTTAAATGCTTACCGCGATCTGATACAATGTCAATATGATTAATGATATCATGTTCAGTATCGATAATTTTTTTAAGTACTTTGAATCCGCTAGCGGCCCAAAATACTCCGAAGCCATTATCTTCTCCTAACTGCCTATCATCTTTAATAACATCTTCCATTGTATCATCTGGAAATAAAATAAAATATCTCATTTGTTATAATTATTTTAATTTTACTAATTCGTGTTCATAGGTGTCTACATGTAGAATTGTAATTTTGAAACAATCAATATTGTATTCGCCGCATACTTCGGTCGGATCTACATCTTTAATTGTCTGTGCTATCACATGTGATAAATTTTGTATGATATCAAATGAGCCTTGAGTAAATCTATTAGCATCGAATTCAACTACTATATCATTTTCTGCATATGGATCGTTTTCTTTTTTAATAAGTACTCGTGTACGTAAATCAAACTTAGTATTAGACTGTTCCATTTCAATATAATCATGCAACCTACCTATACTAAATACTTCCTCTGTATATATTCTATCACACCATGGCTCTAGGGCTTGTAATAAACTAAGATTGCCGTTATTCATTATAAATGCTACATTATACTTAGGCGGTATGATAGGTTTGAGTAATGCATCATGTTGTACAAAATGTCCCCACTTACGAATAAAGTTTCTACTACTGCGTACATTCTGAGCTTCCCATTCGGAACTATTCTTACCCGGTGTAGTTAATGTAGGATTAAATCTACTACCACGGCAGGTCATATGATATACACATCCTTTCCATGTTTGTATAAACTTAACACCGTTCAACTGAAATCTATTAAAGATATCACTATCTTCTTTACTTTGCGGAGCATATAATGGATCATGACCTCCAATCTCTTGAAAATCTGCTTTCATGAAAGCCCATGGAGCAAATATACCTTCAGTTGTAGTATTTCCTTTAAATCCATCAGCTAATGAAAACCATTTCAAAAATTCTCCTTCATTAAAGTCTTCAGGCTCAACTCCCCAATCTGCTAATACCTTCTCCGGACCATCCGGATGTAATGGCGGCTCAATTCTTGTTAATGATACAATTGTCTTTGGCTGAATGTACTTTTCAATTTCATCTAATGCGCCTGGGCATAGATACATATCTGCATGATAGATCATACATTTATCGTAGCTAGCTACTTCGTTGATCAGTCTATCATATAAAATAGTATGTCCTAATCGTTCCGGTCCTTCATTGCGTATACATTTAAAGTTAGTATCTCCTCCTTCAAGTACTTGTTGGCACCATTCCCATGTACCATCATCACTAAAATCATCAGCTACGCATATCTCCACGATATGGTCACCTTGATTATCTCTAATTGCTTGATACGCCCATTTAAGGTATTTCAAGTTATTTCTTGTCGGTTGTATTATTGATATCTTCATATTTGTTTATTTAAATACGTTGTGTATTGTTTCATATAATTTACTGTAATCTCGATGTCCTCGTGCTAATATATCATCCTTTTTATCGATGATCGGATGTATTGGAGCATTGGATAATTTTTTAAAGTATGAATCACCGTCAAAATATCCCGGACGTATATCTCCAGATGTATTAACATAAATTACAACGGGCATACTAAAATAACTACATAAAATACTAGATCCACCGCCCATTGATATAAATCCGTTAGATCTAGAATATAATTTCAACTGGGCTTCGTTGTACGTGCCCGGTATACTTTCTATAATATCGTCAAATAGATAAGCGTTATCTAACATCTCAATTAATTGATAATCGGTAATTACGCCAACACCGTCGACATTCGCTGTAATATTTAAGTTAACTAATTCATTAGGATCAGTTGCGAACTCGGTATTTTTCGGCCGTTTATATATAACAGAATATCCTTTTTCGGTTAGATATGTAATAATGTTATACAAAGATTCTATATCAAAATATCCTACCGGGGTAACACCGTGTTCTAAATTATATCGATTTGATATCACAACAAAATTATCTGGCAACTCTAACGATGCATCATAGTACTTAGTTTTATAATCAGGTGCTATCCATTTTGAATAATCTAAGCATCCGTTAACTTCATACTTTTCAGATTCCGATAATTCAGAATAATCTCTACCTGTTAATGCTAATGCATTATGATGTATCCATGAATTTGGTAGATTCTGTACGCCGTTAGTATTGTTATCTATACTACGATTGGAATAACGTTCTTCAACATTATCCGTGAAATAGTAAAAAGGTTTCATACCTGTACATGTAACTACCTTTTCTAATAACCCTTGTTGTTGCAACCAATTGGCATATGGAATTGAACATGCTAACTCATATCCAAATTCGGGGCACACATCAATTATCATAATAATATTGTTTCAATTGTTTGAGTTGATCTTGTATATCAAGCGTTTTAATATCTGACATTAAACATTTATCAATTCCTTTATCTATTGGAACGATGTTAACATGTTTATTAAATATATAGGAAATAGTTTGTAATAACAAATATTTAGATATACAATTACTTGATATAATAGTTTCTGTATCATATGACTCCCAGTTATTCATTAATAACTCACTTTGCTTAGCCCATTCATAAGTAGTAATGCCATTCCACATTGCTTGTGTATATCCATCACATGATGAGCTATTTAAATTTAGAAACCATTCAAGTAAACTTTTTTTATCTCGCAATTCCGGCCCGATTATCGAACTTTTTATAATTTTTGTACGTTTACCATGAAGTAGTATATAATCTCGGGACGCTTTTTTAGATAATCCATAGTCATCATCATCCATTTCACAATCAGTACCGGGATGAATAATTTTAACATTTGAGTTTTTATCTAACCAGCCTGGTAATGTTGTATTAACATTGAAGTCGGATGTCTTTTGTGGTATTGCTCCTATGGCATTGATAATAAAATCGCCTGAAAAATTCTCTATAGCTGACATAAATTCCTTCGAAGGAAATCTATCGTTAATTGTAGAAACATTATAGCCATTACCAGTAAAATATTTTACTAGCATATGGCCTAACATTCCATTATGACCTAGGATTAAAATATTCATAACTATTTAAAATATTTTTTAATTCATCTTTACTAACAACTACCTTGTCACTAGAAAAATCTGTGAATGGTAATGCTTCATTATACACATCTTTATAGTGCATAATATAATAACCATTATCTGTTTTTACTCTTGTAGACTCTTCGTACGAAAACATAGATTCATGAATCTTTTCTGAAATTCTAGGAGTTCCTACTTCATACTCTAATCCGAATTGTTCATGATAGATTTCAAACAAATCTATAATTCTAAAAGCTTTTACATTTGGTATTACATTATGTCCTGTCAATGTCAATGCATGTTCTATTAAATCGACAGCTTGGTCTGCGGTTATCATAAACCTAGTCATCTCCGGAGAATATAATTTCAACTTATATTTTTTACGTATAGCATCCCATATTAATGGAATTACACTACCGGTAGAATTTAATACATTACCATATATAGCTGATGATAATAATACATTGGATTTTTCTGCATTGACAATAAACGACTCGCCGGCTACAAACTTCATAGCCCCATACAATGTAGTAGCCGCTCTAGATTTATCTGTCGATACAAAACATGCAGCTGAAAAATTATTTTCCTCTGCGACACGTCTCGAATTAACAGCCCCATTAATGATAGTTTGTATACTTTCTTCTATGTTTTGATCAACTGCTTCTATCTGTTTTAATGAAGCAGCAAAGATGCCTATATCATGTCCCTTAGATGCTCGTTTCATTAAATCAAAATCTCGTACATCCCCTATTACACAATTAATATTAGGAAATTCTTTTTTAAGATAATAATGTTTAGCCTCATCTCGACTATATATAGTAATTTCATTATCGGCATAATAACGTCTAATTAGACTACGACCGAGAAATCCAGCACCGCCCGTAATAAAAATTTTTTGATTTTTCATATAAGTATTTTAGTTTATTTCTTGTTAGTCATGTTATTAATATTTTCATGAAAATACTTAATTGTCTTTTCTAGTCCATTTTTTACATCCACATCGGGAGTATACTTTAATAACTTCCTAGCTTTATCTACGCTAGCTATCGACATCGGTATATCACCTATACGAACAGGCCCGTATATAACTTTTACTTTAGACTTCATTATACTACGTATTGAATTAAATAATTGCTTTATAGTAGTCATACCACCGGCGCCGATATTAAATTCCTCACCAAAACATTCTGGGTTAGTAGTAGTTAGTGCTAAAATATTAGCTTGTACTGCATTATCCACATATGTAAAGTCTCTGCCATATGAGCCATCGCCGTTAATGATAGGAGCTTGTCCATTACCAACTGCTGTGATAAACTTAGGTATTACAGCTGCATAATCACCATATGGATTTTGTTTAGGCCCAAATACATTAAAGTATCGTAATCCAATTGTTTCTATTCCGTAACATCGATTATAAACTTTTGCATATATTTCATTAATACGTTTAGTAGCAGCATATGGAGATAATGCATCGCCTATACGATTTTCTTGTTTAGGTAAAAATTCATTATTACCGTATACTGAAGATGACGATGCGTACACAAATCTTTTTATGTTTTTTATACGTGCAATTTCTAATAAATGAAAAAATGCTTCTACATTATTTTTTTGATAGATATCTGGCTGAGCAACTGATCTTGGTACCGATCCCATCGCTGCCTGATGACATATCATAGACACGTCACATGCTTCATGATATTCATTTAACTCCAATACATCTTCATGATAAAATTTGAATGATGGAGTCGACATTAAATCTTTAATGTTATCAATTTTACCAGTAGATAGATTATCTACACAATTCACCGAAAATCCTAATTCTATTAGTTTATGACATATATGAGATCCGATAAATCCAGCTCCGCCTGTTACTAGTATTTTCATAGTTTTATATATTTAATTCTGTTATTATTGATTGCCATATTAATTTATACTTAGATTCTGAAAAATTTTCATTGTATAATTGTTTTGAGTTGCTACTACAATGATTATAAAAATCTTTATCGTTGCAAAGTAATTTCATTAACTGTTTTGCTGTTTTTATATCATCCGGGTCAATTGATAAGTCCGGAAAACATATTCTTTGAGTGTTACTATTAATATTACCTATACACGGAATTCCTAAATACGCGCAATTTAAACTAAAAGTACCTCCAATTGAATTAGGATTGAGATGTACAGCATACTTAAAGTTATTTAATGTATGAATCCATTCTGTCCAATTCATATACGGTAAATGTGTTATGTCATCCATAGATAATTCTAATTCTGACATTCGTCCCATTCTTGGGGCATATACTCTCTCACCTGATATCTGTGCTACTATCAATGAATTAAATCCTCCGTACCACCTAACTAAATTACCGCCTATAATGATGCCATCACGTTCAACACTATCTGTAATTGATATATTATCCTCGATCATTAATGTTGGATTGATATAACATGGTTTTTCTAGTAGTCCTTCATAATACTTTTTATCTACATCGTTATGTGCTAAAACAAAATCAGACTGTATCATTATATTATAGAACCATAATGATTGATCTAAAGGTAAATCTTGAAAATACCATGACGGCCCTTCTTGCATAAATGCATATCGTTTACATACTCGTTTAATATGTGATACAATATCAACCTGCATGAAATTTGTAACATGTTTTGGAATTATTAGAATTCCTAAATCATATGAATTATCTGGCAACGACTGTAATTTTAAAATATTATGATGTATTGCATCTTGTGCTACAAACCATGCAAATTCAGTACGCATATTATCATGAGTACGTGGCGTCTTTCCATCAAACGCCATTTCAGAAAACCATGCTATTTTTTTCATATTATGCACTTGCATGATTCATTTTAATATCTTCAAACCCTTCGCCGTAAATCTTAACCATTTCGTTTTTATAACCTACACGTATTTTATTTAATTCGCGTATGGCAATTGCACGACGACCTACCTCTTCTAATCCTAATTCAGCTTCTTTTCCTTTTCTAATATCAGATTCTAAGTCCCATATTCTACCATTAACATCTTTAAGATTAAGTACAAATTCTAATGTACCTTTATATTTAATCAATTCTTCATGTAATGTATCAATCTCTAACTGATTATCCGCATCTGCACGTTCTCTTTTAAGTAACGCAATCGAATAACGATCTGCAATCTCACTAATTGGCATTTTCATAATTATTCCTTTATTTTATTTATAACATCTTGCATAGTAAATGTAGATGATTGATGACGTAATGTCATTAAATTTTGTTTTGACATTGACTGTAACACTTGCCACCAATCTCCTTTTTCTGTCCCGCAAAATCCACGTGGATTATTTTCGTTTAATATATATAATCTTTTGTTAGGATGCCTTCTGTTATGTACATGTAGTATATTTTTTATTACAAACTGTACAAATTGATCGCCTAATACTAATTTAGCCATATCAGCAAAACTAGTATCTTCACCGGAACATAACAATGATTGCGGTATGTTAACTCCCGACTTAATAAGGTCTGATTTAATTACTAAACATGATCCATCGAACTTAGGTGTTTGTAGTATTCTAATATCTACGTCATCTACTTTATCATTAATTTCATACATACGGTCTAATGACATATACGATTTACTTGAAGCTTCATTTTCTAAAGGCCATACATCGTCATCAATAAATTTTACATTTGTAAAATCGTTATGTTCGATAACTTCCCATGAAGCATCCCACATCTTACGATCACTAAAATATAAAACATACTTAAAAATTCCTTGGCTCTTAGATTGATGATCCACACCTTCAATGATCTGTAAAGATTCTTTAGGCCATAAACTATCAGTCTCGCCCCATAATACAAAATCATATGTAGTACAATAATTGTAATTAAGATCTCGACGATAATCTGCAATATTATAAGGGTTAGATGTATTATCTTTTACATCTACTATTAACTTACATCCTATACGTTCTATACGTTCGACACATTGATAGAAACGACTATTTAATTCACTTAATGAAATAGCAGATGTATCAATACTTTCAAAGTGTTCGGATATGTTCCATGTAAAATGATACGTAACATTCTCTGGATTGTCAATTCCTTGTATCATTCCTATACATGAATCTATATATTCAGGTAACATTTCTATTTCATAAAACATTACATGTACGCCTACAATATATTTGTTTTTTAATTTCATATGTATTTGTGTTTTACTAATTCCCATGTTTGTCTCATTAAATTATTCCTGGTTGCGCCGCGATCAGGCCATCCGGAAAAAATCCATGTATAAAAGTATTTAATGAAAAATGGTGTATTATCGTTATTAAGTTGCCAGTTATGTACTAATACTTCACGTCGATATAAATGATTAACTCCATATACAATCGGCAATAGTTTTATATCAACGTGTTTCATACGTAAATAATAATTTAGTACTGGTTGGTCGCGGCCTCGTTTAATTGATATATCCTCTTTATTTAAAATCTTATCATGATTAATATAATAAAAATCTTTTAATTCTTCAAATATTTGTCTATGTTTTTTATTGAAAATGCAAAAGCCAGATGCAAAATAATCATTATATCTAAATGATATATCCGGAAACATATCTGCATATCCATTAACACTTTGATATGTCCACTTTAAATTTTCATTTCCGCGTAATGCACAAAACTTATATTCCGTATCATTAAATATATTAGGCATATCCCATTTAGCCATAATACTAGCATCCGTTAATAATATTTGATCATAATTATTAATTCCACTATTTTCAATGTATTCAAACACATCAAACCAACGTTGCCAATTAACTTTGTATTTTAATAAATCTTGTTCCTTAGTATTTTCATATGCAATGAAATAACAATTATTTTTTTTAGCCCAATATTCCCAAGTTTTACGTGAATATTCCATCCAGTTATAATCGCCGTACTGATGCTTTTCAATAACAGCTGGATCGTTACTTTTTACTCCGACCCAAAACACTACATTTTTATTTTCCATATAAATACTCGTATGTTTTTTTCATCCAATAATATGCAACTTTATTATCTGTATTATCAGGCAGACAATTGTATTGATATATCCATCCTAACTTTGTAAATAACATATCTTCTGTCAATATTTCCTTACGTATTAGATCAATCATGTTATACTCATATGGCAATAACTTTAGTTCAACCCGCTCATGCTCGACTAAAATATTAAATGGCGTTTGATCTGTGCCCACATGCATGGTCTCAAGTTGTTTTAATATATCTTTATTGTTCCAGTAAAAGTCTGTTATAGTTTTGAAAAACTTCTTATGCTGTTCATTAACAATAATAAAACCGCAGTCAATATAATTCCAAAATTTAGATTGATATCCATTAAATAAATAATGACTATAATTTTCTATACTACGTAATACCCAGTCATAACTTCCGTCATTATGCACACCTACTAATTTTCGGTCCGTCATTTCAAAAAAGTTAGGACAATCTGGATGTACGATTGTATCTGCATCTATCATTGCTATTTGATCATATTCAATTCCATTAGAATCTAAAATATCAAATAAATAGTATCGTTGCCAACAGATACCCATTTCTTTATAATCGACTAATGTATCAGATAAAATAAACATTTCTACATTGTGTTTATCACACCAATGTTTCCAACTATTAATAGAATACTGGTAAGGAGCTCGTCTAGACGATGCCCATCTACCATCGCCCTTAAGGTCAATATCTAAAATAAATACTATATTTTTCTTCATATGTCAATATACTTTATACCTTTATTACGATCTACATTAATAGCAAATGAACTTTTTTCTCCGTTATCTTTACAATCATTGATCAGATATCGCACGCCTCCGCCAACTCCCATGATGAGCTGGTCATAAAATATACCGACATCTTTTAATTGCTGAATTGTAACATCACGTAATGATTCTTTACGACCAGTTAATAATAATATACGATACCCTTTACGTTCCCATTCTAATAATTTACTTATAGTACCGTCGAGTAATTGCATTTTATGTGCAGGATTTGATGCTTTAGATGGATCAACATGTTGTACTAATGTACCATCGATATCACAAATTATTGTCTTTGGTCTAATTTCCATTTAACTCTTTAAGTTTTAAGTATATACGTTTTTGTATTTCAGAATCAATATAAGGAAAATTATTTTTGATTCCTAAGAATTTATCGACTGATACTACATAATGACCGCAAATTTGTATAAGTTCTGTTTTATTTTTTAACGGGTCAAATTCAGCAGTTACCCATTTTTTCCATTTGCCTGACTGATAACATATATTCCATAATTCTTCTAACATATTATCAGTATTAATACGATCTAAATACGTTTGAGTTTCGATAAGTCCAAACTCAGGAGCAATGTTAATACTATGTAAACCTAAATCAAATTTTTGTTTAATTATATCAACTGGTATATAATCTCCGTTATGCTCTTTAGATATAAGATTATGCTTTTTACATACAGATAACATGTTTTGTAATCGAATAGGATCAAATTGTCCAGTCTGCAGATTACCATTTAATGAAGTGCCAGATTGAATTACTAAATATTTTATTTGATTAAATATTACAGCTGGTAGTTTAGACTTAAGTTGGCATACTAATTCATCTAATTCGTATGATTCAAATTTTCTAATAGACTGTTCAGTGCCTATTTCATATTCTATATTAGGATTTATCTCATAACAATATTGTATCATACGAATTGTTTCATATAATCCTAATTCAAATGTTGGATATTTTTTCCATGGATCGATATGAATAACATCTAAATGATTACAATCCTCTGCTAAAGATACATAACCATCGTCATCTATTTGACCCTGACCCGGGCCGGCATGATCTCGTACTAGTAAAATGTTATTAGTTTTACTTCGTACATAATGAGCAAATTCACTTGTCGTCCAATTGTTAACATATCCGCCATTGAACTCAATTTGTCTACGTGATGGTATTAATGCTAATTTATGACCCGTATTATTAGCATATTCGATAGCTACATCGACTACGTTTTTTGTCATAGGTCCTATAAAATATTGTATGTTTGTCATATATGATTAAGATATAATTTATATTGTTCTTCTGCCTGTAACTGCGCAATTATCTTTCCTTGTTCGGTATGCGGCCTTGCATCTATTAAATTTCCTTTAGTAACTACATCAACAGGAGTAGCATTAAAAACATATCCAGATAGATCATAAACCTTATGCCAATCCTTACGCGTAATAATTTGATATGGTATATTTTTTTGATTACATGTATACTGCACTGCCTTACTAAATCCGCCATTACCTAATATAGTTAAAAAATCAATACTCTCCAAAATATATTTAGAAACTCCTAACCAGTCCGTGTTATATGCTTTCAAATACCCGTCAATGTTAATAATAGTATTAGCTGCTTGAATACATTTACTTGCATCATCCATCTCATCTACATGATCGAGGATAGCAGTTTTAAACGGCATGCTAACAGCAAATCCAGATATATTTAATGTTTTAACAGCTTCAATAGACTTAACTATGTTATCCGAGTAAAATGATTTGTATATCGCGTTAACATTATTCTCCTCAAACTTTGAATTAAAGAATGTACAGCCGTTATTCCCAGGATTCGAAGAAAACGAACAAAATATTTTTGTATCTTTATTTATTAGCATTGCTAAGTAACTCTATAGATTTAAACCAGAGCATTTTTGAAAATTTATCGTCATGCAATGGCGACATATTCAAGAAAATAAGTCCCGTAATAAACTTAACTTTATTTAAGTCAAATCCTTGCTTCAATATCCATTGTTCATATTCATGCTTGAAACGAGTCAATTGGTCTGATATTGAATATGAATAATCAACTGTCGATAGTCCTTCGTTTAACATTATGTACGAAACGTCTTTAACTTTATCATATGGTATAATACAACCTCCGTATAGTTTTGCTAAATCGTAATATAAATCTCCACCTGATGTGTTACCTGCAAATGATTCGCGCCAATCGATATATGTAAATTTATTAGTCGTATGATCAAATAAAATGTTATCAAATTGCAAATCACCATGGAATAATGAATATATCTCAATCGAAGAGTAATCAAACGATATGTTTTTTAATATAGTATTTAAAGATTCATATGCAATACCATTAATGGTATACTGTTGTTCTGCATACCGGTCACCGTATATATCTGTAAATTTATTTTTACGTTGCATTGTTTTATTTTCATAGAACAATTTAAAGTCGTTGACTTGGCCCTGTATGAAATTAGATTGACTAATGATCGATGTATAAAAATCTAAGAATTTAAGATAATACTCTAACTTATCATAATAATATAATGTATTACCATTTTCCCAGTCATAACTAATAAAATGTTTACTACTTGAAAAGTTTATAGGAATAATATTTTTTAATATATGTGCACGTTTTGTTTTATTTTCAATAAACTCAGCATCTGGATTGAATTTAATAAATTTATTTTCTTTATACGTGATTTCGTCAGTAGTTTTATACAAAGATAATGGATCGTCGCCTAAATATTCTTTAGTTTTATTCAAATCGTCTAAATTGCCAGTATCTAGCCATTTTAGATGTTTAGCTTTAAATCCAGGATATTTGTTTATATTTTTAAATGCAGAAACTATTTCACCATTCTCTATGTTAGAGGCTAACTCTTTCCAAAAGATGTCATAGTCCCATATACTAGCCAATCCTACAAACGCATTATCATGGCCACATACGTCTTTATTAACAAAGTTTAAAATATTATCATTAGAATCAATCTCAGCAGTAGAATATTTTTCTGGATAACTAGTTGGGTATACTCCTAACCAATTGCCATCCAAGTGTGGTATTTTTGAATCTATAATACAATCAGCTACGATAAAATAAAATGGACGTTGTAAATAAGACTTACATTGTAATGCAGAATATCCTGGCCCAGATCCTTCGTTATCTATATTATCAATGTTAACAAATGTAAACTTATGTAATGGATATGCCAATTCACAATATTCCCTTAAAGACTCCCCTTTATATCCTAATGCTATAACAAATTCATACTCTTTCGGAAATTTTTCAATAATGTAAGATATTATCGCTTTATTATTAATCGGTAATAATGCTTTATTAATATTTTTAGTTAAGTTTTTTAAACGACTGCCTATGCCCGCCGCTAATATTAGCACTGCCGGGGTGTTATGTTCCGCATCAATTTTACCATCAGTACGATGAAATTCGTCGTTTATACGTATAACATCATCTACGTGCGGAGTCGATACTTCTTGTAGTATAATATCTGTTATAGCTATAACACGATGTTTCTTAGGCGGCGTAACATCGAAGAAATCACCTGCTGTCATAATTTTTTTCTCAACAACTCCTTCATCGTTTTCTAACCATACTTCAGCTGTACCTGAGATAATATAATTAGTTTCGTGTTTGAACTGATGGTATTGGTAACTAGTTTTATATCCAGCGTTGATATAAATTCGTTTATAACAATAAAAATCGTTCAATGCTAACCACTCTTCTCTACCCCATGGTTTATGTACTGTTTTGTTCATATATTATATTTTTTTATTGATTTCTATTAATTGTTCCAATGTTAATTTTTTATATCTGAATATATGATAATCAGTAGTACTATCATATACACTATCGTTAGTATTTATAGATTCTTTAATAACATTTTCATATAATAAATTTATTTTTCTTAGATGCCAGACTGATAGAAAGTGATTAGAAATTAAATTCCACCGCGGGCACTGATCTGGCTTTGTATATTCATTTAACTCATCGAATAAAAATAAAAATGGTTTCATAATATCAATTGACGATGCAAAAAAATGATCAATCATTTCGATATTTTTTGGCCAATTATAGTTTGGTGCATTAACGGGGCAACTTATATGAAACTTACGTAAATCAAATGTTGTTAAATTAATTTGATTTTGATAACATAAATCTAATCTAGCATTAATTATCAAATCATATACTGTATTAGTAGACCCAATATAATCTATTAATAGTTGCATTACTTTTTTAGCTCCATACCATCTAGAATAATGTGCTTGTATTCTAGCATTTGAGGCATGCTGAGTATAATGATCGGGCATGTTAAAATTAACTTGTGGTACACATTCAATACGTTTTGGTTGATAACACTGCACATATGTATTTAACAGCTCTGGCTCCCATGAGAAGATAAAATAATCTATATCAACATCGTCATGTTTTAACTTATCATGTGTAGCTGCGCAATATCTAATAATCTCAGATCGCACATTTAAATCACGTTGTTCATGATTTCTGCCAGATAATCCACCTATTAATCCATTCATTAAATAAGCAACTTTCATATATTAGCCGTATCAAAATAATTAATAGTTTTTTTCATAATTTGAATTTAAAAATAAGACCTTCTTTATCGATAAAAGTTTTACCATTTGATGCTATAAAACCTTTATCTTCTCCTATCCATTGTATAACTTCAATTGATTGATTATCGATATAAGCATCGATTATAGGTTTAATTACATTATCTTCATGGCCGTAATCGTCCATAATGATTATAGCATCTGGATAATATTGTACAGCATTTTTAATCATATATAACACTCCATTAGTATCATGCATAGCATCCAAATTTAATACATCGGCAGACGGTAAAATTTTCCAATCTGAATATACGTCAAAATATAAAAACTTTACATTATCACGGGCACTACATCTAGATGTTGATATATCAATATTTTTCATATCATATTCTAATCCAAGTACTTGATCAAATAGATATGAAAATACAATTGAAGAATTACCCTGGCAACTTCCAAACTCGATAACCGAAGCGTATTTATTTTTTAAAAAATATTTCGCAAGATCTTGCTTAAACTTCTTTGATGTTGTATATTTAGCAACATCTTTATTCGGTATCTGATCGATTAGTTGATAAATTTCGTTTAAATTCATTATATAATTCCTTAGGATATGTTTTTATTTCTTCGTTAATAGAATCTAATGCTTCTATCTGTTTTTCTATTGTCAATATATTAAAATTATTCCAATTATCCAAACCTTTTTCTGTCCAACTAAATGGATGACAGTTTAGTTGAAGTTTAGATATTTTAGAAAAATCAATCTCCATCGGATGGCCATATTTCCATGTATGATTTGAATCTGCTAGATATGTTACTGGTAAATTATATATGTTAAATTGGTCTGTATATGTAAAAAAGTTAACATCACTCATGTTAATATAACCTGGAATATGTATCGCATGTTCAATATGCCTCTTTAATGGCCTATGTATAGAAAATTTATTTACAGGATAATCTAATGCTAATGATAATATTTGTGCTTGTTTAATTATATAATTTTCGACATTATCGTTTAGTTCATCGAAATTTCCTAAATGTACATGTACTCCGATATCATGACCTAATTTATAAATTTCATGTATCAACTTACGATTTTTATGAGAAAACGGATTATAGTTATTATTACAAATTTGAAAAACATATGTAGATTTGACATTTAATTCTGATTCTACTTTTGCTAAAGCATGTGCACGCTCTATAGAATATTCTACATCGTGCCGTATAACACAGTATCGTATAGACTCTTTGTTTATTTCATCAAACGTTTTGATCGGTATATGTTCTTGTATTCGGTTTAATATACAACTATATTCATTATATGAAAAGTTATTCATTTATAATCTCAATATTATTATCAAAATCTATTATGCCAGTACCCGTCTCATGTCCGATGGATGATATATCAATTTTTAAATTATCAGATACTGATTGCCAGAACTTTTTCATCGGACTGTTAAAATGAATATCATCATATATAATAAATCCTTTATATTGATTATCTAGCAAATATTTATATACCTGCATTTCAAAATCTCCTAAATGTGCGGTATCTAAAAATATAAAATCAGCTTCTAATAAATGATGCTGTTCGTTTATATTAAAAATATTACCAATTATACGTGTAACATTGTCAGGCTGTTTTTTAATAGAATATATATCAACTACATCATATGTACGTATATGATTAGTTGCGTTGATAGACATGGCAGTACTACTAGTACCATTATGTGTACCTAATTCTACAATTTTAGCATTGTTACATTGTAAACTCATATATCCTAATAGTTTATAATGTTCTTTACCTGCATTACCAATAATTTGTGATTTATGAATTTCCCGCGTAATTAAAGAAACTAACGATGATAAATCTGTTTTGTTAACATCATTATAAATTATTTTCATTTTCATATTCTTTTATCCTTTTTTTTATTATAACCAAGTATTATTTAGATACTGTGATATATTGTACGTACTATTTCTGAATAAACAAATCCACAATCCGACATTACCACTATTAAGTATAACATGATTACATTTACTTAAAATTTGCATAACAGCTAAAAATATCATAGCATTTGTAAGTCGTTGCCCTGCAGGTATATAAAACTGTACTGCTCTGCTATTACATGTAACCTTAAAGGTTTCATCGATTAATATAATATCAGGTATATGAGATCGTATCGTATTTAAAAATTCAATTTCATCTGTTTGTAGCAAAATAGAATGGTCTGGATTCTGTCGCTTTATGTAATGTATACGATCGATCATTTCATCATAGCTAGGCACTTCAGTTTCTGTACGTTTATCACTCCCACGATAACATATAGCAATAGTTTTATTAACATCAATTTTGTATTTATTAAGAATTTGTTTTTCAATATCATCGATATAATTAGATACTTTAAAGTATTTTTTTATAAAAAATGATATGTCATTAAAATTTATTTTTGAGTAATCGCTAAACTGATCTTCTCTTGTATCTAAACTAAATTTAATTTTATGTATATTTTTAAAATCTATATCAGCCGTATCAAATAAAATATGTGTTATATCCTCATCACGATCTTTATATTTCGACCACTGGGCCGATGAATTCACTATAGGTATTTTACCGTATTTATTATAATAAAAAATAATTTTACGTAATCGTACAGTACAACAACTAAAAAATCCTGAATCATGAGTTACGACTAAATTTAAATTATCGTCTACATAACCAAATCTAAGTGAATCTTCCTTAAATCGATCCATGTACATTATCCATATTTAATAGTTTCATAATTTTTTCAAAGAAATTATCCTCAGCTAAAACATACTGATGCGCTCGTTTAAAATTTTCTTCTATGTATGGTAACATAGATTTATACAATTCAATATTTAAACTATTTAATATATTACCTATTTCATTTATATCATTAAAAATAATCATACCGCGAGTGTCAAAATATTCGCCTATACTAGGCATTCCGTAATATATTGGTACAGTGCCTGTCATTAATGGATTAATTAATTTTTCTGTAAAATAAAAATCTTGTCGTTGATTTTCCATTGCAATGTGAAACATATAATTTGTTAGTCCTTCGCTAATAGCTCCAATTGGCTTGTATCCCATACCCATTACATCGATGATATTTGAATGTTTTGCAATTATCTCATGACGTTTAAAATGATCTGCTACTTTACGTTTACCAGACGCTATGATAGAAACTAAATTTGTTTTATCATGATTAATTGTCCTATTTTCATGTTCTATCCAACATCCACCATACGGATAGTATATAAAATTTTCGCCACGATCTAACAAAAACTTTTCAAATGTTAATACATAATCATATAGATGATTATTTTTAGAAATCCAATCATAATGATGAGGTTGTTTACAATATGGCTCAATTAACCATGCTACACGTTTTTTATGACCGGCTTCTGGATATGGAATATACGAGTCTGTATAAAATACTAATTCTTCGTTATTAGACACGTTCCAGTCCCATTCCATAATTTTTGATTCGGTTATTATGGGAGGAAATGTATGGCCAGGCGGAATCGTACGATACATTGACGTATTACCGCTATAAAAACAAGTTGTAAGTGCGGTATCTTTTAATTTAAGTTTAATTTTTTTCATTTGAATTTTCTAAAATATTATTATATGAATTATGTAAATTATAATAGTTAGTAGTATGTATCAAATCGCTATAACTAATACGTTGTTCGGCAATACTAGGATATACTCCGTAACTACGTCCGCGCGATTGTATATAATGTAAGTAATAAATATCGATATTTTTTCGATCAGGATTTTGAGAGTTCCATTCATATCCATCGTCCCAATTGCACGTACTATAATAATCTATAATTATATCAAATATACTAGAGTCGATTACATATGCATGTGTAGTTTTTGCAGCTTTTAATAAAGCTAAGTTACTATCTATCAATACGTTATTTTTAGGATATAAATTTGCCCCTAAATATAATAATTCAAATTTAATACCATGTTTATTTAGTTGTTTTAAAGTATTATCTAAGATAATTAATGCATCATCTTTAAAAGATACATCATCTTCTAAAATTAGAATTTGATTGTAACCACATTCTTTTGCTAGTTTAATACATTCATAATGAGATTTAGTACATCCAATAATACCTGGTTGAATATTAATAGCTGAAAAACGCTCTACTTTATTTTCAATACCTATCTTTTTAAACTCTTTTAAACTCTCGTCCCATCGATCTGGTCTAGAATCTAAATTAATACAAAATATTTTATCGATATTTGTCATACTGTAACTTGTTGTAAATTTTTAAAAACTTCATATAAGTGAATTGCTACATTAGTAGGATTCATAACGTCTTCAATCTTTCTTCTAGCATTGTCAATAATATATTGATAATTTTGATAATTTCCTAATACTAGTTCTATTTTTCTCGTAAATCACTAAAATCGTGCTTACATGTAATATATGTTTCATCTGGTACAAATATATTTGGCGCCGTATCTATGTAACTCATATCAGGCTTAATTAAAATAGAACCGAACATAGCAGCTTCAATATCTCTAGGAGCCATTTCTCCGTAACCATATGGAGCTAAAATTATTTTAGAATCTGTAGTTCTTCTATAATATTCTTCAATAGGTACTCGCTCGCCATTATTTAGTTTAGCTACATTAAATGGCAAGCCTTGTATAATATCTATAACGTTTTTACGATTACAGTCATAATGTGTACTTTGTTCATATCCATGTTCATATACCATATCCTTTGTAGGATATTGAAACATTGCAGATACGTCATTGTATTTATTTGTTATATTATGCCATTGCGGTTGAATACCGGCCCAATGTGTCATTAACCAATTGGTACCTGACAATACTATACGATCGGAATAGCTATCAAAGTCATCTAGTTTATAATTACCTGGCCCCCAATAATATCTTCCTAACTGCCATCCTTGTTTGTATAAATTACGATCTTTAAGCAAGCTACTTTTTAACATTAACAATGCTTTAGACTGCTTGAATACTTCATATGACCCTATTAACGAAGTAGAATCCTGACCATCGATTAGCATATAATCGCCAGTTATCCTTGAAAGAAACTCTAAGCCGTCGTTTACTGATTGGTCTAATGAAACTTTTTTATTAAGAAAGCTGGCCTGTGCTATCCATGCAAAATCGTATGAATCGCCTGTTGTAAATTCAATTCCAATTTCACGTAAACTGTTTTGTGCATATAAAAATGGACGGAATGTACATTCGTTACGATGTTTATCTAACTCGTATAATTTGATTTTGATCATAATGTACTATAGTAATTGTTCTGACGTTCCTGTCTTTCTATTGTCTTTGGATGATATAAAGAATAATCTTCTTCCATTGGTAAGTTAGTATAAGTTTTAAAACCATCTAACCGTTCATGTACTTTGTTTATCCATTTAATATCAGGAGAGTTTTTATAGATTCTCCATTGCCAATCCGGCCAATTTACCCATCCTTCTGAGTTAACAGCCCATCCCCATTTTTGTATATGTTCCTGTGTTAATCCTTCAACAGTATTTACTCTAGGGACTAGTAATACATCTAATTCAGGATTAGATTCTAAAATAAATGGTAATGATTCGATTATAGGAGTACATGGCATTTCATCGGCATCAATTTGAAAAATATAATCACCCGTACAATACGATGTTAGTTTGTTTTTCCAATCAGCAAAATGTCCTTGAAACTCTGCCGCCCATACCGTTAGATGATCCATGTTATGCATTTCATAATGTCGTAACGTTGATACTAATTCATCACTAGCTTTTGTCGTATCCATTAACACAACAATTTCATCTATCAGTCGTTTAGAAGAAAGAAGGAGATCAAGCAATCGCCTAATCTCCTCTAATTCATTACAAACTGTTATTGCGTAACTTATCGTCATATAATGCATTTGTTAAGTCAAACAATTTACCCATGGCCGCTTCAAAGTCTTGGCTATCAAATTTATCTGCCAATTCTGTCGCTGCACGTGATTGGTAAAAACGTCCTTCTTTACCCAGTACTGGGTACTTTTCTTTATCTTCTTCAGATATTGACACTACTGGAGCTACTTCCCAATGTGCATCCTCCATTGTATCACCAGCTACATATAACATTCCCGCAGGTGTTTGCATAAATGCTGGATACCACATTAGTTTACGTTCATTATCCTCTTTAGATAAATCGCGCATTAGTTGTGATATTGTTTCGTGGTATTGTAATTGCGCTGCTGATCCTATTTCAAACATTGAATTAGATACGTATCCTGACTCCATGCATACATAACTAGTAGTATTTGATGATTCATCTACTTCGATAATAACACATTGATTACCTGTAATTGGCGAAATTTCATCATAATCTGCTTTTAATTCTTCTGTCATACTGTTACTTTTTTTAATGTTGGTAATGTTATTTTTGGAGGCTCTGAATTAAGTGCTCCTACTTTATTTAATTTTGGTAGATTAAGTTGTACTTGTGTTGGTACTGAAGACAATGCGGAATCTATAATACCCACAAACTCATCAGCCATTAAATCTAAATTGAAGGCTTCACGTGCTACATAAGCTTGACGCTTCCCCTTTTCTAAATATGTTTTATAGTTATCTACGCAATCACGTAATACCATTGCAGCATAACCATAATCTACCGTAAACCATTCTGTATCTTTTAACAAAAACTGATCTGCTGCTGATGGATGTATCTTAGTTAGTTGGCCTGGTAACAATGTTGCATGTTTAAGAAAATCAATATGACCAGACCAATTTGGAGCAATAACAGGTTTACCTGTCACTGAAAATTCTAATAATGGCCTACCATATCCTTCTCCATGTGTAAATGATATCATGGCTTTAACCTTAGGATGATTATACAAACTATTCATTTCTTCATCTGTCAAGTCCCCATGCAGTACATATATGTTAGGTATATTTTTACCATAAGGAGCAATGATAGCTTGTATCTTTTTCATAACTTCATCTCGATCCATTATACTAAAAGTAGCATGACTAGTCTTAAGAATCAATGCCGGACGATTTTGCGGCGACTTATTTTTAAATGCCTCGCAAAATGTTTTTATTGTCATGGCAACGTCTTTACGATCGGCTCCAAAATCTCCTTTTAACCAATGTCCGACAAACAAGTAGCAGAACGTATCTTTGATGGCAGACAGTTCGTTTAAAACGGTTTCATGTATATCTTTAGTCTGTTTATACACGTTAGTGTCAAGCCCTTCAAATAGAACTTTGATAGGTTTTTCCAAGCGAAGTTCTTTTACTTTTTGATTTGTATTTTTATCTAATACGTCATAGACTGGTTTAATAAAACCTTGTTTAGAATGTTCCGATGTTGTAATAACCATGTTCATGCGATTACATCCTTCAATCCATTCGGGCGAGACTGCATTAGTTTCTATTCCAGCAGTAATTCCTATGTTAAATTTACCAGGAGCTTGAAACTCGTTTGGTACTGACACTTGTATAAATACATCTGGTTGTTTATTAATAGGCTGTCGGGCTATTACATTGGAAATAGCCATATGGTCTGGATTATTAGATTTTAATGCATCCATAGGAGTATTGCCCCATGGTAGAGATATAACTTGTATATCATACTTATCGGCTTTAATTAGACTAAGCACTAAATCTCTTGTATGGTTTCCATAGCCCGATCGAGTAGCTACAGGTCCTTGTATAACTATAAATGGTTTCATAACACTCCTACCTTTTCTATTTTGTTTGACTGCTCTACTTTATATAAAGTAAATTTTCTTCTCGGTGACCATTTTTCTAAACATGTATTAATACATTCAATGAAACGATCTCCCATTCTACGTGCTGACATATTAGATTCATTACCACAAACCCATTTATGTCCTTTAAGTCCATACTCTACACGCGTCTTCTCTGGCATTTCATACCAATACATTATAGCATTTGCTACATCTTTAAAATCAACTCGGTCATCAAAGATATATGGGGTCTGAGGTGATCCTTGCAATGATCTATTAGTTGGGAATACTGGCTTAGACCATATTCCATGTTTCTTATATTGGCCGGCATGATTGGTAGGAAACTCTGTAGTAAACTCTATCCATTTACCTTCCTCATCTTCAAATCGACAATGATCTTGTAATCCGCCAGTTACGTTATTAATGATAGGTGTACCTGCCATTAAAGATTCTGCTCCCGATAAACCAAAGCCTTCATTAGAAGCTATATTAACAGTTACATCTGCTAGATTATAAAAGAAGTTCATCATTTTATTGTCTATTGGCTGATCACTGAAAATGATCTTATAATCGGGGCATACGGCATTTTTAACAGCGTATAGATCAGTACCGTTATCATCAACCGGTTGTGTATGCATTAATAACACACATCGTTCTGCTTTTTCTTTAGGTAAAGATTTACAAAACTCGTTATATGCTAATATTAAATCTCCAGGTTGTTTACGACGAATGTTTCTATTATTCCAAAAGATTACAAAGTCAATATTATTAGTCGTTTTAAAATTAGTTTTAAATTCATTGAATTCATTATATAACGGATGTTCCTCTGTAATAGGCTGTATGTGTTTTTCATTAATACCATGCGGTACCCATTGTACTGCCCATTCTTCTTTTGGATATTTCTTTAAAACATTTAGAACAATATTCTGTGTTTGTCTTGAGATATTCATTAGTAAATCACATGATTCGTAAAACGATTCATTCCAATGCGGATATGGTAAATCGTCCCAAATATTGTAATACATGATAGGAATATGCTGACGCACTGAATGTTCCATTTGATACAGCCATCCCCAAAATCTAGGATCCGTAAAATGCAGTATCGCATCTGGCTTTTCTATTTCTATTAACTGCATTAAGATGTTAGGATCTCCGTATCCACTATACGGATATAGCTTAACATATGCATCTTCAACTCCAGCTTCTTTTTTAGATTCTTCACTTAGATCAAAAATCTTTCCTTGGTCTGGATGTTTAATTGCAGCTCCTAATTGAACCCAATCAAATTCTCTTACTGTGTTCAAGACAATTTCACGTGACATAGTAGCAATACCACTATGCATGCGCATGTCATCAGACAATAATAAAATTTTCTTTTTCTTAGGCTTGTTAGGATCTACTTTTCGTAACTTAGGTAAATTCAAATTCATTACTCTTTTCCTTGTGTAACCGTTCTTTTTGTTTATTATAAATATGCTTTACGATAGTATAACAACCTTTTTGTTAAATCGTTTTGCTGAATTTATTGCACTTTTTGTACCATCTGCTTTAGATCCTTCAGGTATCAAAGCAACCATAACATCGCATGTCTTTGCAATTAGCATGTTCCTATGATGAAACTGGCTTACATGGTATTGTTTGTTATAGTAATCATCTGACATTGCACTGTATAAGTTTCTTGGAGTATGTGCCGGATTAAATTCTTTATAGTTAATTCCAAACTCTAATGCATACTTTTTAGCATACTTATCAGCTCCTTCTTTAGCTCCTCCAGAGATTATGATTAATTCATCTCCAAATTTTCGTTTAAGATCAAATAGTAAGTCTTTAATCTTACGAACATTTTCATATTCTCGACTCCCGACTATTGCTACTTTCATACTTTTACTCGTTTTGCCTTTGGACATAAATTTTCGTTATTTGCAAAATCGCAATACTTGCAATTTTTATTATTCTTCCCTGCTATAGCTATATATTCACGTGCAGTATTATAACTACCATCTTCATTAAAACATTGTTCAATCCAATCCTCAATCTCACGCTTTACCTTGTTACGAGTAGGCTTACCGCTCGCTGGAACAAATGATTGAATTCTCTTTTGAGGGAACATTGCATCTTCTACTAACTTACGCTTAAGAATGATATACTCTACTTTAATCTTTTCAACATCATGGCCATACTGCTGAGAATAGTAATCTTTATAAATTACCAATTGTGCTGTCTTGGTCTTATCTGCCTTTTGATATTTGTTCCATCCAGATGTACTTGTCTTAAAGTCTAAGATAATAATTTCATCCGTACGTTTATCTCTTAATACAACGTCTAAATAAGATATCATCAATATATTATCACGTCCATTTAATACTGGATGACATATAGGTACTTCAATTCCTACTAACTCTTGATTCTTATTAGAGAAATATACTGACCTATTACGTTTCATGTAATTGATAATTGCAATACCGTCACGGAAAAACTCTGCCATTTCTTCTTTGTTAGAAAAATGTTCTTCTGTCTGTGTCACTGCTTCTTTATATAAAGTAGACATTCTTTCACGTAACATACTTTCTAAATCCATTTCATCTGCAGCTTTTGCTGACTTAGTGAATATAGTTGTTACATAGTTCTGTAATGTTTCATGCATAGCCGTACCAAACAATGTATGTATACTTTGCGAAAAGGTACGTAAATTTTGTATATATGCTAACTCCCATTGCTTGGGGCAATTAGAATACATAGTAAATTGTGAATATGATACTTTACGATCGCCCTCTTTAGGTTCTCGCTTACTAAACTCTATAAATTTTTGCATAATCTAAATATAATAACATTTATGCAATTAGACAAATTTATTTTGATAATTGTTCAATTCGTCTGTTTAGATACCATGAAGCCTTTTTAAGATCTTCCAATTCTTTTGCAGAATCTTTCTTTCCTGCCCGTGATATATACTTTATAACGTTGCCTAGGCAAAAGCCTAACTCCCAGGCTTCGACAACTTTGATAGCCTCATATACGTTATCTTTGCCACCATAATGGGTAGGATGATTCACTGCTTCTTTCATTTCATTAATTTTTTTATTTCAGAATCTGTCTTACCGTATAATTTCAATACAGATTCCAATTCTTTACCATTATCTAATTCAAACCAAATATTGATATACTCTTCAGCATCACGTTCTGATACTTGAAAATGTTCTGCAACAAACGTTACTAATTCATTTTCATACTTATCAGACTTTTTACCTTTAATGTATTTAGCAAATATCTTCTTTTTAGGTAAGATGTCTAAATACAATTGATAAACATGTTTACGATCTAATGGTCCAATTGTATATTGTTGAAACATATCAACGAACTCTATTAGATCGTAACTCATGCTTAGCCATCGGTTGATGATATAAGGAGAAAAAGACTTCTGATCTGCTTCTGATAGCTTTTCCCAGGGAGTCTTTTTCTCCGTTATGTTTGATAAATGGTCAAATATTGTTGCTACTTTAGTACTCATTTAGGCATAAATTCTTCATTGATATGACCGCAATCATCACAACGAAATGTTGGTACTGGAATAATTTGTTCTTTACCGGTAGGTGATATTAAAGCAGGTACACGTTTAAATGCATTCACCTCTTTAAAAAATCTACCGCCGCAGTTCTCGCATACAATATCTGTAAGATCTTCTACTCTGAGTCTTGGGCCTTCTGTAGGTTCCATGTTTTCTTTCTTTGCCATATTATCCTTAATATATAGATTATAAGTCGTAATTAATATTTTTATCTGACTTTTGTTCTGGAATTTCAATCAATGCACATTCCGTCATTAGGATCATTGAAGCAACCGAAGCAGCATTCTGTAATGCAACACGTTCTACTTTTTTAGGATCGATGATTCCTGATACATATAAATCTTCATACTGTTCTGTATGAGCATTGTATCCGTATGCAATGTTTTCATTTTGTTTGATATCTCTAATTACAACCGATCCATCGGCTCCTGCATTTGCACATATTTGACGAAGTGGCTCTTCAATAGCACGTAATACAATATTAATACCAATAGTTTCATCTTCATTCTTACCTATAAATGCTGAACGTTCTGCTGCTCTAATCAAAGCAATTCCGCCTCCGGGTACAATACCTTCTGCAATGGCAGCTCTAGTAGCACTTAATGCATCATCCACACGATCCTTCTTTTCTTTCATTTCAATTTCAGATGCGGCTCCAATTGATAGAATTGCAACACCTCCTGCTAATTTTGCTAGACGTTCTTGTAATTTTTCACGTTCATAGTCAGAAGTTGAAGATTCGATTTGACCTTTGATACTTTCTATACGATTGTTAATATCTTCTGTCGCACCTGCGCCGTTAACAAAGGTAGTATCGTCTTTAGTAACAACTACTTTAGAAGCAATACCTAGATCATCTAAACTTACATTTTCTAATTTATGCCCTAACTCTTCTGATACTAAATTACCGCCGGTTAAGATTGCAATATCTTCTAACATTGCTTTTCTTTTATCTCCAAACCCTGGAGCTTTAACTGCTACTACTTTTAATCCACCACGAACTCTATTCATTACCAATGTACTCAATACTTCACCTTCAACATCTTCAGCTACAATAATCAAAGGCTGTCCCGTCTGTACTACTTTTTCTAGGATAGGTAAGAACGATTTCATATTTGAAATCTTTTTATCGTAGACTAAGATGTAAGGTTTTTCATAAACCGTTTCCATTTTAGTAGTATCAGTTACAAAATATGGAGATATGTAACCACGATCGATTTGCATACCTTCAACTGTAGTCAATTCTGTTTGCATTCCTTTTGCTTCTTCAACAGTAATAACACCTTCGGTACCTACCGCCGCCATAGCCTCTGCAATCAACGATCCAATAGCCTCATCATTGTTTGCTGATATAGTTGCAATTTGCTTAATTTGATCAGAGTCGCCTTCAATCTTAACTGCAATTTCATCTAATGAATCTACAATTGTAGCAACTGCAGTATCAATACCACGTTTCAAATCAATTGGATTGGCTCCTGCTGTAACATTTTTTAATCCTGCAGTTACAATAGCCTGAGCTAATACAGTTGCTGTAGTTGTACCATCACCTGCTAGATTAGCAGTCTTGCTAGCAACTTCCTTTAACATCTGTGCTCCCGCATTTGCAATTGGATCTTCCAATACAATTTCCTTTGCTACAGATACACCATCCTTTGTGATTACCGGACTTAGTCCTGGTTTCTCAATCACAACATTACGACCTTTCGGCCCCAATGTACTTTTTACTGCATTCGCTAATGTATCGATTCCAATCTTTAAACCATTGCGACTGTCAGCATTCATAAACACTTTCTTTGCCATAACTTGTTCCTTATTTTAATTCGTTAAGTAATTTTACAATTGTCGACATCATATGTAATTCTTTATCAACTACAAATGAATCTTGATATTGAGATTCTGCCAATATTAATATAACAGCAGCAATATGTCCTTTAGCATACTCATCTATTTCATCAAATAGAAATTTATGAAGATTGGTAAAGTCTTTAACTTTGCTATCTGCGATAAGTTGTCTAATTTCTTTAAAGGCATCTTTCTTGTTAAGATCTCCTTTAAGGATATCTAACAACTTGGTCATGTAATTTGCTTGAATGATACTATCATTATCTACACGTAATTCGCCGTTAATAACTTGACGTTGACATGCATTTAATACACGACGGATATCTGGATATCCTGCATTGATAATTGTAACTAAATCTTTCTTATCATATTTTATACTTTGCTCTTCTAGTATACCTACAACTCGTTTTGCTACATCGGCTTTACTTGGCGGTATAATTGCAAATGCTTGACATCTACTTTGAATAGGATCTATGATCTTTTCAACATAGTTACATGTAAGAATAAATCGAGTCGTATTAGAAAATGTTTCCATTAAATTACGTAATGCAGCTTGACCGTTAGCAGTCATATAATCTGCCTCATCTAATATTACAATCTTCCATTTACGAAATCCAATTGTACTTGCAAAGTTTTTAATCTTTGTCCTAACTGTATCAACATTGTTTTCGTCCGATGCATTGATATACATCACATCCGCATCTACATTGTTAGCGATAATCTTTGCCAAAGTTGTTTTACCGGTACCTGCTTGTCCGTAAAATAACAAATGCGGTACGTCGCCGCTTTCTAAATACAGCTTAACTTTATCAATGATATGCTCATTGCCTACGTACCCTTCTAACGTACCAGGCCTAAAACGTTCCACCCACAAACTATTTTCTTGATTTCCAAACATAACTCTTTGTTATAAATATTAATTACCCGTTGAACCATACCCGCCATCACCACGCTCTGTTTCAGATAGTTCATTTACCTCTTCCATTTCAATTGTAGGATATGGCATCACAACTAACTGGCCAATACGATCTCCTTCTTGGAATCTTTTTAGTCCTGCGAAGTACGCTTTAGGTGGCATCTTATATCTAAATTTAATTTCACCTCGATAACCAGAATCAACTACACCAACACAATTTGTTAGGATTAAATCTGTTTTTGATACTGACGATCGCGGAAATAATAATCCAACATATCCTTCTGGTATCTCAACAGCTATACCAGTATTATATTCAATAAAGCCGTAATGATTGTCAATAGTCGATGCTATCGCAGTCATATCAAGGCCAGCATCTCCCGGCTTTGCATAGCTAGGAGTTACTGCCTTAGGTGTTAATTTCTTAAATCTTACTTTCATATTACGTTGTTTGTAACTGTACTAGATAATAAGTTGATGTATATGTTTTACCGGTAAAGATTGCACGAGCCAAACCTGCCGCTGATACTTCTAATACTGCAGTCTCTGCATCTTTATTTGCTTGAAGTACTTCTTTAAACAAGTTACTTGAAAAACATACTACTGACATGTCTTGGCAAGTTTCGTTTTTACAATCAACTTCAAACTTAATACGATTGGTATTGATAGATGAATAATTCATAATGAATTCTACCTTACCATTCTTACATGCAATACCAAAATTTTCTGATTCAGGTAATGCATTTTTTGCTTTGATAAAGCGGTTTACATAGTCTTTATCCATTGTAACCTTTACACTCCAATCTGGTAATTGCTTTAACTCAGGCACCTGACGAATAACTGATAGATCGGCTAACATAAATGTCATGTTAACATCCTTATCTGATACTGCTAAGCTTACAGACTTTTCAGCAATCTTGTTAACCGATACATCTAAGTCTTCGTTAACTGCTGAAAGCATTTTTACTAATTGCGGAGTAGCATAAACACCTAATTCATTAGTACCTAAATCTAAATTGGCAGTTACACTACCGATAACATTCTGATCATCTGTAATGAATGATGTCTGAATTGATCCATTTTCTGCAACCCATTTAACTGATGTAGTTGCTCCGGCCAAATGATAACGACCGATAAAATTTAAAAGTTCTGTCTTTTTCATATTATTTATTTTGTTTCGAAGAATTGATTAAAAGTGTTTTCATTAGTTGATACAATATGCGTTCCACCAAACTGCATATAATGATGACGATACTTCTCATAGGTATGAATGGCATTGTCCGGATCTTCAAACATCTCATTCATACTTTTAAGAATTTGATAAAGGTCGCTAGGTACAATAGTCTCTAACAATTCCATATGAGCATCACATAACTCATTTACCATATCAATAGTCTTGTTAAATGCAAATACATTATTCAAAACCATTTTCAAAGTACAATCGCCGTCATATTTAGCTACATCGCCAAATGTCATTGCAATCGGGTGACCAAATGGATTAGGCACTTTATCTTCCGGATTATATGGAAGATTATCACCTTTAGGAAAATATAAATGACTGAACGTCATCTTACTTAATTGAGGTGAATGCAAATACGTACCATATACTGGATACTGACCTGGCGATGAACTATCTGTTGATACTTGTATTCTACCGTCAAAATGCTTATTGAAATTCTTTTGAAGTATACTTAATAAATAGAAATCACTAATTTTAGAAATGCCTAACAAGTGAATGTATCCATTACGTTTCTTTTCAAACTCTCTGTTTTGTAATAAAACTGCCAAGGCATAGAAGAAGTCGACTAATTTTTGAGGACCACCTACACACCATCCGCCAAAGTCAAAGTCTTTAACTTGTTCATACCAATGAGAATATTGATG
>Ga0172373_10001389_pt1 | contig 39275 bp, 25 predicted proteins | sample Lak10m_2_FD_114546 | JGI IMG/M metagenome (GOLD analysis project Ga0172373, IMG submission 114546) | Freshwater microbial communities from Kabuno Bay, South-Kivu, Congo - kab_092012_10m | ecosystem: Environmental > Aquatic > Freshwater > Lake | place: Democratic Republic of the Congo... | reverse complement strand
CGTCATTGATGCTGCGGGAATGAACGAGGTAAAGGCAGGATACCTGTTCCTGAAGTCCATCGTTGGCGGGGAGTTTGCGGGTGCGGTGGATGTTTAATAGTGTTTAGGAGACAATCATGCCAGGATTTGGAGTATGCAGAGCCAACTTGGACACCGCAGGGGGAACCATTCTCGTGGGCAACCCTTTCTTTTTCGTGGACGGGTTTCCTGTGAGCGTAGAGGGCAATCCTGTGCAGGATCACGGAATCAACGAACACGATGAGGCTGTAATGGTAAACGGAAACTCTAATTTTTTGCTTGGAGGAAAGCCTGTTTGTACCATTGCAAGTCAAGCAAGTTGTGGTCACAAGCCAACAGGATCAAGCACTTTTTTTGTGGGGTGAACTATGCCAGTAACCGAAAAATGGTCTAAACCAAATAGGCAGTTTTCTGACAAGACAATACACGAGTACCCCGGTAAAAAAAGTGGTAGAATTATTCGTTCAGCCGATAGTGGGAAAAAATTCACAGATTTATATTTTGAGGACAACTGGGAACCTGTTGCGTATTACCATTTAACAGAAGACCGATACGTTGGAGTGAATGAGCAAGTCAAAAAAAGCCAAGAAACACAAACCACCGTAAAGGAAGCAATAGCCAAAGCAGAGGCTACGCCGCCCGAAAAAAAATTTCCAGAGTCGGCACCACCTCCACCTCCGCCAGCCATATCTGCTCCCCCCGCACCAACTCTCGCGCAGTCACCCAGTGCAACAAAAGAGTGTCCGTGTAAACAAAATATTACAGATAAAGACCGTGGAATACTGAATTTTGGATTGACCAACGAAATGCTCCGCGATCCAAACGCGGCACTGGTTGGTGTGGGCAGGCAATTGCTTGGTGGTAATTTTTCAAGAATAGACGGAATCATACAACGTGCAAATGCGGAAGGACCGCTTGGTGGGTTATACTCTGCTATTCCTGCTCTTGAAAACGCCAAGAACAGTGTTGCTGTAATGACTCAAAAAGTTGATTTGTTTGGTGCAGCAAGCAAGCAGTTCACCGATCCCTCGTATCTTACCCGAATTGTTAGTTCGCTTTCACTCTACGCAGAACTCAGTTGTGCTTTGGGAATTGAGGGGCTGGATATTGGGGTTGGTATGAATGTGGTAAACGAAAACGGGCAGTTTGCCATGAATTTTGCAGTGGTCGCAAATGTTGATCTTGAGCGAATACTCAATCAGTTCCAAGACGGACTTGGAACAGATATTGCAAATGCCGTACAGAACTTACAAGGGCAACTAGGTGAAGTACTTGCAAAACTTGATGCTGCGGGCGCAGCATTGCAGTCTGTCATGGATGCAGCAAATGCACTTCAGCAAGAAGCCGCTAATTTTATACAAAAATACACAGACATAAGTTCACTTGCAAGTCTTGTTGATCTTGCAAACGTTGATCCGTGTTTCAAGTTGGGAAGCACATTGAACGGCAGTCTTGCTACACCAGAATTTCTTGACGCAGTGCGCGCCCCTGTTCTTGACAGCGGTTTTGGTGCAGGAGGTTTTCGGTGAGCGATTCTACAGACACCCTATCCGTTGTCCGAGAGTATATGCTTCCTGCGGGAGAACTTGTGGGTATTTTGTTTACCGGAATTGTGATTGGTGTATGGGGAGCCATCAAGAATAAAAAGATTTCGTTGACCGCGAGGCAGAAACGTGAACGCCGATTCACAGAAACACATACCCAAGTTCACGAACTGCTCACGGAGTTGAGGGTCACTGTTCGTGCCTGCCGCGCTCTTATTTTTCAGTTTCACAACGGTGGTTTATTTGCGGACGGCAGTAGCATCAAGCGGTTTTCTGTAACACATGAGTCGTGCGCCGCACCTGCACAGAGCATGATATTGGAATCACAAGACGTTTTGCTTACCCGTTACACAGACATTTTACCCATCATGGACAATCAGTCGGGCAAGATAATTGCTGTTCGGGACTTGCCAATTTCTGCATTTCGTTCTGGATTGGAGATAAATAGCGTGGAGTATTTCAGTATGATTCGTTTGGTGTGTGATGATGGTCTGACACCGCTAGGGTTTTTGGTGTGCCAATGGTGTTCTTCCGATCCGCTGGATGAAATAGAAAAAGAAGGAATATCTCAAAACAGCGTGGAGCAGATAATACGGGAAAACTGTCGCATCATAAACACGTATCTTACCGACAAAAAAGGACTCTAACGGCTCATGGCATTGCGAGTAGTAAACACCGGCACCAAGCCCATATTTTCGGATATTGATCCGAATTTTACGCGAAATCCCAAAACTCGGGATGTGCTGTTGCTGCAAAACGATTCTGCTGTTCGCACGGCACTAAAAAATTTACTGTCAACTACTTTTGGCGAGCGTTTGTTTCAGCCAACTATTGGTGGATCGCTTCGTTCACTTCTTTTTGAACCCATAGACGCAATAACCACAATGGAAATACGAGATCGCATTTTGCAAACTATTACGGTTTACGAACCACGTGTAAGTAACGTTTTGGTTGATGTGATTGCTAATCCCGATGAAAGCGGTTATGTGGTGAATGTAGAGTACGCGGTGGCTGCTGTAGGAAATACGGATCGTATAACGGTGGTTCTAGAAAGGGTGCGGTAATGGCTAACACCAACAACTTTAACGTGGTGGGTCTGGACTTTGAGGACGCAAAGGCGTCACTGAAGTCTTTTTTACAATCACAAGACACTCTGAAAGACTACAATTTTGATGGATCTGTGTTGTCTACCATTCTTGATGTGCTTGCGTACAATACCCACTATCAGTCGTTCTATGCAAACATGGTAGCCAACGAAATGTTCTTGGATAGTGCAATCACTCGCTCGTCTGTGGTGTCACACGCAAAAACACTTGGTTACGTTCCTACCTCTCGTAGGGCAGCAAAGGCAACACTGACGGTGGCTATTCCGAGTGCATCAGAAACCACTTATCTTTCTCGCGGCTCTGAATTTGTGGGTACAGATGGGGCAGGAACACAGTATCGGTTTGTTGTGTTGGACACCAAATACGCCAACAGCCAGACGGAAGCATTCGAAAACGTTGATGTGTACGAAGGAACTTTGCGGAGAATGAGTTATGTTTACGACCGCACAAAGCGAATCGGATCGTACTTGCTCATACCCAATGACAAGATAGACACAAGCACTATTCGAGTACGAGTAAAGACTTCCGCTACGGATAATACCGGCGTAAACGACACATGGGCGTATTCGGACTCGTACATTAATCTTAAAACCACATCAAAGGTATTTTTCTTGCAAGAGCGAGAAGCCGGAATGTATGAATTGTTTTTCGGTGATGGTTTTCTCGGAACACAGCCCGAAAGCGGAAGCATTGTTACAGTGGAATATCTTGAAACCAACGGCGATACGGCAAATGGGATAAGTTCATTTTCTAGTTCGGTTTCTGGTCTTGGGGCGATCACAGTTGTCAGTCCGTCATCGGGTGGTGCGCTTGAAGAGGGTGTTTCACGTATAAAGTTTCTTGCTCCTCGTTTCTATCAAGCACAGAGTCGTGCAGTAACCGAAGACGATTACGCTGCTGTTGTGGTCAAAGAATATCCAACAGCAGACTCTGTGTACGTTTACGGTGGAGAGACAATAAACCCCCCTCAATACGGAAAAGTTTTCATTGCCGTGAAGCCTCGCTCCGGTTCAGCACTCACTTTGACGGAAAAATCTAGTCTTGTGCAGCGGCTTCGTGAAAATCGGTCTGTTGTTACCGTCACGCCAGAAATAGTTGATCCTGATTACACCGATTTAGTTGTGGATTCGCTGGTCACATACGACCCCACACGAATTTCATATGGTGCTGGCACGCTTAAGGCACTTGTGGCGGCTTATGTGTTCACGTATTCGTCAAGTGTTTTGGAAGCATTCGGGTCTAATTTTTACCACTCAAAACTTGTGCAAGGCATAAACACTTTGAGTAGTGCAATATTTGGAAACGAAACACGCGTCCTTATGCGTAAATCTGTTAATTTGAGCAAACTTCTTGCCAGCAAAGGATTTTCAATGGAATTCGGAAATCCACTGTATCATCCACACGAAGGGCACGTTTCGGTTGTGTCTTCCACGGAAATAACACACCGCGACACCAACGGGACTCTTGTTGGCGGTTGTGTTTTGACTGACAATGGTAGCGGTAGACTCGACATAATAAGCACAGATCCCGATACGGGTATTAGCAAATTAGTGTTTCCGAACATTGGAACGGTTAACTACGAAACTGGCACTGTCAGCGTAAACACAAGTTTTTATCCACTGTCAAGCAGCGTGTTTTTTACGATCACGGTTGAACCACAGAACCAAGACTTGTTTGTGACTCAAAATCGAATACTGCGCGTAAGCAGGGGATACTCTGATTCTGTTCGGGTGTCTGTTAGAACACAGACCAACCGAATTGACTCTCTAAAGGCTTGACATGAATGAAATAAAGAACATTGTGCTTGGAACACAGGTAGAAGAACTTGAAAAGGTTCTTTCTCCGTTTATTGAAGAGCAGTTTCCGTCTTTTGTAAAGACAGACTACAGAAAACTTGTTCTTTTCATAAAGGCGTATTACGAGTGGTGTGACAAGAAGGGAAATGCCGCATATGTTCTGAACAATCTACAGACAGTTTATGATGTAGATCAGAACGCCGATGAGTTTTATTCTCATTTCAAGAACACATACCTTTCTGGGTTTGTTGATACATTAGCCACCAATACCGCAGGCAACAAACCCAACAAAAACACTCTATTGAAAAAAATACGAGAGTTTTACGGAGAGAAGGGTACTGAGAGTGCGTATCGTTTCTTGTTCCGAGTTCTATATGACTCTGATTTAGAGTTTGCGTATCCAGGTGATCACCTGCTTCGTTTGTCAGACGGAAAATGGATTGAGCAAAAGTCTATAAAGACGAGCAGTTCAAATGGATCAGCGTTGTTTTCGTGCAAAAACGGAGAGATACAGCAGTACAGCGGCACATCGGTAACAGCGACCGCTTTCGTTGACAACGTGGTGCAGTACAGTGTAAACGGGCTTTCTGTAACGGAGTTTTTCGTTACAAACATAAACGGAACTTTTGTTCCCGAATTGCCTGTGCGAATCGTAAAAGACGCCAATGAGTACACAGAAGTTCCGTACTCTGTTCTTGGTTCATTCAATATTGTCTTGCCTGGCAACAACTATCGGATTGGAGACACTGTTGTGGTGGTAGGAAACGCTTCTGGCGTAGGATTTTCTGCAAAGATTGAACAGGTCGGGCTTGGTGGTAGCATCAAGAAGGTTGGTATAATTAATTCGGGAATCAACTACTCTGCCGATGTGGTAGTTACTATATTCAGCGATGCGGGACAGCAAACCGCAAACGTGGTTGCTTTGCGTACTGTGGTGACCGATTACGCTGGATATTTTTCTGGAAATCGGGGAAAGGTTTCGTCAGACAAGTTTATACAGGACGGACACTACTATCAGCCGTTCTCGTATCAGTTAAAGTCTGCACTTGGGCTTGAGCAGTACTATGATGTGTTGAAAAGAATTATTCATCCTGCTGGCATGAAGGTGTTTGGTTCGGTGCTGATCAAAGGAGACATTGACAACACAATATCTTCGTCTACGCAGGCTGCGTACTACGAAAAACCTGTGATTGGACAGTACACTCCGTATGCATTTCGCACATACAATGATTTACGGTCGGGAATGTTTTTACCCAATCAGGTTCGTGGTGCCACCTTGCAGGTGTGGATTAGTGCGTACAATATTTCTGGAAACTCAACAGATGGTGTGACAGCCAACATATCGTTGGTGAATTTTGATGTTGATCGTGAACGCGATCCGCTGCGTACCGGCTACAATATTGCAATGGGCGTGAATCGTGTGTTCAGTCTTCACGGTGGACACACATTCGATCACTTTCCTGCGTACTCTGATGTGTGGTCTGTTCCACGCTTAAAGTTTGGTGCGGTAAACACACACGGCTCGCTTGTGTTCCGTCCTGTTAACAATACTGAGTCTGATTTTTTCTACGCGACCAGTTCTCTAACAAGCACTCAAAAAACTAGATTCCGTAGTTTTGGATACTATTCTGCTGGATTAACCATTGGTGGGTTTGGATTGACTGCATCTCGCTCGTATTTCTTGGTGTGCAAACCCCGTGACGGCAGAACTTTTGGCTCGCTTGGGACTGCCACCACCAGTGGTCGTGGTGTGATCAGTGACACCAGTGGATATCACGGGATAGCGTTTGGATACACAGGCTCCTCAAACACACTACGAATTGCTGGATGGAACAGTGGCGCAGGTTCTACGCCACGAGTCATCGGGGAAGCCGGACGAACAGGTGAGTGGAAACTTGTTTCGCAAACGTATACTCTTGCAAACGGCACATCCGGACCACTTGCCATGTACCTGAACGGCACTCTGATCGGGGTGGTCACGGCTGAGAAAATTAGCACCAGTGGTCACGGACAGTCTTTGTCCATTGGCATGACAAACAATAGTGTTGACAATGTGTTTGACGGTGAAGTTGCTGAAGTGATAGGATATCAAGGTAGTGTGGACAACACAGATCGTCAAAAGATAGAGGGCTATTTGGCGCACAAATACGGGCTTGCGGAAAGCCTTCCGTCTTCGCACCCGTTCCGAAACACTCCACCAGGCGCGTCGTTTTCTGGTGGAAAGTGGTACGGTTCAACCGGAGACTTCTATCCCAACGGCTACAATCCGTACATTGGCAGCACTTCTGAACTGGGACCAGACGGAACAAGTGCGTCTGTTGGTTCATTGTTCCGCAGCACGGGGTTGGGGTACACCTACACTTTTGTTGACGAAAACGGAGTAACAGCACACAATCCTGCGGGCGCACCACTTGGCGGACTCACCGCGTGGCTTGCTGGTCGTGAATCAATACTTCAACCATCTGATTTAAACGGCTTGGTGCTGTGGCTGAAGCCAGAGAACATCGGGGTGTGTGGTTCCGTGGTGAACGGAGCAAGCGTGGACGTATGGCGTGATGCATCGCCTTCTGCCAATCACGCGCTGCCCCCAACATGGAGTCGGTGGAACGGTGTACTCACCACCACTTACACTGGTTCTGCTGTTGGCGGTTGGAATAAACAGGTGTATACTACCGACCCAATAACAAAGTTGCAGTTTGTTTTTAATGGTGTGTGTGGTGGGTTTACTACTGGAAGATTGGTAATGGTTGGACTAAACACCGATCCGTCCACGGATGACGATTACGATAGCATTGATTACGCTGTTTACAGTTACGGTCCATTCGGTTCTGGTGCAAATTTGAATGTCAGTAGGCGATTTGTGGTATACGAAAGCGGTGCGAACATTGGAGCACTAGAAAACGCTGGAACGAATTACTCTGCTTTGGACAACAGTGTTTGCGAGGTTGAATACAGCGAGCCAAACATAATATACCGTGTTGGAGGCGTGGTTAAACGAACAGTGTACGCTGGTTACGGAAAAACTTACTACATGGACTCTAGTTTCTATGGAGATGGAACTGGTACTAACAACGGACACTCGCTCACCGTTTTGGGAATGTGGAACGGAACCAATCCCGTCACCCCAACAGCCGCCACAACCACCACCACAGCCGATTTGACTACTGTGATATACGCGGGAGTCACCGTAGACAAACTGCGTCCCACCCTGCAAACCGCGTCAGCCAACGGTGCTACAGGTGTATCGTTTAACGGGGGGGTCATATACTCTCCGCACACCACCGTGGGCAGCACCACAATGTACTACGCCGTTGGACTTGGTGGCAATACTTACGGTGCGGGTTCTTCTGCCGAAAAAGTGCTCACAGGACAGCATCTGTACTTGAGCAAGCCTTTGCAGTTGAGCGGTGAAGCGGATGTGTTTATGGTTTTCCGCCCCACCCAAGAAGGATACGGATACGGGCTTGGTTTGTTTTCTGCGAACCCCAATGCCTACGGTGTGACTTCTGATTTTGATTCCGTGCTGTTCCATCGCACATATAACGCACAAGACACCAATCCTTCACAGCAAGCGTCCACGGTGTACACCATTACTCCGAGCGGAAAGTTTATGTATCCTGGTTCACAAGGCGTTGGACTTGTAGGATTCCGACCAGGCGGCGGAAAACCGTCCAATCCACGTAGTTTCATTGCGTATGATCCACACGTATCAGGAGTGTGTTTTGGTACATCGGTGGGTGAGTGGGTGCGCGATGGAGAAAATCGTATAGACTCGTATCTGAACGGTGATCGTGCAACAAATTCGTCGCCAATCACTGGCTTCCCAATAAGCGGATTTAATCTGCCGGATAATGAAGGATACGTGATACGCAGTGGGCTGGTGGACGAAGTGGACGCATCGCAGTCGAATCCTTCTGCGGTTAATGCACGAACGTATCGGGCAGACAATTTGCTGTCTCCGTATCTGTCGTGGAAGCGTACTTACTTGAATCGGTTGAAGCCCGGTACTTTAAGTTTTCAGGGAGGCGGAGTAGGCACTTTTGGTGTCACGGACATAACAGAAGACTCCACGACGTATCCATTCGCGGACAACACAGGAACTCTTTCGGGTCCGCGTGCTAGATACAACACCCGTTCACGAACCTATATTATTACACCAAAAAGTTCTGGAAACTTTTTATTGATATCGTATGGGGGAAGCCCCAACTGGAGCGACCAGTTACGGTCGGGGTCGTGGTCTTTCAGTGGACGCATCAAGCGGCTTGACGGTGAGAATATGCCTGCTAATGTGGGTGTGTACATCTACTCTCACCAGTATTTTAATGGTTCTGTTGCAGAAAATATATCCGTGACTCTGACAGGACCAGACACCAACGGTTGGTATACTTTTAGCCGAACGCGAGTAAACACTGGTCCCCAAACGCTCAATCACCCGACCTATGGGGTAACAAAATGTGATCTGGTTGGGGTTTACTCGCTTCTGCCGGGAGTACAATACCTTGTAAGCGACCTGCAACTCACTGATGCGCTCACACATCCTGCTTACTCATTACCTTCTACAGAAGAAAACTACACTTCTCCCCAAATGCTGCTGAGTGATAGACCGTCTGGATGGGGTCTTGCAAGTGAATTGGAAGAGTTTTCCATTCAATACGTTACTGATCCGTGGAGCCGAACCGCAAAAGCGTGGACAGGAACACAATCGGTGGGACGATCCACTAACACAGGCAGCGATAATAGCGGTGATGGTGGGTATAATTCTCCTGTGGTTACGGTTGACCCCACAAAACTGTATCGGTTTTCTGTGTGGACACGCCGCATTCGTGTTGGTGGCAGCAACAGTGGCACTTTTTACATGGGTGTGCACGCACTGGATTCGGGCGGAACCAGTCTGCCGGTGACCACAGCAGACGGTGCAGCATTTGCAACAGGATCAGCCACCAATCCGTATTTTTACGGCACGAAGTCGGACACCGTTATACAGAACAATGAGTGGCAACTTTGGGTGGCGCACGTACATCCCACGGGAACATCACCCGGCAACCGCCCCGAGAGTGGCAAGTACACCACTACTTCTTCGGTGATTGAAATTGGTGGCGTTCCAACTGGAATCACGGCTACCGGAAACAGTGCTCCTGAGTTCACACAGGATTTTGCGTGGAATGCAAACACGCAGAGTGCACAGATACGTTCGTATATGTACTATTCTGATACTGACGGTGAACGTCAAGAGTGGATGCTGCCCCGCATAGACTTGGTTGACGGCACTGAGCCGTCCATAGTGGACCTTATTACCAATGGCGCAAACACCATACAGACAACAGCCAGCAGCGGACGGTCACTAGTACTCACAGATAATGTGACACTAGAATCCGCACAACGGGGATCAATGGTGTTTGACGGTAAAAACGCTGCCGTGATAACAGACACCAATTCTCGTTTGTCAGAAACGGGAACCGTAGAGTGTTGGGTGCGCTCGAACCAAAACGGAAACGCTTACAATATGTTCTTGGGCAAGTACGTTCCATATTTTAACGCGTCGTATACCGGCACAAACTTTTCATTCAACATGTTTGATAGATACCGTATAAAAACAGGCACCGACAGCAGTGGCAATCCGGTGTACACCGCAACAGCACAACCACTTGCTACACCCTCTCAGTACCTTTCTAATACTTGGTACAACGTGGTGTTCACTTTTCAATACAATTCACAAAACCAAACACTTGTTCGTAAATTGTACGTGAACGGTGCGCTAGTTACACAGGACACTGTGTTCGATACTATCGGTAGAGATGGTTCAGGAGACACGTACAATTGGGTTCTTGGTGACGGACAAGAACCAAGACAACTATTCAACACAGCCAGTCCTGACGGTTTGCGTAATATTTCGCGGTGGTATCCATTCATCGGCGCGATTTCCGCGTTTCGGTATTACGACCGAGTTCTTACACCCACAGAAATTACTCAAAACTATAATGCCATTCGTGGCAGATACGGACTGTAAATGGCAGACACCGAACTCATACGACCAGACGAAGAGTTTCAGTACGCAGCCGAAACAGAACCGATGAATGCTTCGGTAATTGAATTGAGCAGACTGGGCGCGTATGTTCGCACTACTGCAAACTCCACCAACACACCAGGTAGTGCAACGTTTGTTAACGATCTGACTACCCATGCCACAAACAACAGTTTTTCGTTTTCTGGTGTGGTCAGTGAGGTGATTGTGTTTGACCGTAAACTGAGTCCCGAAGAACGAGAAGTGGTGTACTCGTACCTTTCAAAAAAATATCGTTTGGAAAATCGTTTGCCTGATGCGTTTCCTGCTGCTGACCCAAGTGCAGCAACGGTCAATCAGTCGTACTGGTCCATCGAAAATCACCCAAACACCAAACAACGAAAGGAAATACCTGTGGGATCAGAATTCACGGGGGTTTCTCTTTCGGGAATGCTGCGCCTGCCCACCACCATATACAAGTCTGCTGGAACCGTAACTTACGACGGAACGGTGCTTGCGGGTGATACATACGATACCATACCGTAAAGGACTGCCATGCCCAGTTACATTAAAGCATCATTGGAACGCTCCTATGCAGAAAGTTTTCTTGCCGAATTAGAGCGCAACGAAAATCAATACTTTTTCTTTATTGCAAAGGGCACTACATGGGCAAATGAAAACTCTCCCGACGCGTACACCGACACCGTTGCGGCAGAGTATTCCGTGACGAACAATGTAATAGCGTACAAAAAATTGAGCGCACAAAATTTGTTGTTTGCTCTTCCCCGATACGAATGGGAAAGTGGAACCGTTTACGATCAATACGATGATACCGTGAATTTGTTCGACGTAAACAATCCAAAAATATTCTATGTTGCAAGCACCGATGGTGGATTGACGCACATATACAAGTGCCTGTTCAACGGAAATGGTGTGGTTTCCACTCAACAACCAACAGGAACGTCTTTTACACCATTCACGCTCTCTGATGGATACACTTGGAAGTACCTTGGAACTGTTCGTGAAAGCGATTTACCGTATGAACTCACGGACTACATCCCAATTGATTACGCGGTTTCAGCCGTAGACACGGAAACTACCAATCAGTACTCCACACAGTTGCAGGCAATCAATGGAGAGATAACCCGTTTTGTGATTTCTTCGTATCCTGGTACGATTGGTGTGTACCCCAACACCATAAACACCGGATCCGCATACGTGTTGAACGTGACTTCTATAGAAACCGTGTCGCCTGGTGTTAAACGAGTAAAGATAACCGACTCTACATCACGTGCAAAAATATCGGGAAACCTGAACGACTTCGTTGGTTACGCCATGCGCGTGGATCAACTGCACGCCACCAATGTAGCAGAACGCGGAAACTACGGAATCATAATTGCTGTTTCGTCTACATCCAATGAGGTGGCGTTTACGGTTAGGTCTGACGTAAACGAGTTCAACCTTACTGCACAACCAACAAGTGGAAGCGCAAAAAGTTCAGTAGAAATCATACCGTTCATCAAAATTGTTGGCGATGGAAGCGGAGCGTTTGCGTATCCTGTAATGAATTCAAGCAAACAAATTTCACGAATTCTCGTAGGCAATGGTGGTCGTGGATACAGTCGGGCGCACATAGAAATCATAAGTCCACGACAGAGTGGCACAACACATCCGGTTGTGCGTGCAGTGATTGCACCAAAGGGAGGACACGGCAGCAACATCCTCAAGGAGTTGAATGTAAAAGATGTATTGGTGGTTTGTGAAATATTGGATTCGGACAGTGCAAAGGTCGTGGGTGGTGGTTCGTATCGGCAATTTGGAATAATCAAAAATCCAGTGCTGAACGACGGCAGCGGACAGGTTGCAGGCAAGACAGATTTGTATTTTCGTGATATTTCTCTTGTGGCAAATGACGGAATACTCGACATCAACAATTTTGACTTGTCTGCTTCCAATCTTGTATTGGGACAAGAAACGTATTCAAGTTCTAGGATTGTCGCCGTGCGCTCTCAGTTTTCCTCTGGAATCAATGGCACAGACACAGACACGGTGGTTATAAAAACCGTGCCTTCAAACGGCAAGTACATTACTCGTCAAGACCGTCCTGATGATGTTGTATTGATACTGCCGCAAGCATTGTCACCAACACAGAACTTTGTGGTGGGTGAGGGTGTGATTCAAGTAATTCCAGAAGGAACCGTAATAACTCCATTAGTCGGGAACCCATACACGTACACATACAGCACCACCGTGACTGGAACTGTCATTGGTGTTGAAGGCAACTTAATCGCGGTGCGAATTACTAGTGGTGGAAACTTTGTGGCAAACACTTCAATAAACGTCAGCGGACTTAAAAGCGGAGCAGTATCAAGTGTTTCAAAGGTTGTTCCACGATACGGAGAATTGGTGTGGATCACCAAACGAGGAACAGACGGCAATCCCACGTTTACATTTAGCGGAAGCACTCCTAAACTGTATCGTGTCGTTGAAACAGGACTTGCGTACTTTGAGCAAAACCTTGCCCCCGCGTATAGTGGATTGCATACCCTTTCTATTGGGACAAGCATAAATTCTGTAGTTGGAGTAAATGATGTGAGTTACGCACCACTTACACCCAATTCTTTTTCTAACGGAGAGGTGGTGCATCAAGGTGTAACTGGAAACTTTGGGCATTACGCAAATGGAGTGGTGTACAATTGGGATTTTGTGAACTCATCAAAAGGCACTCTATATCTTACGGACGTATACGGTTCTTTTAGGAGCGTAGCCACACACGGGCTGTCTGGATCAACTCTTTCGGCATATGTTGTCACTGATTTGAAAGTGCCCGACATTGATCCGGGTTCTGGAGAGGTGTTATACATAAACAATGTTCGTCCCGTACAAAGAGTGACGGGACAAGAAGAAGAATTCAGAATTCGTCTGGGATTCTAAGAGGTAAACATGGCATACAATCCTAGCCTGTTCAACATTAATCCGTATTACGATGATTTTGACACTTCTCGGGGCTTCCTCCGTGTCCTGTTCAAGCCAGGATACGCTTTGCAGGCACGAGAACTTACTCAATTGCAGTCCATACTGCAAAATCAAGTTTCAAAAATTAGTGACCACCTGTTCAAGGACGGATCGCGTATTGCTGGAGGCGGAATAAGTGTTCGTAATGCAGACTACTTGATGGTGCGCGCAAACTCCGGAACCGCTGTTACCGGATTGTCAGACTACACATCTCTTGTGGGTGGTATACTCACAAATACAGCGCAAACCACTGAAGCACGAATCGTACACGTTGTGGCTCCAGACACCACACTTGACGGGCACGTTGTTTTGATTTTGGACTACGTTTCAGGAACACAATTTACTGATACTACGCTTAACTACACCAACGGACAGTCTGCTGGAACTGTCTCGCCAGTGTCTCCTGCGGATCCAGACATGACTCTGGCAAAAGCACAGCCAGCAGGAAAGTGCAAACTGATCACTGTTAGCGAAGGGATTTTTTATGTTGACGGGTTTTTTGTCCAAACACCTATTCAGAAATTTGCGCCGTATGCACTATTGAGCACTATACGTGACTACAATTTCGGAAACTTTGCTGCCCTCACAAAGAAGGTAGGCTTTACTGTAACCCGTAATGTGGTCACGGAAGTGGAAGACTCCACCCTTCGTGATCCTGCAATCGGCTCATATAATTACAATGCTCCTGGCGCAGACCGATACAGCGTGGTACTGTCTTTGTCACAAACAGACACAGACCAAACACCAAATGATTTCATAGAATTGTTGCGCTTTGACGGTGGAAGAATAACCAAAAAGGTTGAACGCATAACTTACGGGGAAATCGAGCGGGCACTGGCACGGCGCACGTATGACGAATCTGGATCGTATGTAGTACGTCCTTTTGATCTCTCATTAAAATCAGCATCAGGAAATGCCAGCGACTCTATTTTAAAAATGAATGTGGGCAGTGGAAAGGCATATGTTTTTGGTCACGAAGTAGAAAATCAGTATCCTGTTTCTGTTTCGCTTCAGTCTGCCCGAACCACACAAACCGAAAACCAAGCAACACTGTACACACAGTTGGGCAACTACTCCAATGTGACATTAAATGGTTTTACTGCAGAATTCAACACCAATCAAATTGCATTGTCCAACGGTTCAGTGTTGGCGCAGTTCCGAAACGCCTCTGGATCCGTGGTGGCAAATGCGTTTACTCACAGTGTGCTTCCTTTTGCTACATCAGCAGCAAGCAGCCGATACACCGCTTATTTTTATGGAATAAGCGGAAGTCCTTCCTCTGGTACTCGGGTAGACTTGTACAACAATGCGGTCGCAGTTGGTGCTGCTGGTCGCACCATTGGTACGTTCATTCCAGCAACCGGCACAAACTTTGCTTTTACAGACACCGAGAATCAGAAACTGGTTTTTGAAATGCAGCCAGGATACGCTGTCGATACAGTCTCGTCCATGAGTTTCTGGACAAAAATGACAAGTAAACCAATAGCGGCGGTCACTACAAACGGATCAAATACAATATACACCATATCCAAGAGTGATTTTTCTGACACTATTGCTTCTGGTGATTCTTCCGTGTTTTCGTTCTTTAACTACAATCACGTACCTTCTGCTCTTGACAATAAAGTTGTTCCTGTGTTTACACTATCTACGGGAAACGACACCGCAAAAGCGTGGAGTCCCATTGCCAGCACCGGTCTTATACTGAGGTCTACTGACGGCAACACTGTTACTGTTACTGTTCCGACCAGTGGCGTACCGGGTGGTTTTGGAAGTGGAGCACAGCCCCGTGTCACCATGCCGGTGGCGTACACGCCCACAATCACAAGCGAGGGAACGTATCGGCGTAAAACTTCTACTTCTACCACAAATACTTTTACTGCTGGTGCCGCACGTAAAACCGACGAAAACAGCAGGCTGTACTACGAATTAGATAAAACTGATGTGTACTCCGTGACATCTGTGGTTGGTCCGGACAGTGTTTCGTACACTGAAGACTTTGAATTAGACAGTGGGCAACGTCATTCTCATTATGAGCGTGCTAGGGTGTACTTGAAGCGATCCGCAGAAAACAAGACTCAGTATGCAAGCAGCAGTACCACACAGTTTACTGTGACATTCAAATACTTTAACCACACGGGGCTTGCTGCTGCTCCATTTATCGGAAAGCATTCGTATATTCACTCTGGATCTGGAGAATTTACTTACGGGCAAATTCCACTGTATACAGACATGCGTACAGGAAAAACTGTGTCCCTTGCGAATTGCTTGGATTTCCGAAGGAATGGGATCACAGCCAACACCGCTATTCTAAAGCCTTTCGGGATAAACGAACTTCCTGCTGGAAATAGCACGACTACCGTTTCGTATTCACACTATTTGCCGAGAATAGACAAATTGTGCGTGAAGTCTAATCCCGATGACGGCTCTGCACTGTTTTTCTTTGTAACAGGAACACCCGATCTTGCTCCCGTTGCTCCACCTGATCCAGATGATGCCATAGTGATTGCTTCAATCACTGTCCCCGCGTATACACACAATCCAGGTGATGTGGTTGTTACTCCTGTTGAAAATCGCAGATACACAATGGGTGAGATAGGTAAAATTCAGAAGCGGCTTGATGATGTGGAGGTATTCTCCAAGTTGTCGCTTTCAGAAGCGGAAATAGAATCACGAACTCTTCGTGGTACAAGTGCAGAAGCCGAGCCGTTCAAGACATCAATATTTTCTGATGAATTCTACGGGCATTCAGTTGGAGATGTGGTTGATGGAACCCACGTTTGTTCCGTGGATTACGAACGGGGAGAACTCCGCCCGTTTTTCCGAACAACACGACCGATTACTAGCGCACCAACACACAATGGAACAACCGCTTCTGTTGACGGAGTTGTGACACTAGAGTACACCTCCGTTCCGTATATTACAAACAAGCAGTACACCAAAACTGTAAAGATCAACCCCTCAAACACCGTGAACTGGTTGGGGTATATGAAACTCACCCCGTCTGTGGATCCATTCTACGATTACACTAGACCAGTCGTCAAATCAAACGCCTTGATGGAAAACGACAACTGGTTGTCTTCTAATGCAATGAACTCAAGTGGACACGGTACACAATGGAACGATTGGGAAAGCGTGTGGACGGGCATAGAATTCGTGGAAGAAGAACAAGATGACATACAGAAGCGTATTCTTGAGGTTCCTCACGTTTCTTCTGATTCTGCGGTTACAACCGTAAACTCAGGAAACGTGAAGATTGGTACTTCTCGTTTCGTTGATACCGTGACAAAAAAGATCAGTAATTTTATAACTGCAAAGCGGCTAAAAAACCGAATCAAGCAAAAAATCGGTTCACGCGAAATCGACAGGACCGTTGTTCCGTATCTTCCACAAAAATCTGTTACGGCTGTGGTGCACGGACTGAAGCCTAATCAAAACGACTTGTCTTTGTTTTTTGACGGAGACTCACTCCCACTCGTGAGTGGAATCAGCACTGATTCCAATGGCAGTTGCACCGTTCCGTTTACATTAAATCCATCCACATATCTCACGGGCGTAAAGACAGTAAGGCTCACCGACAATGGAGTGGTAGAAAACTCTTCCATGTCAGCAGAAGCAACTTATATTTGCAGTGGGTTAATGGAACAGCGTGACTCGGGTTCTTATTCGGTTCGGCTACCAGATTATCGCAGGCAGATTCCTTCAAGCGAAACCATTTCAAAAGATCCGTTCAACCGAGACACCGACGTAATTGACGGGAATCAGTGGAGCGATCCTCTTTCACAGACTTTCTTTGTGGACAAGAAAACAAATCCCGAAGGCGTATACATCAACAGTGTATCTTTGTACTTCTCCAGCAAAGACACAGGCATTACTGCTTCGGTGCCGGTGGCACTACAGATACGTCCAACTGTTTCTGGATATCCTTCTCCTTCGGTGGTTTTGCCGTTCAGCACTGTGGTAAAAACTGCAAGCCAAGTAAACGCAAACGCCACACAGCCTACGGAAACGGTGTTCGCGTTTAGTAGTCCGGTGTATCTTGAACCAGGCGAATACGCAATTTGCGTGAACGCAAACAGCGACAAATACGAATTGTTTGCTGCACAGTCCACAATAAATACAATAGGAAACGCGGATGCCGTTTCGGGACGAGCAGGCAACAACCAACTGGTGGGAACTCTGTACACCACCCAAGGAGTCGGTCCTGCTGTTCCAGACAATTCCACGGACATCATGTTTGCAGTAAACCGTTGTGACTTTGATTCGACTGGAAACTTTTCTTGGGCTGCAATAGATGGCGGTGGCGGAAGTCACATTTTCAAATTCTATGCTCCTGAAATAGTTCCAAATGGATGTTCAATAACACGAACTTTCAACAACTCTATAGATTTCCAAAACAATGAGTCGTTGTACCCCATTGCTGCGGTGTCCACAAATCCTGCATTGGCTTACACCTTTAGCCGTGGAATAAATCGGTCAGTTTCTCCTGCCTTGTATTTGTCGGGAATGTATTCAGCAGCAATTTCGTTGCACCAGAGTAATGAAAACCGAAATTCCACATACGTGTCTCGTGTGATTGAACTGCCGTTGGGTCTTTTGTCAAACGGTGTTTCTGTTTTTGTAGACACCAACAAGCCCGCTGAATCGGGGATTACTGTATACTACCGAGTCAGCGGAAACGGGGAAAGTGATATTTTCACAAAGCCTTGGATAGCACTCACGACCACTTCTCCTGATTTCAATAGTTCTTCAGAAATAGATTTTCGAGAAATGCTGTGGTCTGGTGGTGGCTCAGGATCAACGCTGTTCAAGTCGTATCAGATTCGTGTTGATTTGAATACAACAGTTCGTTCTCCCGATCCATTTACGTACTATCAAACACCCGCTGTAAAAAGCGTTCGTGCTGTTAGTTGGGTGAAATAATGAGTGGAGTTCGATACATTAGGGACACCAACAACGGGTCGGTGCTGTTTGTTGATCCCAAAGCGTATAAAGAGTTCACAGAAAAACGTGACTTGATGGAAGAGTTGCGAATTTTGAGATGCGAGATAAATACTATTCGTGAAGACCTTCGCACACTGCAAGCACAGGTACAAGACCAAACAACAGGTAGATAAATATGGCAGCAAACACAGGACCGGACAACAACACGTATAACATACCCGAAGTGGAACTGGCGGACACCTTCTCGTTTTGGAGAGATGTCACCAACACTAGTGTGTACAAACTCAATAAAATTGAGGTATACGGTGCCACTGGTTCGTCATCTGTGCTTGCCACCACCGACTCGGGTGGTACACTGTCCATCACGTTACAGACAAACATCAATCAGGGGCTGACTTTCTTGCAGCCCGTGAATTTTGATGCGGGTGTCACTTTCAACGGTCCTGTGGTTTTCAATTCACAGATCGTGACATTGAACGCAAACATTGTAACCATAGACGATTACAATCTGGTACTCGGAGACACCGCAGCCGCAAGTGATACAAACATTGACACTGCTGGCGGTGGCGGCATCGCCATACGTCGTGGAACAGTTGGTGGCACAGCAGAGTGGTTATGGTTTCCTCAAACCGTTCACGGAACAACTGGTTCGTGGCGCGCTAATGCCAACATTGGAATAACCGGTTCCACTTTCGGCATAGTTCCGCATCTTGGGCTTACTCTGCCTGTTCACGGCACAGCCATTCGACTTGACGGTGATGCAACCACAGATCACGGAGTTCAGATAATACTGAGCACTGATACTGCACGGGGATCAACTACCAACCGTGCTATTGAGTTTTCTAGATATTCCCCCACAGGCGCGACGGTTTTTGCGGAAGTGCTGAATGGCACGACATACGGCAGTCAGCCGTTCTTGAACATTCGGAATGGAGCAAATCGAAAGCGTATAGCGCAAACAGGGCACGGGCTTTCGTTCGGTACTCCTGTGTACTTGAACGCGGCAGGTAACTATATTCCTGCCGACAGCGCATCTGAAAGCACATCAGAAGTAATAGGAGTTGTTTCTAGTCTTGTTAGCGCAAATGAATTTGAACTCACCTACATTGGTGAAATATACGGTTCGTTTGGAAACGCCTTGCTAACGGGTTCGTCTTTGACTCGTGGAGCGGTGTATTACCTTTCAACATCTTTGGGAAAACTGTCGTCCTCTCCTGCGGCAGCAGCAGGAACCGTGCACAAAGCCGTCTTGATCGCCACCGGAACCAATAGTGCGGTGGTGTTGCCGTTCACTGGTGGATTGATTGCAGACACCACTCAGTTGTCGTCTGCTGCAACAGTTTCCACCGAAATACTACAGTTAAATCAGTTCCGTCCTGGTGATGTGGTACGATTCCGTGCTGGTGGAATTACTCTTTCCTATAACTGGACCACCCCCTCCGCAGGAAGCACTAGTGCGTATTACTCATTGGGAACTTACGTTAAAGCGCAAGCAAACACCGCAGCAGAAGCAGAGTCGTTGGGAGTGGTCACTGAAATTACCCCAATCGAAATCACCGGCACACCAGTTGGAGCAACAGCCACCAATTACCGGTTCAAGGTAACTACGGATGGGTATTTCTCTGTGCCTGGTGGAATGAGTGCGGACAGCAGTGTGCTTGCTGCTGGTACACAGTACTTCTTGCGGTCTGGCTGTGCCGGTACCACACAAGCACTCGAAAACCCCAACCAAGCGTCGCTGTCTGCCACAGCACCAACCACTGTTGGACACGTTCGCAAACCTATTTTGTTTGCCACAAGCACCATTACTGGACACATTATTTCGTATCGTGGAGATGTGGTTGGTGACCAGAGCGTGACAGGATACACTGGATTGCTGGCAAGTGTTTCTGATTATCCAGTTGGTAGTTTGTTGATTGGTTTGACTGGTGGAACACTTTCTCCAAATACCACCGTGAGTAACGTGTACTATCAGGGATCGGGCGGATTTACGGGTGAGTTCACGCTTGGCACAGGATTCAATCCTGCTGGTGCTGCGGGTGTCACGCTGCTTGGAACTTGGAAATCTCGCGGCAGGGCGGTAGACAACAGAGGCACGGCTGGAGTCACGTACTTCTACCTGTGTCAACGAATTTCGTAAAGCACAGTAAACAGAGGAACACTTATGGGATCATCCCTCATACTTAAAGGTGGAGCGTCCGTTCCACGGACAGTTCAGGAAACCATTACCCGGTCCAATTCGTTTGTGACTGGTGATGTGGTGCGGTTTGATCCTGCTGCTGGTCCGCAAGGCACGTGGTACAAGTCTCAAGCAAATAGCGCAGATAATGCCGAGGTGGTTGGCGTGGTGCTGTCCGCGTCTGCGTCTTCTTTTGATGTGGTGTACGGCGGATATTTGCAGTTGTCTGCGTTTTCTGGCGTGAGTGCACCGGTGTTGTTTTTGGATTCCGTTGTTCCTGGAGGACTAACCACAAATCCGCCTAGTGCAATAGGTTCGGTGGTCAAGCCTGTTCTTACACGCACCACCACAGCAGGTGGATACGTGGTCACCAACTATCTTGGCACGCAGATCGGTGGATCGTCTACTATTTCAGTGGACGAGATTCAGCCTGTAGGCACGATCATGCCCTTTGCAGGCACAGCCATTCCTGACACATGGTTGGAGTGCAACGGTGCTTCGTATGCGGTGGGAGATTACCCTGAACTGTACGCCAAACTGCAAGCGAGTAGTGGTGATCGCACACCGCTGTACGGATATATTGCTACTCTGAATGGAACAAATATCAGCACCGTTCTTGCTGCGGGAGATTACATTCAGTTCAAGACCAACACTGGAGCATGGACCGGAAGCGGAGTGTTTTCTACCACAAATGCAGATGTTCTTGCCATTGTGTTGAGTGTTACTTCGACTACTGCCGTGGTTCAGGTAATTCCCATTTACTCGGGTACAAACAAGAACTTCACGGTAAGCAGCACGATTCCGACTGGCGGAGGATTTGTCGGTTCTGAATTGGGAACCGGAAACTATCGTGCATATGGGTCTAACGGAACTACATTCAAACTAATTTCCCTTACAATCACCAGTGTTTCACTCACCCACTTCAACACTCCTGACTTACGCGGACGGTTTGCGCTTGGAACAAACACCACTGCCATTGGTGAACTGGAAAGTGACGGGGCTTTCTTCTCATCCATATCGGGTGTGTATCCTCTTGCATCTGAAGGCGGTCAGGAGTTCACGATTGCAAACGCAGGAATGGCTACAGGCACCTCTGCGTACACGACAACCACAACCGTAAGCAGCGGATCCCTTCCTAATATGCCGCCGTATCTTGCGGTGCGGTACATCATCAAAGCCAAGCCGTACACACGTGCTGCTATCATTGATGACATAGACATTCCGTATTCCCAACTGCTGATCACCGATTTGCGTACACGCAACATTGGTGGCTCCAATGCTGATTTGGTGTTCAAGACAAATCGTGATGGTGATACGGGTCTTGGAACGGAAGAGATGCGGTTGTCTGGCACCACAGGCAGGCTTACTCTTCACGAAAATAACGGAACTTATGATGTGTCTATTTCGGGATACGGGCAAAACTGCCTGAACGTGTCTAGTCCGCTCGGCGGAACCGTTGTCCTCACGGACAGCGACACAACAGCGGCTGGTCAATATCGTAATCGGTGGATTTCCAACCAAGACGGTATTCTGTTGTTTGGTCGAGCAAGCGACGACGGAACTTCTCCGACCACTCAGATGCAAATAGACTATACTGGAGATGTGGGTATTGGGGTTTCGTCTGTTAGCATTGGAGGCAACATAAGAACCCTTGATGTTGCTGGATCAGTTGGAGGATGCATTCGTTTACGCGGAACAGCATCCGACCCTGTTGGTTCCGCATATTATGTCACGACTCTAGAGGCATATGCTGGAACCCTGTCAAACCACCCATTGATTGTAACCACAAACAACGTGGAAAGAATGCGAATCACGCCACAGGGTTACGTGGGAATAGGAACTGCTTCTCCGGTCTCCCTTGTTACAGGAATTTCTGGGGGTGTAAGCAACATCGCAACTTTTGGACGAAATACTGTAAACTCACTCACTACTGGATGTGGTGGAGGCGATTACGCTGGTATTGGATACAATGTTGAGTTCACGGAGACTGGAAATACATTTAAATACCGTGGTGCAGATAGGGCAAGCCTGTTGCGGTGGAATAACGGCGGATTTCAGTTCTTTGGAACCTCTACAACAGGAAGTGCAGCAGCCTCGCTGACCCTCACAGAGTTCTTGACCATTGCAAGCACAGGAAATGTGGGAATCGGAGTCGCGCCAGACACTACCAATCGACTCAAAGTAAGCGGAAAAATATTAGCAACAGACGATATTACCGCGTTCTCTGATGCTCGGTACAAGACTGATGTGCTGCCCATTTCAAATGCCGTAAACAAGGTGTGTGCCCTAAATGGTGTGATGTACACAGACACAAACGGCAACCGCAAGACAGGTTTGTTGGCACAGGATGTGCAATCTGTTCTGCCTGAAGCCGTGAGTGCAGACAGTGACGGCAAACTTGCCCTTGCCTACGGAAACCTTGCAGGGCTTTTGGTGGAGGCGGTAAAGGAGTTGGTTGTCCAAATCAATCAGTTGAAAGAGGGGTAAACCGTGCCAACGCCATCAAATGGAGTCATTTCATTTACGGACATAGAGGCGGAATTCAAGCGCGTTGATGGTGCTCCGTCTTCGATATCTGAGTATTGCGGTCGTGCGGGCAGTAGCGCGGGTGTTCCCAAAGGAATACAGGGCGTGGCTACTACTGGACAGGTGTTGTTTTCAGAACTTCGTGGAAAAACCGCTCACGTTTCAGCAAGCAAGGCAATAAGCGTTTTCAAGGCTTCATTCGGATCTGCTCCGGTTTTGATTACCAGAAATAGTGGTGCATCTGATTCTGGTGTAAATGCAAACTATCCATTGCTCCACTATAATCCAGCAGTCTATAATGCTTCTCAAGGTGGGGCGGGTAATGGAAATTTACTGACTGAAGACAAAACTCCAACACTGACACTAAACAAAACAGGATTGGATGAAGACGCGCTTATATCAGAACAAAACACCGTTATTTTCATGCAAACCGGAAAAGGTGGTCGCTCCGGTGAATGGAATTTCACAGGAAACGGAATTGGTGGTTTTTTAGTAAATGGATCAGCAGTTTCACTTGTTGTAGAAAACGATCCTGGTGCTATTCACGCCGCCGGTCGCCCCGGTGCTGGAAATCTATGCAATTCTTCGTGCAGAACAGATGTGGCAATACACAACCAACCAATTGGAAAAACTCTTCGTGATCTGAATAGTGCACAGTATTCAGTGACTGTTAGAGACTGGAATGGTAACGTGGGTGGTTCTGAAAGCAATACATGTTGTCACGGCACTGTAATAGTATTTCCAGGTAAATGGCAGCGCATCAGTGCCACTCTTTCTGCAACCAGTGCAGGAGATTTTACTTTGGGTCCGTATGAAATAGCCGTTGTGACAAATGCTCAAAACGGACCCAACTCCCAGTTGGTTGCAGCACCGTATACTCTGAACAGAAACGCTGGTACTGCTGCTGCCACAATAACACCTGTATTTTTTGGGCAAGCCACACAGGGAGCGAGGTACACGCTTGCCGTATACCTAAACGAAACAGCAAATAGTGGAACATACGCGCTTGCAAACGCAAAATACACTCCATACGTACAAATATTCAAGTTTGTGGGTGACGGGTACATGACCTCGCTGATCGTATAAATACAGACGAAAACAGCAAACCACAGGGGAATCCATGTCGTCATCAGCCATAACAGTCTCAACCAATTCGTTTGTGGAGTCCTTGAAGGTGGTGAATTCGGGTGACTCTGCCACGATATACCTGTCACCATCAGGCAATGACAGCAGCGGCGACGGTAGTTCCACCGCTCCATTTGCAACACTCACCCGTGCGTGGCAAGAGGCACAGCAGTACACTATTTACGGCAGCGGACTTCTGTACGTGACTTTTCTGGGCGGAACCTACGCTTTCAGCGACTCCTCTGTTCCGGACAACCTGTACCACCCACAGGGCGAAAACATTATTATTCAGGGTGATCCTGCGGCAGTAAAACAGCGGTACATGTGGCGGGTAAAGGACTATGTTTGGGACATCACGAACATTTCTGCACACGGACACACAGGCACGGTGAATCTCACCACGCTGTCTGATGTGAACAACAACGCTGCTGGTCACACCCACGGATTCTCTGTGAGCGACACCAACGGTTGGGCAGTTATAAGCAATCCAAGCATGAGTTCAAGCGGAAACGGCTCGTACTCGTATTGGGACAGTGCAAACAATGTGTACTGGAGCGGTCTTGACGGTCATGGCGGCGCAACGGCTTCAGAAACCTATTCCAACATGTTCTACAGTCACGGGTACTCACACGAAAGTGCGTTCGGTGCCCTTGGACTGGTGCAGATCATTGACCCAAGCACAAGCACCACCGACCTGAGCGTGGCTTTCAAGAACGCAAATTTTGACTCGCGAGTGCCTGTGTTTTCTCCTTACACCCCAGGAAAAATTGATAGTGGTGCGTCAAACACCACTCCGTGGCACAGTGTTTCAAACAACTATCCGTCCAACCGATTGAACGACCCCAATGGATTCTACGGAAACGAAAGTGGAACGGCTTGGGGCATTGGAGCAAGCAATCAGTACCCCTTGAAGTCCTCGCTTGCGGCAACCGACCGACACATCAGCGATCAACCGTTTTTGTTCACCAATTTTCCTGTTGTAATCGAAAAGTCGGGCAAGAAGCCGGTGTTCTCTGTCGCAAACGCCAATCTGCGAGCCATACGCAACATCATGGGTGTTGCGTCAACCTACGCCACTCCCAATCCGACAGCAAACAAGACACGGGCTGTTTCAGGGCTGTTCCCTGCCAACTCGCAGATGAATCCCGACAGCGACACCACATCGTGGTTCTCTGCTTTGGTGCAGGCAGAAAATTCTCGTGTTGGCATACGCCACCTGGGTGTTTTCCATGCAGAGGCAGGAATACAGGCTACCAATTCCACGGTGTTTACTCACACACCATCAGACCTTTCGGTTGCTTGGACAAGTGGCAGCGAGTACAGCACTGCGTCCCTTGGAAACTTGGGGAATGCTCCAGTGCTTACTGCATACAATGTGAAGCGCGGAATCAACGCATACGCTTCGCAGGTGCAGTTGGGATACGAACCTGGTTCGGATCGCGGCGTGAGTGAAACTCATCCAGTGGAGCAAGGCTGCTACATACAGCACTCGTACAACGCAATAAATGCTGAAAACGGTTCTGATGTATCCCTTCGCAGCGCAGTGGTGACAAGCGTTTCTCAAGCGTGCTTGCCCGTGTTTTCTTTTCAGATTCGCGTTCCGGTGTTTGCGGGTTCCACTGTTGCCAGTAGCAGTAACCGCACCTTTGCGTATCCCTCTACATGGGGCGGCAGCGAAAGCAGCGGATACCACAGCGGATTTCAGTCGCTGTACAAGTCATCCGTTGCAAAATTCAACCGTGGCAGCACTGGCATAACTCTTGGGTATATCGTAAGCATTGGCGGCGGCGGAACTTTCTCGGATTCTGGAGCGTACACAATTACTCTTGGTGGAAGCCCCGTTACTCCAAGTTACTGGCAGAATCTCAACATATGGGGATACCGAGCAGGAGATGCCGAGTCTGCATTACCGTATTCGTTTGACGGCGATATACGAAACAACGCATCAATCGGGTTGGGACTTGCAGGCAACACCCTTGAGTTCATGGCTTTCTCCGATAACGGTGAAACTGGGCTTACCGCAGGGCAGATTGCTATTGGATATCGTGGATTTGCGATCAGCACGGCAAGCGGAACAACTTACATCGGAACAACCACTGGAAACGCAGACTATCCTGTTGTTTCGTATCAGAACGTGGGATCACACTGGAACAGCAGAAACGGAAACGCAACAGTGCGCGTTTCGAACCACTCGTCACTGTCTGTGAAAAAGAATTTGGTGGTTTTTGGTGGAGAGCGATACTCGGTTCTTGTGCAGGACCAGTCGTCCTTGATCACAGGAGTAAACACCGATACCACCGACCAAAACACCAATCCGTCTTCGGCGTTGATGCTCAACGGCTGTGGACAATTTGGTGTTGTTTGCAAAAACAGTTCCTCTGCCAATTTGGGAACGGTGCTTGTCAAAAACGGCAAGGGACCGTATGGGGACAACGACGCGTGTGCTTTCTCTGCAATTCACTGCTCTGACTCGTCTTCGGTTGTTCTGTGCGATCCGTATGGAATTCTTTCAGTGGTGTTTGTTCCTGTAAGCACCACTGGTGCGTGGTTGCGAACCGTTGCAACAGGAAATACACCACCGGTCGGATCAGTGGTTTTCTCCAATCAGATGGCGCAGTGTGTGCTTGAAACCCGATCCAATTCTAGCATTCAGCGAGTGCCTGGTTATGTGATTGTTTCTGCCTTTGACGGTGGTTCTGTGCAAGAGCAGGTAGCCATATCGTCAACAAAGGCATTGTCTTTGTATAAAAACACTTACTCGTCCGTGATTGGTGGATTCTCGCTGATTGGAAACACATCGGACTCCAGTGTTTTTGCAACCAGAGTTTCACACATATGGGCATTGGACACCCCGAGAACAATGATGTCTCGCGGCAACTGGAAGTACGGTGTTGCAGCCTCCGATCAGTACTATCAGTGGTGGAAAACCGCAGGCACAAAACCAACCGTTGGTGGCGGTCGAACAGCAGGGATATGGTCGTCTTCGGGCGAAAAGGTTCGTAAAGTTGGATGGGGTATGATTGCAGAACACTCTTTGAATTCTTCAAGTCAACAACTGGTGTCCACCGGTGCAGCAACAGGTGGACTGACTTATGCAGGAATCCCCATAGCGGGATCACAATACGGAGTCAACACCAGTTCCAATGCTTTGCTGACCACCACGGACTCGTATATTTACACCTCTCCACCATCTAGCACCACATCAATCTAACGGAAACAGTCATGGCAAAAAAACTGCTGTTGGTAAACCGAATAACTGGAATAGTGGAAGACACGGTATTTCCGTTTGATGAATCTGCTTACGAGCCATTGGAATATTCTGGTCAGATTCCGTATGTGGTCGATTCTTCGTTTAACCCGATTCGTGGAGAGACAATTGTTCGTAGTTTGGACGGTTCCACGGCATCATCAACAGTTTTGCTGCCACCCCAAACAGAGCAAAAAGTAACAGGCACAATTTACGGAACTTTCAACTCTGGAGAGTTGGTTTTTCAGAGTCCAATCACGGTAAATGCCGTGAATGCGTACACCTCCGGTGGTGCTGTAGTTTCAAGTTACACTCCGGTAGTTGCAGAAGACATTGTTGGAACCCCCTCAAAACTGATAAAGGGTGCTGTTGGTTACCGTTGCGCCAAATTCGCGGGATCGCCGGTTCTTTCCGATCCCGCCGGTGCGCTTGTAGTAAACGACTACACCTATTCTTCCGGTGGATGCGGCGGAACATTCAACCATTTCATGGTTTCCGGATTTTTGTACATGGCTGAAGACCAGTCAGGATACTACGACCCAATTATTGTGACAAAATCTGCGGGTGCTACTTCTGCCAGCACAGCCGATACTTTTTTGATGGAATACGACATCAGCAGCAAGCGGTTTCAACTGAAGGTGGCGGATGCAGGCAGAACTCTTGCTGGATTCGTAACAACTACGGTTGATGTTTCTGTTGAAAATCTCAGCAGCGTACTGAATGGAGCATGGCACCATTTTGCGTTTGCGTACAGCAACTCGGGTGGTTCTGCGTGTGTTTCCACGTATTGGAACGGAAGCCGAATCGGGCAAATCACCGGATTGTCTGGACCGATACGCAGAACAGCATCTCCATTCTCCATTGGTGGAGGAATGTGCGGAGACTATCCCTTCAGAGGATACATTGACGATCTTATTATCAGTGCAGGAAGCACCACAGAAGCACTTCGAGGAATAGGTCACGGAACCACTTGTACCGTTCCCACCGAAAACCAAGAAGCAGGAGCGTATACGATTGCCGCTCTAAGCATGGATGGACCTGTTGGAACATCGTACTTCCCGTGTGATGTATCAGCAAAAATTCTGTCTAATGCTCAACACGTTTCGGCTGTTCGTAACTCCAATTCCGATATACTGTACGTCGGAACGGTGGCTAGTTTACAAGAGTCTATTCATGGATTGACAGTGTTCGCTGGCGTAAGCGGCGGACACGCGGTGGACGGTGTTTGCGGTGCAGGACCGATATTTGGTTACGAGAGCGGTGCGTGTTGCGTGGTCGGTAGTGTTGAGCAGTTGTTTTCGCTCTCTCAAGCAAAAAGTGTCAAGAATCAGTTGCTTGACAATACTCTTGACTTCTTGCTTGGTGTCACCGGAATGGTTGGAACCACTGGTGCATCCGGAGATTTTGCAAATTTATATTCCGGATTTTATACAGCAGGTTCAATGAGTTTCTTGCCCACGCGCTACAATATTGACACACTAAAAAGCATGAATGACTACATTGTTGGGTCTGGTGACACGGCATCAAACTACATTATAGAAACTGCTTCTGGTTCCACCGTTAGCATGAGTGGAACCGCAGTCACGAAACTGTATCTTGATGCGGTAACATACTTTACAACGGCTTATCAGGATACAGCCACATCAAAGAATGTTGTAAACGGGCAGACCACAATAACGGATGTTCGCTCTGCTCCTGGATTGTCCCGAGATTCGTTTGTTCAAAAACTAGCCCCATTCAGCACATCACTGTATCCTGATTTGGTGATCAAGCAGCAGAGCAAGTTTACCAAAACTTATACCCCACCAGAGCAGAGATACACCATAAGTCCAAACACCATAAGACCTCTGAAGTAAACATGAAACTTATACACTACGACGGTAATACCACCATTCAGGTAAACGAGCACACGTATTCGGTGGATCATTTCAAGAAATTTATGCCTGAGTATTCTGTTCCATACGGATTCTCTACACGAGTGTATGAACGCGGAGTGCAGCATTTAATTAGTGATGGGCACAACACCATCCATCTCTCTAAGACAGACAGTTACTGTGATCAGATATGCAGCAGAGAAGGAGAACTTGCACGGCTTTCGTTGAGGCTTTCTCAAGAGGGGCGGTGACACTGTTCTCATAAATAACAGTAACGGAGGATCCGATGGCAAAGCCAACCACACGACAAGAGTTCAAAGAGTACTGTCTTCGCGCCCTTGGTTCGCCTGTTATAGAAATCAATGTGGACGATTCGCAGGTGGAAGACCGTATTGATCAGGCTATACAGTATTTTAATGACTGGAACTCTCTTGGTATGCAGCGTCAGTACTGGAAATATCAGGTTACGCAGCAGGATATCACGAATCAGTACATCAATACCAATTCTCTTGATCCGAACGGTCCACAAATTGCAAACATAACTCGTGTGTTTCAGGTGGGCTTCAACCTACAGATCAACAATATTTTCAACATACGATATCAGATGGCACTCACGGATTTTTACGGACTCCGTACAGGCAACATGAACATGAACTATTATGTGTCCACCATGCAGTACATTGAAATGTTGCAGCAATTGCTTGATCCCGAAAAACAGATTCGTTTCAACAAGTACAAGAACGAATTGAAACTCGACATGAACTGGACTGATTTTGCACCAGATCAGTGGATTCTCATAGAAGGATTTGCAATTGTTGATCCTGCTGAGTACAGCGAGGCGTGGAACGATCCCATGCTAAAGAAGTACGCTACTGCACTCATCAAACAGCAGTGGGGAGCAAACCTGTCCAAATTTGAAGGTATCCCCATGCCAGGCAACATTACCTTCAATGGTCAGCGTTTGTACGAAGAAGCCACCACAGCAATACAGTCCATAGAAGAAGAAGTACTGTTGAAGTACCAAGAGCCACCCGACTTTATCACAGGCTAAACATGGGAACCGTGAACCCGTATTTTCGCAGGAACAAGAAGGGCGAACAGACCCTTATAGAATCACTCACGACCGAGGCTATAAAAATCCACGGTCACGAAATGATCTATATTCCTCGCGAAAAGGTCACCGAAGACCTGATACTCGGTGAAGAAGTTTCGGAGTTCTTGGATGCCAATCGCATTGAAATGTATCTTGAGAATGCTGACGGATTCGAGGGCGATTCCGAAATGTCTCGGTTTGGCTTGAATGTCACGGACTCTGCTACATTCATAGTGTCTCGGAAGCGATTCATGGATGTGATGGGACATCATCCGGAAATACAGAAAAACGGTCGTCCTCGCGAAGGCGACATCATATTTTTTGACTATCCGTATGTGATGTTTGAGATCAAGTTTGTTCGACACGACAATCCATTCTATCCTGGTGGTGATCGGTACTCATTTAAACTGTCGTGCGAAGCGTTCAAGTACTCCAACGAGAAGATTGATACGGGTGAATCAGAAATGGATGCAGTAATGAACATTGCCTCGGACTACTTGCTTGGAATTACTTTAGGGGGTGGCTCTGGTACTTACACTCTGGGAGAAGAAGTGTACACCGGCACCGTGTCGGACAAACACGCTTTTGGTCGTGTGAATGCGTATACGGCTCCAATCAGCGGTTCCAAGTTCATGCGGGTAAACAAGCAAGACGGAACTTTCGAAGTGGGAGACATTCTCATCGGCACTGTCAGTGGAGCATCATACGCCATTTCCGGATTGTACGAAACCACGGTTCGTGCCACCCATGAAGACCAGCAGGACAACGAGCAGTTGGAATTGGAGCAGAATCGCGACAACATTTTTGATTTCACTGAAACTGATCCGTTCTCTGAGGGTGAATACTGATGTTCACCAATTTTTACAACGGATCAATACGGCGCATGGTGGTTGCTTTTGGCTCACTGTTCAATCAAATTTATATTGACAAAATCGAAAGTGGCGGCACCAAGACCATGTTAGTGCCTATTTCGTATTCTCCCAAGGAAAAATACAAGGTGCGGTTGGCAGGCGATCCGCAGTTTCAGAACCCCAACCAGATCGTGTTGCCACGCATGGCGTTTGAGATCACCGGGTATGTTTACGATCCAACCCGAAAGAGAAACAGTGTTTCGCGAAACTTGATTCGCCCAACCACATCGTATCCTAGCGGTGTGGACTACGCCTTCTCTGAAGTTCCGTACAACATAGATTTTGGATTGTATGTGTATGTCCGAAACATGGAAGACGGATTGCGTATAGTGGAGCAGATACTTCCGTATTTTTCTCCTGAATTTGTGGTTACCGTGAACTTTGATGATATAAACAAAAAGGTGGATGTCCCAATCTACTTGAATTCTGTTTCCTCCGAAGAAGACTACGAAGGTGATTTTGAAACCCGCAGGTCGATCATATTCACGCTTAATTTCACGATGAAAACTTATCTGTTCGGCGCGAAGAAGAACTACAAGGAAATTCGAGTCGTGCAAGCGGGGCTGTGGAACAGCGATGTGTTTGGAGAAAACTTTGTCGGTGGTGTCACATACTATCCAGGAAACACACTTGCTCAATCCGTTTATGGTGACGTATTTGTTGGAATTTCTGGACCAAGCGGAGCAAGTTCCAATGCAAACGAATACTCTCCGTATGCTCGTGTGTATCAGGCTCAGTCTGGTGGTGGATCAACGTATGCTGCCGCCATGAGTTCTGGTGGATTGACTGTGGGCTGGGACATATAAGGAGTTAAACCATGAGTGGATTCGAGAATATTGAAGCGGCTCTAGGAGCAGAGCCGGTGAAGACTCTTGTTGGTGGTGGCATACCGCAAAACGCCATCATTACAAAAGTAGACCCGGTGCCGTTAACAGACGAAAAACTAGAAAAAGACCTGAAAAGCGACTACGAGGTTGTGCGCGACAATCTGCGTGAACTGGTAGATATGGGCAAAAACGCTCTTGACGGGGTGATTCAGGTAGCCCAAGAAGGCGACTCGCCCCGTGCCTACGAAGTGGTAGCCCAAATGATCAAGACCCTATCGGAAACCAACCGTGAACTCATGGACTTGCACAATCGCGTGAAGAGCATCCGCAAGATTGATCAAAGCGTGACAAACAACACCACCACCAATCAGTCCATCTATGTGGGTTCCACAAAGGAACTGCAAGACATCATCAACTCTGCTCGGTCTTCCACGAAGGCGTTCGACAACCGCCCTGATGTACGGCAGACCATCCAAGACGATAAAGACGCATGAACAAGAAGAGCACGAAATACCTCGGTAATGCCAACCTGAAGGCGGCGGGGGTGAATGTCAATTTCTCGCCCGAGCAGATTGAGGAGTATGTTAAGTGCTCCCAAGATCCGCTGTACTTCATCAAGAACTATGTGAAAATCGTGTCGCTTGACAAGGGCTTGGTGCCTTTTGAGCCGTATGATTATCAGGAAGACATGATCCGCACCATTCACGAAAACCGCTTCGTGATCGGCAAACTGCCCCGCCAGACAGGCAAATCCACCACCATCATTGCGTATATGCTCCACTATGTGCTGTTCAACCAGAGCATGAGCGTGGCTATTCTTGCAAACAAACTCACCACTGCCCGCGAACTGCTTGGTCGCTTGCAGTTGGCGTATGAGCACCTGCCCATGTGGTTGCAGCAGGGCGTGGTGGAGTGGAACAAGGGGTCTATCGTGCTGGAGAACGGCTCCAAGATACTGGCTTCTGCAACATCATCGTCTGCCGTTCGCGGTGGCTCATTCAACTACATCTTCTTGGATGAGTTTGCGTATGTGCCACAGAATGTGGCAGAAGAGTTTTTCTCGTCCGTGTACCCCACCATCACCAGCGGTCAAAGCACAAAGGTCACGATCATTTCCACGCCCAAGGGCTTGAATATGTTCTACCGCTTCTGGGTGAACGCAAACAAGAAGCCTGGTGAAGAAGGCAAGAACGAGTATGTGCCAATGGAGGTGCACTGGAGCGATGTGCCTGGTCGTGACGATGCGTGGAAAAAGCAGACCATTGCCAACACTTCAGAAGAGCAGTTCCGCACGGAGTTTGAGTGCGAGTTTCTTGGCTCCATACACACCCTTGTGCACCCCGAAAAACTCAAGTGCATGGTGTATCGCACTCCAGAGTACTGGAACGGCGAGGGGCTGCGGGTGTACCAAAAGCCGCTGCCTGAACACAAGTACATCACTGTGGTGGACACAGCACGGGGACAGGGACTGGACTACCACGCATTTTCGGTGGTGGATGTCACAGCCATTCCGTATCGGGTGGTTGCTACCTTCCGCAACAATGAGATGCCGCCCATGTTGTATCCCAATGCCATCTATCCCGTGTGCAGGCAGTACAACAACTCGTACTGTCTCGTAGAGGTAAATGACATTGGCGGTCAGGTGGCTGACATCCTGCACGATGAACTGGAGTACGACAACATCATCTACGTGTCCACGCAGGGGCGCAAGGGGCAGGTGGTAAACGGCGGCTTCGGCGGTAAGGGCGGCGCAATGAAGGGGGTAAAGACCTCCACCGCAGTGAAGCGCATTGGCTGCTCCATCCTGAAGAGCCTCATAGAAGACACCAAACTCATCGTGGAAGACTTCAATACCGTGGACGAGTTCTGCTCGTTTGTAGCCAAGGGAGACTCCTTTGAAGCAGAAGAAACCCATCACGATGACTTGGTGATGACACTGGTGCTGTTTTCTTGGCTTACCACGCAGGCATATTTCAAAAGCATCACGGGCAGCGACATCCGTAAAGACCTGTACGAAGACCAGATGAAAATCATTGAGGAAGAAATGACCCCCTTTGGATTCGTGGAGGACGGCAGCACCGAAACTAGTTTCAGTGATTCTAGTGGGACGCGTTGGCACATGGGAAACACCGAAAATCTAGATATGGGGTGGAGTTTCTGACCTGTTCGTGAATCTTTCAAAATAATACATACACCAGAAGCACAGTCGCTAAAATTGACTTCTTCACGAAGGAGAGACACAAATGGGATTTAGAGTAAGCCCCGGCGTTAGCATCAAAGAGGTTGACCTGACCACAGTCGTTCCCGCAGTAGCCACCACTCCAGGTGGGTTTGCGGGCTATTTCCACTGGGGTCCGGTGGACGAGATTGTAACGGTCACCCAGCAGACTGAACTTGCCAATATCTTTGGCAAGCCCGACAACAACAACTATGTGGACTTCTTTACACCGGCAAACTTCCTGTCGTATGGAAATAACTGCCAGGTTGTGCGTGTCGTGGGTTCGGCTGCAAACAATGCAAGCGTGACAAAGGCTGGCGTTACAGGTGTTGCCACACTTGTCATCAACAACGAAACAAACTTCAATGCCAGTGCAGGGCTTTCTGCTTCTACCCCAGCAACAAGCGGAGTTCTGTTTGCCTCCAAGTATCCTGGTACTCTTGGAAACAGCCTGAAGGTAGTCATTACAAGCGTCGCTGGAAGCACATCTGGACTCACTCTTGCTGCCGCAGGCAGCCTGGGTGCATCCACTCTTCGCGTGTCAATGCCCGCAGGAAAGACCGCTGCTTTCTCTGTTGGTGACGAGATCACGTTTGCAGACGGCACATCGGTAACGGTAAGTGGAGTATCTGGACGCACTCCGGTGTCGGGAGACATTTTTGGAGTGTCTGGTTCCGCATCAGGAATCACTCTTACCCTGCGAAGCCTTCTTACAAAGGATCAGGCAGCAGGAAATACCTTTACCCACCAGAGCCTGTACGCCAAGTACGTTGGTTCTAATTCGTCTACTACGCCATACGCCGCAGACGCTGGTGGCGCAAACGATCAGATCAACGTGCTTGTGCTTGACAAGGACGGGTTGTGGACCGGAACTGCAAACACCCTTCTTGAGAAGTTTGAGGGTGTGTCCCGTGCAACTGATGCCAGAAAGTTTGACGGCAGCAGCAACTACTACCGCACGGTCATAAACGACCAGTCTAATTACGTGTGGGTGCTTCAAGCCGACGTTCAGGGAAACAACGGTGGTGCTGGATTCCAAGCCACCAAGACCGATTGGACGCGCATCGGTGTTGCTCTTGACACGCAGACTTTCGTTGCAGACAACGTAAACGTTCTCCATCTGGCTGGTGCTGCATCCGCTGAACCAACCGATTCCGAGCGTTGGGCAAACGGATGGAGTAAGTTTGCAGATGCAGATGCAGTGGACGTTTCGCTGCTTCCACTCGGAAACGCTTCGGCTACCCTTAAGCAGTTGGTAGTGCAGAACGTGTGTGAAAAGCGGTTGGACTGCATGGCATTCATTTCGCCCGCGCAGACCGATGTTGAGAACAAGTTGCCGTATGAAGCCTTGAACAACCTCAAGATCTTCCGCGACAGCACCTTCAACGTCAACTCTTCATATGCCGTGATCGACAGTGGTTGGAAGTACCAGTTGGACACCTACAACAACTTGGTTCGTCCCATTCCGCTGAACGGAGACATTGCAGGACTCGTTGCCCGTACAGAGTTCACGGACGAGGCTTGGTTCTCGCCCGCAGGCTTCAACCGTGGTCAGATCAAGAATGTGGCGAAGTTGGCGTACAACCCCACACAGGAAGCCCACCGTGACGAACTGTACACCCGTCAGGTGAACCCTGTCGTGTCGTTTCCAGGCGAAGGCGTGATCCTGTTCGGTGACAAGACCGCACAGACTCGTCCAAGCGCGTTTGACCGCATCAATGTTCGCCGCCTGTTCATTATTCTTGAAAAGGCGATTGCCACGGCTTCAAAGTTCTTCCTGTTCGAGCAGAACGATGCGTTCACTCGCGCACAGTTCAAGAACCTTGTGGTTCCGTTCCTGAAAACTGTTCAGCAGCGGCGGGGCATCACCGACTTCAAGGTGGTGTGCGATGAAACCAACAACACAGGTGAAGTAATTGATCGCAACGAGTTTGTGGCAGACATCTTTATAAAGCCCACTCGCAGCATCAACTTTATCCAGTTGAACTTTGTTGCAACCAAGACCGGCGTAGAGTTCAGCGAAGTCGGCGGCTGATCGCCTACATAAGACCAAGGAGTAATCCATGCCAGTAGACCCAAGCAACAACATTTCAGGATTTGTAAACGCCTTTGCAGGTGGTGGTGTTCGCACCAACCTGTTTATGGTAACAGGCACCATTCCAGGTTACAACAATCAGCGTGCTATTTCGTTCTTGTGCAAGGCAGCACAGATTCCAGCGTCATCGCTTGGAACCATTGAGGTTCCGTATCGTGGTCGCCGTATTAAACTACCGGGTGACCGTACTTTCCAAGACTGGACCATCACGGTCATCTCGGACGCAAACATGAGTCTGCGGTCTGCGTTTGAGTTCTGGAGTTCTCGGTTCAACTCCCATGTCAGCAACGTTGCACCGAACAACTTCATGCAGTTCATGCCTACATGGTCGGTAACACAATTGCTCAGAACAGGTGATGCTCTTCGTACCTACAACTTTGTTGGGTGTTTCCCAAGCGAAGTTGGTGCCATTGATCTTTCTTACGAAAACAACGACACCATTGCTGAGTTCCCCGTGACAATTAACTATTCGTGGTGGGAGGCTGCTCCTGGCGCTGCTGTTCCTGCAACAGGAACTGGACAGGAAAACATTACTTCGTTGTTGCAGGGCGCGGGCATCAATATCGGTCAGGGGTTCTGATCGTAATTTTGACAGGATTCTTTATTTATGGCTATTAAACTATTTGGTTTCAAACTGGGCAAGGACACCGAGACTTCTTCGGAGGAATCCAAGAAGTCTCTGTCCTTTGTGCCGCCAGACTACGATGACGGTACGGTTCCTGTTGAAGTGGGCGGATACTTTGGTGCGGTGGTAGATTTTGACGGCACCATTAAGTCAGACATTGAACTCATTCGCAAGTATCGTGACATGGCTCTGCATCCAGAGGTGGAGTCAGCCATATCGGATATATGCAATGAGGCAATAGTGTACGACGAAACCTTCACCACCGTAAAGGTGGACACCACAAACCTCAAGCAGTCCAAGTCCATCAAGGACAAGGTTGAAGCCGAATTCGAAGAAGTGCTTGGACTTCTTGATTTTTCTCGTCGCGGATACGAGATATTCCGAAAGTGGTACATCGACAGTCGCTTGTACTACCACATCATTGTGGATGAGAGCAACAAGAAAAAGGGCATCAAGGAGTTGCGCCCCATTGATCCAACAAAAATCCGCAAGGTGCGCCGCATCGTAAAAAAGCCACTAGACAAAAACAACGCTGCGGGTGTTGGCATACAGTTGGTTACATCGGTGGAAGAGTTTTATGTGTACAACGAGCAGCAAGCAAACGCTACGACATTGCAACTTGAAGGGTTGAAGATTCAACCAGATTCCATTTGTTTTGTGCACAGCGGGTTGTTTGATGGATATCACAAGAAAATTATTGGATATCTGCATAAGGCAATCAAGGCTCTGAACCAACTTCGAATGATTGAAGACGCTGTGGTGATTTACCGCATCACTCGCGCTCCTGAGCGGCGCGTGTTCTACGTGGACGTTGGAAATTTGCCAAAGCAAAAGGCAGAGGAATATGTTCGTGGATTGATGCAGCGGTATCGCAATAAACTCATGTACGATCCCAATACGGGTGAAGTACAAGACTCGCGCAAACACCTGTCCATGCTTGAGGATTTCTGGATGCCCCGCCGTGAAGGTGGTCGTGGCACGGAAATACAGACACTTGAAGCAGGACAGAATCTTTCTGAAATGGATGATGTAAAGTATTTCCAAAAGAAATTGTTTCAGTCGTTGAATGTGCCTGCTTCCCGTCTTGAGGAACAGAGTGGATTCAATTTGGGTCGTGCATCCGAGATTTCTCGCGACGAAGTAAAGTTCTTCAAATTCATTGAGCGTCTACGCATGAAGTTCGCAGAACTGTTCCTTGAACTGCTTCGTGTGCAGTTGACCCTGAAGGGAGTCATCAAGGAAAGCGAGTGGGATGAAATAGAAGACCGGTTGGGATTCCGCTTCGCAAAAGACTCTCACTTCACCGAACTCAAGGAGAGCGAAATCTTCAAGGATCGTTTGCAAACTGCACGGGACGCAGAGGATTTTGTTGGCAAGTACTATTCGCGTGAGTGGATACGCAAGAAGGTGCTTAGACAGACCGAAGACGATGTGGAGCAGATTGACAAGCAGATCAGCGCAGAACAGGCTGCGGGACTCATACAGTCACCATTGGCTCCTGAAGGCGCACCACCTGAAGGAGGCGGATTCGCGCCTCCTGCGGGACCAATGACACCAAGCGCACCCTCCGCAGACGGACCACAGGTCACAATCGGTGAAATCGTGCCTGCGGACGAGGAAGACATGAACGATTGAGAGGCACATCATGCAATCATTTGAAGAATTCAAAACTGCGGTGCTAGCGTCCCTGCGAGACAAGGTTGCGGAGCGCATAGATACTGAACGAGAGCATATTTCAAACGCCCTGCTGCGCGGGAAAAATGGGGAAGAAGTTGAAGCCCCAACACCAGTGAACGCAGACGAAAACTAAATAATGGAGTCTGCACAAGGAGACTATATGGACATTACCAAGAAGATTGCAAAAGCCGTAGTAAACAAGAGTTTCGCTGAAGCCAAGGAACTGGTCTTCAAGTCGCTGTACGCCAAGGCATCACTGGCTCTTGACGAGGCTCGTTTTGCTGTTGCAAACAGCGTGTTTAATGAAGCCGCAAAGACCAGCGGTGTTCCCGCCGGTGCAAGCGAAGACAAGTTCATCGCTCACCGCGCAGAAGTCAAGAAGGCAGGACACAAGGCTAAACTTGGCAAGGGCGTTCCCGCTGGCAGAGTGCAGGAAGAAGTCAAGGATGCAGACTCT